>Ga0210390_10000590_pt1 | contig 39225 bp, 30 predicted proteins | sample IncBWH11OmetaG_FD_161050 | JGI IMG/M metagenome (GOLD analysis project Ga0210390, IMG submission 161050) | Forest soil microbial communities from Barre Woods Harvard Forest LTER site, Petersham, Massachusetts, United States - Inc-BW-H-11-O ...
GCCCAGTTGCACGCCCGCGAAACCTGAGCGCGCGACTCCGACTACGGTGAGGGAATTGCCATTCACCGTGAGTTGCTTATTCAAGATGTTCGGGTCGCCGCCGAAATGGCGCTTCCAGTAGCCACAACTAAGCACCGTCACGGGATTGGCGCCCGGAGCAGTTTCGTCTTGCGAACTAAGGACTCGCCCGAGGGCCGGCCGCACGCCCAGCACCTGGAAGTAATTCCCACTAACGAGTTCGCCTTCGGCGAGTTGAGACTGTCCTTGTCCCGCGACGCTCACTTGCACGTGGTAGCGAGCGAGCAGCCCGGCGAACACTTCATTGCGGTTGCGCAGGTCCTTGTACATCGGATAAGAAAAGGAGTGTCCACCCTCAATGTCATTCCAGGTGCGTCCATGGCTTTTTCCTGGGGAATGGAGGACTACAAGCTCCTGCGGGCGTTCGACGGGAAGCAAGCGGAGCAGGACTTGGTCCGTAAGCGAAAAAATCGCGGCGTTGGCGCCGATACCGAGCGCGAGGGTCAGGACGGCGACGAGCGTAAAACCGGGGTTTTTTGCCAACGTGCGCAATCCGAATCGAATGTCTTGCAGCAGGTTTCCCATCCGCAGGCTCCTTCTATTCGTAACGCAGTGCAACGATTGGGTCCACGCGCATCGCACGGCGCGCTGGAATGTAGCAGGCGGCGAGCGCTACGGCGCTTAAGACAATCGCCACAGAGGCAAAGGTCACAGGATCGGTGGCGCTAACACCAAAAAGCATTTTGACCATGATGTGCGTAAGTCCTAGAGCCAATGCAACACCGATGGCGACGCCGACGAGCGCCATTCTCATCCCTTCGCCCAGCATCAAACGCAATACGTCACTGCCTTGCGCGCCGAGCGCCATGCGAATGCCGATCTCGTGAGTGCGCTGGCCTACGACATATGAAATCACTCCGTAAATGCCGATGCTTGATAGCAGTAGTGCCAGTGCGGCGAAGACGCTGAGCAAGATCATTGAGAAGCGTCGTGCCGCCAGGGACTCCGCCACGATTTGCTCGAGCGGCTTAGTTTCGTAGATCACGTTTTCGCCATTCAATTTCTCGACGGCTTGGCGAATGGCCGGTGCCAGAGCTGCCGGCGACCCTTTTGTCCGCAGCACCACTTCTGTCTGCGGAGGTCCGGTCCAAAACTTATCGGGGATCTGCATGAAGGGCATATAGGCCTGCGCGACGATGGGATGCTTGGCGTCGCCGTCGGTGTCCAGGCCCCAGTGCTTCACGTGGCCGACGATACCGACAATTTCCGGCGCGGCATCAAGGATGCCGATATGAATATGCTTGCCGATGGGATCTTCATTTGGGAAAAATTGGCGTGCGAAGCTCTCATCAATCACCATGACGGGGCCTGAATGTTCGTTATCATCCGCGGTGAAGTAACGCCCGCGGTGCAAAGGAATTCCCATCGCGCTCAAGTATTCCGGGCCCGAGAGATAAAAAAGTGACACATTCATTTCGCTCTCATTGGCGGGCTTGGGCTGGCCGTCTAGCCAGAACGGAAACTCGTTGTCACCAGTCATGGGTAGTGCGCCACCGGTGGAGGTGACGGCTTCTACCCCCGGAATGCCCCGCAATGTTTCGTCCAACTGGCGAATCGCCGAGCGGCTGGTCGCCGCAGTTGCGCCAAGAGAAGGCGACATGGAAACCGCAAACGTCAAAACGCCGCGCGGATTGAATCCTGGATTGACGCTCCAAAGATCAACCAGACTGCGAATCATCAGCCCGGCGCCAATTAAGAGAATTAGTGCCATGGCCATTTCGATCACAACGAAAACGCCCTGCGCGCGGTGCTTCGCGCCGCTCGCTCCGCGGCCACTTTCCCTCAACGTTTCTTGCAGGTTCGGTCGAGCCGTTTTCAGAGCGGGCGCCAAACCGAAGATCACGCCGGCCACGATGGAAGCAAACAAAGTGAAAATAAGAACGCGCCCGTCCAGGCCCACGTCTTGCGCTCGTGGCAAAGTCTCGGGCAAGGTTCGCAGCGCCGCCTGAGTACCCCACGCCGCCAGCCACAAGCCGAGTGTGCCGCCGGCCAGCCCGAGCAAAATGCTCTCCGTGAGAAGCTGGCGAATCACGCGTGACTGGCTCGCGCCCAGAGCAGAGCGAATCGCAAATTCGCGAGCGCGTGTTGTGGAACGAGCGAGTTGCAGGTTCGCGACGTTGACGCAAGCGATGAGTAACACGAAGCCGACTGCGCCCAGCAGTACCAACAAGAACGGCTGGACGTCGCCGACGATGTCCTTCTTGAGCGGCACGATCGCTATACCTGCCCCCTTATCGGCATTGGGGTAGGTCGCGGCAAGATTGCTTGCAATCTGGTCCATGTCCGCTTGGGCTGCGGTAAGCGTCACTTCGGGCTTCAGACGGCCGAGCGCTCGCATGCCTTCGTGCACATCGCGGTCATGAAAGAGAGGGTCCTTGTTCTGTCCAATGGGAACAAAAACATCTTTGACGCCAAAATTTGTGGATTCTAGCTGGAATCTCGCGGGCACAATGCCAACCACCGTGTAACCGCTGCCGTTCATGGTGATGGTTTTTCCGACCATGTCCGGCGCGGAGCCGAACTTTCGCTGCCAGAGACCAGCACCAATCAGAGCCACCGGTGCCCCGTTGAGACGATCCTCCTCGACGCTAAAAAGCCGTCCGCGAACCGGATTCACACCAAGAATTTCGAAGAAGCCAGCGGAGACCATGCCCACACGTACGCGCTCAGCCTCCCCGCTCCCGGTGATGCTGAAGTCGTCGCTGCGATAGGCCGCCACAGAAGAAAAAACGGAATTGCTCCGTTGCCAATCCAGAAAATTCGGATAGGAGATTGACGAGCTTTCAAAGTTGGCTGTCTTTTCGGATAACACGACCAGGCGGTCCGGTTGCGAATAGGGTAGAGGCCTGAGAAGCACACCGTTAACGACGGAAAACAGGGCGGTATTTGCGCCGATTCCCAGCGCTAGAGTCAGGATGGCAATAATCGTGAAGCTCGGACTTTTTATCAACATGCGCACTGCATATTTGAGGTCTTGAATCAGGGTTTCCATTTTTCTGAATGCCTCCAAACACACCCGTCCCGCGGCGCCGAATCGCTGCTTTCGGACACTGGACGTTTTCAGTTTTTCAGAAGCCGTCTAGACGGTCGCCGTGCGCGTGCCCAGGGTTTCCTCGACGATGCGGCCGTCGAAGAGGTGAATGGTCCGGTCTGCGATGCTGGCGTAACGCGGGTCGTGGGTAACCATGCAGATCGTGGCGCCCTCGCGATGAAGCTGCTGCAGCAAGTCCACGACAGCTTCGCTGTTTTTCGAGTCCAAGTTTCCGGTCGGCTCGTCCGCTAGCAGAATGGAAGGCGAACCGACGAGTGCGCGCGCCACAGCCACGCGCTGTTGCTGACCGCCAGAAAGCTGCGATGGGTAATGCTTCATGCGATGAGCCATGCCCACGCGCTCAAGAACCTCCTGGACGCGCTTCTTGCGCTCGGCCGCGGCCATGCTGCGATAGGTGAGCGGCAACTCAACGTTTTCAAACACGGTCAGATCGCCGATCAGATTGAACGCCTGGAAGATGAAACCGATCTCGCGGTTGCGAATGCGCGTGCGATCCGAAAGCGAAAGATTCGCCACCGCCTGCGTGTTGATCCAGTAGCTGCCTTCGGTCGGCGAATCCAGCAAGCCGAGAATCGAAAGCAGCGTGGATTTACCGCAGCCGGAAGGCCCGGCGATCGAAAGAAACTCGCCGTTCTTGATCTCCAGATGGACGCCGCTGAGCGCATGCGTTTCCACTTCGTCGGTGTAAAAGACCTTGGTTACGCCCTCGAGACGAATCAGGCCTTGCTCCGTGGTGTTCATTCTTCGCTCCTTCGAATCTTTCTGCCGAATATAGATACGAGCCCAACACCTCGAAAAGTTCCCTTGGCTACTTCAATTGCACGCGGTCGTAATTGTCCCAGGCCGACATGTCGGAGAGGATAACCTTGTCCCCGATCTCGAGGCCCTTCAGAATTTCGACCGTGTTCACCGACGAGCGGCCCAGCTGCACCTGTACGCGGCTGGCTTCCTTGCCGTCGTCCACGACCTTGAAAAGGCCTACAGTGCTGTTGGCCTCTCCGTGAACCGGACGCTCCACGTACAGAACGTCGGTGAGACGTTCGATTTCCACCGTGCCCTCGACGCTCAAATCCGGCCGCGCACCTGGCGGCAACAGCTCGCCATCGAAGCCGACATCCACGGTAACGGTTCCATTCACCACTGCAGGATCAATCCGCGTGACGCGCCCTGCGATCACACCGTTGTGTGTGTCCACGGAAGCCTTCTGGCCGATGACGACATCCTTGGCCTGCGTCTCGGCGATTTTGAGCTGGGCTTTCAAATGGCTCGGCTGCGCCACGCGCGCCAGTACTGTGCCCATAGTAACTTTCTGTCCGACTTCCACGTCCAGTTCCTGCAGCATGCCGTCAATTCCCGGCCGGATGTGCAGCTGATCCATCTGCGACTTCTTCAGCTCATACATGGCGCGCTTTTCGTTGACGGTTGCTTCCTGAACCGCAAGCTGCGCCTCGATGGAACTCTGAAATGTTTCCACTTCCTTCTGGGCCAGATCGTTCTCCTTGGCCAATTCTTCGGCTTGCACTTGCGCGGTCTTCACGTCCAACTCAGGCGCGAGGCCGTTAGCTCCTAGTTGCTCCTTGGTCTGCTTCACCATTTCCGCGGTGCGATATTGCGAAGAAATGCTGGCGGCGAGAGTGCGCTTATCCATGAGTGTGTTTTGCAGCTGAGCCTTGGTCTGTTCGTACGCGGCCTGGGCGCCCTTCAACTGATACTCGGCGTCAAGTTCCTCTTGCTGTAACTGCGGATTGACAAGATCGAAAATCACAGTGTTCGCCTTCACCGGAGTACCGGGAAGAAGGTAGCGCTGCTGGACTTGGCCGTCGGTCGCAGCGGGAATCAGCCGGATGGTCTCTGGCACCAGGGTTCCCAAGCCACGAACTTCTCGGAGCATTGGCCCGCGCTTCACGGTGCCCGTCCAGATGGTGCCGCTGTCAACGCTAGGCGCAGCGGGCTTGAGCCGCGAGAGCGCATAGGTCACAAGCGGAATCAGCACCACCGCCGCGGCTATATACATAATGCGGCGCATCTTCTTTTTGCGTTTTACCTCTGGACGGACGATATCCACGGATGAACCTCGGCGATATATATCGCAAATCGGATTCCGGTGTTGATTGACTTATAAGTGGCTTATATTGTGACAGTTGTGACGATATCGCAAGCACGCTACGGCGTCATTTTGCCCGGTCGTGGGAATCGTCCGTCCCGCTATCGGACATTATGACATCGGTGCAATTCGCGCCATTTTCGCTCTCAACGGCGCTTCAGAGCCGCCCTGTCCCCATGCTTCCGCGCGCCGGAGCGGTACGCTAGCTTGCTTGCTGAACAGGACATGAATGAGTCGGCATAGCAAACGCGGGAGAATGAAAAACTCAGGAGGCTGATTCCGCGCTGGCGCGGATCTCCTGCCAACGTTTCGGGCGCTTCTTTGCGTCCAAAACTTTCTTGCGCAGACGGATTGACTTCGGGGTGACTTCAACGAATTCATCGTCCGCAATGAATTCGATGGCCTTTTCGAGGGTCATGTCGCGCGGGGGAATCAGCCGGATTGCTTCGTCTGCCGACGAAGAGCGCATATTCGTTTGCTTTTTTTCACGCGTGATGTTGACGTTCATGTCGTCTTCGCGGGAATTTTCGCCGACGATCATTCCTTCGTAAACTTCAATCGCCGGTCCGACAAACATTTCGCCGCGTTCCTGGATGCCCCAGATTGCGTAGGCGGTGGAAACACCGGCGCGGTCGCAGACCAACGCTCCGGTAAGACGCATGGCCATGTCGCCCGCGTACTCCGTCCAGCCTTCCAATAAGGAATGAATCAGTGCGGTTCCGCGCGTGTCGGTCATCAATTGGCTGCGCAATCCAATCAGCCCCCGCGAAGGGATGCTGAATTCCATGCGCACGCGGCCGGAATTGTGATTGACCATTTTCTTCATTTCACCGCGGCGTGCTCCGAGCAGCTCCATCACGATACCGATGAAATTCTCCGGGCAGTCCACCACCAGCAGTTCGAGCGGCTCCAGGCGGCGGCCATTTTCTGTGCGCACTACGATTTCAGGCTTGCCGACCATGAGTTCGTAACCTTCGCGACGCATGGTTTCAATCAGGATTGCAAGTTGCAATTCGCCGCGGCCCAGCACACGGAAGGCGTCTGTGCTTCCGGTGTCTTCCACGCGCAGCGAAACGTTGGTGAGCAGTTCCTTTTCAAGGCGTGCGCGAATATCGCGGGAGGTGACGAATTGACCCTCGCGACCGGCGAAGGGAGAAGTATTGATGGTGAAAACCATCGTGAGTGTGGGTTCGTCAATCGTAAGAGGTTCAAGCGGCGCAGGATTCGATAGGTCCGTGATGCTCTCGCCGATCTGTATGCCTTCCACGCCGGCGATTGCGACGATATCCCCTGCCGACACTTGTTCAGCCTCGTCACGCTCGAGCCCGCGGAAGGTGAAGAGCTTCGTAATTTTCGTGGGCTGAATCGTGCCGTTCAGTTTCGCAATTGCCACTTCCGTGCCGCGCTGCAATGTTCCTTGAAATACGCGCGCGATGGCGATGCGTCCCAGAAAATCGCTGTAATCGAGATTGGTCACCTGAATCTGTAGCGTCGCCTCCGGATCGCCAGATGGCGGAGGGATGGATTTGACGATTTGCTCGAACAAAGGCTGCAGCGTAGTCGAGTCGTCGCCCACTTTCAGGTGAGCAACTCCTGTTTTTGCATTCGTGTAGATTACGGGGAAGTCGAGCTGGTCTTCGGTTGCGTCAAGGTCAATGAAGAGGTCGTAGATTTCATCTAGGACAGCGGCAGGACGCGCGTCTGGACGGTCAATTTTATTCAGCACCATGATCGGGGGCAGCTTCGCCGCCAGCGCTTTCTGCAGCACGTAACGAGTTTGCGGCAGGGGGCCTTCGCTCGCGTCCACTAGAACGAGCACGCCATCCACCATGCGAAGCGCACGTTCGACTTCACCACCAAAATCACTGTGGCCCGGAGTATCCACGATATTGATTTTCGTGCCTTGATATTCGATTTCGGTGTTCTTTGCCAGGATGGTGATGCCACGTTCGCGTTCGAGGTCGTTCGAATCCATCACGCGCTCGACCAGCTCCTGATTGGCGCGGAAAATGCCGCTCTGACGCAGCATTGCATCCACGAGCGTCGTCTTGCCGTGGTCCACGTGTGCAATGATAGCGATATTGCGAATGTCTTTCGTCATTGGGTAACAACCAAAAAAGGGTTAGAAACGCGGTCTTGCATCCCTGATCGAATCCCGAGCAGACCGCATCAGAAGGGGTGTCCAGGAGCAACAAACGCATTCCTATACTAACATGCGCAGGCCGAACCCGCCACGCAACAGTCGAGCTGAAGTGCGCAGATGCGGGCCGCGGCGCTGCTGTCAAAAGCGGCACTGCTCCGCAGCGAAATCCTGTTGTGATATTCTCCGGCGTGCCAGAAAACGACACAAGCACCTTACCGGGAGCAGCCAATGAATGCAGGTGTGAATCTAAACATGGTGACAACGGCGTTCGATCTGCCGGGATATCGGGTCGTCAGGAATCTTGGGCTGGTGCGCGGCGTGACCGTTCGCTCTCGCAGCGTTCTGGGAAATCTGGGCGCATCGCTGCAGACGATTGTCGGCGGCAACATAACGATTTTCGAAGAAATGTGCGAGAAAACGCGCGAAGAGGCTCTGGAACTCATGCTGCAGCATGCCACCGAGCACGGCGCGAACGCAGTCATCGGCATGCGTTATGACGCGACGGAAGTAATGCAAGGTGTCACCGAAGTGCTGGCCTATGGCACTGCCGTCCAAGTAGAACGCGCGGCGCCTTGACCCGCGCGGTACCGCCACACTCGTCGAGGTCGCTCAAGCGTTTGATTCGTATGAATTTGAAGATAGCGCGAGCGCGTTCGCAGGCTTACAATGGCCGCTTGCTCGCTTGGAGGCACTTGATCATGAACCGTTCGTTCAAGCTCGTCTTGGGACTGCTCGCCGTTGGCTTGATTTCGGCCACGCTTATGGTTCGTGCCGAAGCACCAAAAACGGAAACGGTGCAATTCCCCAGCGGCAAAGACACCATCGCTGGCTTGCTTGCGGTGCCCGATAAACCGGGCCAGCATCCCGCGCTGGTGGTGATCCACGAATGGTGGGGGCTGAACGATTGGGTCAAGGAGCAAACCGAAAAGCTCGCGGAGCAGGGTTACGTTGCGCTGGCCGTGGATCTGTACCGCGGCAAGGCTGCGACCGATCCATCCGAGGCGCATGAATTGATGCGCGGGCTTCCCCAGGATCGTGCCATTCGCGACATGCAAGCGGCCTACGCATATTTGGCGACACGCAAAGACGTCAAGAGCGACAAGATCGGTTCGATCGGCTGGTGCATGGGCGGCGGACTTTCCTTGCAACTGGCGATTCATCAGCCGCGCCTGGCAGCGTGCGTGGTGAATTACGGGTCATTGCCGACCGACCCGAATGACATTCAGCAGATCATGGCGCCCGTGCTGGGGAATTTTGGCGCAGACGACAAAGGGATTACCCCGGCGGACGTGAACGCGTTCGACAAAACCATGAAGGGCATGAATCACCGGATTGACGTGAAAATTTATCCGGGCGCCGGACATGCCTTCGAGAACCCCAATAATACGAACGGATATCGCCCGGAGGCCGCCGCCGATGCATGGAAGCGCACGATCGCATTTCTCCAGAAGGCGTTGAGCTAGCGGATCCGCAACCGGTGTAGTCTTTCCTCCTTCAATCACTAGTTCTCATTTCGATACACGCACCCACAATTCCTGCTGCAACTTGCGCTCATTTAGTGGATTTTACAGGGTCGTCATTCTTCTTTCAGAGGGCGACAACCTGAAAATCCGAAATCGTCTCGCGCGTGACTTGTTCTTTGGCTCTTGCGCCGACCGATGAGATAGAGGGCAACGAATGGAAATAGGTTCGGGCGTCCGCATTGGCCCCTTCGAAGTTTTCGCGCCCTTGCAACCCGCCGTTTCGATGATACGGCAATACGGAGAGCACAACTTCCCCGGAAGATTGATCGTAGTAGAAGGCATAGACGGATCGGGGAAATCCACACAGCTTAGCCTGCTTCACAAATGGTTGGAATCCAAAGGCTACGGCGTGGTCTTCAGCGAATGGAACTCCTCTCCGCTGGTCAAAGACACCACCAAGCACGGCAAGAAGAAAAAGATGCTGACGCCGGCCACGTTTTCGCTGATTCATTCGACGGACTTCGCCGACCGCACCGAGCGCAGCATCCTGCCTTTGTTGAAGGCTGGGGCCGTGGTGCTCTGCGATCGCTATGTGTACACGGCTTTCGCGCGCGACGTCGCCCGAGGAATGGACTGTAAATGGGTGCGCGAGCTCTACGGATTCGCGGTGAAACCGGCAATCGCGTTTTATTTCCGCGTTCCTCTGGAAACCGCCATCCACCGCCTGCTCGATGCGCGCGACGGATTCAAATTCTATGAAGCGGGCATGGACTTGGATTTGAGTGACGATTCGGTCGAGAGCTTCCGGATGTTTCAGGGCCGCATCCTAGCAGAGTACGAAAAAATGATCCCGGAATTTGGCCTCACCGTCGTTGACGCAACTCTGCCAATCGAAGTGCAACAATCCCAAGTGCGGCAAATCGTAAAAACTCATCTCGAGCACGCGCAAGAATTGAGGGTACGGCCATGAGAGCAACATACGGAAAGCCACTGCCGGGAATGCGGCTCGATGACCTCGGCGGCAAGCTGGTGGTAATCGAAGGCACGGACGGCGCGGGCCGTTCGACGCAGATCAATCTGCTGAAGCCTTGGCTTGAAGAGCTCGGGCACGCCGTGGTGGACACGGGGATGACGCGCTCGCCTCTCGCCGGAGAGGGCATTCGCCGCGCGAAAGAAGGAAACAATCTCGGACGCGTCACGCAAAGTCTATTTTATGCCACCGACTTTGTGGACCGGCTGGAGAATGAGATTGTCCCGGCGCTTCGCGCGGGATTTATCGTTCTCACGGACCGTTACATTTATTCACTGATGGCACGCGCTATCGTACGGGGAATGAACCCGCACTGGATTCGCAGCATTTACAGTGTGGCATTGAAGCCGGACGCTATTTTTTATCTGCGTTTGGGAATTGATCAGCTGCTGCCGCGCGTCGTCTTCACTCGCGGCTTCGATTACTGGGAATCCGGGATGGATCTGTATCCCGGGCACGACATGTATGACAGTTTTTGCAGCTATCAAGCGGCGCTGCTGACTGAGTTCGATCGCATGAGCTCTGAATTCAATTTTGAAATGGTAGACGCGTCGCCCGACGCCAAGACCGTCTGCGAACATCTGAAGAAGAACATCCTGCAGCTTCTTGAGAGAGATTCACGAAGGTCGTTCGTCGCGCGTTTTTACGCCGATTCCGCCAGGGATCTGACCGCAGGTTTCGATAAAATAACAGCCGCTCCCGTGCGTATGAGCGTACCGCCGGGTCCCTTTCCAGCCCTTACACCGGTTGTTTCACCGGCATCGAACGGTAACGGTCGCCACGCGTTTCATCAGAAATAATGGAAGTGCCGAAACCGCGCGCACACAAAACGGACCCTGATTTACTCGATTTTAGTCGGAATCATCAACGACGCCGCCGCGGCGCTTGCCACAGCGAGGCCGGCGCAAATCAGCACTACGGTTCGGAATCCAACCACAAACGCATGGGCGATTGCCTCTCGGATTGTCTCGATCGAATGGGCGTCTAAGCCAGACAGGTCAATGCCCGCGAGCTTAATCTCATTCGATCGAACATACTGAAGAATATCGGCGGGAAGCATGGCGTCTACAAGAGTGCGATTCAAGCTAGAACTGAAGACTCTCACCATCACGATGCCGAAGATGGCGATGGCTAGCAGACTCGCAACGCGAGCAACCGCATTGTTGATTCCAGACGCGGCACCAGCGCGGTCCTGGCCCACCGAGCTCATCACTACCGTCGTGAGGGGGGCCACGCTGATCGCCATTCCAAAGCCAAGAACGATGAACGCTGGAAAGAATGATTTCCAGTAGCTAGCGCCGACATCCGGTAGGGCGAAGAGAATAAATCCCGCCGCCGCAATTAGCGGCCCAATGATTAGCGGTGGCCTCGGCCCGTAGTGCGCAACCAGTCCGCCAGACCAGCGTGAAAGAGAGAACACCAGCAGAATTAACGGGAGCGCTGCGGCACCGGCTGCAGTCGTTGAGTATCCCTGCACCTGGATAAGGTTCATCGGGAACAAGAAAAAGAAAATTCCAATGGCGGCGTAGAGGAATAATGTAAGTAAGTTCGCGCCACTGAAACTGCGTGAGTGAAAAAGCGTCAGCGGAACCATGGGCGAGCTTGTCTTCGATTCGATCAAGGCGAAACCGGTCAGGCAGGCGACGCCGACGATCAAGCTTCCAAAAACCAGTGGATCGCGCCAACCGAGGCTTACGGACTCGATCATTCCATATACCAATCCACCCAGGCCGACCGTTGCGACCAGCGCGCCCAGCCAGTCGACATGCCCGGCAGCTGCGTTACGGCTTTCGGGAACGCGCCATAGCGAAATTGTGATCACGGCTGCGGCAATAGGAATATTGATGAAGAACACCCAGCGCCAGGAGGCATGCTCGATCAGCCAGCCGCCGAGAACTGGCCCCAAGGCTGTTGTTATGGCGGTAAAGCCGGACCACGTCCCGATTGCTCGACCACGGGTCTTCTCGCTGAAAGATGCGCTGATAATCGACAGACTGCCGGGAATCAGAAAGGCGGCCCCTACGCCTTGGATGCTTCGCGCTATCACGAGTTGTTGAATGTTCGGGGCGAGGCCGCAAGCGATGGAAGAGGCAGCGAAAATCCCTACACCAACCAGAAAGATTAATCGGCGGCCAAACAGATCGCCAAGGGAGCCGCCGACGAGAATCAGAGCTCCCAAAAACAAGCCGTATGATTCGACTACCCATTGCACTCCGACCACGGAGGCGTGGAGGCTCGCCTGAAGTGCAGGCAGGGCAATATTGACGACGGTGCTGTCAATGAACGCCATGCCGGAGGCAAGAATTGTCGCTACCAGGACCCAAGGCGCGCCTGGCTCTAGAGACGAAACCTCGGCATTCGCCGATCGGATCGCGGCTTCCTCGCAGGGCGGTTTCATCGAGCTAGCATACGTCCTTCGAAGGCGATCCGTGCTGCGGCTATTTGTCTCGAGCGCGGATTCAGCGATGTTTGATGAAGTCGCCGCTCTGTAGTTCGGCTAGCGCCTGGCGCAACTGTTCGTCTGTGTTCATCACGATCGGGCCGTACCATGCAACCGGTTCCTCGATCGGCTTGCCCGATACAAGCAGGAAATCGATGCCCTGGTCACCCGCGTGGACGGTGATTTCGTCGCCGCGATCGAAAAGCACGAGCGAGTGATTGCTGACGTCGTACACCGGGGGCGCATCGGGTTTGGCTGCCTGCTCGGTGAGAACCGCGCGGGGTTCGGAGGAATCGCGAAACATTCCGGAGCCCGCGAATACGTAGGCAAAAGCGTTGCGCGTCGTCTCGATTTTGAGCCGTTTCCGCTGGCCCGGCGGAACCGAGATATCAAGATAACTCGGATCAGCGGCAACGCCCTCCACCGGTCCCTTCTTGCCCCAGAACTCGCCGCATATGACGCGCGCGCGAGTGCCGTCATCGTCGGTGACTTCGGGGATCGCGGTCGCCGGAATATCCTGATAGCGCGGATCGGTCATTTTCAGCGACGAAGGCAGGTTTGCCCACAGCTGGAACCCGTGCATACGGCCGTGCGAGTCGCCCTTGGGCATCTCCTGATGGAGGATTCCGCTCCCGGCAGTCATCCATTGCACGTCGCCCGCGGTCATTTTGCCCTTGTTGCCGAGACTGTCCCCGTGCTCGACCGAACCGGCGAGAACGTAGGTGATTGTTTCGATCCCGCGATGCGGATGCCAGGGAAATCCTGCAATGTAATCTTGCGGATTCTCATTGCGGAAGTCGTCCAGCAAGAGGAATGGGTCGAAATCCTTCGTTTTGCCAAAACCGAAGGCGCGCTGCAGCTTCACACCCGCGCCTTCGATGGTGGGCTTGGTTTGAATGATCTGCTTAATTGGTCGGAGAGACATGATATTTCCTCTGTGCCGCCGGGATGCGTGCGGCTAGGGCACGCGTATTTGTTGCACCCGTCGGCCTGAATGATTCAAGCCTTCACGAACTGCACGTCGAGCGTGATGGTGACCTCGTCACCGACGAGAATTCCACCTGTTTCCAGCGCGGCGTTCCAGTTCAAGCCGAAGTCTTTACGGTTAATCTTAGTGGTGGCCGACAGGCCGATGCGAGTATTTCCCCAAGGATCCTTGGCCGGCGGAGTCGGCCCCTCAACAGTGAACACAACGTTGCGAGTGATGCCGTGAATGGCAAGGTCGGCCGCCACAGAGTGCTCGCCGTCGCCAACTCGCCCAATGCGGGTAGATTTGAAAGAGAGTTCCGGAAACTTCTCGACGTCGAGGAAGTCGGCGCTCTTGAGATGTGCATCACGTTGCGCATCGCGCGTGGTGATGGAGGCCGCGTCGATCGAGGCCTCGACGTGGGACTTCGCCGGATCGGCTTCGTCCAAGATCAGGACGCCCTTGACGCCGGTGAACTGGCCCTTCACGTTTGAGATCATCATGTGTTTTACCTTGAACTCGGCCACGGAATGAACCGGGTCGATGTTCCAGGTGGTAGTTGCGGCTTGCGGTGTGGCTTGTGCGCTCATATGGATCTCCTGTTTTGATTTGGTCGGTACCCATGCTAGGAACGAATGCAAACATCCAATTTGATGCGTTATACCGATATTCGTTGCAACGAATATTACGCCTTAAAAATCAGGCCACCCGGCTTCGGGCCATCCTCAACAGCTCGGTTAAGGTTTGGAGCTGCTCTCGCCCCAGGTGCCCCAGTTGTCGGCGATGGCCGTCCTGGACGGGTGTATCCAGTCGGGCGAGCAGCTTTAGACCGGCAGGCGTGATTCGCACCATCACCGTGCGCCGGTCCTTGGTTTCACGGCAGCGCGAGATAAGGCTGCGTTTCTCCAAACGGTCGAGCAGCCGGGTAACATCCGGGTCGCGCGTAATCATGCGATTCGCGATTTCCCCGCATGGGAGCCCTTCGGGCGCGCCGCGGAGGATGCGCAGCACGTTGTATTGCGTCGCTGACAGGTCCTCGGCCTTGAGCACGCTGATCAGGCCGCGGGATAGCAGGTCTGTCGTGCGCAGCAAGTCCAGGAACGCCGCTTCTTCGGGAAAAGCGTGAGACCGTCGTCCATTCTTCGTCGGACCGGATTGTTTCATCAATCTCACAATACTCGTTATAACGACTATTGTCAAGACGTCTGTCGGCAGTCACATTCCTGCCTTTGGCGCTTCGGCCACCGGGCTCGTACGCCTCGCGGATCGCCGTTGGTGTATGCCTTATGGAAACATCGTTACGCGTAGCTTTTTGCGAGGGGCACAACGCAGCCTCGACAACGAGCACACAGGGACAGGATAGAGAAATACCTCGAGTTAATCCTCATTTCTTCTTGCCGCCGAAGATGGAGGCGATGGATTTGGCTTTCTTCTGGACGACGCCCCCGACATCGGCGGTGATATAAGGTTCATCGGGCGTGCCCGTGATGCGCATGGGCACGCCGGATTTCCCCGAGCTTCCGCCGTTCAGAATCGTTAGGAATCCCACCCCAACTTTGCCAACGCCGTTTGCCGACGCGACTTTCGCGAGCAGGTTAAAGTCCAGTTGATTGTCCGGCGACACCGTGCCACTGCCAGTGAGTTCGCCCATGGCCGGAATTACGGCGTCAATCTTGCTCGCCACGACGCCGCCGTTGGTGATGCGCACGTATACCCGCAGTTTTTCGAATTCTGTCGTGTCCCCCGTCTTGACTCCGCTGAGCGCCGCAATGCCGTGAATTTTTGAACCAATGTCGAAACCTATAAGGCGCGCATTGGCGAGCGCGATCGGCCCGGTGATGATGAGCGACTTCGTTTGTCCGGTGATACCGAGGTTCATTGAGAGCGTGCCGCCCTTCAGGACCGAGCCGTTTGGTAAGCGAACACCGGCGGCGGTCATCAAGGGCTGGAGCTCATCAATCGGCAAACTCTCGCCGACGAGTTTTAAATTCAACAGCTGGTCCTCGTCGTCAGCTGCAACAGCGGTGACGGGTTGATACGTTCCGCTCAGATGGATTGTGGCGTCGCCCGCTTTTACGGTGGCGTCCTGGACCTCACCGGTGCTCTGTTTCAAACGATGGGTGCCACTGTAACTAAGGTCGAGAGGCTTCGGCGCGGCCGTAGCGCCCTTGCGAAGTATCAGATTGACGATGTGTACAGTGCCGTCAGTCGTGAGCGTCTGCCCGTCGGACACGATGTGCGCGTCAATGTCCGCGATGAGCGACACGCCTGCGTGGGAGTCGAGAAATCCCGCGGCGACCGGGTCGAGGGCCTTCACCGAGAACTGCGCGTCGGCCGGACTGGCCGCTGCGTCGTTGCGATTCATCGGGCCTAGGTGGCCCGTCGCGCTGATGGTGCCTCCGGCGGAGAGGTTCGCGCTGAGCTCGAACGGAAACCGCGAGGCCAACGAAAAATCGTGCGCGCTAAGATTCACGTGCTCGTAGCCGCGGGGCTGGTCGTGCGCGGGAAGGCTGACGATCGTTACACGGCCATCTTCGATCGTAATGCTTCCAACCGAGAGATCAGAAAGTGCGAGTGCGGCACCTTTTGAGATTGCCGAACCTGGGGCCACGCCGGCGCCGCCAGCCGCCGGGCGGGTCGCCGCGCCACGCCCGATGCTGGAAAAATTCCACGTACCATTTGCGTCGCGAATCACGGTGATTTCGGGCGACTCTATCCGAAAACTGCGCAGATTCACTTGGTGCTCGAAAATCAGCGGCCGCAGCGAAACGCCGATACGAAGTTCCTTGGCGGTCAGAAACGGTGCTTCGCTAAACGCGGGATCGTCGGCGACGCTGAGATCCTTGGCGACTAAGCTTCTGGAGACAACGGACAGGCTCAGGTGGCCGAATTTCACCTCTCGGCCGAACACGGTTTTGAGTTGTTTTTCGATGGCAGGGCGAAAGGTGTTGGCGTTCACGAAAAGCGGAATCGCCACGATCACTAAGACAGTGAAGCCGGTGACTGCCACGAGAATTTTTGCCCAGCGCTTCACGACACCCTTCAATGCGATGGCTTCGCAGCGTCACCGAGACTGGAGACAAGAAGTATATGACGAGCGCGTAAGCGATTGATAGCGGTGGACGCGGACGCGCCTATGACCGGCTCGGACCGAGCGAGGTTGGCCTGCCGGTTCAATTGGGACAGCCGTCGCGTGCTGAAGCCGGCGCAAGGCGTGCGGACCAGACTCGTCCGCCGAGCATCGCGAGCGGCGGCAGGCGTGGCACCCTACAAGAATCTTGACAGTGTCGGCTGGCAGTGATAAAAGAAATTGCTTTAGTTAATCGATTTAGTTAAGTTGTTTATCCCTGGATTGTTTGTGAAAGGCTTCGCGCGCCAGAAACTGCCGCGTGTTAAATTGCCTGCTCTCGTTGTTTCGCGTTCTGTGAGGTGGTGGCCGATGAAGCGACGCCTGCTCGTCTATCTAGTTTGCGGTTTCTCACTGGTCCTAGCTGTTTCACAGATCGACGCAACGCCGCAAGATGCCCATCCGGCCGAAACGATACAAGTTGACCTGCGCGCAAAAGGCCACCCTTTCCCTCATTTTTGGGAAGAGATGTTTGGCTCTGGGCGCGCGGCCCTGGCCCTGCGCGAGAGTTATCGAGATGACTTGCGCGAAGTAAAGAACGTCACCGATTTCAAATACGTGCGCTTTCACGCAATTTTCCACGACGAGGTGGGTGTGTATGACGAAGATGCTTCCGGCAAACCGATTTACAATTTTTCCTATATAGATCAAATCTATGACGGCCTGCTGAAGGGCGGAGTCCGCCCCTTCGTCGAGCTCAGTTTCATGCCGAAGAAACTTGCGGCGGAAAACGACCTTCATCCGTTTTGGTACAAACCGAATGTATCGCCTCCGAAAGATTATAATCTCTGGGGGCAGCTCATCGAGCAGTTTACAAAACACCTGATCGCCCGATACGGCATTGATGAAGTTTCGCAATGGTATTTTGAAGTTTGGAACGAACCCAACCTGGATTTTTGGGCCGGCGCCCCTAAGGAGCAGACTTATTATCAGCTATACGACACTGCCGCCCGCGTGCTGAAAAATGTCAGCCCGCGACTCAGAGTAGGAGGGCCGGCAACCGCCCAAGCCGCCTGGGCCGATCGCTTCATTCAGCACACTACGGAAAACAATGTTCCGGTAGACTTCGTCTCCAGTCACGTGTACGGCAACGATAGCGCCAAAGATGTCTTTGGCACCGACGAGAAAATTCCTCGAACGCAAATGGTGTGCCGCGCAGTGAAAAAAGTGCACGATCAGATCAAGGCTTCGGCGCGCCCGCAGTTACCGCTGATCTGGACCGAGTACAATGCAAGTTACATGAACGAAACAGACGTGACCGACTCGATTTATATGGGCCCTTGGATGGCGGACACGATCCGGCAGTGCGACGGACTGACGGACATGATGAGTTACTGGACATTTTCCGACGTATTCGAGGAACAAGGCGTCGTGAAGCGCCCCTTCTATGGCGGGTACGGACTGATTGCGGAAGATGGCTTGCCCAAACCTGCTTTTAATGCCTTCCAAATGCTCCATCATCTGGGTGATGTGAGGATCCCCGAAAGCGCGGACGATATTTTAGTCACTCGCCGCAAGGATGGATCGTTCGCAATCGCTGTTTGGAACTTGTCAGCGCCGGAAGCGAGCGGAGAACCGAAGGACGTCGATCTGCAATTCGATTCATTAAAGGGGAATCGCCGCGCAACAGTGTACCGCCTGGATGCGGATCACGGGTCGCTCACGAATGCGTACGTCGCGATGGGCAGTCCCGCCTATCCCACGCAAGCGCAAATTCAAACACTCAAAGCCGCGGCGCAATTGCCTCCGCCTGAATCCAGCACCGTCCGTAACGGCGGCCTCGCCTTACATCTGGCACCCAAAGCGCTCGTTGTTATCGAAATTCGCTAACGCGCCTTTGGCTAACGGCAACACATCGAAGAATTGCGAAGTACTCAGCTGGTCTTGCGGGCAGAGGCGGCGGTGCTGGCTCGTACAACCAACGTGGGCTTCACGATGATCGAGCTGGGATAGGGCGCGGCGGCCGGCGCAGTGATTCTTTGCAGCAAAGTTTCGGCGGCGATTACGCCCATTTCGCGCATCGGCTGGCGCACAGTGGTTAGCGCGGGATTCTGGTATGCCGCGCTTTGAATATCGTCGAAGCCTACCACCGAGACTTCCTCCGGAATCTTCAGGTTGGCTTCCGTTAGCGCGCGGATTGCTCCGATCGCCGAAATATCATTGAACGCGAACAGCGCGGTGAACGGCCGCTGCGCCGCCAAAATCTTCCGTGTGGCGTAGTAGCCGAGTTCGGGGCTGCTCACCTCACCGACAAGCTGTGCAACCAGAGATTCATCAATCTTCAAACCCAGGTGTGCGGCCGATTTTTGCACCGTTCTCCAGCGCACCTCCGTATCGGAACTGAACTCCTGCCCTTGGATAAACGCAATATGGCGGTGACCGAGAGCAAACAGATGTTCCATCGCCAATTTCGCGGCCAGGGCATGGTCGAGAACGATGTTCGTCACTCCTGGAACATTTTGATGCCCGGAGACCGCCACGACGTGCAGCGATTTGTTTTCCTGGCACGGCGTGTCCACCGTGATCAATCCCTCAACGGATCGCATCTGCAGCAAACGCGGATATTCTTCGATCAAATCCTTCCGGTGCCGGTGGCTCACCACATAGTAGAAATATCCCTCTTGCAGCAAGTGGTCTTCGATGCCGGACATCACCGACGCACCGTAACCTTCGCTGATCTCCGGGACCATCACTCCGATCGTGAAGCTGCGTTTCTGCCGCAGCGATTTGGCCATGAAATTCGGCCGGTAGTTCAATTCTCGCGCTGCGGCGCGCACACGTTCTTGTGTGTGATGAGGAATCGATTTTGCGGCGGGCGAACGGTTCATGACCATGGACACGGTCGCCGACGACAGTCCCAGATACTCTGCCACGTCCTTCAGATTGGCGGCGGAAGGATCGCGATCGGTTTTATTTTTGACCCGTGGCGAGCGCGGCATGGGGCACCTGACCGCACATCCTTGCACACACCATGTGGATGAGCAAGCAGCTGTCAGAGGGGCAAAAAATATAGTTAGAAATAGGGCGAACACCAGAATTGGCGTCAGAATGCGGATGCTAATGCTTGCGGACCTAAGGCGTTCCATCGTGAACTCCTGAACCACCAAGTCGACAGGGCCCCCCTCGTTTCGGCAGGTTACACGTATAGATGTTCTACCTGTCGTACTTCTACCTCTACGCTTAGAATTCCGAGGCGTCAAGAAAAAAGTTCCTGAATGGCAGGCGGAAGGGAATACGACCCGGTAGGAAAGGCTCGAACTCAGGTCGTCGCCACCGGGCTTCGCGGGTAGCCACCGTCCAAGAGGCGCGCGACGAAGCGACTGCTCAGCAGTGCTTGCTACGGAGTCATTCTGCCTTTGGTTAGGTAATCCTGTGAAGGCACCCCGAACGCATCTGCCACGCGGTTGAAGAAGGCGAACAGCGCGGTGATGTAAACGGCCTCCGCGATTTGCTCTTCCTTCCATCCGGCGTCGCGCAATTTCTGGACGTCCGCGTGGGTGGATCGCGCCGCATCCCTGGTGATCAACTCGACGTAAACCATCAGAGCGCGCTCGTCCAGCGTCAGGCCGGCTTCATCGAGCTTGCCTTCGAGGATTGCCGCAACGCATTGATCGGTGGCTCCCTGAACACGCAGGAAGTAGGCGTGGCTGTCCAGTCAATACGGGCACCGGTTCAGAAAGGAAACGTAACTGGCAATCATTTCCTTGTGGCGGCGGGTGAGGTGACCTTCGGAGAAGTGGACTTTGTTGGAGAACTCGACGACTTGGCGCAGAAAATCGGGACGCGCGCCGAAGCACCTGATGATCCCCGGAACTTGCGTGCGTTTTGAGCCGGCGCGCCAGAAATCGTAAGCAGCGGCGAGGTCGCCAGTGGCCTGGGCGTCTTCGGTGATGCGGATCTTTGTCGAATGCTGGTCTAATTCAGGATCTGTAGTCACGTTGGCCATTTTCTCTTTGTAGTCCATTGTGATGCAAGCCTTCATCACCGATTGTTACAGCCAGTTAGGAAGCCGCCCAAGGCCCTTCGCCATAGCCGCCTCGCGCGCTGGATCATTTTGCAATCCAGGTGTACACGGGCCAACCGGCCAGCACGACCGCGCAACCCAGAGCCGCTTCACGGGGGCTGCGGACAGCGAGAAGTGCAAGCATCGCGGCCACAAGAGCAAGAAACGCCAGGGGCGTAAGGGGGTAGCCAGGCGTGAGGACCGCTGATTCGGATTGCGCGGGGCGGCGGCGAAGCATAAACAAGCCTGCAATCGTGAGACCGAGAAAGAAAATGACGACAAAAAAGAAATACGCAACGATTTGTTCGAAAGAGCCGACGGCGACCAGAGCCGAAGCAATAATTCCCTGGACGGCTACAGCGCGCGCGGGCGTGCCGAAACGCGGATGCGTCTGAGCCACGGATCGGAGGAAGAGCCCGTCGCCGGCCATCGCGTAATACACGCGAGGGGCGGAGATCATAAAAGCGGCGAGGCTCCCCAAAACGGACACTACAACGATTGCAGCAAAGATAACTCCGCCCGCGTGACCGAACAGCACTTCGCCGGCCTGCGCGACGAAGGTAGTGCTGGAACCTACTTTTTCAATCGGCACAAGATAGATGAAGACCGTGCTGATGACGAGGTAAACGATCGTCACGGCGATGACGCCCAAAGCTAACGCGCGAGGCAAGGTGCGCCCAGGATCGCGAACTTCGCCGCCGATTTTCACGGCATCCCACCAGCCGCCAAAGGAGAAAAATGCGCCGACAAGTGCGGCTCCCAGTGCTGGCGCGAGCGGAAGTGCTCCGGGCCGCCGCGTAACGAAGGGGAGGAAATTCGACCAGGAACCGAGACGAAAGGCCAGGGCCCAAACGGTGAGAGTCGCGAGCACCGCAAATTTCAGCCAGGTGATCCAGCGGAGGAAACCCGCGCTGATGCGCGTGCTGAATATATTCAAGGCGCACAAGAACCAAATCGCGGCAATCGCTAGAATCTTTATCCCCAGCGGCGACCAATCGAAAATGTATGCCGCATAGGAGGCCAGCCCAGTGGCGAATGCGCCTGTGAGTCCAGGATCGAGAACCAGCAGGCTCATCCAACCGTAGAGAAACGCGATGCGTGGACCGAAACTCTCGCGTAGGTACACATAGGCTCCGCCAGCGCTGGGAAACCGGCCGGCAAGTTCGCCGTAGCACAGCGCACCGCTAAGCGTCATCGCTCCGACTACGAGCCAGACGACGAGCAGCCAGAACGGCGAACCAAGCGATTTGGCCATGCCAGCCGGAGTGAGAAATATACCGACGGCAATGGCTTCCCCAGCAACGGCTGCCGCGGCGGAACCAAGACCGAGCTCCCGGCGCAGCCCTTCGCCAGCCGAACCGACGGTTTCGGTGCGAGATGAGCCGGCTAGGGCCAGCGAAAATCCCCCATTGCGAGCGATCGTGCTTACCAGATGGATGGCTAGGCGCGACTATCTTACACGTTGAGACCTGATACGCCCAGGCGCTGCGCGTCATATTGATAGCGGACGCAATCGCTCGCGGAACGGAACGCCCTGGCTAGGGCGCGATGATCGCGCCCAGATAGGGGAAGATTTACTTGCCGGTGGTGAATTCGGCGGGGTCTTCGGCATAAGCACCCGCGCCGCGTGGGGACATCGCGCGCCGGCGAGTTTCAATGCCCAAGCGCTTAATTTTCTGGTTGAGCGTCGAGAGCGGCACCTGGAAACGCTCGGAAGCTTCCGTCTGATTCCAGTTGGTGCGCTCCAGCATGTCCACGATGATGCGGCGCTCGACCTCTTCCAGGATTTCAAAAAGCGACGGCGCCGCGCCGGATGCGCCTACCTGCCCCGGAAGTGGAGGCAAAAACTCCGCAAGCTGCAAACGGACGCCACGAACGATTTCGCGAGTACGAACGGGCTCGGGAAGCAGGTCCGCATCCATGGATTCGTGCGTCGAGAGAACAACAGCGCGCTCGACTACGTTCTCAAGTTCGCGAACATTGCCGGGCCAGTCGTAATCCATCAGAAGTTTCATGGCCGCATGCGTAAACAGGCGCGGTGGCTTACCGTTGTCGCGGCAAAATTGTTCGAGGAAGCGAGCGATCAAGAGCGGGATGTCTTCCTTGCGATCGCGCAGCGGCGGTAGATGGAGCGAGATCACGTTCAAGCGATGAAACAGGTCCTCGCGGAAACGGCCTTCGCGAACCAGTTTGGTCAAGTCCTCGTTAGAGGCCGCCAGGATGCGAACGTCCACTTTGATCGTGTCTGTGCCGCCCAGGCGCATGAATTCGCGCTCCTGAATCACGCGCAGGAGCTTAGCCTGCGTTTCCGGGCTGACTGTGGATATTTCGTCGAAGAAAATCGTGCCCTGGTCGGCGACTTCGAACAGACCCTTCTTTGAAGCGACCGCGCTGGTAAACGCGCCCTTCACGTGGCCGAACAGTTGCGACTCGAGCAGGTCCACGGGGATCGAACCCGTATTGACAGGAATGAACGCCTTGTCGGCGCGGGTCGATGCCGAGTGTATCGCTTTCGCGATCACTTCTTTTCCAGTTCCGCTTTCTCCCGAGATCAGAACCGTCGAACGCGACGGCGCGACCTGGCTGACCAGATCGAAGACCGCCTGCATTTTGTCGCTTTTGCCGACAATGTTCGGGAAATTGTAGCGCTGTTTCAGCGCGCGCTTGAGCTGAACATTTTCGTCGCGGAGGCGTCGGCCTTCGATCGCCAACGAAATCTGGGCGATCAACTCGTCGTTAGACCACGGCTTGGTGATGTAGTCCTGCGCGCCTCCCTTGAACGCCGCCCGAGCCATATCAATCGAGCCGAAGGCAGTGATGAGGATGATGGATAGCTGCGGATCGCGGCGGCGAATTTCGCGAAGCAATTCGAGACCGTTGCGGTCAGGAAGGCTGACGTCCAGCAACATCAGATCGAATGGATGATCTTCGAGCTTTTGCAGGCCAGCCTCGCCAGTTTCGGCGAGAGTAACTTCAAAGCTTTCGGAGGTTAAGAGCGCTTCGAGCCCTTCTCTTATTTCCACTTCGTCATCAACAACAAGAATAGATCCTCTAGGCATGAACTGGCTTCCTAGCTACGGGAAATTCCAGGCGGAACGAAGTCCCCTTTCCTGGAGTTGATCGCACGTCCACTTTGCCGGCGTGCTCCTTTATGATGCCGTAGCTCACCGAAAGGCCCAACCCGGTGCCCCGTCCGGTGGCCTTGGTTGTAAAGAAAGGATCGAAAATGCGATGGAGATGCTCGGGCGGTATGCCCGAACCGGTGTCAGTGACTTCTACTTCGACGGAACCATTTTGCGTGGCGGTGCGCACCTCGAGCATGCCGCCCTGCGGCATGGCGTCGCGCGCGTTCATAAAAAGATTCAGGAAGACTTGCTGCAGGCGCGTGATGGAACCGAGCACCGGTGGCAATTGTTCCCGATAATTCTTTACCACGTTGACCTGCGCGGTCTTGAAAGGATGCTGCACCAGAGTGAGCGTTTCCTCCAGGACGTTGTTGATGTCCACTTCCATGAACTCAGCCGCGCCGGTGCGCGAAAAGTTCAGCAAGTTGTTGACGATTTCGCTCGCGCGGAAGGTTTGCTTCACGATCCGCTCGATCGTTTTCTGGCGAGGATCGTCCGAGGGAATCTGCTTGGCAAGCATCTGAATGTAATTCGAGATCACCGCCAGTGGGGTATTCACTTCGTGGGCGACGCCGGCCGCGAGCAGCCCCAGAGAGGTGAGCTTCTCGGTCTGGACCATTTGTTCTTCCAAACGCACGCGCTGGGTGATGTCGTCGAGTAGAATCAGCCGGCCGAGTCGCGCTCCACTCTTCCCGACCAGCGGAGCGATGGAGGCGTTGATAACAACTGAGTTGCCGGCCCGAGTGTTCAAATGGAATTTGTAAATCCCGGAGACGTGATCGCTGGCGGCGCGCGAAGCAATTTCGGCGACCAAATCCTGCGGGAGAACCTCCGGAAGTTTGTGATGCAGCGCCTCCGAGCGGGAAATCGCCAGCAGGTCCTCCAGTTGCGGATTCCAGGACTCGATGCGGTCTTCGAGATCAACGGTGAGCACGCCAATTTTCAAGGATTCGACGATATTCTCGCTGAAGTCCTTGAGGCGCTCTATCTGCATCGCTTTCTGTTCGAGTGAGTTGTAGAGACGCGCGTTCTCGATGGCGATCGCAACGTAGCCGGCGATGGTGAAAAGAAGCTCGAGGTCGTCACTGGAAAGGTAATCGCCGTCGACCGTCTTACCCAGCCCGAGAATGGCGACGGTGCGTTCGCGGAAACGACAGGGAATAAAATAATTCAGATCAAGCTCTTCGAGCGTGCGGCGAACGGCCTCGGACTCCTCGGTCGCGGCGCGCGCGGATTCGAAGAACAAGCAGCCGCGTCCAAAAGCAGGACGCGTAGGGTTGAGGAATGACAGATCAAGCGGCCCTTCGGGGCGCAATCCCATCGAGCGGGAAAGCGAGAACTGGTCGGGAACAGCCGGATCCTCGAGAAATACGGCAAGGCGATCCACAAGCAAAGTCTGAGAAACACGATCGAGCACAGAACCAACCAAAGGCTCGAGGCGGACCTCATTTGTCAGAGCGCGGCCAAATTCGATGAGTGTGCGGCGGTAATCAAGGCGATCGCGGTAGAAGAAGCGATCCAGACGCGTCTGCACCCATTCGCGCAAGGGCTCGATCAAAAAGGCGGCCACGACGATGGCGATGATTCCTCCTGCGGGGCCCGTCGAGAGTCCCGGGCGGTGGAAGAGCTCGCCAATCAGTGCGATCACGGCGAAATAAATTCCCACGACGGCGGCCGTGGCGAAAGTGTACGAGAGGCCGCGCTTGAAGATGATGTCCACGTCCATCAAGCGGTAACGAATGATGGCGTAGCCGAAGCACAGCGGGATGAGTGCGAGCGAATAAACCGACAATTTCATCCAGGGCGGAGGCACCAAACCGAGGACGTACGGCACGATGTAGAACAGCGCGAAAGGAAGGCTGCCGGCGAAAGCCCCGGCGGTGACCCACTTCAATTGCTGACGCAGCACGCCACTGGGCGCCCGCCAGAAGCTAAAAAGAAAAATGAACGCGGCGATGACAAAGTAAATCCCGAGATTGGCCTGTTCAACCTTGTCGAGCCAGTAGCGGGTGCCAAGCGACGGCAAAAAATCCAACGTGCCCGTAGCAATGAATGCATGCAGGATGAAAAGTGCCAAGGGGAAAGAATATACGGCCAGAAGCTTGGGCCAGAGTTTGCCGCGGCGCTCCGGAAACACGAGTGCGAAGTGCACCAGCAGCGCCGGCTGAAGCAGCAGCGCAACCACGTTGGCCCAGTAGATGATCCAATCGAAAGAATTCAGCTTGCCGCTGTAATGAAAGCTGTACAAAACGAACGAGACCAAGCAGAAAACGTAGAAATGAATCGCGCGGGGCGCGTTCCAGCGGCGCACAAAAATGAACAAACCAATAAACAGGTACAGCAACGCGGTCACCCGCAAATAATTTTCGATGGATGAAGGATTTTCCTGCGGCGCCGTGACCAAGGGCGTTTCGAAGGTGCGGCCGTCGCGGCGCAATTCGTAGCGGATTTCAGTCCAGGGGCCGACGTGAAACAGCACACGGGTGACATCGGTAGCGCGATGAATCGTCATACCCCGGACGGATTCAACGACATCGCCCTGCCGAATGCCGGCTTTCGCGCCGGGCGAATCCGAAACCACGTGCCAGGCGGTCACGCCCTGGGAAGAATCCATCCAGGTGACGCCGTCGTCGGGGAGTATGAAGCTGGAACGTTGCTGGAAGTTCAGCACAGCAAATACGACCGCCGCCAATGTGAGGAGGGCCAAAACCACGGCCCCCAGACGCATTCGCAAGCTATCGTTCATGCAAGTACACCAATATCCTTCGGACCACTTATGTTAGCACGTCAGCTTCCAGCGAATCACAGATTCCAATTTGTGTAAGCCTATTGTTGTATTACTGTTACAGGGACGCAGCGAGCCCAAAACAAGAAGTATCCCATTTGTGGAAGATGGTGTACCGATTACCGTATGAAGTGAACTACTTAAAACTGGAAGCTCAAGCCGCCTCGGAAGAACCGGTAAGTCGGTACCAGAACCACCTGCCCGTCACTTGTGGCCAGCGTCACGTACCCCTGGGCCAACAAGTTGCCGCAATCGGCCAGAACTTCAGCGTGTCCGGGGATGAATCCGGGGAGCTTCTGACGAACCTGAATGCTCAGGTAGGGATCGAGGTGATAAACCGATTGGCCGTAGGAATCCTGTTGCGAGACTGCTGGCCCGTTGATCCATTTGTAGCCCGAGACGATCTTGGTTCCGGTATGCGGAATCTTTGCCGTAAATCGGGCGGCGGCGCTGACTCGGTATTGTGTCGCCAGCTCATTTCGGAGCGCAGCCTCGACGGGACTTTCATTCGGCGCCAGCACTCCGCCGTAGGCGTAAATCATGGTCATGTCGAGATTGCCGGTAAGCTTCTGCTGGTAAACCAGCCTTGCGCCCACCGAACTCAACTCTCCGGCGTCATAGGCGAAAACATCCGAAAAATAATCCGGCAGATAATCGGGGCCGGAAACAGCGCCGCGCCCGAAGACGGCGGTGTGGCTCGATGTATCGTGAAACACCGCGGCGGTGATGCTGGATTTCTTGCTGAGATCGTGTTCAACGGCAATTTCTTCGTGCAAATTATCTTCGAGGACGGGATGCCCGCCGTGGAGCAGTAGTGTCGGGAATGCATCCAGTTGGTTCAAAGTCGACTGCAAGTCGCCGGGGGCGCCCGTCGAATCTTGCCAAGTGTTCGTGGTCACCAGCATGGATGCTTGCCACGTGGGGCTCCAGCGAAAGGCTACTTCCGCGCGAGGACGCAAACTGGTCGTCGTCCCTTGCAGGCCAGCAGCGATGAAATCGGCACCGTAGCGGACGCTCACCTGATCGCCCAGCTGGAAAGAAGAATCGTGGGACATGCGCATCCCGCGGAAGCTGGGACCTGCCGCACCGAGCCGCGATTCGCGCAACAGGAGGGTCGTCACCGGGCCGGAGCCTGACTCGCCAGACGGCAGCCATTGGGCGACGAAGCCGCCCGCTTCCGAACTCCCAGAGTAACTAAACTGGCCGGCCATCAACAGGCTGCCAAGATCGCCGAGACCGTAATTATAAGCGAACGCCGTCCCCGGCGAGTCTGCGACATTGGTAATCGAGCCGGGATGATCCGAACCCGAAGAAAATTCGACCCGCGTGCGGTCTCCCTGGTGCTGCGGGTTATCGAAGTTGCTCGAGCGGACTCCGAGAACCACGTCGCCGTCTTGCCAGCGCAGGACCGGACGGGTGGCAGCCGATGCTCGCAGCACCCAACTCCATTCATCAGACGACACCTGCTGATCGGGTTGGCGGCGCAATTTCTCAAAAGAAGTGAAGACCGAGCCCAGCACGATTTCGAGCAATGTCGTGTGTTGATCGCTCACACGAATATCCTGCTCGATCGCCGGCAAAAAGCCTGCCAAGGTCACTTTGACGGAATAAAGTCCGGCTGGCAGCGTAGAAGTGGAAAACCGTCCACGATCATTGGTGAGAAGTTCAAACGACAGGCTGTTGACGAGTTGGTCGGCAGTAACTACCACGGTCGCGCCCATCTGCGGAGTTCCAGCAGCATCGACCACCAAACCCGTGATCTTGCCAGAATTCGGCGCGGCCGCAAGCGGCGCCGAGACCGCGCAGAGGACAAGGCAAAGCACCACGCCGAGGCCCATTGCACGAATCGTCAGGCGACTCACGGAGCGTTACCTCCCTTGCGGTTGTGGCGGTGCGCCGGCGGACCGGACTGTGAACTCGGTCACCGGGGTGATCGTTTTCTTGGCTAGGTTATCGGTAACGGCCACTTCCAGTTTGTATTTCCCAGGTGAAAGCGAGCCGAGGGTAATCACATTTTCGAGCGTGAGTTCTTCACCGTGGTCAGGCAGCTTGTCGTTGCCCAGGTCGAACTTGAGTACTGGATTGGTGTCCTTGTCCTTCATCACACGGTATTGAACCGAGGCATCGGGTTTGTGCGTCTTGTCGTCTACCTTAAGGTTGTAAACCTGCAGAAAAACGCCCATCCGGTCGTTCGCGCCGAAGATAGCGTCTATGCGCGGGCGGACTTTCATGTCGCCTAGCACGAACTGACCCAAGCCAATATCTTTCGATGAAACGCGCAGGATTTCGTCCGCGAGAATCAAAGTGCTCGATGTGAGGCTGTCGTCCTCAAAGCGCGGGACGGCGAGGCGTGTATTCACCACGCCAACGTTGCCGTTGTTCGTATCCTTCAGCACGATATCCAAGCGATAAAGGCCGGGCGTGAGCGGAATGGCCTTCTGATAAATCGAGGCGGTTCCGAGCGATTGTTGCAGCAATGCTGCGGGCACGTCGCGGCGAACGTTGTCCTCAAACGTATTCACGATCCGGCCACTCAGGCTGGTAACCCTGCCAAAGAGGTTTACCGATGCAGAATCTACGCCATTTTTTTCCTGGAAACTGAGCTGGCGCGTCGGAATCTGAATGGTGATCGGCACCAGCACGGTGTCTGAAGTGATGCGCAGAAAATCCGTGCGGTATTGGAACTTTACCTGATCGCGAACCAACCGCGAGGTTACCACCGCTTCCAGATCCTTGAATTTTACCGGGGGGGCCTGCTGGATTTTTGCGTAGAGCTCAAGGCGCGAGAATTCCTGCATAGTTTCGGGCGTCATGCCCACGGGCGAGGCCATGTGCGTGCCGTCCGTGTTGTTGAAGCGAGCGGTTTTGCTGGAAAGGCCCATGGATTCCATTTCGGTCAGTCCGGCGCCAGGAACATAAAGCAGGGCGTCCTTTTCGCTAGGATCCATAGTCAGGCGATATTCGCCGCTCATCGTGGGATCCACGAATTCCAGTTCGACGTTCTCACCAATCCCCTCAAGGTAGCGGTAGCGCCAGTCCTCGAATGGATACGTGGAGGTTTCGCCGCCGCCTTCTTCCGCCGGACGGTCGTAACTGCCGCCTGATGGATGCGACTGTACTTCATCGGGCGGACCCCACATGATGTAGATTCTGCCGCGATCGGTTTTCCAGCCGGGGATGCCCGAGGAATAGTGCTCGTTTGTGTAAGCGATGCGGCGATAGTGCTCTTCCTTAAACGTGTTCTCTGCGGAGTCAGGATCGGGATTGCGCCGCTGCCAGAATTGCTCGATGAATTGTTCGCGCTCTTCGTTGGTCTGCAGGTGCAGGAAGGCGCTGCGTTCTTCGGGCGAAATGATGTAAACGACGTCCTCGTTCAGCCATTTCTTATATTGGGAATCGAGTTCGTTGAAGAGGTCTTTGTCGCGCTTCGATCGCTGCTTGGCGGCTTGTTTCGCGGCTTTTTTGTCGTTTTGGTCCGGCTGCTGAGAGGACGGGGGTTGTTGAGATTCACCTTGGGAAAAAGCACGCGGTACACACACCAATCCGCCCGCCAAAACGCCAAAAAGAAACACCTTCACCCCAAAACGCATAATTTACGCCTTTTCCCCGAGGACCAAAATCTTAACCTGTCCGCCGGTACAGGTCAACGATAGTTTCCCCAGCCTGTCCCTTGGTCCATTGGAATCCGTACCTGAGCGCGGGGTTGCCTCCGAGTTTCCATTCAGAGTGTCGTAAGGAGTCAATTCGGACAGTTTCCCATTATGGATCGGTTATTCGCGAGCTCCCGCTGTGACGGATTCTGTGTTGGCCATTCGGGCGAGCCTCGGTGCCGAACGTTCGCCCTATTCTCGCGAGCCTGGAATGGTCTACAATAAGGCGTTCGGAAATCGCTATTTTGGCGCGAGCTGCCTCTGCAGGTCTGAATGGGCGCGGGAAAGTGGTCGTCGCTGAGGGTCTACACCTCCGAATTATCATATTGACGCCTGCCCTTCTGTCCGCGGGCGCGTCTAAACGAGAAACATTTGGTGTCATTGACACGTATTCAATAGCGACGCCGTAGCACTACCGTCATCCCGCGAGGCGCAGGTCTAAGGTTAAAGCAATGAAAACGTGGCAAAAAGTCGGAATCGGTGCGGGCATCGTGCTCGTGCTGGGCGGCATAGCTTGGTTTAGCGTGTACCAGGTCAATAAAGGCGTTGTGACTGTGCAGACCGGTCGCGTGGTGAAGGAAGATCTCACCTCCATTGTGACCGCGTCGGGAGAGGTTCGGCCGAAGAACTACACTAACGTTCTGGGAGAGGGTATTGGAAAGATCACCGAGATCGTGGTGAAAGAAGGCGATCAGGTCAAGAAGGGCGACGTCCTGTTGCGTCTCGAAAATATACAGCCTGGCGCCGACGTGCAAGCTCAACAGGCGGCAATAGACTCCTCTGAAGCAGGCATGCACGCCGCAGCCGCGGCTTACGATTCGGCCGTGGCCACCTTGGCGCAGCGGCAAGCGGATCTGGAAAAGGCTCGGTTTGACTGGCAGCGCAGCCAGCAGCTTTACAAGGAGCAACTGATCGCCAAGTCCGAATACGACGCAACCAAAGCCACCTTCGACAGCGCCGTAGCAGCACTGAATGCGAGCAAGGCACAAGTAGAGCAAACCCGCGCCGCGCGAGAGCAAACTCGGTTCAATCTCGACCAAGCGAGTGCCATCCTCAAGCACACCAAGGACGTCCTGCGCAAGACCACTTACGTGGCGCCGATTGATGGCATCGTGAGTTACATCGCCGTGCGCGTTGGCGAAAACGTCGTTCCGGGCATTCAGAACGCCGAAGGAAGTTTCTTGATGACGATTTCGGACATGAGCGTAGTCACGGCGGAAGTGAAAGTGGACGAGACGGACATCACCAATGTCCGCGAGGGCGATCAGTCGGACGTAACCATAGACGCGATGCCGGGGAAAACCTTCAAGGGACACGTAAGCCAGGTCGGCGAACTGGCGATTTTGCGCTCGTCCGGACAGGCCGCCACTACGCAAACAACCGCAAATACGCAGGAAGCGCGCGACTTCAAAGTAGTGGTAGTCGTTGATAATCCGCCGGAAGCGCTTCGTCCCGGACTTTCCGCCACGGCAAAGATTCAGACAGCGCACAAAAAAGGCGTGTTGACAATTCCGATTCAGGCGCTCGCCGTGCGGACGAAGACCGAAATCGAAGAGGCCGAGAAAGCGCATGGGGGAAACGTGACGCTCGCTGCGTCCAAGCCGGAGGCTATGGCGGACGGGCAGCAGAAGGTGGATGTCACAGGTGTCTTCGTCATACGCGGCAAGAAGGCGGAGTTCGTCCCGGTGCAGACCGGAATCTCGGGAGTCACAAACATTGAGATCACCAGCGGCTTGAAGGACGATGACGAAATCGTGACTGGCAGCTACAAGGCGCTGCGCACGCTCAGGCCCGGCGCCAGCATTAAAGTAGACAATTCAGCGCCGAAGCGCGAAGAGTCGGCTACCTAGCGAGGACATCGAGGAGCACATGCCCATGGCTGTCGAAGACGTCAGCGCCCCGCAAGGTTACCGGCAGGACCTCGTCGACACGGGCATCGTAATTCAGACCGAGGATCTCTGGAAAACTTACGAAATGGGTGCGGAGCACTTGCATGCGCTTCGCGGCGTCAGCATCGAGATTCACAAAGGCGAATACGTCGCCATCATGGGTCCCTCCGGCTCGGGAAAATCCACGCTGATGAATTTGATCGGATGCCTGGATACTCCGACGAAGGGAAGTTACTGGCTCGCAGGACGTCTGGTAAGCCAGCTCGACGACGACGAGCTGGCGTACATACGCAACAAAGAAATCGGCTTCGTTTTTCAGACGTTCAATCTATTGCCTCGCGCGACAGCGCTCCACAATGTAGAGCTGCCCATGATTTACAACGGCACAGCGTCGGAAGAGCGCCTGGAACGCGCGAAGAAGGCACTCGGTCAAGTGGACTTGGCCGAGCGCATGATGCACAAACCCAATGAGCTTTCCGGCGGACAACGCCAGCGCGTGGCGATCGCACGCGCCCTGGTGAACAACCCCTCGATACTGCTGGCCGATGAACCAACGGGAAATCTTGATTCGCAAACGGGCGAAGAGATCATGGCTCTGTTCGCACGCCTGCACCAGCAAGGCAATACGATCATCCTGGTGACGCATGAGTCGGACATCGCGGCCCACGCGCATCGCGTGATCCGGCTGCGCGACGGCAAAGTGGAAAAAGACGAACGCACCCGCTAAACGCGCTCAGGCGCGCACTGCGGCTGTCTCCCCTTTGAATGAAAACCTGCCTGGCGTCAGCTCGAGTGGACTTCGCTCATCAGCGCGAGGAGATTCTCGTCAGGGTCGCGGAAGAAGGTCATCCACAAATCGTGGTCCGGCATCGTAGCGATGAGATGAGGTGTTCCTTCGCAAGTGACGCCCTCGGATACCAGACTTTCGTAGGCACTCTGGATGTCATCCACCTTGAAATAAATCACGGAACTGCCGCGCTCGCCGGAGCCGTCCTGAGGAATGTCCAGCATCAGGCGTACGCCAGCGCAATCGAAGAAGGCCAGGTTTGGCACTTGGAACAAGAACTTCATGCCGAGCGCGTCGCGATAGAACGTCACGGCGCGCTCTAGATCCGTCACCGGAACCGCAATCTGCCCGATTACGCTCAGCTGCAATTTTGCGAGCGCCATGAAACCTCCTTCGCGCGCTTACGGCCGCCTCTGGCCTGGCAACGCTCAGTTCGCGAAAAAGTTACGAGCCAGGAACAGAACGTTTGCGGGCCGCTCTGCGAGACGCCGCATGAACCACGGATACCAGAACGAGCCATAAGCAATCAATACAGCCGACCGGTAACCGGCCTGCGCCAAGCGTAATTGTTCGGCGCGCTGAATGCCGTAGAGCATTTGAAATTCGAGCTGCGCTTTCCGAACTCCCTGAGACTCAGCCCATTCCGCAAGCTTCGCAATCAACGCGCGATCGTGAGTGGCGATAGCTGCGCGAACACGGGCGCGCCGCGCTTCGGGACTCAGGAGGCGCTGCGCGAGATGAAGATAATTTTCGTCAACATCCTTCTTCACGGGGTAAGCAATCTCGGCGGGCTCGTTGTAGGCGCCCTTGACCAAGCGAATGGCTGCGCCCATCGGGATTAGCGTGTCCAGGTCCTTTTCGCTGCGGTAGAGATAAGCCTGCAGGCAAATACCCACATTCGCGTGAGCCGTCCGCGCGCGGCGATAGAGTTCCAGCGTGACATCCACGTAAGGGCTTTGCTCCATGTCAATCCAGAGAACTTTATCAGCAGGAGTATTTTCGACGAGCGCGGCAAGATTGCTGTAGCAGAATTCGGGGTCCAGATCGAGCCCGAGCTGCGTGAGCTTCACGGAAATCTCCGTGGGAAGCCGCGCGGTTTGGATGCGACTGTTCACACCGAAATAGTGCTGCGTCACTTGGCTGGCTTCGGCGCGGTCAGTGACGTTTTCGCCGAGATGCGTGAGCACCGATTGAACCCCGCTGGAAGCAAGAGTACGCGCGGCGGCAAGCGCGTCCTGAGCGTCTTCGCCAGGCATGAAACGCGCAACCGTGCGGCGCATAAATCCGTATCGTGGCGCGTGTTCGCGCATCCACGGGCTTTGCGAAGCCATCAGAATTCCGCGCCGCAGTAAACCCATTCGCGGTTCCCTTTCAGGCGGCGATCATTGTGGAGATGAAAGCGTCTTGATCAGCCGGTAGTAGAAGTCCACGCCATCGTAGAAGGACGTAACGCGGATGCGTTCGTCGCGTCCGTGCGAGCGGTCGTCGTCCACGTCCATGAATAATCCCGGGAGTCCGTATGTGGGCAGCCCTGCAGCGCGGGAAATCGCGCCATCGCTGGCGCCGGCGTCCATCACCGGCACGATCGGCACGCCGGGCCACATTTCATTCGCCACTTTTTGCAGCGCGTTCATCAAATCGGGCCGCAGCGGCGAAGGCGGATTCGGAATTCCGCCGGACGCGATACCGCTGCGGTGTGTCACCACGATTTTGGGGTTGTCGAGAACTTTCACCAGCGTGGCTTCAATTTCGTCTGCCGAATGTCCCGGCATAATCCGGCAATTCACGTTGGCGCGAGCCATTCCCGGCAAGGCGTTGTTGGCATGGCCACCGTCCAACCGAGTGGCAACGCACGTGGTGTGCAAGCGCGCGCCATAAAACGGAATCGCAGAGAGCCTCGCAAGCGCAGCGGAGTCGGGTGGCTCCTGTAGGATCGCCTTCATGTCGGAACCTGTTTGCCCGCCGAGAATGTCTGCTTCACGCGCGAAATAGGTGCGCGTGACTTCATTCAACTCCAACGGAAATTGATAATGTTCGAGGCGCGTGAGTCCTTCGGCTAGCTCATAAATTGCATTTTCAGACGTGGGCAGCGAGCTGTGGCCTCCGGGATTGGCAACCTTCAGATCAAAATCCTGATACAGCTTTTCGCTGGCTTGAATGCCGACGAGAACGCGTTTGCCCTGGTCGAGCTCGAAATCTCCGGCGTCCGGGTTGATCACGTACTCCGCCTCAATCATGTCCCGGTGATTTTTGATGAGCCAATCAACGCCATTGGACGTTCCACCCTCTTCATCCGCCGTGAGCGCGAGTATCAAGTCGCGATTGGGTTTGTAATTTTCCCGCTTCAGGCGAATAAAGGAGGTAACCAGAAACGCGTCGCCATCTTTGATGTCCCCGCTACCGCGTCCGTAGAAGTAGCCATCCTTCTCAACGAACTTGAATGGATCCATGGACCAGTCTTCGCGGCGCGCTTCCACCACGTCAAGGTGACAGATAAAGAGAATCGGCTTTTGCGCTCCCGTGCCGTGAATGCGCGCTACCAGATTTCCTTTACGCGCATTCGGCCCCAGCACGTGAACATCCTCAGGAGGAAATCCCGCGTCGAGCAGGCGTTTGGCCATCGCGTCGGCGGCTACGGTGGTGCTGCCCACCGAGTCGGTCGTATTGATTTCCACCAGCTGCTTCAAAATGTCGTGCGAGAGTTGCCTGGTTGCGTCGTTCACTTGCGCGAACACCGCACCAACCTTGAAGACGCACACCAGCGCAACGAGTGTGAACAGGAACCTAGATTTCATTTCCTTCCCCCAGGAAAAGAACGTTTGAGACTAGCAGACGCAGGGTGCGACGGTCAAAACGGCGGCGGAGAGAACGGATTATCCTTCGGCGATTCGAGCAGAAATATGGCGTAGCGATAGACTTCCAGTTTGGTCACATCGTTGACGGCACCGCTTACAAAAATCTCGCTGAACGCGGCGTGGACGAGGTGCGCCTGGTCTTCCGGCAGTAAACCAAGCAGCTCGCCAAAACGATTTTTAGCCTTTGAGAATTCTTCCGCTTCTTCCGGAGTCAGAGGACGCGCTGTCGAATTCTTCTGCGTGTATTTTTGGTAGAACTCATAGCGAAACTGTTTCTCGTAGAGTCCAGCGTAAGCAGCCTGTACTGTGCCGGGTTGTTTATTCGCCGCAGCGAGAGCTTTTGCCATGAAATCGTCCAGCGCCTTCTGAAAATCACCAAAATTCCCACGGGCGCCCATGAGTGGACCTTTGCCGCTCTTACCGAGAGTCGCAGCAAGATGGTTTGTGCGAGCGTCGTAGCACTTCCCGTAGGATGCAATCGGAGGTAAGACACTGGTCGCTTCGTTTACGGCCGTCAAACCTTTCTTGTCGTTGAAGTAGGCCATCCAGTCTTGCGAGCTCTTCTGAAGAATTTGTGCGCAGGTGAGGCCAAGCCGATCGGCGTCGCCGGGATTAGGTTGGGCAGTCTTTGTTTGCGTGGTGGTCGCGTGGGTCAGGTACACTGCAATCATCACAACGAAGATCGTCTTCATCAGGCGGAGCCTTTCCTATTAGCTTATTGCAAATTCGCGTGCTTCAATTCAAACAAGTCCAATTCTTGCTCCAGTCGGTGCAAGACCTGGTCATTGATTTTGTTGTGATTGCGCAGATTCAGTAGAGCCGCGCGCTGCAGCGCCCGGATCTGTCCCGTCAGTTCCCGAAAGCGCTGGTAGTCTTGCGGCCGGTAACCGGTGTCGACACTATCGTCGCCCGGCAGGAGATTCAGATGATGGTGCTGAACGCGGATGAGTTCATCGTATACCGGCTGAAATTCCGGCAAATCCGTGTCGCGAGCCTGTTCTAGATAAGCCACCGCCGCTTCGATCATCGCCCGGCGCGCTTCTTGTTCCTCTGGATTCGTTGCGGCAGCCCCCGCCAAACCGAGCCGGCGAATGATAAACGGCAAGGTAAGCCCTTGAAACACGAGCGTCACGAAGATCACGCAAAAGGTAAGAAATATAATGACGTTGCGTTGCGGAAACGGCGAGCCATCGCCCAGTGTCTTGGGCAAAGAGATCGCGGCCGCCAGCGCCACCACGCCACGCATGCCGGTCCACCCAACCACAAATATAGAGCGTGGATCGGGCAATGCTTCGGGCTGGTGCAGCACACGTCGGCGGATCCAATTCGATGTCCACGCGCCGGGATAAGCCCAAATCAGGCGAAGCAAAATCACAGCAAAGCTAAACAACACACCCGTCCATAACAACCGGTCAAGGCTGACTGTACGAATTTCGGCAAGCACGTTCGGCAATTGCAGCCCGATAAGGATGAAGACGATTCCGTTCAGGACGAAGGTGAGCGTTTCCCACACCGCCGCTCCCTGCAAGCGTGCCCGCGTCGAAAAAAAGACGGAACTCTGATGGCCGAGATACATGCCGCAGGCCACCGTCGCCAGCACGCCGGAGGAGTGCAGGCTTTCCGCGGTAAGGTAAACGACATAGGGCGCGATGATCGTGATCGTAATTTCAATCGGCGCGTCTTCGATCCGGCTGATCACCCAGGAGACGAACGTCGCCAGAGCGAGGCCGATCGCGATGCTGCTGGTGATGAGAAAAAACAAGCGCATCATGCGCTCGGAGAATGGCGGCGCGTGTCCTGTAACCACAAACGCAATGGTGATCTGCAAGGCGAGCAGCCCGCTCGCGTCATTCACCAGGCTTTCTCCTTCGATCACATCCATGATGCTTTGCGGCAGAGCGAGTCTCCGGCCGATCGAAGTGGCCGCGATCGCATCGGTGGTGCACACCACCGCGCCCAGAACCAGTCCGAGTTGCCATGTGAAGTTGGGAAGGATCCAGCGCGAAGCGATCGCCACGCCGTAAACCGTGAAGCTCACCAGGCCCAGCGCCAGCATGGAAATGCTCACCAGGTTGTAACGAAAATCTCGCCAGGAAGTCTGCGCCGCGGCGGAAAAAAGCAGCGGCGGAAGGAACAGCAGGAATACGACGTTGGGATTCAGTTCGATGTGCGGCATGCGCGGCAAGAGGCTGAGCACCAAGCCAGCAATTACCAGGACGATCGGATAAGGCGTTTTGAATCGCTTCGCGAGAACCGCCAGAGAGACGACGCACACCAGGAGCAACAGAATGATCGGTTCGACGCGTTGGATATTTTGGCCGTACACGGCTGTCGGACGATTACGATATCTCAGATGCTTGCCGCGGGCACGAACTTCCGGCTGTTCTTGTGGAGCGGCTCGGGTGGAAATTTTTGCGCGGATTATTTGCGGGGCGCGCGACGGGATTTTGGCGGGCGGAGGACGGCGCGTTCGAGAAGAAAATCAATCGCGCGGCCCATCCGCCGAATGCGCGTTTCAGCTCCTTTGGCGGAATCGAACCATTCGATGAAATGGCGGCGGTGGCCGGTCGGGAGATCTTCGAAAGCTTGCCGTGCTTTGAGATGTTCTTTTAGCGCGGCGCGCAGGTCGGCGGGGACGGGCAGCTCGCGCGATGCCAGGTCCAGCCGGAGTTCGACGCTGACCACCTCACCCACATCGGCGCGCGCGGCTTTGCGCAACGCAGTGTTCAGTTGAATGCGGTAGTGTCCACCGCCGGCGGGCATTATAGTGACCCGTGCGCTCCGTCCATTCACAATCGCGACCACCGGAATGTATTTCAGCTTCGCAGGCGTGTGCGACTTCGCCGCTTTTCGTTTCGCGAGAGTCGCTCCGCGCTTGCGGCTGTTGCGGAGTTGCTTCATCAGTGCGTCGGCGATGTCTTTCGGCACGTCCACGTGCCGCATCATCCAGATTTTGTAAATCGTCGCGAGGAACTTCTGGGTTTGTGAGGCCATCGCGTGGATCCTGCGCTGACAGAAACAAAAAAGGCCGCCAACGCTTTTGGCGTTGCGGCCTTTTAAATTTAATCCTGGCGGTGACCTACGTTCCCGCGTCGTTTCCAGCGCAGTATCATCGGCCCGGCAAGGCTTAACTTCCGTGTTCGGGATGGGAACGGGTGTGACCCTTGCGGTAAGACCACCAGGAAACTTGTGATCGAAACTCGAGATCGGAATCCGAAGCAGGGCGCAAGCGCCAGGCTTCGAAACGAAATTCAGAGTTTCGATGAGCAACTGAAGGAAGTTGGTAACCGCAATTTCGCTTGATCGTAGTCAATGCGAAAAGTGCGTCTTTCCTCCGTGCCTGTTTTAAGGGCGACGGTTTAGGAAAGTTTTATGGTTAAGCCGAACGGCCGATTAGTACGGGTTAGCTACACGCATTACTGCGCTTCCACCTCCCGCCTATCAAAGTCGTAGTCTTCGACTGGCCTTCTTACCCCCCCGCAGGAGGGTTGGGAAACCTTATCTCGAGGCGAGCTTCTCGCTTAGATGCTTTCAGCGATTATCTCTTCCGGACTTCGCTACCGAGCTATGCCACGGGCGTGACAACTCGATCACAAGAGGTCCGTCCATCCCGGTCCTCTCGTACTAGGGACAGCTCCTCTCAAGTTTCCTGCGCCCACACCAGATAGGGACCGAACTGTCTCGCGACGTTCTGAACCCAGCTCACGTACCGCTTTAATAGGCGAAC
>Ga0210390_10000591_pt1 | contig 39216 bp, 35 predicted proteins | sample IncBWH11OmetaG_FD_161050 | JGI IMG/M metagenome (GOLD analysis project Ga0210390, IMG submission 161050) | Forest soil microbial communities from Barre Woods Harvard Forest LTER site, Petersham, Massachusetts, United States - Inc-BW-H-11-O ...
GATCCTGCTCGAACACCGCATGACCCGGATCTATCGGGAAGCGCCGAGCGCCGGCCCGGTGCTCGGCATCGCGGTCGACCACCGGGGTGCGGCGTTGAACATCCGCGCGCGCAAGGCCGTCGTCATTGCCACCGGCGGCTCGACCGGCAATGTCAACTTTCGCCGCATGTTCGACCCGCGACTGACCGAAGAATATTGCGGCCTTGCCGGCATGCCGTGGTCCGACCAGGACGCCAGCGGCGAGATCGCTGCCATGGCGGTCGGCGCCGCGCTGTGGGGACTATTCAACCAGACCGGCGAATTCGGCGCCAACGTCACCAAGCCCGGTTCGATCGGGTGCCAATACAATTATCGCAATCTTCAATGGATGCCGGGTAGCCGCGTCTTCGACCGCGCTCGCGCGAGCGGCCTCAAGGTGGCGAATTGGCAGGACGTGATCCTGGTCAACATGCTGGGCAAGCGCTTTTATGACGAGACCGGCGGGCAATACGCCGCCAACAACTACAACTCTCTCGATCCCTATGTGCAGGGCAGCTGGCGCAATGCGAAAAACACCGAATACAATCCAAACAATTTCCTGAACGCGGCGCTCGCCGGGATCGACGACGGCCACAATGGCGGCGGCCCGATCTGGGCCATTTTCGACGGCGCCGCGATCGAGCGCGAGCAGTGGACTCCAGCCCCGCCCCATGTCGACATCGCCGCCGGTTTTTTCTTTGCCGCGAACCGGCTGTCCGACCTCGCGGAGAAGATCGTCATGAAATACCAGCGCGTGCCGATGCCGGCGGCCAATCTGGAAGAAACCGTGGCGCGCTACAATGCCTTTGTCGATGCCGGCGTAGACGAGGACTTCGGAAAGCCGAAACCGGCCTACAAGATTGCCCGTCCGCCGTTCTACGCCGCCTGGGCGACGCCGGTCGTCCACGACACCCGCGCCGGGCTGCGGATCAACGCCAGCTGCCAGGTGATCGACATGAACGGCGAGGTCATCCCCGGGCTCTATTGCGGCGGCGAGTCGGCGGGCGGCTTCAGCCAGCACGGGCTCGCCCGCGCCACCTGCCAGGGCTACATTGCCGGCAACGCGGCCGCCGCGGCCCCGGCTCCCGCCGCCGTGCCATCTGCCGCCGGTGCGGGCCGATCGCGTTAGCGCGGCGCGACGACGCTCGCGAACTGCCCCTGCTGGGGCGCTGGCGGGGCAATGACTCCAATGCCGCCAAACGGCATAGGGATCGGCGAGCCCGTGAGCTGGAACGCGCCGTATTCGTCCCTCGCCTCGTCGGCGTCGTGGTTGAACGACAGCGTCTCCAGGCGGGCGCCCTGCCTGATGTTCCAGTCGTCGTAGCTGGTCGAGCCGGTCCAGGCGATCGAGTTCGACAGCCAGCTGTATTGCGCCAGGCCCGCGCGCTTTTCCGCATAGCACACGGCGCCGGACCCGTAGACGCCAACCGCGTAGTCGGAAATCCCGCCGCTCGCCGCGGCTAAGCCTGCTCCCACCCCACGAAAGTAATCGTCGATCAATGCGAAATACGGTTCCTGAACATTGAAGTCGACGGCGAAGTAGATCGCGCTGCCAATCGGCTGGCCAATCGCTTTCGCCTGCGAATAGGCGGTCAACGCGTCGCTGTAGCCGGTGGCGTAGGAAAAATGCGCGGGCGTTCGGGAGTGCGATTCCCAGACCGCGACGATTTTCAAGCCGAGCGCCGACAGCCGTTGCGCCTCGCCGGCCGAAAGTGGCGGCCAGCGGGAATCGGGTTCGCGATAGTAGCGGGCGACAAAATTGAGCCCGCTCGCCTGCAATTCGTTCAGCACGTCGCTCGAATCGGTCGCGAGATCGACCCCCTGCCCCGACCGAACGAGCACTGGCGGCTCGATCGCCGCCGGAGGCGGGATCGGCGGCTGATGGCACGCGGCCAAAAGCAGCGCCGGGAAAACCGTGGAGAATTTCGGCAATTGCAACGTGCTTGCTCCGTGCGAGACAGTCGCCGATACGACCGGCCGCAGCCTTGATCGGCCTTCCTGTGACAATTTTTCGTTATCGCGCGGGTTGCTGCAACAAGATTTGTTCGCGATTTCGGTTTGTGCCGCTCGGGCGGGCGCTCCCGCCGCTTGGCGGCGGCCGTCTAGGTCGTCGGAGTATTCCTCGCGGCGTCGTATTCCGCGGCCAATGCGCGGATGCGCGGGATCAGCTCCTCGCCGTACTGGACGGCGTCCGGCCGCGGGTCGTAGCCGCGGATCAACAGGCTCGTGGCGCCGAGCTTGTAGTATTCGAGCAATGCATTGGCGACGATATCGGGCGTGCCGACAAGTGCCGTCGAGTTCCCCTGGGCGCCGGTCGCGGCGGCGAGCGCCGTCCACAGGCAGCTGTCGTGCACCTCGGCTTCGGCGGCCGCCCGCAGCAGCCGTTCCGAGCCGATGTTCTGGCGCCTTGGCGCCGGGGCGCCACCGCGATTGGCCAACACCTCGGCGAGAATGGCCCTGGCGCGGTCCCACGCCTCGCCGTCGGTTGCCCCGAGGATCGGGCGGGTCGACAGGCTGAATGTCGGGGAGCGGCCGTGGAGCGCCGCCTCCCGGCGCACGCGCTCGATGAAACGGGCCGTGTCCTTCAGCGGCTCGCCCCACAGCATGTAGACGTCGACGTGTGGCGCCAATGTGCGGATCGCCGCGTCGGAGCCGCCGCCGCCGTAGATCGGGATATGCGGCTGTTGACGGCAGCGGATCTCCGAATGAGTCCCCCGGGTGCGGTAGAATTCGCCGTCATGGTCGAAGGGCGCCCGTTCGGTCCAGGTCCGGCGCAGCAGGGCGACGTATTCGCCCGAGCGGCGGTAGCGGGCTTCGTGGCCCGCCCAGTCGCCGTCGCGGGCCTGGTCGGCGTCGCTGCCCCCGGCGATGACGTGCACCGCCAGCCGGCCGTCGCACAGCTGATCGAGAGTGGCGAGCTTGCGGGCGGCGAGCGGCGGTGCCACGAACCCCGGCCGATGAGCCAACAGGAACCCGAGCCGTTGGGTGGCCGACGCCGCGTGCGCGCCGACCAGGAACCCGTCGGGCATGTCCGAATAATACCCGATCAGCACGCGGTCAAAGCCGGCCTGCTCGTGAATGCGCGCGGTCTCGGCAAGCACGCCGGCCGAAAATACCGGCCCGCTGGGCGGGATCAGCTCCGAGGAGACGCGCGGTGCAATCCAGCCGATCATCTCCACAGGCATGGCAAACGTCCCGAACTCGTTCGGTCGTCAGCCTCCAGCCGTCGCGGGAGTTGTCAAGCCGCGTTTTTACACGGCCTCAGGCCGAGCCGGCATGGCCTGGACCCGGCAACGCGCGACGGACACCTGTCAGGTTCGCGCTACCCGCAGACGGCCCTTCTGCGACAGGCTGCGGAAGGTGACCGACCAGCGCGTCACGGCCATCGCGGCAATGCTGTGCTCCCATTCATGCCGCGCCTCGCCGGTCAGATGGTAGATCGACCGCGGCAGCAGCAGCGCCGACGCGCGCTCAAAGCCGCCCGGCCGGCGGCGCCGGAAGCGCATCGTTGCCGCGGCCCCGAGCGAGATGCCGACGACGTGCTCGAACACCGGCCGGTCGCGGTGCCAGCCGATCCCGGCGCCCGGGTCGTAGCGGATCAAGAGAGCCTGGACCAAGTCGTCCGGCGGCACACCGGCAAACCGGGCCGCCCTCTCGCGGGCCGGCAACAGCCACTGCGGGATTGGCTCGGCCGGGGTCAGGCTGGCGTCGTCGAAATCGTAGCTCCAGCCGTAATAGGCGGTCAGCCGTTTACCCAGCCATTGATGGAACCGGAACGGCGAGAGCTCCGTCGCGTCGATCGAGGCGATCAGCATCCGCTCCTCACCCGGAGTGACGATGGCGTCCGCCTGGGACAACCCGGCAGGACCGGGGGCCCCAAACAGGTCGGGCTCTCTAGCGATCAGGGACATTGGTCGGTGAACAGTTGCCGCGTAGCCCTATGTGGGAAGCAAGGCGGCCGATCTCGACCCGTTCACGGCGTCCGAAGGTCTTGCTTCCGCTTGCCCTTTCCGATTGGATGGAACGGGCGGCAGGAGGGCCAATGGACACGATTACGGAAGAGACGGGCGCCGAAGCAACGCGCCTACCGACGGACGTCGAAGCGCAGCCGCTGGTTCAGGCGGCGATCGCGTTGCGGCCGGTGCTCCGCCAGTACCACGACGAGATCGAGCGCGACCAGCGCATGCCGCCCACCCTGTTCGAGCAGCTGCGCGAAGCCGGCTTTTACAAGATGGTGATCCCGCGCTCGCTCGGCGGCTTCCAGGTCGACCCGCTGACCTATCTGCGCGTCGTCGAGGCTTTGGCCGAAGGCGTCGGCTCGGTCGGCTGGAACCTCGGCAACGGCGGGGTCGGCCAGCTGGTGACGCTCGGGCTGCCGGACGACGGCGTCGACGAAATCTACGGGAAGCGCGCCGACACGGTGATCGCCGGCACCGCAGTTCCGGGCGGCGGCCGGGCGGTGCCGGTCGCGGGCGGCTACCGCGTCAGCGGCCGCTGGCAGTTCGGCAGCGGCTGTCAGGAGGCCTCCTGGATGCTGGGGAGCTTCCAGGTGATCGGCGAGGACGGCGAGCCGCGCCGCCATCCGGACGGCGGCTCGCTCTATTGGCGCGGCGTGTTCGCGCGCTCCGAAGCGCAGATCGTGCCAGGTAGCTGGGACGTGGCCGGATTGCGCGGCACCGGCAGCTTTGACTGGACGGTCGAGGACGTGTTCCTGCCGGAGCGGCGCACGATGCCGCAAATCGGCATCCCGCTCGAAAACCAGTGGGCGCGCTGGCCGGGCGTCACCTACGCGCTGCCGGTGCAGTGCTGGGTCGGGCCACATCACAGCGCGGTCATCACCGGCATCGCGCGGGCCGGCCTCGACGCGCTGATCGAGCTTGCCGGCGGCAAGACGCCGCGCGGCCGGCCGGGCGGGTTGTTGTGCGAGAACCCGCAGGTTCAGGACGCGGTCGGGCGGGCGGATGCGATCCTGAACGCCGGGCGCGCCTACCGCAGCGCGATGATCGCCGAGCTGTGGGCGACGGTCGCTTCGGGTGAGGAGACGACGCTCGAGCAGCGCGCGCGCTGCCGGCTGGCCGCGATCTACGCCGCGGACAGCGCGCGCCAGGCGATGGATTTGGTGTACCGGCACGGCGGCAGCACGTCGTTCAAGCGCGAAAGCCGCCTCGCCGAGTGCTGGCGCGACCTGCACACCGTCGGCCAGACGGTGACGCTCGCACCGGAGTGGTATCCGATCGGCGGCCGCGTCTACCTCGGGATGGACCCGGGCCCGCGGATGCGCTGAGGCGCGGCGCGGCCGCTGCGGCCGCGCTCGTCAGCGGGTGGCGGGCCGGACCCTCGCCGCCGGATGGCTTGCCGGCAGGCGTGCGTGGCCGGCGCGAAACAGCTTTTCGCGCAGCGTGCCGGGCGCATAGTCGAGCTTGTAGACGCCGCGCCGCTGCAATTCCGGCACGACAAGGTCGACGATGTCGGTAAAGGTCTCCGGGGTTACCGCATAAGCGAGGTTAAAGCCGTCGACGTCGGTCTCCGCGACCCAGGCTTGGAGCTCGTCGGCAACCTCGGTGGGCGCGCCGACGAGGACCGGCCCGCGGCCGCCGATTGCCGCATGCCGGGCAATCTCGCGCACCGTCCAGCTGCGCTCCGGGTCGGCGATCGTGAAGGCCTCGAGCGCCGAGGTCATCGCCTGCCCGCCGTCGAACCGTACCGGCTCGTCGGGCGGCAGCGCCGAGAAATCGACCCCGGTCCAGCCCGACATCAGGGCGAGCGCGCCCTCCTCGCTGACATAATCCAAATAGTCGCCGAGCTTGTCGTGTGCGGCGTCATGCGTCGCCGCGGTAATGACAGTCAACATCGTGAAGATCAGGACCTGCGCCGGGTCGCGGCCGCACTCGGCGGCGCGGCGCCGGATATCGGCGACGATGTTTCCGACGATTTTCTTGGAAGGGCCGTTGATGAACACGCACTCCGCGTGCTGCGCCGCGAACTGCCGCCCGCGGCTTGAGGCGCCCGCCTGATACAACACCGGGGTGCGCTGCGGCGAAGGCTCGCACAGGTGGATCGCGTCGACCTGAAAATACGGGCCGTCATGCGTGATGCGGTGGATGCGCCCGGCATCGGCAAATCGGCGGCCGCCCCGGTCGCGCAAGACTGCACCCTCCTCCCAGCTCGCCTCCCAAAGCTTGTAGACCGCCTGCATGTAGTCTTCGGCGATCTCGTAGCGGGTATCGTGGCTCTCCTGTCTCGACCCGATGCCGCGCGCCGCGCTTTCGAGATAGCCGGTCACGATATTCCAGCCGACGCGGCCCCTGGTCAGGTGGTCCAGGGTCGACATCCGGCGAGCGAACACGTAGGGGTGCTCGTAGGTCAAGGCAGAGGTCACGCCAAAGCCGAGATCGCGGGTGACATAGGCCATCGCCGGGATCACCATCAGCGGGTCGTTGACCGGGACCTGCACCGCGTTTTCCAGCGCGGCGCGCGGCGAGTCCTGGTAGACATCGTAAATACCGAGCACGTCGGCCAGAAACACCGCGTCGAACTTGCCGCGCTCCAGGATGCCGGCGAGCTGCACCCAGTAGTCCAGCGTGTTGTAGGTGTCCGCCTGGTCGCGCGGATGGGTCCACAGCCCCGGCGACTGATGGCCTACGCAGTTCATGTCGAAGGCGTTCAGGCGGATTTCTTTTGGCATTGCGACAACCTGGATCGTCTCCGGGCTCAGCCGTCCCGATGGTTTTCGGGAGCGGCCCACGGCACCGTCGCCCCACCCTACACGATGATAGACCTCCGCTCAGCCGCCCTTGGCGAGCGCCTGCGCCTTCCACAATTCCCAGGGCCGGCCAATCTGCGCGCTGTTGGTTTCGGCCGCGGCCTTGGCTTCCTCCCCGTTGAGAAAGGCGACCTGCCCTCCTCCGAGCCGCAGCGCCTCGCTTTCGAGCCGCGCGTTGACCTCGGTGTAGACGGCGCGGAACACCGCTTCCCGGACCGAGCCGCCGACAACCACGTTGCCGTGGCCGCGCATCAACGCCACCGGCATGCCCCCAAGGGCGCTTGCCAATGCGGCCCCTAGCGCCGGATTGCGGATCAGCATGTCGGTCGCCGGGCCGCCGCTGTCGCGGATCTCGAAAACCGGCACCCCGGCGCCGAGAAACCCGCCGAGATGAAAGATCGGCCGCAATGCCACGCCGACGACACCGAACGGGATCACCGCCGGCGAGTGGCTGTGCACGACCGCCTGCACCTCCGGGCGCGCCTTGTAGATCTCCCCGTGGATAAAGCGCTCCAGGTAGCCGGTGCGGCCGCGCGCGTCGACGGCGTTGCTGTCGAGATCGAATTCCATGATGTCGGCGGCGGTGACCAACGCCGGCGCCATGCTTCGCGCCAACAGAAAGCGGTTCGGGTCCCTGTCGTGCCGGGCGCTGACATGGCCAAAGCCGTCGAGCACCCCTTGATCGGCGAGGATGCGATTGGCGGCGACGAGATCGCCGATCAGCTCGCCGTCGGCCGAAATTGTGGCTCCGCTCGCGGCCGCCCCGTACGTCAGCACCATCCCGACCCCACTCCGGTTACGAGATTTCGTAGCATCCGCCACCTCCGGGTTTGGATCGCCTCGGTCCCGGCCTTAAGGGGCAGGAGCGACGCCGATCAAGATCGCACCGGCGCTTCCCGCCCGTCTGCCGGATGGCCTTTCGTAACGGCGGTTTTGCGCACGGGCTCGCAGGAATGCCACCGGATTCGACCGCGCTGAACGAACGGCAACGCTGTGCTAGTGCTCAGACGCATTCGAATGACTCAAACTGGTGGCCCATTTTTCGCGTTCCCGGCGGAGGCCGGGACCCATTTTCGCCATGGGCACCGGCCTTCGCCGGTGTGGTCGGATTTTGGTGTGGGCACCGGGTCTGCGGTCAGAGTGAATCTTCAGAATGCGTCTGAGCGCTACAGCCCGACGCTCGCCTGCATGATGCCGCCGTCGGCGAATATCGTGGTCGCGGTCAGATAGCTCGCACCCGCTCCCGCGACAAAGCCGACGACGCCGGCGATCTCCTCCGGGCGCGCCATGCGCCCCAGCGGTATCGCCGCGTTCAGCTGGGCCAGCTTCGCCGGGTCGTTGATCGTGCCGAGGTTGATCGGGGTTGCGACGGCGCCGGGGCCCACCCCGACAACGAGAATGTTGTGCTTTGCGAGCTCGACCCCGGCGGTGCGGGTCAGCATGCGCATCCCGCCCTTGGACAAGCAGTACGGCGCGTTGCCGGGCATCGGCCAGTCTTCATGCACCGAGGTGATGTTGATGATCCGGCCGCCGCCGCCCTGCTTGATCATCTGGTGGGCGGCGATCTGCGTCCCAAAAAACGCGCTTTTGAGATTGACCGCCATGACTCTGTCGTACTGCTCCTCGCTCGTGTCGAGGATCGAGGTGCGCGTCTCGATGCCGACATTGTTGACCATGATGTCCACGCGACCGAACCGGCTCACCGCCTTGTCGACAAGCATCCGCAGTCCGGCGATTTTGCCGACATCGGCTTCGACGCCGACCGACTGGTCGCCGAGCTTGGCGACCTGCTGCTCCAGCGCGTCGGTCGCCTCCGGATGGCATACATAATCGATGACGACATTCACGTTCAGCCGCGCCAGCTCGAGGACGATCGCCTGGCCGATCCCGCTGTTCCCGCCGGTGACGATCGCAACCTTGCCCTTTAACGACATGACCGACCCTTCCGCTGTTCGAACTCCCGACATTTGGCCCGCCGCCCGCTCATCGCAACGCGGCACGTGCCGCCACGCCATTAACGGACGATGCTGATGTCGGTGTCCCAAGCTACAAGAGATTAGCGAAATCGCCATGGCGAGCGAGGCCCCACTGCCGCGGAGAAAGGCGGCGTTGCCGCCCGCCGCCCTTGTCTATCTCGGAATTATCGTTGTGAGCTGGGCCGCCAATTGGCCGCTGATGAAGCTGGCGCTCGGCCAGGTGCCGCCGCTCACCTTCGTGCTGTTGCGGCTGGCCGGCAGCCTCGCCCTGATCGTGCCGGTGCTGGTCGCGACGCGGCAGCCGCTGTTGCCGTTGGCCGGCGAGCGGCTGGGCCTGTTCTGGGTCGGCGAGCTTCAGGTCGCCGGGTTTCTGATCGCCAGCATCGTCGGCCTCTCGATCACGCCGGCCGGCCGGGCGATCGTCCTCGCCTACACGATGCCGCTTTGGGCGATCCCGATCGGGCTGTTCGTGTGGCCCGAGCCGCTCGGGCGCCGTCAGCTGGTCGGCGCGGCGATCGGTTTTGCCGGTCTCGTGCTGTTCCTGAACCCGGGTCTCGTCGATTGGCAGGACGGGAGGGTTTTGGCAGGGAACGCGCTGCTGCTGGTCGCCGCGATCCTTTGGGCACTCGGTTCCTGCCTCTATCGCCGGCGATCGTGGCGTTCCTCGTTTTGGGTGCAGACGTTTTGGCAGCTCGCGGTCAGCGTCGTCCCGGTCGGCGTGCTGGTGCTGAGCAGGGCCGCGGGCGGGCCGGTGCGCTGGTCGGCAGGTCTCGCCGCTATCCTCGTCTACAACTGCGTTGTCACTACCGCGCTCGGCTATTTTCTGTGGAGCAAGGTGCTGTCGATGATGCCGGCCGCGACGGCGGGGCAGGTGCTGACCTTGACCCCGATCGGCGGTTTTGTGTTGTCGACGGCTTTGTTCGGCGGCGCCCTCTCCGCCGCGGTCGTCGTCAGCATCGCCCTGATCGTCGGCGGGATTTTTGTCACCTTGCGCCGCTGATGCCGCGCTCGGGGTTGGCTCGCGGCGGCCGATGCGCCGTTGCGTGCGACGCTGACGGAATCTGTTCCCCCGCACCCTGCGGCCGTGCGAGGCTGAGCCCCGACTTCGCTGGACCCAAGGGAGGCAGTTCGATGGCCTTGAAAATCTATGGCGTCGCGCGCTCGCGGGCGTTCCGCACATTGTGGATGGCGGGCGAGCTGGGGCTTCCCTACGAGCATGTGAAGGTCGATTTCGCGGACAGCGGGACCCGCCGGCCGGACTACCTCGCCATCAACCCCAACGGCCACGTGCCGGCAATCGACGATGACAGCTTCCAGCTGTGGGAGTCGATGGCGATCAACCTCTACCTCGCCAAAAAGCATGCCAGCGGCGCCACCGGCCTCTACCCGCAGGCGCTGCACGACGAGGCGCGGGTCTGGCAATGGAGCTTTTGGGGCGTGACCGAGGTCGAGCGGCCGGCGCTGACGGTGCTCCTGAACCGGATCGGCCCCGAGGACAAGCGGGACGACGCAGCCGCCGAGGCGGCCGAGCGCGCGCTCGCGGCGCCGCTCAGGGTGCTCGACGCGGCGCTGGCCGCCACTCCCTACCTGCTCGGCGACCGCTTCACCGTCGCCGACCTCAATGTCGCGAGCATCCTCGCCTGGGCGCGCCAGGCGCGGGTCGACCTCGCCGCGTTTCCGAACGTCGAGAGATGGCTCAAGGCATGCCATGACCGGCCGTCGGCACAGGCCGCACGGCAATTGCAGCGGGAGGGCTGAGCCATGGCCGCAACGCCCCGGACCGTCGTCTATGTGTCGAACGCCGGCAGCAAGGAAATCTTTGTCTTCGCGATGGATCGCGCCAGCGGCGGCCTGACCCAGATCGAGCGGGCGGCGGTGCCGGGCACCGACAAGCCGTCGCCGACCAGCATCCCGATGGCGGTGAGCCCCGACCGGCGGTTTTTGTACGCCGCGCTGCGCAGCGAGCCGTTTCCGGCGTCGAGCTTTGCGATCGACGGGGAGAGCGGGCGGCTCACCCATCTCGGCATCGCCCCCCTCGCCGACAGCATGGCCTATATCGTGACCGACCGTACCGGCCGGTTTCTGCTCAGCGCTTCCTATCCAGGGGCGAAACTGGCGATCAACCCGATCGACGGCGCGGGCCGGGTCGGCGAGCGCCCGACACAGGTTTTGCCGACCGAGCCCAAGGCGCATTGCGTCGTCGTCGACGCCTCGAACCATTACGTCTATTGCACCAATCTCGGCGGCGACATCATCATGCAATTGCGGTTCGATGCGCGCGCCGGCACGGTGTCGCCGAACCAGCCGGCGTCGGTTTCGACCAAGCCCAATGCCGGGCCGCGCCATCTGGCGTTTCACCCGAACGGCCGCGTCCTCTATCTGCTGAACGAGACCGACGCGACACTCGTCGCTTACGCCGTCGACGCAGCGACCGGCACGCTCGCCGAGCTGCAGACCGTGCCGACACTGCCGCCCGGCTTCACCGGCAAGCCGTCGGCCGCCGACCTGCACGTCACGCCTGACGGGCGGTTCGTCTATGCGAGCGAGCGCACGACCAGCACGATCAAGGGCTATCGCCTCGACCCCGAGCGCGGCACGTTCTCGCGATGCGGGCGCTGGCCGACCGAGACGACGCCGCGCGGCTTTGCGATCGACCCGCGCGGCCGATTTTTGCTGGCGGCGGGGCTCAACTCGAACGCGATGACGGTCTCGGCGATCGACCCCGACACCGGCGCCCTCGCCGCGGTCGGGCAATACCGGCTCGGCGAAATGCCGAACTGGATCGAAATCGTCGATTTGGTCTGAACCCGGCGCGGCATTCGCGAGAGCCGGATTGCCGCGTCGCCTTGCTCCTCGCAATGACAAAGCCGCGCAAATGCGTCATTGCGAGCGCCGCAAGCAATCTCGCCGCAGGTCGCGCCCGGCCAAAACGAGAATTACGGGAGGCAGCGATGATGAGAAGGAAATTATCCCGGCGACATATGCTGGCGCTCGGGCTCGGCGGGATGACGCTGCCCGCCCCGCTGGTCGCGGCGCGCAGAGCCGTCGCGCAAACGGCTCCCGAGACCGTCGTCTATGTGTCGAACGCGGGCACCAAGACGATCGGCGTCTTCGCGATGGACCGCGACACCGGCGCGTTGGCGCCGATCGACACGGTCGCGGTCCCCGGCACCGACAAACCCTCGCCGGCCAGCATGCCGATGGCGGTGACGCCCGACCGGCAATTCATCTTCGCGGCGTTGCGCAGCGACAATTTCCCGGCGTCGAGCTTTGCGATCGACCATGCGACCGGGCGGCTCGCCCATGTCGCGACGACCCCGCTCGCCGACAGCATGGCCTACATCATCACCGACCGCGCCGGGCGGTTTCTGCTCGCCGCCTCCTATCCCGGCAACAAGTTGACGGTCAACCCGATCGATGCCGACGGCCGGATCGTCGAGAAGACGACCCAGGTCATCCCGAACCGGCCCAAGTCGCACTGCATCCTGGTCGACGCCGAGAACAAATATTGCTACGCGACGAGCCTCGGCGCCGACATCGTCATGGAGTGGAAGTTCGACCCCGCCGCCGGGACATTGTCGCCGAACGGGCCGGGCGAGGTTCACACCAAGCCCGGCGCCGGGCCGCGGCATATGGCGCTGCACCCCAGCGGAGGTTTTCTCTACCTGATCACCGAGACCACCGACACGATCGGCGCTTATGCGATCGACCCGGCCGCGGGCACATTGACCGAATTGCAGTTCGTCGACGCGCGGCCGCCGGGCTTTACCGCGCAGCCCGCCGCCGCCGACCTGCACATGACGCCGGACGGGCAGTTTCTGTACGGCAGCGAGCGCAAGACCAGCACCTTGGCCGGATATCGCATCGACCCGGAAAAAGGCACCCTGTCGCCGATCGGGCACTGGCCGACCGAAAAGACCCCGCGCGGCTTCAACATCGACCCGCGCGGCCGTTTCCTGCTGTCGGTCGGGCTCGATTCAAACGCGATGACGGTCTACCGCATCGACCCGCAATCGGGCGCCTTGACGCCTGTAAAACAATACCCGATGGGCAAAATGCCAAACTGGATCGAGATCGTCGACCTGCGCTAGTGTCACGAACCAAAAGGTCATTTGATCTATTTCAGAAACTTCTCATTCGCCTTACCAGCGAAGGCCGGTATCTACGGCCGAAATGGATCCCGACCTTACTCGGGAAGTCGATTCAGTAGGTAGCGCGAATTTCTGGTTCAGGGATATCAGGGGTTCAGCGCGCTACCCGTCACCCCCGCTTCGCGGGGCCTTCCCTCTCCCGCATGCGGGAGAGGGAAGGGGTGAGGGGCCCCGGAAGGAGATCGCTTTTGTCAGATGTACACGCCGCGCATGCCGCCTTCGGGGTAGCGGGTGCCGGCGGCGGCGCCGATCGGGATCGCGGCTGAGATGCGGTCGATGTCGGCGGGGCTCAACTGGACCTTGAGGGCGCCGAGGTTTTCTTCGAGGCGCGCGAGGTGCTTGGTGCCGGGGATCGGGATCACGTCCGGCCCTTGCGCCAACAGCCAGGCCAATACCAGTTGCGCCGGGGTGCAGTTTTTCTCGCGCGCGATCGCTTCGATCTGTTCGACGAGGGCGCGGTTCTTGGCGAAATTGTCGCCCATAAAACGGGGGTGGCGACCGCGGGTGTCGCCCTCGGCGAGATTGTCGAAATTGGGGACGTCGCCGGTCAACAGGCCGCGGCCGAGCGGGGCGTATGCGAAAAACGCGATGCCGAGGTCGCGGGTCAGCTCGCGGGTTTCGGTCGCCTCCTCGCGGTAGAGCAGCGAGAATTCGCTCTGCACCGCGGCAATCGGGTGGGTCGCATGGGCACGGCGGATGCGCTCGGGGCGCGCCTCGCACAGGCCGAGAAAGCGCACCTTGCCCGCCTCGACGAGCCGCGCCATCGCGCCCACCGTCTCCTCGACCGGTACCGCCGGGTCGACGCGGTGCTGGTAATAGAGGTCGATCTCGTCGATGCCGAGCCGCTTCAGGCTCGCCTCGCAGGCTTGCGCCACATATGCGGGGCGGCCGTCGACTCCGTTGGCGCCGCCCGGCCGCCGGGTCTGGCCGAATTTGCTTGCGACGACGATGCCATTGCGCCGGCCCTTTAGCGCCCGCCCGAGCAACTCCTCGTTCTGGCCCCACCCGTACATGTCGGAGCTGTCGAAATGGTCGACGCCGAGTTCGACCGCGCGCTGGATCAGCGCGATCCCGGCCGCGTCGTCGCTTTTGCCGTAGGTCCCGGACAGCGACATGCAGCCGAGCCCGATCGCCGACACCTCCGGGCCGCCCTTGCCGAGCCGCCGCCGTTCCGTTCCTGCTCTACTGTTCATAAATCCTTCCTCTCGTGTATCGAAGTATTCCTCGGGCAAACGGCCAGCACATCTCCGTCGCCCTCGCGAAAGCGGGGTCCAGGGTAACCGCCGAAGCGCTGCCCTGGGTTCCCGCTTTCGCGGGAATGACGGATGAGTATTTGGGTTAGCGTGGTCCTTATCGAGCCGCGTTGTCCTTGCCGAAGATATCGAGCGGCAGAAAGGCGCTGACGACCATGTTCGGCACGTCGACCAATTCGCTGATCTTGAGGTCGACGGCGACGCTGCAGATCGCATAGGCCTGCTGGCGGGTCCAGCCGCGCTCGACCAAGAGGTCGATCATCGACAACAGCGCGTTGCGCGCGCTCAACGTCGTGTCCTCGCTCTCGTTGGTGCCGTCGGGATGAACCGACATGCCGGTCACGGCCAGGAAACGCTTGGGGGCGGCGAGCTCGGGCGGGAAGTAGTAGTCGTTGCGCTGAAACCGCGGAAAGCGGATGCCGCGGCGCTGCGCTTCGCCCTTGTGCAACGCAAACCGGACGAGGATCGCGCCCGCCATCTCGATCGCGGTGCCGCAGGCTTCGCCGTCGCCCTGCGCAAAATGCGCGTCGCCGACCGAGAACAGGGCGCCGTCGACAAACACCGGCAACAGCAGCCGCGCCCCCTTCGAGAGCTGCTTGATGTCCATGTTGCCGCCGTTCTCGCGCGGCGGGATCGTGCGCAGTGCCTCGGAGGCAACCGGCGCGGACGCCGGCACCGCACCCAGCGCCTCGGGCGGCAGCGCCATCCCGCCGCGGGCGGCAAGCTCGGCCTCGCGGCGTTGCACCCGTTCGCGCAGTTCTTTCGACGGGGCGACGCCGATGACCCCGACAAACGAGCCGTCGGGGATGCGCACGCCGGGCAGGTCGGCCGACTCGGCAAAGCCGTCATTGATCGCCCATTTGGCGATGTAGGGATCGGGAAACGCGTCGCGCAAAAATCCGAAGCCCGGCACCTGCACGGTGTAGCCGAAGCCGGCCGGCGTCATGTCGCAGATCTCGACTTCGAGCAGGTCGCCCGGCATCGCCCCCGCGACGTAGACCGGCCCGGTCAGCGGGTGGACCAGGTTCAGGTCGCAATGCCGCAGGTCCGCGGCCGTCGTCGCCGGGGTGATCTGGCCGTCGAAGGCGTCGCGAGTGTGGATCTCGACCTCTTCGCCGAGTGCCGCCTCGACGACCGGCGGGATCGCCTCGTGCCAGCGGTTGTGGCCCTTCTCCGGCTCCTGCGCGAGCCGCTTTCCGTAATCGACGGTGATGCTCTTCATGCCCGCCCCCTGTCCCTTGTGGCGCGATGCCAACGGATGCTCCCGATCCGCTGGCTCAATCGCACCGGCAGCCTTTCGATCCGGTGAGCCCCTTCACGGAACGCTTGGGAACCGGGCGTTCCGATCGGACCACTGGCGCGCCCGAGGCTATGCACAAGCCGCGCCGGTGGCAAGCAAGGGGCGGCGTGGCTGAAATCGGTCAGTCGAGCGCCTTGGCGGCACGCGCGACGCGTTCGGCGCGGTCGCGCTGGCGGGCCGCGGCCCGCTCGCGCACGGCGGCGACGCGGGCGGGGTCGGCCCGCTCGGGCGAGCCCGCGGCGAAGGGCGGTGCGGGGTCGTATTCGATCGCGAGCTGGATCGCCTCGGCGGCCGGCCGCCCCGCGATCTCGGCGGCGACCGCGAGCGCCACGTCGATGCCGGCGGTGACCCCGCCGCCGGTAAACACATTCCCGTCGGCGACAACCCGCTCGGCGACCGGCTCCGCGCCGAAAGCGCGCAACAGGTCGCGCGACATCCAGTGGGTGCCGGCGCGCCGCCCGCGCAACAGGCCGGCGGCGCCCAGCACCAGCGAGCCGGTGCAGACCCCGACGACATAGCGCGCCCCGGCCGCGGCACGGCGCAGAAACGCCAGCACCTCGCGGTCTTCGAGCAATGGGTTGATCCCGGCGCCCCCCGGCACGAGCACAAGGTCGAGCGGCGGGCAATCGGCGAAAGTCGTGTCGGGAAGAATCGTCAACCCGTGCTCCGAGCGCACCGGGTCCAGGCTTTTCCACAAGAGCCTGGTCTGGGCGCCGGGCAGCCGCGCGAGCACCTCGTAGGGCCCGGTCAGGTCGAGCTGGGTCAGGTTCGGAAACACCAGCATGCCGCTGCGCAACCGGGTCTCGTTCATCGTCCGGATCGACCTCTCGCCAGCGCCGTGACCACCCGCCCTTTTAACGTTAGGCGCGGCGACGGGCAAATCGGGAGACCGCCATTTCTTTGATGGTCACCAGCCCGCGTTCGCGCCGGGCGCCAAAATTCCCGCCGAATACACCTGCGACGGCACCGACATCTCACCGCCATCGCGATGGTCGGGCGCCCCGAGCGGCGCGCAAAGCCTGGCTCTGGTGGTCGAGGACCCGGTCGCGCCGTCTGGGCTGAAAGGCAAGTTTTCAAGGAGTTGTCGCAAGCGTGGTAGAATTGCTGGCCGGCCGCCGAACTTTCTGCCTATAACCCGCCCCCGACGCCCGTCCCCCAAGCGTGGGGAGAGCCAGCGTCGTCGCCTCCCGGGCGCCGCGTTGGCGCTCACCCGATTTCAAGAATGTGGCGTTAGCTTGGTACACCGACCGAGCGCATCGATGCCAGACACCGCTATCCTGCCCAGCGACACGCACTCCGGCATCGGCCAGAACCTGGCGGTCGCGGCGCTGGGTGTCGTCTATGGCGACATCGGCACCTCGCCCCTCTACACCGTCAAGCAGTGCTTCGAGCACGCCGCGGTCAGCCAGTCGCGCGTCTTTGGGGTGTTGTCGCTGATCGCCTGGTCGCTGACCCTCGTGGTGACGATCAAGTACGTGCTGGTCCTGATGCGGGCCGACAACCGCGGTGAAGGCGGCATTCTCGCCCTGATGGTGCTGGCGCTGCGCGCCGCCACCACCCGGCGCAGCCGCTGGATCATGTGGGCGGGGCTGTTTGGGGCCGCGCTGTTCTACGGCGACGGCGTCATCACCCCGTCGATCTCGGTGCTGAGCGCGGTCGAAGGGCTCAAGGTCGCAACACCGGCTTTCGAGCCCTATGTGGTGCCGCTCACCCTGCTGCTGCTGGGCGCCTTGTTTGTCGTCCAGCGCCGCGGGACGGGTCTTGTCGGCGGCTTTTTCGGCCCGGTGATGGTGGTCTGGTTCACCGCGATCGGAATTCTCGGAGGGATCGAGATCGCGCGCCGCCCGTCGATATTGCTGGCGGTGGACCCGCGCTACGCGGCCAGCCTGATGGTCCACCACCCCTGGCACGGCTTTGTGCTGCTCGGCTCGGTGGTGCTGGCGGTGACCGGGGCCGAAGCGCTCTATGCCGACATGGGCCATTTTGGGCGCTCGCCGATCCGCCGCGCCTGGCTGCGCTTTGTATTCCCGGCGCTGCTGCTAAACTATTTCGGCCAGGGCGCACTCTTGCTGGCGCATCCGCGCGCGATCGAGAACCCGTTTTTTCTGCTGGCGCCTGGTTGGGCCCTCTACCCGGTCGTGCTGCTCGCCTCGACCGCGACCGTGATCGCCTCGCAAGCGGTGATATCGGGCGCCTTTTCGATCACCCGGCAGGCGGTGCAGCTCGGCTATCTGCCGCGCATGCTGGTCCGCCACACCTCCGAGCAGGAAATCGGCCAGGTCTATGTGCCGGCGATGAACGGGATGCTGCTGGTCGCGGTGGCGGCGACCGTGATCGGCTTCCGCTCGTCGGACGCGCTGGGCGGCGCCTACGGCGTCGCCGTCACCGGGACGATGACCGTCACGACGGTGCTCGCCTTTGTCTATTTCCGCTGGGGGGCGGGTTGGCGGCTGTGGCGGCTGGTCCCGCTGTTCGCGTTGTTCCTGTTTGTCGACCTGTCGTTTTTTGGCGCCAACCTGCTGAAGATCAGCGACGGCGGCTGGTTCCCGCTGGCGATCGCGGGGACGCTCTACGCGATCATGATGACTTGGCTGTGGGGTCGCGAGCGGCTTGCGGTCCAGCGCGCGAGCGGCGCGTTGCCGCTCGTCACGTTGCTCGAGACGCTAAAGCCCGACCATCCGGCGCGGGTCCCCGGCACCGCGATTTATATGACCGCGCGCGTCGACAACGTTCCGGCGGCATTGCTGCACAACATGAAGCACAACAAGATATTGCACGAGCGAAACGTGCTGATGACGGTGCGCACCGAGGACGTGCCGCGGCTGCCCGAGGCGGAACGGCTGCAGATCGACCACCTGAGCCAGAATTTTCACACCGTGACGATCCATTACGGGTTTCTGGAGGAGCCCGACATCCCGCGCGCCTTGGCATTGTGCCGGGTCGGCGGCTTTCGGTTCAACCTGATGGAGACGTCGTTTTTTGTCGGCCGCGAAAAGATCGTCGCCAAAGGCCGCTCGGGGATCATGCTGCCGTTCAAGAAGCTGTTCGTGCTGTTGACCAATGTGGCGCTCGACGCCACCGAGTTTTTCCACATCCCGCTCAACCGCATCGTCGAGCTCGGCGGCCAGGTCGAGCTCTGAGAACATCCGCCGCCGTCCCGCGAATGCCCCGCTTCAGCTCTCTTGGGTTGCCCGCAAGCTATTTTATTTCAGGTGTTCCTGAAGCCGCGGCATCAGCTCGACGAAGTTGCACGGGCGAAAGCGGTTGTCGAGCTGGTGGACGAGGATGCCCTCCCAGGCGTCGCGGCAGGCGCTGGGCGACCCCGGCAGCGCGAACAGGTAGGTGCCGCCGGCGACCCCGGCGGTCGCTCGACTCTGGATCGTCGAGGTGCCGATCTTCTCGTAGCTGAGCCAGCGGAACACCTCGCCAAACCCGGCGATTTCTTTCTCGTACACGTCGTGGAACGCCTCGGGCGTGACGTCGCGGCCGGTGACGCCGGTGCCGCCGGTCGAGATCACCACGTCGACCTCGGAATCGGTGATCCAGCTGCGCAGCTGGGCTATGATGGCATCGCGTTCGTCGCGCACGATCCGCCGCGCCACCACACGATGCCCGGCAACCGCCGCGAGCTCGGCGAGGGTATCCCCGGAGCGGTCCTGCGCCGCCTCGCGGGTGTCCGAAACCGTCAGGATCGCGATGTTGACGGCCAGGAACGGGCGGGTTTGATCGAGCCGGCCGGGCATGGCGACCTCCTTTGCGGCGACCGTCTGAGAGTAGGTCAGCCGAGGATAAGCCGGCTACGGGGCCGCGGAAAGCAGCTCGTCGAGCCGAGCGCGCAGCGCCAAAAGGTCGCGCCACGCCTCGCGCTTGCGCTCGGGCGCGCGCAGCAGAAACGAGGGATGGAACATCGGCAGGGTCGGCACCGCGTCGCCGAGGCCAGGCACGGAAAGCTCGAACCAACGCCCGCGCAACCGGGTAATGCCGGGGCCGGGCGGCAGCAATGCGCGCGCCGCGGTGGCGCCCGCCAGCACCAGCACTTGCGGCCGGGCAAGGGCAATGTGACGCAGCACGAACGGCAAGCAGGCGGCGATTTCGTCGGCGGTGGGCGTGCGGTTTCCGGGCGGGCGCCAATAGATGACGTTGGTGACCAAGACGCCGGTGCGGTCGAGCCCGATCGCCGCCAGCATCCGGTCGAGGAGCTGGCCGGCGCGGCCGACAAACGGCCGTCCGATCCGGTCTTCGTCGGCGCCCGGCGCCTCGCCGATGATCATGACGGGCGCTATCGGATTGCCGTCGGCGATGACGGTGTTGGTCGCGGTCTGCTTCAGCGCGCAACCCTCGAACTCGGCGATCGCGGCTTCGAGCGCCGCCAGGGTGTCGGCGCCGCCGGCGGCGAGCCGCGCCGAGCGCGCGGATTCGGCCGGGGACTCAATAAAGGCCGCTGGGGCGACCAGCGGCTCGGCTGCCAGCGCCGATCGGGATGCGGGCCGGACCGCGCCTCGCGCGGCGAGCGGGGGCGGCGCCAGGCGGTTCGCCGGCGCTTCCGCGATCGCCTCGTCCGCCCCCATGTCGACATACCAGCGCAGCAGCGCTGCCAGCCCGCTATGTGTCGGCGCCGTTACGTCGCTGTCTGCCTTCCCGGTATCCACCATTCGCACCCATGGCCCGCAAGATCGGGCGCCGGCAGCTCACGGGCGGGTTATAGGCATTCGCCGCGCCGGGGGCCATCCAGCACAAAGACCGGCCACTCCCGCAGGCGCGGGATCGCCGGTCGCGCCATCGTGCCGGAGGCGGTGCCTCAGGCCCCTTTTGAAGCTCGGAGCCTGAGGCATCCTTCGAAGAGGTTAGGCGGTTGCCGTAAACAACCGCGTCACCGCGCCGCTGAAGGTGGCGCTGACCATCAGCAAGGCCGCGCCGACCGCGATAAAGCCGACCAGCACCAACACCCAGGACGACATAAAGATCAGCGAGAGGATGCCGAGCACGATCGCGGCGATCCCGACCATGACCTCCATTCCGCCGGCAGCCCCCGAACCTTGGCTCGTGACGATCTGCACCTGCCCGGCGGCGGTGTTCGCCAGAGGTGCGCTCTTGGGGCGCATTTTGATGGTTCCACCGAGCAGCAGCGCGCCGCCGAACACGATCAACGCCGCCGGGACAAGATGCGGGGCATTGATCCCGACGAGCGCCAGCACGCCGAGCACGATGCCGGTGACCCCGGTCAGGCAGTCGACCATGACTTCGCCGCCTATTTCGGCTGGCGGCACGCTCGCGGCCATCCCCGCCGGCATGACCCTGGAGCTTTCGGCGGCACTGTTGAACGCCTGAACCATCAACCCGACGCCGATCACGATCGTGACGATCGCCGCAAGTGTGGGCGCGGAGATCCCGGCAAGCGCAATCACGGCAAGCACGATCGCCGCGATCCCGGCCGCACCTTCCGACAGCAGACCGAGCGGTTCCGCTTCGGTCGCGAGGCCTCTTCCTTCAACATAAGTCGCCATATGACTCCTCCGTCCTTGGCAGGCCCCGTGCCGCCCCCGATTTTTCGCACGGCGCCAATGCCCAAGTAACACAAACACGGCGGCGGAGGTTCCAACCGGAGCGTGCCGGAAACCTCATAGGCTCGCGCTTTCATGGTGGCGACGGAGTTAAACCTAGGCGGGATACCATACGATACAATCAATAGTATAATGCCTTGACATCCCGATCCCGCCATCGGAACGGGCACCGGTGGCGCTGGTCGACGTTTCGCTTCCCTACGATCGTCGCCGTGTTTGGGGCGCGTAATCGAATGATTGCGCCGACATGGCGCCTAATGGTCGGCGGCCGCGCCGACAGCGCACCTCGCGCGTTCTTCCCGGTCATCGCCGCCTCGCCGGCGGCGCCGGCGGGCGGGAGAAGGTCCGCCCGCCGGTTTGCCTCAGCTTTTGAGCTGGTCGCCGATCGGCAGCCGCCGGATGCGCTTGCCGGTAGCCGCGAAGATCGCGTTGCACAGCGCCGGCGCGAACGGCGGCAGTCCGGGCTCGCCGACCCCGCTCGACGGCACGTCGGTCGTCGCCGGGATGATGTGGACATGCGTAACGCCGGGGGATTCGTCGATCCGGGCAACCTGAAAGCCGTCGAAATTGTTTTGCTGGGCCCGCCCGTTCTTAAAGCTGATCTCGCCGTATTTGGCAATGCTGAGCCCCATCGCCGCCGCCCCTTCGATCTGCGAGCGGATGCGCTCGGGGTTGGCGGCAAAGCCGCAGTCGATCGCGGTGTCGACGCGCGGCACGGTGAACTTGCCGTCTTTGCCGACCGCGACCTCGACGACGCTCGCGGCATAGCTGACAAAGCTGCGGTGCGCGGCGATCCCGAGGCCGTGCCCCGGCGGCAGTTGCCGGCCCCACCCCGCCTGCTCGGCCGCCACCTCGACGACCCGCCGCAGCCGCGCGGTGTCGATCGGATAGGTCTCGAACGGCTCGCCGTAGTTGGTGTAGCCGGCCGCACCCGGCGATTTGCGCGGGTCGAACAGGCGCGGCGGCCCGATCAGCTCGATCAGCATGTCCTTGGGGTCGCGGCCGAGCGCGTGCGCGAGCTCGCCGACAAAGGACTGCACCGCGAACCCGTGCGGGATGTTGTAGACCGAGCGGAACCAGCCGATCCGGGTGTGCGCCTCGGCCTCGCCAGCCTCGCAGCGCAGGTTGGGTATCGCAAACGGCACGTCGATGACGCCCTGGCTCAGCTCGCCCACCTGCTCGTGCTTGGGGTCGGCGACAAAGATCGAGCGGATCGTCGGGGCGACGGTCCGGTGCCGCCAGGCGACGACATGCCCTTGGCCGTCGATCCCGGCGTCGATGCGTTCGACCGAGACGGCGTGGAAATAGTCGTTGTGCAGGTCGTCGTCGCGTGTCCAGGTGACCTTGACCGGGGCGCCGCCCATCGCGCGCGACAAGAGCGCCGCTTCGAGCACGAAGTCGCATTTCGACTTCCGCCCAAACCCGCCGCCCAGCAAGGTGACGTTGACCGTCACGTCGTCGCGCTTGAGCCCGAACTTCTGGACGAGCTCGTCCTGGACCTCGCCGGGGCTCTGCACCGGCGCCCACACCTCGCACTTGCCGTCGGCGAGGCGGGCGGTGGCGCTCGGCGGCTCCATTGTCGCATGCGCCAAATGCGGGATGTAGTACTGCGCGGTGACGGTCTTCGCCGCCGTCGCGAGCGCCTGGTCGGCGTCCCCGTCGTTGCGCGCGACAGTGCCGGGCTTGCCCGCGGTGGCCTCGAGCTGGGATTTGTAGGCGGCGGAATCGTAGCTGGCGTGCGGCCCGTCGTCCCAGTGCACGACCAGCGCCTCGCGCCCCTTGATCGCCGCCCAGGTGTTCGCCGCGACCACCGCAACACCCCCCAACGGCTGGAATTTCGCCGGCGGCGGGGTGCCGTCGATGACGACCACCTTTTCGACCCCCGGCACCTTTAGCGCCGCGGTGGCGTCGTAGGAGGCGAGCTTGCCGCCCAGCACCGGCGGGCGGGCGACGACCGCGTACTTCATCCCCGGCAGCTTGGCGTCGATGCCGTAGACGGCGCGGCCGGTCGTAATGTCGGACAGGTCGACGATCGGGACGTTGCCCTTGCCGAGATAGCGAAACGCGGCCTCGTCCTTGAGCTTGACCTGGTCGGGCGGCGGCGTCGGCAGGGCGCTCGCCGCGGCGGCGAGCTCGCCGTAGCCGAGCTTGCGGCCGGAGGGCTTGTGGACGACCTCGTGGTTCTGCGCCTGGACCTCGGAGACATCCACGCCCCATTGCGCCGCCGCCGCCATCTCGAGCATATGCCGGGCCGCCGCACCGCACTGACGCATCGGTTGGATGAAGTGGCGCAGGCTGCGCGAGCCGTCGGTGTTCTGGTTGCCGTACTTCTTTTCGTCGCCCGGCGACTGCTTGACGCGCACCCGCGCCCAGTCGGCGTCGAGCTCGTCGGCCACCGCCATCGGCAGGCTGGTGCGCGACCCCGTCCCCATCTCGGCGCGATGCGCGATGATCGTGACGATGCCGCTGGGGTCGATCGAGACAAAGACGTGCGGGTCGGACACCACGCCGCCCGGAAACTTGGCCGCGCCCGTTGCATAGGCGAGTGCCGCGCGGGCCGGCAGGAACTCGGCGGCGATGACGAGGCCGCCGGTCGCCAGCACGCCGCGCAGAAAGCCGCGGCGGCTGACATTCTCGAGTGCGACGTGAACGGCGGTCATGGTCAGGCTCCCGTCGCCGCCGCCTTGATGGCGGTGGTGATCCGCTGGTAGCAGCCGCAGCGGCAGATGTTGCCGCTCATGACGCTGAGGATTTCGGCCTCCGACGGGTTTTTGCTGGTCGCGAGCAATGCCGCCGCCTGCATGATCTGCCCGGCTTGGCAGTAGCCGCATTGCGGCACGTTGGCGGTGCGCCACGCCTTTTGCACCGGGTGGTTGCCGTCGGGGTCGAGCCCCTCGATCGTCGTCACCGAGCGGCCGTCGATATCGCCGAGCGCGGTGATGCAGCTGCGCGTGGCCTGGCCGTCGACATGCACGGTGCAGGCGCCACACAGCGCCATGCCGCAACCGAACTTGGTGCCGGTGAGGCTGAGCTCGTCGCGCAGATACCACAGGAGCGGCATCGACGGGTCGCCGTCGAACGCACGGTCCTGGCCGTTGACGCGCAATTTGACCATTGTTCTCCCTCCCGCGAAATCGTCGTTTTTTAAACCTTAGCCCCGAGAAAGCGCCCAATGCAATCGCCGGCGCAAGCCTGGTCTGGCCGGCCGCGGCCGGGTGACGGCGGTGCGGGTCCCGGGATGCCAGGCACGAGGCGATGGGCCCGCGCCGAGGCAATCAGAGCGGTTGTCGACCGAGTCGACGCACTCGGCACGCTTCACCCCACCCCGACCCGCCCCATCGAGAGGCGGGGATACACATAGGACGCCCTCCCGCTTGCTGTGGGAGGGGAGGGGGTGAGCGCGGTGCAACTTGACTGGACGCGGGGCAGCGAGGGAAACCTCGCGCTCACCAGGTTAGCGGGTCAGGGCGTAGCTGAAGCAGTCGCGCGGTTCGAAGCCGAGGTTGGGGTGGACCAGCCAGCGGTGCAGGACGCCTTCGCGGGCCAACCCCGCCTTTTCCATGACCCGGGCCGAGGCGAGATTGTCGACGTCGCAGACGTCCCCGATCCGCCAGATTTCCTCCTGGCTCATCGCCCAGCGGACGGCCTCCGCCAACGCCTCGGTCATCAGGCCACGCCCCCAAAACGACCGCGCCAGCACATAGCCGTAACCGATCCGGTGCGGCTCGGGGCGGCGCAGGTCGAAGGCGCCGATCAGCCGGCCGTCGCCACGGCCGACGAGCGCATAGGTGCGCAACCGCGTCGGTGGTGCCGCCAGGCAGCGCGAGACATAGGCCTCGGTCTCGGCGAGCCGGCGGTGCGGGCGCCAGCTCAAATAGCGTGCGACTTCCGGGTCCTGGGCATAGCCGGCGAAGACCGCGAGCGCGTCGCCGCGGGCGATCGGGCGCAGGATCAGGCGGCTGGTCTCGAGGCGGTCGGGAAGCACGGCGCTCTTCGCGCGCGACGGCCGGTGCCGGTCAGATCTCGTAGTCGGGGAGGCTCTGGTCCATCTCCAGCGCCGGCACGCTGCCCTGAGACCACGCGACCACCCGCGCCGGGACCCCGGCGACCGTCGCCCGCGGCGGCACGTCGTGCAGCACGACGCTGCCGGCGCCGACCTTGGCCTCGCGGCCGATCTCGACGTTGCCGAGCACCTTCGCACCGGCGCACAGCAAGACGCCGTCGCGCACCTTGGGGTGGCGGTCGCCGCGCTCCTTGCCGGTGCCCCCCAACGTCACCTCGTGCAGGATCGACACGTCGTTGCCGATGACCGCGGTCTCCCCGACGACGAGGCCGGTGGCGTGGTCGATAAACACCCCGCTGCCGACCGGCACCGCCGGGTGGATGTCGACGGCAAAGATCTCCGACACGCGGCTCTGCAGGAAAAGGGCGAGGTCGCGCCGCCCGGCCTGCCACAGCGAATGGCCGACCCGGTGCCATTGCAGCGCATGGAAGCCCTTGTAATAGAGAAACGGGGTCAGATAGCTCTCGGCCGCCGGGTCGCGAGCGCGGATCGCCTCGAGGTCGGCCGCCGCGGCAGCGGCGATCGCCCGATCCCGCGCGATTGCCGACAGCGCGAGCTCGGCAAGGCGCCCCGCCGGCAGCAACGGTTCGGCGAGCTTCTCGGCCAACAGCGCGCTCAGCCCCGAGCTGAAATCGACGCGACGCAGCACCGCGCGGTCGAGGACACCGCGCAGCATCTCCTCGCGGGCCGCAACGCGCACCGCCTCCTCCCGCAACGCCGCCCACAGCCGCGTCTCGACGGAACCGGCACGCTCCGGCCGCGAGGCGGCAACTGCGGTGGCGGCAAAGCCGATTTCGTTCATGGGCCGATCGCTCCTTTTGTGCGAGCCTAGCATGGCCGGCGGGTCCTAGCGACGCTCGGCATGAACAAGCCTTATTCTTGACGCGGCTCGTTCGGATTGCGGCGAGCAAGGCGCAAGGAGGGTCATCGGAATGGAAGCCAAGGATCGTTTCGACCTTCCGGTCACCGCGGCCTCGCCCGAAGCCGTCGCCGAGTATGTGGCGGCCGTAGACTTGCTGCTCGCCGCCTATCCCGGGGCGGAGGCCCGCTTGGCGCGGGCAATCGCCGCCGACCCCGATTTTGCGCTCGCCCACATCGCCTATGCCCGCCTCTTACAACTGCAGGCGCGCGTCGGCGAGGCGCGGGCAACGGCGGCGCGCGCGCAGGCGTTGGCGAGGCGCGGCTCGGTGCGCGAGCAGCGCCATGTCGCCGCTATCGCCGCCGCCCTCGGCGGGGACGCGGGCGGCGCCCTGGCGCTGGTTCGCGAGCACGCCGCGGAATACCCGCGCGACGCAATGCCGCTGTCATTGGCGCTCGGCGTCTTTGGATTGCTGGGGTTCAGCGGACGGCGCGACCATCACGAGGCGCAACTGGCGCTCCTCGAAGAGCTGGCGCCGCATTGGCCCGAAGACTGGTGGTTCCTCGGCTATCTCGGCTGGGCGCGGATCGAGACCGGCGCCGTAGCCGCCGGCACGCGGCTGGTCGACCGCTCGCTCGATCTCAACCCGCGCAACGCGCACGGCGCCCATCAACGCGTGCACGGCTTTTTCGAGGCGGGGGACGCCGAGGGCGGCGCCGCCTTTGTCGAGAACTGGCTCGCCGGGTATCCGCGCGCCGGCCACCTGCATTGCCATCTGTCGTGGCATCTCGCGCTGTTCGAGCTGGCGCGCGGCAACAACGGACTGGCGATGGCGGTCTACCGCGACGCGATCCGCCCCTTGGTCGCGCTGTCGGCGCCGATGCTGAGCCTCGCGGACTCGGCGTCGTTCCTGTGGCGCTGGCAGATCTACGGCGCGGCGCCGCGGCTCGGCAACGAATGGGCGGAGGTAGCGGCGCATGGTCGCCGGCATTTTCCGCGCGCAAGCCTTGCCTTTGCCGATCTGCATGCCGCGATGGCGGAAGCCGCGACCGGCGACGCTGACGCCGTGCACAACCGGGTCGCCGGTTTGCGGGATTTAGCGCAGGCGGGAACCCTGCCGCCGGGCGAGGTGGTCCCCGAGCTGTGCGCCGCCGTCGCGGCGCTCGCGCGCGACCAGCCGGCCGAAGCCGCCGGCATTCTCGAAGCCGCTCTTGCCGACCTGCCGCGGATCGGTGGCAGCCACGCGCAGCGCGAGGTGTTCGAGGATGCGCTGATCGCCGCCTGGATCCGCTCGCGCCAGCGCGAGAAAGCGGCGGCGCGGTTGCACCTGCGTCTAGCGCGCCGCCCCTCGCAACGCGACCGGGAGTGGCTCGGGCAATGCCTGCTTCAGTAACAAGCGACCCGTCGGGCCGCCGCTGCGCCCGCTTCATGCGCGACTGGATCGCCAACTGACGGGCGGTCGCCAAAGACCTCAGTCGGGTGCCGCCTGCCGCCATTCGAGCCGTTGAATATCGCTGCGGCTTGCCAAATCGTCGGTGAAGCCCGGCGCTTGCGGGCTCCGCTCGCCGTGGTCGCGCCAGCGCAGGTCGTAGCGGACCTCCCGGCAACCGCCGGGCACGGTAAAGCGCCGGGACTGACCGGCAACCTCGTAGCCCGCGCGGGCGAGCGTCGCGGCAATCTGCTGCTCGACCGCGCTGCCGTTGTCGAACGCCACCGTCAGGCTCGCCCGACGCGGGATGCCGATGCGGTGCTCGACCCATTTGAGGCACCACAGAACAAACGCGCCAAGCGCCAGAGCCCCAAGGCCCAACCCCAGCTGACCGCCGCCGAAGCACAGCCCCATCACGGTCGCATACCAGATGGTGGCGGCGGTGGTGACCCCTTCGACGAGGTTGCCGCGGCGGACGATGGCGCCGGCGCCGATAAAGCCGATCCCCGACAGGATGCCGAGCGGCAGCCGCATCAAGTCCATCGTAACGAATGACGTGGCGGGCTTGCCCGCCATCGGCAGCAGCAGGTTCACCTGGATCATCGCAATCGACGCCGCGAGGCAAACCAGCAAGGTCGTGCGCAATCCGGCCGGCCGGCCCCGCTCGCCGCGGTTGAGCCCGATCACCGCGCCGGCGAACAGGGTCAGCGCGAGACGAATGGCGATCTGCGTCCAGCCGACAGTTTCCGGCATCGCGGTTAAGCGCCTCCAATCCCGCGGCCGTCCCCTCCGGGCTGGCGCCCACGGGCGCTACATCTCCTTCATGACTTGCGCATAGGAGATAACGGCGAACAGCGCCGTGCCTCCGATGATGTTGCCGAGCAGCACCGGGACGATAAAGCGGCCGATCATGTCCCAGATCGTCAGCCCGCCGTTCAACACCAGCATAAAGCCTTCGACGCTGCCCGCCACGATATGGGCAAAGCCGGCGAGCGCGATCAGGTAGGTCACCATCGTAATCACTTGGAATTGGGCCCCTTCGGCGCTTGGGATCAGCCACACCATCGCCGCGATCAGAAATCCGGCGCCAACCGCCCGGAACAGCATCTCGACCCAGCCGAGCGCCATGCCGGCGCGGCTGAGCTCGAGCATTGCCGCGCGCAAATCGGGCGCCAGCACCGGCGTCACCGTGCAGAACAGCGCCGCGACAAACGTCCCGGTCATGTTCGCGGCAAACACCACCGACCACATGCGCGCCAGGCGCCGTACATTCGCCGCGGTCAATTCGGCCATGACCGGCAGCACGACGGTCACGGTGTTTTCGGTAAACAGCTGCTGGCGCGCCAGCACCACGATCAGAAACCCGACCGAGTATCCGAAACTGCTGACGAGCGGCCGCCACGGCACATCCGGCAGGTGCAGCAGCAGTGCCGCCTGGGCGAGCAGCGAAAAGCTGATCGACAGCCCGGCCGCGACCCCCGACCACCACAGCGAGGTGATCGGGCGCTCCATTTCGGTTTCGCCTTCGCGCCGCACGATCTCATAGATGACCGGGGTGCGCAGACGGGCGCGGTCCTCGATGTCCTCGATCTCGTGCTCGCTCACGCCAGGCGGCAACTCGTGCCGGTCGGAAGCGGCGCGATCGTCTGCCTCGCGAGGGCTGTTCGCCTCTGCCATGCCAAGCTCGAAACGTTGTTGGGGAGCCGCCGAAAGGCGCGCCGGTACTCGTCAACACCGGGGCTGGATCATCCGTTGCCGACACTCTCGCGAACGGCGTTCGCGGTGGAGATCAATCCTAAACGGCGGCGATTGCCGCATGCCGGATAACGAACCGACGCGGAACTGATTTAACGTTCGAGATCTTGACAGTTCGATTACGGGGCTTATCCTCATATCCAGCATAAGCGGCGGCCGGGCGGTTTTGCCCGGCTTTTCCGGAACTGTTAAATGCTCATAATGAGCATAAGGAGAAGGACGTGCTGGAAACCGCCCCCCAAAGCCATATGACCGCGATGCCGTTGCCCGAACTCTATTCACGCGTGGAGCGGTTTATCCCGGCTGTCGAATGGCCGCTCTTGGCCGACGACATTGCCGCGATCCTCAGGCTGAAGCGCGAGCGCAACGCGGTCGTCTTGGCCCACAACTACCAGACCCCCGACATCTTTCACACGGTTGCCGACATCGTCGGCGACAGCCTGGCGCTGGCCCGCGAGGCGGTGCGCACCGACGCCGACGTGATCGTCTTGGCCGGCGTCCATTTCATGGCCGAGACCGCCAAGCTCTTGAACCCCGAAAAAACCGTGCTGATCCCCGACCTCAAAGCCGGCTGCTCGCTCGCCGCGTCGATCACGGCCGCCGACATCCGGCTGATGCGCGAGCGCCATCCGGGCGTGCCGGTGGTCAGCTACGTCAACACCTCGGCGGCGGTGAAGGCCGAATCCGACATCTGCTGCACGTCCGGCAACGCCAAGAAGATCGTCGAGGGGCTCGGCGCGCCGCGCGTCATCATGCTTCCCGACGAATATCTCGCGCGCAACACGGCCGCGCACACCAAGGTCGAGATCATCGCCTGGAAAGGCCATTGCGAGGTTCACGAGCGCTTTACCGCCGAGGACGTGCGGAGCGTGCGCGAGAGCCATCCGGGCGTCGTCGTGCTGGCGCACCCCGAATGCCCGCCCGAGGTCGTCGCCGAGTGCGACTTCACCGGCTCGACCGCGGCGATGGCCGATTACGTCGGCCGGGAGCGGCCGGCCCGCGTCGTGCTGCTGACCGAGTGCTCGATGAGCGACAACGTCGCCTTGCAGTATCCCGACCTCGACTTTGTGCGGCCGTGCAACCTATGTCCGCACATGAAGCGGATCACGCTCCCCAAGATCCGCCGGGCGCTCGAAACCATGGCGCACGAGGTGACGGTGGACCCGGCAATCGCCGCCCCGGCGCGCCAGGCGGTCGAGCGCATGCTGGCCCTCGGCTGACGTCAACTCCGCGATTTCGCGCCGCGTGCAACGCTCGGACATAGGGGAAAGGGATGCCCTTGCGCTTGATCATCGAGCCGATCGTGCGCGCGGCGCTGTTGGAGGATTTGGGCCGCGCCGGCGACATCACGACGGACGCGATCGTGCCCGCGGATGCGCGGGTCGAAGCGGTCGTCGCGGCGCGTCAGCCGGGGGTTGTGGCCGGCCTTGAGGCGGCCTTGCTCGCGTTCGAACTGGTCGAGCCGGCGTTGCGCATCGAGCGCCGGCGCGCGGACGGCGCTCGGGTCGGGCGCGGCGACATCGTCGCCGACATCGCCGGTCCGGCGCGTGGCGTGCTCGCCGCCGAGCGCACCGCGCTCAACCTGTTGAGCCGGATGTCGGGGGTCGCCACCGCGACGCGGGCCTTGGCCGACGCGATCGCCGGCTCAAACGCGAAAATCGTCTGCACCCGCAAGACCACGCCCGGCCTGCGCACGTTGGAAAAGGAGGCGGTCCGCCTCGGCGGCGGCGCCAACCACCGCTTTGGCCTCGACGACGCGATGCTGATCAAGGACAACCACATCGCCTTGGCGGGCGGGGTCACGCCGGCGCTCGAGCGCGCGCGCGCCCATGCCGGCCATCTCGTCAAGATCGAGCTCGAAGTCGACACCCTCGAACAGCTGGCCGAGGCGCTAGAGGTCGGCGTCGACGCGGTCCTGCTCGACAATATGGATCCCGAAACCCTGCGCCGCGCGGTGGCGATGGTCGACGGGCGGGCGGTCACCGAGGCGTCGGGGCGGATCAGCCTCGACACCGTCGCCGCCGTCGCGGCCACCGGCGTCGATCTGATCTCGTCGGGCTGGATCACCCACAGCGCCCCAATCCTCGACCTCGGGCTCGACATCGCCGATTGAAGACTGCCCGCGCTTCACTGAAGTGGCACCAACCTGACACGCGCAACCGGCGCCGGGCTGGCCTAACTCTGTATTCGCACACAGGAGTAATTCTCTTTCCTCCACCGTGGTCATCCCGACGCAGGCCTCGGCAACTTGCCGCGTGCCGACTTCCCTTTTTGGCCGCTGATCGCGCTCGCGGTTTATTTCTGGCCGACGATCCGCGCCTATAACCTCCGCGCCCCCAATGTCGCCGGCGTGGCCTACGCATGGGCCCCCAAGGCGGCACCGCCGGCGGCGCCAGCATCTTTCGAGCCCGAGGAGCCCGACGGCCTCCCATGCCCGCGTTGCGCCGAGGCGATCCTGCCTCGGGCGCGGGTGCGCCGGTTCTGCGGCCACGCGCTCGCGCCCGGCTGGGCGGCGGGTGCGAAGGTGGTTATGCTGCGTCGCACCGATGGCCGCGAGCTTTGACACTCTCCGCGCTGCACGCCGCCTGAAAGAAGCGGGCGCATCCGACCCAATGGCGGAGGCCATCGTCTCGACGATCGCCGAGGCGCGCCAGTTCGATCTATCGACGCTCGCGACCAAGGCGGACCTCGCCGGGCTCGATGCGAAGATCACCGCGACCGAGCTGCGGCTGCTCAAATGGATGCTCGGCATCGCCGTCGCCGCTGTCGTTGCGATCGTCGGCGCGCTCAGCGGCGTCATCTGGGCCGCGACGCAAGTGCTGTTGCACGCGCGTCCTTAGCGCCTTTCTCGCCGCGCTCGCGCTGTGTGCGGCCAACGGCGACGTGCCGGACCCGCACCTGACCCGAGGGTGCCGTCGCCAGCACCCGACCTAACGGCGATGCCGACGCTGTGACCCTCTAATCCAGCGGCCGATTACGAATTGGCAGGCGGGAGACGCTCCAATTCGGCGTCGAGCTTGGCGCCGACGAGGATGATGACCATCGAAAGCCACATCCATGTCATAAACCCGAAAATCGCCCCAAGCGAGCCATAGGTTTTGTTGTAGCTGCCGAAGCTGGCGACATACCAGGAAAAGAGCGCGGAGACGCCCAGCCAAACCACGGTCGCGGCGACGCTGCTCCAAATGATCCAGCGCCATCGCGGGTTCTCGCGGCACGGCGCATATCGATAGACGACGGCAAGCGCCACCGCGATCAGCACGAACAGCACCGGCCACCGGACGATCTTCAGCAAGATCGCGGTCACGCTTGCGTCGGGGATAAACTTCAACACTACCGGGATTGCGACGATAATGGCAATCGACACAAGAACAAGAATAACCGCGCCGACGGTGAACATCAAGGTCGTCGCGTAATATTTTAAAAGGCTGCGCTGTTCTTTCTCCTCGTATACCGCATTCAGCGCGTCGAACAGCCCGGTCATGCCCGAGTTGGAAAACCACAACGCGATCAGCAGGCTGACCGCGAAGCCGACACTGAGGGCGGTTCCGTTTTGGCTGGCAAGCCGCGTCAGCTGATCGCGCAGGATATCGACGCCGCCGCCCGGCGCTACGCCCGCCAAGGTGTCGAGATGACTGGCGATTGTGCTGGGGTTGGCGAACAAGCCGTATATCGACACAGTGGCGCCGATCCCCGGGAACAGCGCCAGGATCGCATAGAACGTGACGCCGGCGGCGATCAGGAAAATCCGGTCCTCCGAGATGCCCTTGAACACCGCGACGGCGAGGTCCTTCCAGCTGCGCGCCGCCGGCCGCGCCCGCGCCGCCCGGTTTTTGGCAAACGGGTAGGCGCCATCCGCCGAGGGGCTGCGGGCATCGGCGGCACCGGCATCCTGTACGTGTTGATCCATCGACGGCTTCCTTGGCGACCGCGCCGCCGCTCGATCCTGAAAGCAGAGATGGCCGCGCTGTCTGGAAAACCGCTGCTGCCGCCGCCGGGTTCCCGCGTCGGTTAACTCATGTAACGCAGGGTCAGCGTAACGCAGGGTCCGCGTCGGCAATCGGATCGAGCGGCCAGATCGGCCGGCGCACCCTGGTAAACAGCTCCGGGGTGTAGTCGACCTGGCACAGGGCGCCGGTGTGAACCAGCACGACCTCGCGGGCGATCGGCTCGAAAGCGGCGCGGAAATGCTGCATCGACTTGACCGCGACCGTCGTGTAGCGGGTCGGGTCGACACCCAGCGAGGTGAACTGGGCAAGGTCGGTCGCCTGGCCGTTGTTGGTGATCACGATAATGTCGACGCCCCCGGTGCCGCCTACGCGGAACACCATCGAAGGCCCGTAGTTGCGCTCGACCCCGCCGCCCATCGGCCCGTAGGCGATGAACTTGCCGTTGGTCAGGCACGCCACCTCGCCCTCGAGCGTCAACGGGCCGCCGCCCATCGCCGGGTCGGTCTTGCCGCCGATCGCGAGCGTCGTCTTGGCGCCGACCCCGGCGCGCATCCCGTCCGCCACCGCCTGCGGGTCGCAGATCGCGTGAAAGGCGACGCGCTCGACCCCGCCCTCGACGAGCCCCTGCAGAAACGCGGTGGCGTCGCCATACCCGCCGCCGCCCGGGTTGTCGGTGAAATCGGCGACGACGAGCGGCTTGTCGCCGGGCTTGCCCTCGCGCGCGCGGGCGACCGCCTGGGCCACGCTGAGCATGTGGACCGTGGTGAACTCGCGGGTGGCCCAGGCGTGGTCCATGAACGCCTCGGCGATCGCCTGCGCGTGGCCGGTTGCGGGGTCGCCGCCGCCGGCATCGACCGTCACGGTGACCGACGGGCCGACATCGCGGATGTTGGCGAGCGCGAACCCGGCGCAGACGCTGACCGCCACGGCCTCGCCCGCGGCTTCGATCGCGTCGCCGCGCGCGATCAGCTCGGCCATCGGCCCCCGTTGCGTGCGACCCCAGTCGAGCCCATGCAGCATCGGGCGCCGGGCGATCACCGTCACCGGCCGGATCTCGCCCCTCATCGCGCGGTCGAGCAGCGCCGCGCCCTGCCAAGCCCGCTCGTACATGTCGATGTGCGGGTAGGTGCGAAAGGCGATCAGCGCATTGGCGTGGTCGGCCATTTTCCGGGTCACGTTGGCGTGCAGGTCGAGTGTCGCGACGACCGGGATTTGCGGCCCCAGCCTTTGGCGCAGCCGTGCCAACAGCTCGCCCTCGCCATCCTCGTGGCGCTCCGTCACCATGGCGCCGTGCAGGTGCAGCAGGACGCCGTCGATCGGACCCCGAGTGGTGGCCGCATCGACGATCATCCCGGCGATTTCGTCGAACGCGGCCTCGGCGACGATCCCCGACGGGTTCGGGTTGGCCGACACCGGATGCACCAGGGTCCAGCCGTATTTGTCGGCGGCCTCGAAGGTCGCGCCGAGTGCGGACCGGGTGCCGCGAAACGCCTGCGGGATCTGGTTTTCGCGATGAAAGTCGCGCCGCCGGATCAGCGCCATGTCGGTTCTGACGCGGCTGAAGGTATTGGTTTCGTGCATAAACCGGGCGGTCAGGACGCGCGGCACGGCTCTTGCCTCACTCAGGTCGGGTCTTCCCATCAGGCCGGCGCCATTAGGCCGGGCTTTGCCGGCAGCGCGCAATAGCGGTGCCGCGGCGGCCGTGAAATAATCGCGCAACGACAGGAGGTAGGCATGGGGATGCGCGCTTTCGGAATCGGCTTGGCGCTGCTGACGCTCGTCGCAGCGGCCGGCGCGCCGCACGCAGCCGACAAGACCTTGCGGGTGGTGCCGCACGCCGACCTCAAGGTCCTCGATCCGCACACCAACACGGCGACGATCACGATCATGCACGGCGCGATGATCTACGACACCTTGTTCGCCTGGGATTCAAAGCTGCAGCCGCAGCCGCAGATGGTCGGCGCGTACCAGGTCTCGCCGGACCGGCTGGTCCACACCTACACGCTGCGGCCGGGGCTCAAGTTTCACGATGGCCAGCCGGTCACGACCAAGGACGTGATCCCGTCGATCAAGCGCTGGATGGTGCGCAACACGCTCGGCCAGACCCTGGCGAAGTTCATCGACAAGATCGAGGCGACCGACGACAAAACCTTTGTGATCCGCCTGAAGGAGCCGTTTGCGTTTGTCGAATTGGCGCTGGGCTCGCTCGATGCCGACATCATGCGCGCCCAAGATGCGGCGACCGACCCGTTCAAGGCGGTGACGACGACGATCGGCTCCGGGCCGTTCCGCTTTGTCCGCGGCGAATGGGATCCCGGCGCCAAGGTCGTCTACGAGAAGAACCCCGACTACGTCCCGCGCGCCGAGCCGCCCGACGGGCTCGCCGGCGGCAAGGTCGTCAAGCTCGACCGAGTCGAATGGATCGTGCTGCCGGACCCGTTCACCAAATCCGGCGCCTTGCAGCGCGGCGAGGTCGACATGATCGACCAGCTGCCGCAGGACCAGATCCCGGTGCTGGAGCATGCGCCCGATGTCGTGATCGGCCGGGTGGCGCTGATCGACGCCTACGGAATCATCCGGCCGAACAGCCTCTACCCGCCATTCAACAACGAAAAGGCGCGCCAGGCGCTGGCGCTCTCGGTCGACCAGCGCGCCTATTTGAGCGCCGCCTTTGGCGACGAGCGCTGGTGGCGGCAGTGCTGGTCGTTTTTTGTCTGCGGCAGCGCCGCCGGCACCGAGGCCGGCTCGCAGGACTACCGCCGTCAGGATTTAGGGCGGGCCAAGCAATTGCTGGCCGAAGCCGGCTACAAGGGTGAAAAAATCGTCATGCTGACGACCCAGGAAATCCCCAGCATCGCGGCCCTCGGCGACGTCACCGCCGACACTCTGCGCAAGATCGGCGTCAATGTCGACATCGCGGTCAGCGACTGGGGCACGATGGTGGCGCGGCGCGCAAAAAAAGAGCCGCCGGCGCAAGGCGGCTGGAACCTGTTTCACACCACCGTCGGCGGCACCGCGATGTCGATGCCGTTTGCAAATTTCACGATCAACTCGAGTTGCGACGGCAAGAACTGGTTCGGCTGGCCGTGCGACCCAAAGACCGAGGAACTGCGCACCGCCTATATCCGCGCCGCCGACGAGGGCGCCGACCAGGCGGCGCTCGAAGCGCTCCATCGCCGGCTGTGGCAGGCGCTCCCCGACATCCCGGTCGGCCAGTACTCGCAGCCCTTCGCATGGCGCTCCAACGTCACGGGCGTGTTGCGCGGCCCGCTGCTGGTGTTCTGGAACATCGACAAGAACTGAGCCTCTGCCCACGGTTGGAGCCGTAGGCGCAATTGTGCGATAAGACGCCGCGCAACGACGAGGCGGCGGCATGGACGAGGGCGGGCGAGCGGAGACCCCGGCCGAGCAATCGAGCGGATTGGCGCCACGGCTCGATGCTTGCCGGCAGCCGCGGCCTGGCTGGAGCACCGGGATCGCCGCCGGTTCCGCGCGATGAACGCCGCGAACGCCATTCCCGTGGACGCCGTGGCGATCTATGCCCCGCACGGGCTCGATCAAGGGATTGCCGCGCTCGCGGCGGAGCCGGTCTTCGCCGCGATCCTGGCGGAGGCCGGCGCGCCGCAATTCCGCCGCCGCCGGAACGGGTTCGCGACCTTGCTGCACATCATCCTCGAGCAGCAGGTGTCGATCGACGCGGCGGCGGCAATGCACCGCCGATTGAGCGCGGTGTGCCGCCCGTTGACGCCGCAAGCCTTCCTGACCCTCGACGACGCGACCCTGCGCGCCTGCGGCTTCAGCCGGCAGAAGGCCGGATACGCCCGCAGCCTGGCGGAAAAGGTTGGCGGCGGCGAATTCGATTTCGAGCGGCTCGCCGACGCCGACGACGAAAGCGCTCAGGCGGCGCTGCTCTCGCTGAAGGGCATCGGGCGGTGGAGCTCCGAGGTCTACCTGCTGTTTGCGCTCGGCCGGGCGGACATCTGGCCGGCGGCGGACCTTGGCCTGCAGCTTGCGGTTGCCGACCGGCTGGGTCTCGCCGCGCGGCCGGGCGAGCCCGAGTTGCGGCAAATCGGCGAGGCATGGCGCCCGTGGCGCTCGGTCGCCGCTTGCCTCTTCTGGCAATCCTATCTGCACCAGCGCAAGCGGACGCCGCCGGTGCTGGCGGCGGAGCTCTATGCCTGACGCCGCGCCGCCGCGGGCGGCGCCGAAAATTCGCGCCCTTTGCGTCTACTGCGGCTCCTCGGGCGCGGTCGCCGCGGCGTTCCGCGCGGCCGCGAGCGAGCTCGGGGGCGGGCTCGCCGACGCCGGGGTCGAGTTGGTGTTCGGCGGCGGGCGGGTCGGCCTGATGGGGCTGCTCGCCGACGCAGCGCTAGGCCACGGCGGCCGGGTGACCGGCATCATCCCGGCGCGGCTGCGCGACGCCGAGCTCGCCCATGCCGGGGTCAGCGAGCTCGTCGTCGTCGACACCATGCACGCGCGCAAAGCGCTGATGGCCGAACGAGCCGACGCGTTCGCCATTCTGCCGGGCGGTATCGGAACCCTCGACGAGGCCTTTGACATCCTGAGCTGGAGGCAGCTCGGGCTGCACGACAAGCCGATATTTCTGGTCGACATCGACGGCTACTGGGCGCCGTTGCGCGGTCTGCTCGATCATCTCGTCGACTGCGGCTTTGCCCGGCCCAGCACGCGCGGGCTGCTGCGCGTCGTCCCGACCGTTGCGGCGCTGCTCGAGGCCCTCGGCGAGCTGCCGCACCCGGCGCGGCATGGCGCGGTGGACGACCTCTGACCCTCGCCTCGCCGGCGCCAAACGCAACCCGCTGACACAGCGGCAAAATCGCGCGAGCCCGCGCGATATCCACGAAAACTGTGGGTAACTTTGTGCAGAACCGTTTGGCGAGGCGATCGGCGGCGAAGCACTTCAATCGTTAAGTCTATTTGCCTATAAAGTAGGCATTTCTATAAGCCATTGTGGCTCTTGAATAATCTACGGCTCGGTCGGTAAACCGGCTTGTCATATTGTAAACGTTCCGTAACAAGTTGTTCCACAAGCGCATTTCGCGCCGCTTCTGGGGTCGCGGCCGGCGCTGTGCACAAAAGCCGACCGCCTGACCCCGCCGCAGCCGTAAACCGTCGTCGCCTTGGCTTGTCGAGCGGGTCCGCGGTCCCTATCCTCCGGCGCAGCAAGGGTCACGGCCGGCGGCTTCCCCCGGCCGGAATGCGAGGGTGAAAAGGATGGCGAAAATCGAGGTGGCGCGGCCGGTTGTCGAGCAAGACGGCGGCGAGATGGCGCGGATCATGTGGAGCTTTATCAAGAACAAGCTAATCTAGCCGTATCTCGAAGTCGACCTGAAATACTTCGACCCCGGCATGGAGAGCCGCGACGCGCACACGTCAGTGCAACACGACAGGTCATAATCGTCAATAGTTCAACTCAGCCGAAACGAAAGCGGCGCGCGGAGGTGCAAGCATGTCAGATCTCGAAATCGTTTGGACGAAGGTTGATGAAGCACCGGCGCTTGCTACGTTTTCCCTTCTGCCTATCGTCGAAGCCTTCGTCGGGGCGGCCGGCGTGAAGATGAAGCTGAAGGACATTTCGCTTACCGGCCGCATCATCGCCAACTTCCCCGACAAACTGACGCCAGCGCAAAAGATTAACGACGAGCTCGCCGAACTTGGCCAACTTGCGATGCGCCCCGAGGCCAACATCATCAAGCTGCCCAACATCTCCGCCTCGATCCCGCAGCTGAAGGCTGCGATCAAGGAGTTGCAGGAGAAGGGCTACGACGTGCCGAACTATCCGGACAGCGACGCGACGCCAGCGGATAAGGAAATCCGCGCCCGCTACGGCAAGGTGCTCGGCAGCGCCGTCAATCCGGTGCTCCGCGAGGGCAATTCCGACCGACGCGCCGCCGGCGCCGTGAAGCAGTACGCGCGCAACAATCCGCATAAGATGGGCGCCTGGACCAAGGACTCAAAATCGCGCGTGGCGCACATGTCGGGCGGCGATTTCTACGGCTCGGAGGTCGCGACGACCATTGCGGCGCCGACCAATGCTCGCATCGAGTTGGTCGGCAGCGATGGCACGGTCACGGTGCTGAAGGCGAAGACCCCGCTTCAGACCGGCGAGATCTTCGACGC
>Ga0210390_10000592_pt1 | contig 39200 bp, 36 predicted proteins | sample IncBWH11OmetaG_FD_161050 | JGI IMG/M metagenome (GOLD analysis project Ga0210390, IMG submission 161050) | Forest soil microbial communities from Barre Woods Harvard Forest LTER site, Petersham, Massachusetts, United States - Inc-BW-H-11-O ...
CAATGAAACCACAGTACTATTCTCGTTGCGGCACCACTGCTGTACATCTACAACTAGCGGGGAAGCTGTACGTTGGTCCAGGGGGACGCGACAGACCCTGCATAAAACTGAGGTAACGTCCAATGAGTACGCCGCCAATCACCTCTGCACAGGCTGCCACGAAATCCGATTCGTCCAATTCGCCAGTGGGTATTGAACGTCGCCGCCGCAAACGCGCGAAAATCACCGCGCAAGTTCACATGCGCGGAGTGAATACTCCCGAGCCCTTTGAAGAAATCTGCAAAAGCGTGGACGTTTCGCGCGACGGACTGCTCGTCACCTCTGCGCGCGCCGGCTACTGGAAAGGTCAGCGGCTTGAAGTTGTTTTTCCCTATTCCACAGCCGCCGCCGCGCTGAATTCCTCGCAACCTGCCGAAGTCGTGCGCGTCGTCGAGCACGATGGCCGCTATGCCGTCGCACTCCAGTTCATTAACACTAAGTCCGACGCAGCCGCCAAGGTGGATCCCTCCCTCGCGGACGCGCACGTTTCTGGCAATGCTATGCATGCCAAACAGCAATCGGTCGTCCTTGCTGTCGAATCCGATCCCAAGACCGCCGAAATCATGCGCAATATTCTTTCGAATGACGGCTACACCGTCATCATCGTGCCCACGGCCCAGCAAGCGCTCGACATTCTGCGCAACACTGTTCCGGTCGTCTTCCTCGCGGAAGTCGAAGCGAAGGACATGAGCGGCCACGACCTCTGCTTGATTATCAAGCGCAACGATCGCCTGCAGCGTGTGCCAGTGATTCTCCTCACGAAATCCGCGCAGCCCGCCGACTACTCCGCCAGTCACCAGCTCGGCGCCGTCGTCTGCATGGCCAAGCCCTTCAAACCGGAACGTCTACTGCACGTCGTGCGCCTGGTAGCTCCGCCGCCAACAGCCCGCAGCGCCTACGGCGCAACGCGCTACGCCAGCGGCACAGTCGAACGCTCCATCTAACTTGCTGCTACCTACGCCTGCCAGGACTTGTTTGCGACGGCGTGGGTGTAGCAGCGGCTGCAGCCTGCTGCTTCCGCAGGAAATCCCGATGGAACAGCGCATGCGCTCGCACGTTCGTATATCCCAGGGGCGCCTCAATCTTCGCCACCTGCCCCGCATCAGACGAAAACCATCGCATACATATCTCCAGTTCGACCGCGTGGTTATCCGCAAACTCATCCGGCATGATGCTCGGCAAAATCACCTCGGCCTCAACCCCGCCTGGTGAAGCCGCGGCAGCTGCAGGACCCGCCGCAGCCGTCACATTCTGCCGATGCACCACCGGCATCTCCGCCACCAACTGCGCAATCTCGCGATACTGTTTCGTGCGCGACTCTTCTTCTGGAATTACAAATTCCTCCAGCCCGATCAATCTCTTAATCAGCGCTGTATTTTCCGGATGTGCCAAAATCGCCTGCATCTGCGGATCGGGGTTCGCTAGCAATTGCAGCAGAACCGCGCGCTGCTGCGACCACAAAGTCGGATACTGCTCATCCGTTTCCGGATAGCTAAACAAGTTCCCCTTCAAATCCGCCAGCCGGATCCATTTCGATTCAAACGCCGCACCAGCGCCCAGCAAAGTAACCTCCACATCGTTCGGCCGGTTCCGCCGGAAGCAATCCACCGCCAACAACATAATGTCCGCGTGGAAAAACTTCATCCGCCGCCACACCAAACCAATGCGCCCCATCGCCTGGTCGCGCGCCATTGCGTATCCAGACGCGGTGTCGTTGTTCGACATCGCTCCGCCAAACAGCGCTGGAAACGCTCCGGTCAGAAATTGCGCCACCGGACCCATCAATCCAGCCGCGTGCTCAGCCAGATCCGGAGGAACTTCCGCCGCGTCAGGCTGAAAAAATCCCGCGGCTAACGATTGCCCAGGTTTCGCGCGCGCCGGATAGTGCGCGCCCGGCTCGGCCGTCTGCCCTTGCAGCGCATCGAAATCCAGCACTTCACTGTCCGCATAAATCGGCGGAATCCCGTACTCGTACGTCTCCATCTGCAAATTCGAAAGCGTGTTAAAACGCTCCTGCACGCTGATCAACGCGTCTCCTAGCGCCGGCCGCCCGCTCGAGCCATCTCCCGGCAGCGCATGCAATACGCGCCAGTGATCATCCATGTTCTCGCTGCGCGATTCGCAGTAAGTCTCACCCGCGAACGCCACATAAGCTCCATCCGGAAACATCTCGAGCAGTTCGTCGCGTAGCGCCTTATCATCCAACGCGAAGAAGGCCCACGGCCGCAGCCACGTCCTCTGAAACGTAATCAAATTGATGTTGGTATCGCCGCCTTCCGTCAACGGCCCGCCCTGCGATTGCGCCAATCGCGCCAACCTTTCGTATTCCTGCGAGCCGCTCGCAACAGGCGACCCAATTTTGTCCGCCGCGTGAGGATAAGCAGCGCGCAACCGCGCCTGGTGCACTTCCATGTTCCACTGAATGTACGGATACTCGTGCATCTCGCTAGCCCAGGGCGGAGTCTTCAATTCCAGGCCGCCAACAATCGTCACCACTTCTTGCCCATTCGGGACTCGCTGCCGGGTTTCCGCCGTAGGCACCGTCACCATCGCCGCCGCCACAAAATCTTCCTCCGTCAACAACGCGCCGCAGGTGTCGCAGCTCCTGCCAATATTCGTATTCGCGCCTTCTTCCGCGTTCAGTGCTGCGCCGTGATCCGCCGCTCCGCGCGTCGCCGTGTTCTCTGCCCCGCACTCCGGACACACATAGACATCGCCGCCAATCCTCACCTCGTGCGCGCCAATCTCCGTCTCAGGATGAAATCCAAATCTCTGCCCATCCACCACAAACCGCACGTACGCTCCCACCTTCCCATCCGTCCAAAGATTGAAAGCTTCCTCCACGATCAAATTCCCGATGCGATTATTGCGTTCCACCAGCTGCGCCACTTCTGTCGCGGACTTTGCCGCGGCCACATCCTCTTCCGCCTGCGCCGAGGACGGGAAAAACCTCACCCGCGGTACATCCTGTGAAAGCACCGCTACAAGCGACAGTCCGAACGCTTGGTAAATATTCGTAACGAATTCGTAGCGTGGCAAATCTTCCAGCGTCGAATTGTCTGAAAGCTTCTGCTCAAATGGCAGGTGCCAGTTCTGGTCCCGCTCGTTCCACCACAAATATTGCAATCCGCGCCAAAATTGATGCGCCTGCTTGATCCTGCGCACTTCCTGCCGGCGCGTTCCCTCCGACTCGAACGAGAACTGATATACCAGCCGCCGCAGCGCCGATTCCAGCTTTTCCGGCAGTTGTTCGTTGTTGGCGCCGTAAGGATTGCTCTGCGCTGCCGTCCGCGCTCCCGGCTTTCCTTCCGCGCCAGGCGCCGCGTTGACTTCGCTCAACACCGGCCCTTCCACCGGCACAATAGCCGGGTTCGCTGCTGAAAATGATTTCTGCGTGGGCATGCACTGTCCTCGCTTGCTTTGATAACCCTCGTATTTACGCTGCTAGGATCGAGATTCACCGCGACGTCGCCGCGTCTGACGGGACACACCAGCCGAAAATCGGTACTCAAGGGATTGAATGGTGCGGCGAAAAATCAGGAACACATCACAAACTACCGCTACACCGGCGAAACTCCGTCGTCCAACTACTGCATCACAAACGATCGCTGCCCTAGCGCGACCGCGTCAGCCAGCCGCGCCCCGCGGTCGTTAGTCGAAAATCCGAACGTGCAATTCTTGAAGCGCACATTCTGCAGCGAAACCTCGCCGCCCTCATAACGCAAACGCGTGCCGACGAACGTCACGTCTTTCCAGCGAATGCCATCCAGTGTCTGCGCAGCTCCCGCGATCGTCAGCCCGTCCACGCGCACACCGTCTGCCATCACTCGCGTTGAAGGCGGCAGCAGGACTTCCGACGTGTCCGGCATCAGCATCGCATCAATATACTTTCCTTGGAGCGCAGCAGGGTCCAACAGCTCATTTGCGCTAAGCGCACGCGGCGCAGCCAAGACCACATGCCCAGGAATGTTCACGGCATGCGGCGCCCGGGCGTCCGGTCCTACGTTCATTCCCGGGTTTGCGCTCCCCGCCTCACTCGTACCGGCATTCTTCGCCGCGCCACTTTCACTGTTGCCAGTTCCTTCCGCCGCGGCCGGCTGCGCCGAACGCAATTGCGCCAGTTCAATCCGCGCCAGCGTCACATGCTCGATCAATCTCTCGTTATCCGGATGCGTCCGCAGCACTCGGTCCAATTCGCGAACGGTGCGCTCGAAAAAATCCGGTGCGGCTATTTGCGCCTGCATGCGCGTGGACATCAGTATCGCCGCCGCGCGGTCCGTCTGCATTTCCGCAGCCGTAATATTTCCGCCCACTCCCTGCGCCACGGCCTGTTCCAAAGCGTCGGACAAGGCTGTCTGCCAAGCTGCCACTCCCGCCCTATCGCTCGGCGGCGTCACATAAAAGTGCGACGCGTCGCTCCCCGACATCTTCGCCGGATCCAACAACCGTTTCGCGCCCTGCCACACCAGCGTCGCCACCAGCGTAGTCGCCAGCGCCACGACTGCCACGCGAACGTACATCGGCGCCGGCGCAAACGCGCTCTTGCGTCTTGCCCAGCGGCGATCTCGCCCGCTCGGTGTGTCCCAAATCCCGAATGCCATCCCGTCTCCGCTGTCGCCGGCTACTCCTGATCATTCTAGACTAGCTAGAGCGCCAGCGCGAACGCCTGTACTCTCGGAATCCGATAGCCACGCATTCAATGCCTGCGCCCTTGCGCTCGCTATCCGCGTGGGCAGTGTTTCGAAAATTCTTCGCGCAAGAAACTCACCAAATCACGATGGTCAGCGAATACGTGCGTTTCGGGACGCGACGCATTGCCAGCCGTCGGCACCTGTTCGGCTCGCGGCGATCGTAGTGAGGCGAACCGCGCCCGCGGCGAGTCGCCAGCCCCCGCAGATTCATCGCGCCCGCCCAGGGCTGGTTGAACAGCCTCCCTGTGAACGTGCGCCACAAATCCGCGCTGCGCACGTCCTGAATGTGATGGCACCAATTCTGCCGCTTCGATTTCCACGCGGTGAATCGGCCCTTTATCTGCCCCGTGCGCCGACTCCGTCTCGTCGTCTTCGTCATTCTCCTCGCCGCCGGCTTCCGCAGCGTCATGTTCCAGAGCCAATAGCGCTGCCTCGGCTTCCCGCGCCGCTTCCAACGCCTCTCCCGCAATCGCATTGATGTGATAACGCCCGCGAATGAACGGCATGTTTCCTCCGTATTCAGAAGATGTAACACTAAATCCGACAAATGGATGCGTCCGCTACCGTACCAACAGACGATGTAATTTCAACCGCGGCGGCTAGGCCGACTCTTTCTTCCTCGCCGCGTCAATCTCCAGAATTCGGTAAATCTGATGCCACGATCTCCGCCGCATCGGAGTAGCCACGCTCTTCAGTCCCCGCTCGTTTGAAACCGGTTTCCTTAATGGACTCGCGTTCGCCGCGGAGGCGTTTTCCACCGTCTCCGGTCTTCCCGCCTCACTCTCAATCTCGAGCCTCGCTCTAGGGCCACGCGCCGTTTTCCTTACGCCGCTGCTCACTGTCGCCAACAATCCCGAATCATCCGCTGTCACCACAATCGGAGGCACGCCTGCAATGCCCAGAATCGAATTTAGCAGGGCGCGATTTTCTGCGCGCAGGCGCGCCACATCCCTTTCCAACGCGCTCGTGTAGTTCGCCCGAAACAGCCGGCCCCAAAGCTCTCGAAGCCTCATTCCCACGCCCTCCCGCGGAACGGTGCAAAACCAAAAACAACCCGCTCTCCACGTTCACTCACGTCCGGCGTCTGCGCAAAAACGAGACCGGCTGCATCCGCTTCGGCACTTCTAGTTGCGCCTTGCGCGCCTGAATCGCGCGAATCGTTGGATCCGTCGAAGTCACGCGCTCAGCTAACTGCTGCTCCAGCGGCGGCCGCGCCATTCCGCTGCGCCGCGCCGCATAACGCGATATCAACCCATAACGCGCCGCATCCGCCGCGTCGTCGCCATCCATTTTTTCCACGTCTTCAATCCGCACAGAATCGCGTACCAAGTTCGGCAGCGTGCGAATCAGTTCCACGCAGTTGTCCGTCAACAGCCATTCGCCCGCATCCAACATCTGGTACATCAGCATCCAACCGCCGATGCGATCGTCGTCCGCAGGTGTCGGCCGCGGAAATCCCGCTTCCGCAAACACATCTCCCATCTGCTCCGCAATCGAAGCATCATCCGTACGCCGCGCAAAAGCATCCGGTGAAAGGTAAATCGCGGCGATCTTCTCCCGAGAGTTATCCAACGTCGGCATTGAGCCAGGCGGCGCAGAAAATCCGCCGGCCGCCGTCCGCTGCTCGCTCCCCAAACTACGCGCGATGATTTCGCGCGCCAGTTCCCGCGGCGAAGTGCGATGCGTCACATATTCCCGGTACGTCACCACACACGATCTCGGTTGCGCCCGCGAATCCTCGTCTGTGCCGGACCCCCCGTCCCGCGCACCGCTCGCCGCGAGCGACCCTGGCCCCTGCGCGTGCCAGTAAGTCGCGGCCGGATGCTCGAATCCCCAGTCAATCGAAATCCAGCGCGGCCACCACGGCTGCCACTCGATCTCTTCCGCGCGCGCGGTGTTCCGCCCCAAATCAAAGCGGTCGAAATACTGCCCCGCGAACACTTCCCAATCCCCGTCGAAAAATGCCCGCTTCAAATTCGTTGGCAGCGCCAACAAGGTCTTCTGATAATTCTTGTCCGCCGCGTAGATCGGATTGTCGAAAAACCGCGCCGGAATAAAATCGTAATCCTTGGTGTTATATTCCTCGGGACGCTCCATCCCCGGCGCCGCCTGCTTGTCAATCCACAGCGCCTTCACCCACGCATGCCCGATATTTCCCGGGTTCGTCGCCCCAGCCATACAAGAAAACGTGCCCGGCACCGGACAGCGATTCCGGCTGGTCAAAAATTGCCACTGCCGCAAGGTAAAAAGCGTCAGTTCATCAACGCCGATAAACAAGTACTCCGCGCCCTGGTACTGATAGACGTCATGCTCGCTCGCGCAGTATCCAAACCGCGTCGTCGAGCCGTTCTTCCATTCCACCAAATGCTTCGATTCATGAAACGCCACATACAATTCTCGCGGCACATCGCGTCTAAAATAATGCAGCAGCGAAGCTTCCAGTTCTGGAAATGTCCGCCGCAAAAGCAACGTGTTCACGTTCGGGTGCTCTATCGCCTGCACCACCGCTTCCATCAGCAACGCCTTCGATTTTCCAGGTCCGGCCGCCCCGCCGAACAGCCGGTATTTCGCCGGGGACGCATGAAATTGGCACTGCTTCGGAAACGGCTGGTAATTCAGGATGTCGTATAGCGATTTGCCATCCTTATCGGTCGCCGCATCAACTCCGGCGTCCACCGCACTAGGCTCGCCACCACCAGCACAGTCGCCGCCCGCAGCTCTGGCTTGCTCGACGATCCATTCCTTCACTTCAGGGGTGCTCTCTGCCATGAACAGTCGCGCCGCGTATCGCGCCGTATCTCCGACAGCGTCCTACGCCAAGGTCCGAATTTTCTCGCCGATGTAAAACGCCGCCGCCCCTCCCAGAAACGCCGCCGCAATCGCCGCGTGATGCACACTCAACACCGCACCCAGAACCAACGCTCCGATCCCGCCCAGCTGTACCACGTATCCAATCGTGATCTTGCTCGCGCTCATGAAAGCTCCTTTGAAAAACTTCGCATCTCTATTCTGCGGCCACCGCCAGGCTCACTTCGACTCGCGCTAGCTTTAGTCCGTGCGAACCGGCCGCGGCACGTTATGAATCAGCCGCACAAACCGCGGCGCCTCACTCGCAGTGCTGTCACCCGCTGTTTTCGGCGGCTCCAGCCAATCCGCGAGTTCCTTCAGCACGTCGAACAACAACTTCGCGGCAGCCACCCCTACGGCCCCTTCTTCCTTATTGCGGCTTAGCTTCTCCGCAAGGCCCGAATACATCGCCGCCAGCTTCGATTCATTCAGCCCGCGCTCACGCAGCGCTTCGGCCACCTTCAAGCGCTTCTTGCGGCTCTCTGGGTCCTCGCAAACGATTACCACCAGCTCTCTGACCGACCACACGTCCTCGTGCCCATTCGCGTTGCCGTTCTCTGGTGGCTCAGGCGGCTTACGACTCCTTGCTCTCCGACTCGCCTCACCCGTCACGTTCTGCCGCACGCCATCCGTATTCGCCGGGCTCGCGGATTTCGCGCACACCGTCCCTCCGGCCGCCTCCCGTGTCTTCTCACGTAACTCGACCGCCATCCCCCGTGATCCTTCGCAGTGTTCGCTTTCCACAGAATTCGTCTCCACGCCGTGCGCCTCGTACGATGCTTGCATTCCCGTCATATTTGAATCCGCGATGGTTTCACAAGGCCACCATTTCCCGGCGTGGGAGCGGGACACGCGCGTGCCGGGTCCGGTTCGAGCCGCTCGGGCGTCGTTGTTGCCGCCGCAGCGTTGCGCGTGTCCCACGCAGGTGAACTTCTCTTGCGCCGTTTTTTCTTGGGCTCGAGTACTTCCTGAACCACATCCGGCGGCCGCGCCTCTTCACACTCCAGCATCCCCAGCAGCGCTCCGTCCAGACTGTCGCGATGCTCGCTGCACAATCCCCCGCGCTTTGCAGCCGGCCGCGCGCACCGCGTCCAGGCACTCGTGGAGGACTGCGAGCGCACGAAACAGATGCACACTGCCATGGGACGGATTGGAATGCTTCTCGCGGAAAAAAACAGCTGACGACCGGCAATAGCCAGAGCGTCAGTGTTAGTGGGACTCGGGCGGGCTTGGGGGACTATCCGCCTTAATTTCGATGATTACTTTGCAGTCGCGCGGCGGCGATTTCTCACCGTCCGGCATCTGTGCTGATACTCCGATGCGGTGGCTGCCCACCGCGAACCACATCCGTGGGCTCGTCGCCGTGATTCCCTTCATCAACCCTTGTGCATTCGGCGGCACAGGAATCGAAAAAAGGAGATACGGTTTCGCGCTCGATATATCGTACACGTCGAATTCCTGCACACATGCCTTCGTCACCTTCGCCGTGCACGCCGGTGTTTTCGTGAAATCGTAATCAAAATGGACGGTGATACTGTGCTGCGCCGATCCGGCCGCTGGCGGATTTGTTCCTTTTTGCGCGTCGCCCTGTTGCGTGCCCCCGGGTTGCGTGCGGTCCTGTTTCGTGCCCGAAGGCTGCGCCGCGCCGCTCGATTGACTCGCCGTCGCTTGCTGCCAGGTACCGCCGCGCGACCCCGCATGATCCGTCCCGCCGCTGTTCGCAACCGCTCCGTCAAAGAAAATTTCCCGCCCCGGCGACAGCAACACGAGCGCGAGAATGGCGGCGCATCCACAGCAATCCATGAACGATGCTTCTCCCCGCAGCGGTCGATTCGGCACTATCGCCCGCCGCGCCATAATTCCACACGTTATCACTACGGGCACGCACGCTGAAAGCGTCGCGCGGAAAGTGATTGCCCGGCATTAACAGCGGGGCTCTCCCTCGCGACCTTATCCGAGAATTTGCACCGTCACACCCGTGCCACCAGTGATCGCGATCACCTTTGCACGCACGAAGTTCGCGCGCACCCCGGTAGCGACCAAATTATCTCCCGCGGTCAGCGTCGAACTCATGTTTGTGGCCCCCGTAGGCACCGCATACTGCGCGTCCACATCGTTGATTGTGGTTTGCAGCTGGATGTTTATCGCAGTGGGAGCGGTGGCAAAACTGATCTGCCAGCGAATCGTGCGGCCGTTCTCCGGAAATCCTGCGTAACTCGGCAGCGCAAACTGTTGGCTGGCCTGCCCTGCCGCCGGTGTTTCAGCGTTGAAAGCCAGGGCAACATCGCCCGGAAATATCGAATAAGGAGGGACCTGCGCATTATAGTTCGGCATCGTCGGGTGTCTCCAGAAGGATTTGCGTCTCTCACTGTCGGTGCGGCGAATGCAGTGTGAATGCAATTACAGTCCGTGCGAATGCGAAAGTGTGACTCGGCTCAGCGCTCACGCGCATTCGCAAACATACGAACACGCCTGCGCCTCACCAGGCACACCACTTCTAGTGCGTAAACCTTGTGGAAGAAGGAGGGATACTGCAAACCCGCCTTTGGAAGCGGCATTCAAATCACTTGCTGCGCTCTACACTTTTCGAGGTTAACGAATTAGTTTATACGCGCATTTCATAATTCTGTCAAGTCGTTGTGTGTGTACACGAAAATAATCCAAGGCGAGTACCGGCCGAAGAAGTGAATCCGCGCAAGAAGGACAGGACTCGCGAAGCCGGTATGAACCAACTTGCACGTCGCAAAGCCCTGCCAAAGCCCAACCGCGCCACGGATCTCACCCAACTAGGTCATTCCGCGCTCGCATCCGCCTACTGTTGCGGTTTCTGAGGCTCGGAATCCTGCGGCGGCGGTGGCGCAGGTGCAGGTGTCGCCGCGTCGCTAGTTCCCGCAGGTCGCGGCTTCAAAGTAAAATCCACGCCCCGCGCCGCATTCTCATCCACCGTCCGTTGCAAATCCACTCGGCTCTCATCTACGGCATTGTCACCGCCGTACGAAGTGACGTAATGCAGCTTCCCATCCGCCAGCCAATAATCGCTCACCGCGAAGCTCGAGCCATCTTTCAAATACAACAAAACGTACGTTTGCTGCGGCGCTGAATCCGTTCGCAATTCCTGGGTCCCATCTGACGACGATGCCGCCGCCTCCCCGCCGCCAGTTCCAGGCGCCGCCAGCAAGTACGAATCAGGGTTGTCCGGCGACGTCACATTCGCCGAACCTTCCGCCCCCGCATCCGTCCAGCCCGAACCGTACCCACCCGAAGTGCCGCCGAAGTATCCCAGTCCTCCGCCGAACCCATACCCAAATCCATACCCGTAGCACCCAAAGAACGGACCGCACGGCCCGTACCCGCCAAAACCGAATCCAAGCCCACCGTAAAACGGGTTGAAACCAAAAAATGGATAAAACGGGTAGTAAGGATATCCCGGTCGAATGGGCTGAAACGGACGCTGCGCCGCGGTAACCATCGCTCCGCTATGCACCGGTGTCATGGGCGTGCGCGTCGTAGTCGCGATGGGCACGAACGGCCGCGATCCATTCACGTTCGCAGGACCGTAGTAATTCACTCGTGCCGCGGACATCCCCGCATGCGGTGGCTCCTGCCAGGTGTTATTCCCGGCCGCAAAATGTTCAGAACTCGCGCTCGATTCAGACTTGATATTCCCAGCAGGCACACCGCCCGTTCCCTTCGCAGTCGCCGCTGAATTCGAACCGCCGCCGTGGAACGGATTCCACCAATGTCCACCACCGCTACTGTTGCTGCTGCCGCCTGCAGCGTTTCCGCCGGTCGCATGAGCGCTGCCGCTATTAGATGACGGCGCGCTGCCCCTCCCGCTGCCAAATCCGCCGCCCGAGCTACCATGTGAACCGCCACCGCCGCCTCCGCCATGCGCACCACCACCGCCGCCACCGCCGCCGTGTTGCGCGAACGTGGGCACAGCTGCCAGCGCCAGACTGCACGCAAACACCAACGCCATGGAGAATTTCAAAGGGGTCAGACTACGGAAAGAAATACGCGGCGCGTTCTTTGCTTGCGCCACACGAAGTTGCTGAGAGGTCTGGGTCATTTTGTATCCCTCCACCCGACGGGGGCGACTGAAGGGTCAGTCCACGTCTGCTACTTGTTCACCGGCATCATATATCATTCGACGCCACCTCGTTCCTACTGGTTTCCTCTAGTTACCATCATTTTACAAACCGCCCTCCTCTCGACCTCCCGCCCCCGTTACACATTGACGTTATACTGTTTCCGATGATTCCTTTCCTGCGCATTCCGTTTTGGCCCTGGACAATACCCACTTTCGGCCTCATGGTCGCCTGCGCCATGCTCGCAGCGTATTTCCTGCTGCGCGCTGACCTCGCCCGCCGCGGAATCGCCGACAAAAATTCCGGCGAAGCTGAAGCCCTCATCTCATTTCCGTGCCTTGCCGGATTCGTCGGCGCCAAGTTGTACCATTTACTCGAATCTCCGGCCGAATTTTTCGCGGATCCACTGCACTTGTTGTTCAGCCCTTACGGATTCGCGTGGTTCGGCGGCCTGATCGCCGGCTTCGTTACATTCGCATTCGTGGCCTGGCGCATCACGAGACATAATGCCGCGGCCGGTCATCCTATCTCTCTCCTCACAATCTTCGACGCCGGCTCCCCCGCCGCCGCGCTCGGCTATGGGATCGGCCGCATCGGTTGCCTTCTCTCCGGCGATGGTGATTACGGAATTCCCACCTCCCTCCCCTGGGGCATGAGCTTCCCGAACGGCCTGGTCCCCACCGTCGAACGCGTTCACCCTACACCCATCTACGAATTCATCGTTGCGTGCGGCATCGCCTGGTGGCTGTGGCGTCTGGGCGCGTCCGATCACAGCGTGCAAGCTCATACAGGATCCGTGTCTCCGTCCGGCGCACGGCCGACCACCGCTTCCTTCAGACGGCCCGGCGAAGTCTTCGCCGCCTACCTCGTGCTCACCGGCGCCGCTCGTTTCCTCGTCGAGTTCATCCGCATCAATCCGCGCTCCTTCTTCGGTATGTCCAACGCACAAACCGCCGCCGCGGCCTCTGTAATTGTTGGAATTATTTTGTTGCGGTGGACTAGCAGACGAAACGCAGTGACCTAGTCACGAGAAGCCATCTCATAAATGGGCTGCACCGGAAGGGCGGGGCTTCAGTTCATCCTTCGATCCTGGCACTGCCAGGATCGAAGGGCCCCCGTCGCAAAGCCCGCAAAAGAAGAGGCTTCAGCCCCTGAAGCCACGCATTTGTAACGCGGCCGAATATTTATGGGATCGGGCTCAAGTCTTAATTCAGTGTGGACGATCGACCGAAAGCACCGTTCACGCAACGCGCGGAACCGGCGTTTCCAATCCCGCTTTACCCATGCGAATCGCCAGCAATCCATTCGACAGCACCGCGACACTCCGGCCCGGATCTACCTTCGCCCGCAAAGCCACCACGCAGAATGGCCTCGGTGCGCGCAAAATCGGCGCCGCCCGCTCCGCATCGCCCTCGTCGCTCGCGGCCTGTGAACTTTCAAGATGGCCCTGCTCGCCGCGCAGTTCGCAGGATTCGCGTGAGCGGATTACCACCCGCCCCTCGGCGCTTTCACCGCCGCAAGCGTCCGATCCGAAATCCTCCATGACATAGTCTCCAAAATCTTCCGCGCCCTCTCGCAGGCTAGCGCCCACATAACCCGCAATCAACAGCCATCCCTCATCCACCGCCACGGTAATCTCGGTTCCCGCGCATCCTGGCAGGCTCGCCAATGCGTACAGATTTCCGCCAGACTCCTCGAAGTCCACCGAAATTCTCGCGAACAAATCATCCTCCGCCGCCTTCCAGTCCTCTCGGTCGCTTCCCTCTTGAGCGCCGCGCACAATACAACGCTGAAACGCGCGTCGCGACACTTCATCGTAAACCGCAAGCAAGCAATCCGACATATCGCGCAGCGGAATCTGCTCGTGCAACATCTCAGCGCTCCTTTGATGGACGGCTCGCACCACCGCTTCCCGGAATTTTGCTGCACGCTTCATCTCTGTTGTCCCTATAAACCCCGCCACCGCTTACCCAGACTTCCCAAATCCGGGACCACGCTCCCGCGCAATAATCGCGATGAATGCGACGGCGCTTTACCCGCCATCACCAGCAACGGTTCGTCGGCCGCACTGCCCTCCCGCGGAACCAAGTCCTCTCCATGCTTGAATCTCCCGCTGGCTTGTCGGCCGAACCGTTCGGCGGCTGTAATTTGTGCCGCGGCCCTACATTGCAGCGATTCGGCGCGCAGAACTTCTCCAGGGAAATTCTTCCGTCGGCTGCGCGCGCTCTCCGCCGCGACCATTGCCGTGTCGCACGCCCGCAAAATGCTTTCCGCCTCTGTCTTCAGCGTCAACGGATTCAACGCGCGCTCGCCCAACGACCTCACTCCATTCTCAACCGCCGGCAGCCACAGGCAAGTCTCCGACAGCGGCACCGCGATAAACAGATTCCCAGTTTGTTGGGAAACCAGCCATGCGAGATCGTATCCGGTGCCGTCCGGAAGTTTCTCACTCGCCAATGTCAGTTGAAATCGGATCGTGCGTAGAACTGTGTCAGCTTCGCGGATGGCCTTCACCGAATGTGATTCCCATCCGGAGCGCGCCAGTCCCTGCAATGTGGATTCAGTGCTTGCGGCGGAGGTTCCGACTACCAAGATGCGTACAGCAGCAGCGGGCATGTTGGCCCCTTTGGGGAAGGGGAACGTGCGGTTCAGACCCGAAATCGATCCACTCGGACTTTCCGTTTCCGCGCTATATTGCGCTCGCCCGCTCGACTGCCACGCACGCCTCGTGGCGCCGAACGGTCCATCTCTGTATCTCGTTGCAATACTCGCCCGGCCAAATTACAGATCCATCCTTTCCTGTAACCGTTTCCCATCTCGCCAGAGTCGCGCGCGGAGCTTTTCAGGGCCTGCGGTGTGACAGCTGCCGCGTGCAACCCTCGCGAGGTGGGTAACTCAGTTCCGCGAAATCCCATTTACGTCATCGGGAGATGCGCCGCAGAACGTTCCATACAACTACCCCTTCCAGCTAGGCTCGGAAATGTACTCCGCCCTCACGACTGTGGCAATTCGCAACATTACTGCTTTTGCATTACGGCACTTACTGATCCTCTTCAACTCGTCTCGCCAAACATTTCTCTTTTATTCTTGACACGCTAATACCATAGGAGTAATTTCCATTTTCTATCTGGGTTGTACGCGTCCCCGTCCTGGGCGTGGGCTAGTTTGCACGGCAACAGATCGGCGCTTTTTTGCCACCAACTCCGTTCATTCTTCGGAGTGCTTAGCCGTCATCTAAATGGACCATCATCGCTCAAAAACTTCGAAGCAGCGCCCGCGACCTCCTACCCGGTCGGACGTCCGCAACACCGATTCCCTGCCTGATCCTCTCACCGATGATCTCGTTTCCAAATCGGGTCCCGACTTCCCGCAACGGGAACCCCGCAGCTCTCGCGGCGACCCTCTTCACCCCTTCGTCGCCCTCGTTAAGACCTTTAACGAATTTCTATTCGAGCTGGACGCCGACGGTAAATTCCTAAGCATCTGGACCTCCAACGAAGCCCTCCTCCGCGAACGCCGCGCTGAATGCCTCGGTCGCCGCGCTCTGGAAGTCTTGGGCGAAGAAATTTTCCGCCCTTTCTCGAGACTCTTTCGCAGAGTCATAAAAGAAGGCGTCGGCGAAGATATCGAATTCCCCGTGGATTTCCCACCGGCCGGCGCTGGTTTCAAGCCCGCGTCTCCGCCGTTGGTCGTGGTGCACAAAAATCCCATTCCGTCTGCCTGCTCGCGCGCGACATCACCCAGCGCCGCCTCGCCGAAGAAGCCCTGCGTCAACAAGAGGCGCTTTTGATGCACGCCGAACAGGTCACCGGCACCGGCTGCTGGGAGTATGACGTCAAGACTCGCCAGCGCATCTGGTCCAGCCAACTTTTCCGCCTCTACGGATTCGATCCCAAAAACGGCGTCCCCAGCGAAGAAACCATCTGGGCCATGATTCATCCCGACGATCGCGCACGCATTCGCAGCATCTTTCAATCCGCAGTTCAGAATTGTTCTCCCTTCGAATCTGAGGGCCGCTACAATCTCCCCGACGGACGCCAACGCATCATATTTATTCGCGGTATTGCCCTGCCTGACCAAACCAGAAAAACCGCGCGCATCCTCGCCGTCGTTCAGGACGTTACTGAAATCCGCAGTGCCGAGACCCAGGCCCGCGAGCGCGAATCACTCCTCGCCCAAGCCGAGCAGCTCGCCAGCTTGGGCAGCTGGCAATTTGACGTCGCCCAACAAAGCTTCACCTGGTCGGACCAGATGTACTGTATGCTCGGCCTCCCTCCCAATGATCAGCCGGTGCCGCTCGCCAAGGCCTGTACGTTGTTTCACCCCGACGATCGCGCGCGTGTCGCCCAGGAAGTCGTAGCCCTCATCAAGTTTAATCGCCCGCTCGAAAACGAAGTTCGCTTCGTGCTGCCCGACGCGCGAATCCGCGTCTTCCATTCCCGCGCCATTCCGATTACCAATGCCTCCGGCGAAGTCGTCCGCATCGCCGGTACGTCTCAGGACGTCACAGCGCAAAAATCCGATCAAGACCGCTTGCGCAAAAGCGAATCGCTTCTCGCCCAAGCCGAGGAAATCGCCAAACTGGGAAGCTGGGAAATGGATACCATCAATTCCACGATTACATGTTCGACGGAATTTTTCCGCATGCTCGGCCTCGAACCTTTGACTGGCCCGGTTCCGGTCGAAGACCTCTTTTCCTTGGTCCGCCTCGAAGATCCCAACCCCGCCAAACAAGCCCTCCAGCACGCGATCGCCACGCACACTCCCCTCGAACATTTCTCGCGTCACATCATGCCGGACGGCCGCCCCCGCGTCTTGCACACTCGCGCCATCCCCGTCGCCGATGCTTCCGGTCAACTCACGCGTTTCGTCGGTTTCAATCACGACATTACCGAGCAGAAGCGCGTCGAGGACGACCTTCGCCGCCTCTCTCGCCAGCTCTTGACCCTGCGTACTGAAGAACAACGCCGCCTGGCTCGCGAACTTCATGAAACCGCTTCGCAAACCTTGACCGCGCTGAAAATGACTCTCAAGCAGATCGAGGATTCACTACCCCAGGACGATCAGCGCGCCCGCGAACTTGCAAAATCTTGCCGCACGCTCACCAGCGACGCCATCCGCGAGGTCCGCACCATCTCCTCGCTATTGCATCCGCCACTAATGGACGAGGCCGGGCTCACCGTCGGTCTCAGCTCCTACGTTCGCTTGTTTTCGGAGCGCAGTGGCGTCGCAGTCGATTTCGCCATCCCTGAAAACTTCCAGCGCCTTCCGAAGGAAATCGAGCTCACTCTGTTCTGCGTCGCGCAAGAATCGCTCGCCAACGTTCACCGCCACTCCAAGGCCCGCGCAGTCGAGATTTCAATTGAACGCACGCCGGCACAGGTAAGCCTTACCGTTCGTGACAACGGCATCGGCATGGCCCTGCCATCTCACAGCGATCACAGAAATTCTCTCCTCGGCATCGGAATTGCCGGCATGCGCGAGCGCGTCAACCAACTGCAGGGCGAGTTCCGCATTCACAGCTCCACCGGCAAGGGCACCACCATTCAGGTCACTCTGCCCGTGGCCCCAATGGTCAGCGAAGAGAAGTCCGAATGACCTGCGCTGCAGCATTTAGCTCGAGCGCTGCCATACGCTCTACGCGCGCCATATCCATGCGCGCCCGATTCGCTCTTCCAAAAAGTTCCCGAATGAATACACCAATCTCTCAAGGAGAATCTCATGACTAAAGAACCGCCAATTTCCAGACCGTACCGCATCCTCGTCGCCGATGATCACGCCGTCGTGCGCCGCGGCGTTCGCGCCCTACTGGAATCTCAGCCGGGCCTCGAAGTCTGTTGTGAAGCCGCCACCGGCCTCGAGGCGGTCGAGCATGTCAAAAAAAACAAACCAAACCTGGTCTTGCTCGACCTAACCATGCCCGAAATGAACGGCCTCGAAGCCGCCCGCGCCATTCGCGCAGAATCGCCCGAAACCGACGTTCTGATTCTCACCATGCACTTCTCGGAGGATGTTGCTCGCGAAGTCTTGCGCAGTGGCGCCCGCGGCTACGTGCTCAAATCGGACGCCGACTCTGAACTGGTCGCCGCCGTGCGCCACGTGCAGCAACACAAACCGTTCTTCACCGGACGCCTGGCCATGACCATGGTCGAAAGTTTCGTCAACGAGCAACGTGAAGGCGAGCCCAGCACCGATCATCCCCTGCCCGGCTGCCCGCTCACCGCCCGCGAACTCGAAATCGTCCAACTCCTCGCCACCGGAAAAATCAGTAAGGAGGTCGCCGCCACGGTCGGCATTTCCACTCGCACCGTCGAAAGCCATCGCAATCACATCATGAAAAAAATGAATTTCTCCAGCTTCAGCGAACTAATGCGCTTCGCCATCCGCAATCACCTGGTCGAACCCTAGCCGTTGTCGTTGTTTCGGAATTGCCTTTGCTGTTGAATTTGTGGCGGCCAACTTTTGCTGGGCGCCTTTGACGTTGACTTGGCCTTAGTAGCGGCGCACTTCAGCGCGCCATCGGTCTAATGCCAACACTCAACGGCGCCCTGGGATGCGTTATTCGCGCCAACGCAACCACTAACTCGCTGGATCAGTCGGGAGTGGCAGGAAAACCGTCCGCCCGCCGCAACGCCGGAAACCACCACGCCCACAACGCCGTCACCGCCAACGTCCCGATCCCTCCCAGAATTACCGCCGGCGCGGTCCCAAACCAACCCGCCGTCATACCCGATTCGAATTGCCCCAGCTCATTCGACGCGCCGATAAATATCATGTCCACCGCATTCACGCGTCCGCGCATCTGATCCGGTGTGGCCACCTGCACCAACGTCACCCGAATCACTACGCTCACCATATCTGCCGCGCCCGTCAGCGCCAATGCCACCAACGACACAATCAGGCTGCGGGAAATTCCGAACACGATCGTGAAAACTCCGAAAGCCGCCACGCACCACAACATTGTTGACCCTACGCGACGCCTCAACGGCCGGTATGCTAGCAGAATCGCCATCGCGCCCGCTCCCACGGCTGGCGCGCTCCGCAGCAACCCTAGCCCCCACGGCCCCGTATGCAAAATATCCTGCGCGTACGCCGGCAGCAGCGCCACCGCGCCGCCCAACAACACCGCAAATAAATCCAGCGAGATCGAACCCAACACGACTTTCTGTTTCCAGATGTAAGCTAATCCCGCTAGCACCGTCTTCAGACTGACCGGCTCGCGGTCCCGTGCCTTCGCTTGAAAACGGATCCCCAGGGTGCACGCTACCGCTATGACGTAGCACCCCAGCGCTGTCGCGTACACTGCCGCCGGCCCGCCGAACAGTGCGTAAATCAGCCCGCCCACTGATGGCCCCAATATCGTCCCGACTTGAAATATCGTCGAGTGCCACGCCACCGCATTCTGAAAATGTTCTTCGGCCACCAATTGCGGCAGCAGCGCTCGGCTCACCGGACCATTCAGCGACCGCACCACTCCCAGCAACACCAGGACGGCGTAGATCGGCTTGATGGTGTGCGTTGGACGCAGCGCCACCAGCAGAAAAAGCGCGGCACACACTCCAAACGCCGCGTAACAGAGCATCAAAAGTTTTTTACGGTTGTAACGATCCGCGACGTGACCGGAAACCAAAAACAGCAGAATGCCCGGCAGGAACTGCGCCAGTCCTACGTAGCCCAAATCGAATTTACTGTGCGTGATTGCGTAAATCTGCCAGCCCACCGCCACCGAAATCATTTCCATCGAGACTACAGTAAAAATTCGCGCCACTTCATACAGCACAAACGCCGGATAGGTGAACGCCACGCGCCCGGCGAATCTCCCCTCCTCGGAATCAGCCATCGGCAAGCCGCTCAACCTCCCCTAGCCACGCCGTGCAAAATTCCAGCGCACAGGAATTGTAACCGAATCCCGGGATCGCCAATTTCTCGATTGGCGCCTTGAGACCTCAGACCCCGCTTCGGCTCGTCAACGTATAAATCAGCAGCGCTAGCACTAGCAGAGTAAACACCACGTACGTCCAATCCCGCTCCAGCGCAAATCCCAGCACCGAAAACAAAACTCTCGCCACCGGAGTCGCAATCAGCAACAACAAACCAAACTGAATCAGCCCAAGCGGCCTCAGCGCAATCGCCTGATCCACAATCTGCGGCACGGCCCGCAATTCCGCAGGCTCGCCCCGAAATGTTCGGTAGTTCTGCGGCACGCCGTATGATTCAGCCACAAACCACACGCCGCCAAAAAATACCACCAGCGCCGCCAGCAACACTCCCCAGCGCAAAAGTTTGCCTAGAAACAGTTCCACGTTCTTGTCGTCCACTTTTCCGTCCATACCACCGGCGCCATCCGCGGCCATCATCACAATTTCCCCCGCACGCCCTGGAATATCATCTCGATCGCCAGCGCCGCAATCACCACTCCAAACACAATCCGCAAAGTCCGCACCTTCGCTCCCGGCAAAATCCTCGCGCCCAACAACGCACCCGCGAGCACTCCCAGCATCACCGGCATCGCCAGTGCCGGATCGATGTACCCTCGCCGCAAATAAATCCCCGCGCTCGCCGCCGCCGTCACCCCAATCATGAAATTGCTCGTGGTCGTCGAAACCTTGAATGGAATCTTCATCGCCTGGTCCATCGCCAGCACTTTCACCGCGCCCGAACCAATCCCCAGCAATCCCGAAAGCACTCCGGCCACGTACATCAATCCAAAACCGATCGGCACATTCCGCGCGTGGTAGGATTTCAGTCCATCAGCAGTAGGATAGCTTCCATCCAGTCGCAGCGCCGTCGCGATTCGATCCGGCGGCATCCCCGCTACGACATCAGCCTCTTCCCGCGTGGCAGTGTAAGCCGAATACAACAGCACCAGCCCAAACACGATCGCAATAATCGAAGTATGCAAATATCCAGCCAGAAAAGCGCCGCTAACCGCACCCACAGTTGTCGCAATTTCTAAAAACATTCCCACGCGCATGTTCGAATAGCCTTCTCGAAGGTACGCCGCAGCCGCCCCAGAAGAAGTCGCAATCACTGACACCAAGGAAGCGCCAATCGCATAACGAATATCCACGCCAAACATCAGCGTCAGCAGCGGCACAATCACCACTCCGCCGCCCAACCCCGTCAACGATCCCAGCATCCCTGCCAGGAATGATCCCACGGCGACCACCAGCGTAAATTCCAGCGTATTCAAATTGTCAGCTTGTCCAATTGTTTAAGTTCTTGATTCAGCAGGTCACTACTGTACGGAAGCGAAATCTTACCACTTCAAGGTTTCATTGCTGGAAGTTTGCTGTCTGTTGCGAGGTCATACACGAAGCGAATCTCCACCGCCCCGTTCGAACGCGTCCTTTCCAAACGCACGATCTCAACAAGTTGTTTTCCACCCGGCGCCGGCTCAAACGAACGCGTAATCTGCGGCCCGTGGCTTCCGCCTATCTCCGCCACCAGCCGGTAGTCCTGCCAGCTCGCGTCGAATTCCTGATACTTGTCGTCCTTGGGCTTTTGCACTTTGTGCCCGTCGGTAAAGAACGCGCGCTGCCGCCCCAAATCATCCGTCAGCAACACTTCTCCATTCTTCGCGTCGGGTGTATCTTTGATCGCCAGCGTGATCGATCCCGCTGGATTCATTAATTCCTGCAACTGCTGGCGGTCGTAATCGCTATTATTGCTGTTGTTTCCACCGTTTCTGGGATTGCCGCCGCCGTTGCCTCCGCCCCCTGGAAACGGCGAGCCCATCCCGCCCATATGAATTCCCGTGCCATTACCACCACCGCTGCGCGGATTCGCAGGGTTGTCCACGCCAGTCCCGCGCGCCTCCTTCATCTTCTCCTGCGCATCGTCGCTCTCATCGACATTGAATTTCCAGGAAGCGAAAAGTTGCTTCTTGTCGGGAATGGCCATCTCCGGCTGCACTGTCGGTCTGGACGAAGTCGTGCCCGAATCTCCAGAATCAGCCGCCGGACGAATCGGCCCCGCAGGCGCCTGCGCCGCCGCACCTCCCGGAAACCCGACGCAAGCAGCGCAAAGCATCGCGCCAACCGCAGCAGCTCGCGTCAATCTCCAGCTTCGCCGCATCGCAGTATCCAATGTCCTCATCGCCTTACTCTTCCTCGCGCTCCGTATGAGCGGCTCGTGTAAGCACTTCGTTTAAATCGCGCGCGACGCAACAAGTGCACTTTCCTGCAAATTCGGATGCATAAAAATCACGCCGGGATGCAACGCCACCCACCCCCACGTAAACTCCCCTATTGCCCGGACCCTGAACTCGCGCTCGCACCTCGCGCCTGCACCTTTTGCAGCAACGCCATGAACTCCCCGCGCTTACTTCCGCCCAGCCCGACGCCCGCATAAGCCATATGAATCAGCTGCTGATTCGGCCGCCCTCCGTCGTAAACCCAAGGAAACGGACTCACCGCGCCAATCGCCCAGTAAAACTCCGCCTGCGCCCCCTGTAAATTCGTCGGCAAATTAAAATGCGCCGAAGCGCCCGGCGTCACCGGATTTATCCGCTGCGCCGAAAAAACAAACCACGTCATCCCCGGAGAGATGACCCGCTCCATCGGCGCCAGATAAAACTGCGCCGTCGTTCCGAAAGCGCGCGGACCCTGATTTGTCTGCACAAATGTAATCCCCGAACTCACTTGCGCCCCAAAAAACCCCTGCAAATTCACGTCATGGCGGCAAGCGTACGTCACCTGCAGCACCGGAGGCGCGTCGTTTGAGGTGCTATCCGGCGATGGCGCGAAGCTGGCCCGCGCATTATTCGCCATCGCTTCGTTAATGCAAGCCGCCGACGGTGGAAAAAAGTAATAAAACAAAAAGTCCACCAGGCTCATTCCCGATCCGCTCGGCTGGTGAAGCTGTCCGTCCAGCCAATTAGCGTCGTGCCCCAGCAACGGATTGTCCGAAGTCGCGAATTGCACAATCGCGTTCGCTGGCAAATTCTGCAGTGCCAGAATTCCGCCCAGATGAAATGGCGGTGCATACGGACCCAGCGCCGCCGGCGCGTCCCCCGGATTAAATTCGCCCCACGTCACCGGAAGTTCCACCGAAACATCGTTAGTGATCGCATGCGCAATCGTGCGCGACGCACTCTCGCCCGCCGCGCTAGCGCCTGCTTGCGCGCAAGCCGCAGGAGCGTTCATCCCCCAAGCCAGCAGCATACCCGCCGTTCCCACCAACGCCGCCCATCCGTTGAGCCTCGCACTCATTTGGCCGCCACTCCGCACGCGTCGCCTCTCATCAAAGTGTGCCAGCATCCGCCCCCAAAAAGAAGCGCTTCCGCAGCACCACTGGCAGCGAATCGCGCGAGCGCAAACCGCGCGCACACCAATCCCTGGCTCGAGCGGTACGCACAAACACACCACCGCCCCCGGGCCTTTCGGCCCGGAAGCGATATTCAATCTTTCCTGATTTGGCTTACGCCTTCTTGGCGGACTTCCGGCGGCCACGGCGCTTCGTCGGCGGCGTGGCGGGTGGCTCACCCACCAGCTCTGCGGACCAAATTGCAGTAACAAACTTCTTCACACCATGATCATCGAAATCAATCGTGGTGCGCTCCGTGTTTGACTCGGTCACCACTCCCATTCCGTACTGCTCGTGCCGTATGGACTGCCCTTCGACCAGTGTCTGCACAGCTCCCTCCCTGAATGATTATGACTTCCGCTACCATTACCCGAGGTGCCGCGACGCGCTTCCGCCCGTCGTAACGTCTGACTAGAAGTATGACCGCGCTATCTCCCGCGAAGGGACCAGGGCTGGGACCGCCCCTTCCAGGATCGTTCCACTTCCCCTCACCCTCCGCAAACTACACTTATGCGCATTGGGTCAGGAAAAGAGACACATCCAGCGACCGCGCGGGACCCGCGGTTCGTAGGCCTGCCATCAGCCGGCAACTACCGCGCTCCGTTACCGACTCAGCGCGCCAACCATTGCCTGCGCCCGTGCAGCCCTAAATCCAAATTTCGCTCTGAAGATTTCGGCAGACTTACAGACCGACCACGTTCTCGGCCTGCAGACCTTTCGGTCCCTGCTTCACTTCAAATTCCACGGCCTGACCCTCGTTGAGGGACTTGTACCCCTCGGACTGGATCGCCGAGAAATGTACGAACACATCCTCGCCAGACTGGCGCTGGATGAACCCATAACCCTTGGCCGCATTGAACCACTTCACTGTACCTTGCTCTCTGCTCACGGAAACTACTCCTAAATTATTCAGCAAGCGGCATTTAGCCACTCGGAAAGCTGCCTGTCGCCCTACTCGCATCGCCCCGCGCAAAAAAAAAGCCGTCGGGTACTAGCCCGGCAGCCATTCATCGCACGCGTCAAAAACGAACCATAGAGCAACAAACGCAAGCCGATTCTACCACGATTCGCCCTGCCCCGCAATCCCCTCCACATGGCGCTGCGTCGCCTTCAGTCCTAGAATTGCGAATTAATACTCCCAATCAGCACGCGCGTCGTGTCCGTATCCAGCAGCAGCGCGGAACTGCTGTTGATCACGTAGTACGCCACGTTATACGTCACATTCGGGTTCATCCCCTGAATCGTCACCGTGCCCCGTCCGCTCGTCGCATCCAGCATCCCCAGCGTCGTCCCCGTCGTGAAAATCGGGTCCGTCAGAAACACCGCGTTGAAATTATTGATGTCAATATTTCCCGAAAGGGCTTCCGACGCGCTCCAGGTCACTTGCCCCGATAGATTCTGCTGATAGAGCGCCGGCTGATTATGGAAAATTCCCTGCCCTGCCATTCCAAACGAATCGCTCCCGCCCACAGCAGCTGGCGACGCCGCCTGCACAAACGCCGTGCCGGTCGCAACTGCCGTCGCGTCCAGCTCCAACATCACCGCCGACCCCTGCGCCGTCTGGTACATTGCGTATTCCTGCGTCGTCGAGCTCGGGCCTGCGCCACACGTTCCACTCGCAGTACTCAGCAGTAAATCAATTCGCCCGCTCGTCGCGTCCACCGTATAAGTGCACGTCCCCAGCGTCACGTCGGTCGTCACCGTCCCCGCGTTGTTGCTGTCCTGCAACCCGCTCGTCCCGCCGCTGCCGCTCGAAATAAATACTCCTCCGGCCGCATACGCTCCCGTCGGCGATGTACCGCCCACAGTGAATGGATAGTTCCCGCTCGTAAGGCTCGCAGTATTGAACGAACTTCCCGGGGCCGCGGTATACACATCGCCCGCCAGATAATTGTTCGTGTCAATTTCCACCAGGTGCAGCTGCGTGCTTTGTTCCGATGCCGTGGTGTCCACAATATAAAACGCGTATTGAATCGGCCCGGTCGTCGTGCTCGTTAATGTCAGCGTGCCGCGCCCGCTTCCCGGAAACGTCGTGTCCAGCGTGTACGTCCCCGCCAGGCTTCGATCTTCCCTGCTCACGCTGCCCCCGGGCTTGCTGTTGTTGTTCACGTCTAAAATCGGAGTCCCGCCCGTGATACTTCCCGCGCCGTTCGCGGAAAATTTTCCCGCCATCCCCTGCGGAAAAAATCCCGCATCCGCGCCCGCCACCTTAAACACATAAGGACCGCTGAGCGCCGTAAGCGCCGTCGTCAGCCCGTTCAAGTTCTGTTGGTCCACGGTCCCGCTGCCCGTGTTTCCCGCGTCGAACCGCGTCAGTGCCCCGTGCTGGAAATTCGCCATCGCTAATTGCCAGGTCTGCGGCGTTCCCTGTCCGGCCCCAGAACCAGATCCGACGTTAACTTTCACCGTCGTGCGGCCGTCCGGGCCCACAACATACGTTCCGGTGAAAGGTACCTGCTTGGCCACGCCACCCGAGAAGGTATCGCTGTCCTCGACGCCACTCACAATGTGCCCCTGCCCGTCCGCCTGAAAACTCCCCGCTACTGCCATAAAACCCGCACTGTCGTTGCCGGAATAGGAAAATGTAAACGGCCCGGTCAAAGAAGCATTCGAAAACAAAATTGTCGCCGTAGCTGTCGCAGTTGTTGTTCCGTCGGTCGCGGTGATCGTGATCGTGGCACCCGGTGGCGGCGACGGCGGCGCCGTGTAAAGTCCTGTGGGACTGATCGTGCCGATGTTTCCACCCGCGCTCGAAGACACCGACCAGGTAATGCCCTGATTGGTGGCCACGTTATTTAGAATCGCGGAAAATTGCTGAACACCACCAGCTGGAACCGTCGCGGTCAGCGGACTCACGGACAGCCCTGTCCCAATCCCGACTGTCAGAACCGCCGTGTTAGACGTGATCAGGTTAGTGTTGGTCGTGGAACCTGGAATCTGCGGCGTCGTCGCCGTAATGTTTACCTCGCCGCTGTTGGTAGTCGGCACCACCGCCGGCGCCGTGTAAACCCCCACCAGCTGGTCCAGCGTGGACGTGCCGATCGTTCCTGTCGTAGAATTCCCGCCCGGCACTCCATTTACGGACCATGTCACGATCGTGGTCGTCTCGCTCGTGCTCGTCTGACCCGCGATCGCCACTTGCGCTGTGAATTCCGCCGTCTCGTTAATTTGTACCGTCGCCGAGGTTGGGGATATTGTTACCGACGTCACCGTCCCAGATCCGGGGCCGCCACAAGAAGAAATTCCCAGCAACCCGGCCAGCGCCACGGGCAGCAGTAACATCCCGCAAATCCCCTTGCTCATCCGCCATCCTTCTCGTCCCGCCCGCGCTGCTTCCAGCCCCATTACCTTCTTCATCGTCCAAGAATTCCTGGTCTGCTGTCTGGTCATTTGCCTCGGCCCGCTCATTCTGGTACAGCGCTCACGGACACACACGTGGTTTCCTGTATTCCCGTCCAGAAAGAAAAAGTTCCAATTCTTAGAGGTAAGCACGCAAGATTCGGTTGCACGTCAATTATGTCTTTCGCGAGCCCCACACCCCGTGAGAACAGCGCAACATCTTACATCAACCGCGTCCGTCGTCGCACCCGCAATCGCTGCATGCGTGGCACAGCCACTCCCGACTCGGCGAGGTCGCCGCGACGCTCTACTGTGGCAGTGCCGAATTCCCGTAAAATGCTTTCAGCAGCATCACTCCTCCCACGGTCGCCGCCGAGATGCTCAAAAGCGTGCCAATCAAAAAATACTCGGCGAATTGTTCCCGTTTAAACTCGGGATACCGCGCAATGGACTTCGCTGCCAAAATCAGCCCCGCCGTCGCCGGAGAATGCAGAATCAATGCCGTCATCACCAAAAACCGCTCCAGCCACCCGATGTACATTCCCGCGTTGCTCAATTCCGCATGCGATTCCCCTCCCTGCAAATGCTTCAGCAGCGGCCTGGTCATGAACCGTATCAGGTAGCCACCGCCAAAAATCACCCCTACATACACCACCAGCAAAAGCAGCACGCGATCGCTCGGCGTCTGCAGCCGGTTCAACCCGTGTAGCAGCACTCCAGCCGGTTCCACGTGCGTGATCCAGCACGCCGCCACCACAATCGTCAGGAAATGCAGTCCCTGATCCACCACGAACGCGGCAGCGCCTTCCCCCACCGGCGTTCGCCGTCCCAGACCTACCTTCATTCCATCAATCGCCAGATGCGCCGCCGTCAAACCCAGCACCACCTCCAGGAAACGCCACGAAAAGACAACTCCTGGAACGAAAAATCCCGTCAACACCACTGCGCACACCAGGTAAACCGCTCCGTGTTTCACGTACCCAATCGCTCGTCCGCTCTTTTTCTGCTGCACTAGAGCGGACGTCTGAAACACGAAGTCCGTCAGCAAGTGCCCCAGCAAAAGTGTCAGAACCGTTCTCGTTAGCATTTCCATCTCATCCCACCATTTGCACGCCCTGAAGCAATTCCTCAAACTTGTACGCTTTTGTACAATCATCATGCATGGCACGGCCACTCTTGGCTGTGCAACTCGTTCTCGCCCTCCCGCTACCTTTGCCTACCCCCAGCGATCCTCAATCAATCTCCGCATCCCTTCCATCGTCTGCTCCACTTGCCAGAAATACCCCCTCTTCAGATTCCGCGACACCGTCGAAGCATCCAATCGCAACTCTCTCGCCGCCGCCTCCAATCGCCGCTTCCTCCGGAACACCGCAATCGTTTCCCATTGCTTCTCCGTAATCTTCTGCAACAAAGTATCCTGCAAAGCATAAATCAAATTCGCCGTGGAATCGAACACCGCGTCCCGCGATGCGAACCTCGTCAACACTTTAAATTTATTTCCCGCGCCGCCTTTCACTCCCCCTAACGCAATGCGTGCCAATTCAAAGGCTTCTCCTCCCAGCCTGTTCACCGGTCTCTGCAGCTTTCCCGGCACCCTCCCAATCCCTATCCCCAGCCGCAGCCGCAATGGCCACATCCTCTCCCGCAGATCGAAAATCAATTCCGGCAATTGCTCGCACGACCACGCGATCGTCTGAAATTCATCCCCTGCCGTGATGGCATATGGCAGCCGGATCAATCTTCCCTTCAACTGCGCCCGCGATGCCTTCTCCAAGCTCTCCCCCAGCACCGCGCGCAAATTCCGCCGCGTCCTCGACTCCACCACATCCGCAATCAACACTGCATATCGTCTCTTCACCATTCAAGCCACCTTGTATGCTTTCGTGCAATTCTACTAACTTGTATGTTCCCGTACAAGGCAAAAAACCCGCCCTTTTCCGATCGCCAACGTGCCTGCTCGGCCTCCGTCCTCTTCAGTCTCCGCCCGTCGCGTCCTTCTCCTCTCCCTCCTCAATGAAAGCGCTCTCCGCCGTACCTGAAATCCACCCTTCCATCTAGGTAATCGATCTTCATCCCGAGAAGGGCCAGCTCACCTCACGCAACATTCAGGCCTCGCCGCGAACGATTACTCCGCTCTCCAGATTGCAGCGTCATTCGCTGCCGCATTCTCCCCGTCAGTATCTACTGTGTTAATCACTCCGCGTGCCAATCGCCGCCGCCCCAATCTCCGCCCCGCCTCGCTCCAGCGACGCCCGTGTTCAACCGCGAAATTCTCGATTCCCCATTTGCCACAAATCCTCTGAACGCATCCTCCCGAGCCTCTTTTAGTCGCTAACAAAACACTTATTATCAATAGGTTACAGCTCCCACACCTTAGTACTAAAACCCCCTCCCGCCCGAAGTACTATACGAATGTGACCTTTACCCTAGTGTGCCGTTCTGCCCCAACCCGTATTCTAAATCGGTCGGAAAAGCTTTCCGACGCGAGGCTCGCAACGCATGAGTAAGGCGTCCAGAATGTTTCGCTCCAGATCGAACCGGGGGGCCGATTTGGCCATCCGGCCGATCACCGAGCTCGACGTCCCGACATTCTCTGAAGCCGACCTCAGCGCATGCCTCGCCGCCCTCTACAATTCGCCGGCCGACGCATTTCTCCATGACTTCAGCGCGGGCATCAGCTCCGACGCGCCCTTTGTTGACCAGCACGACTCTGCACCCGACGGCCGCGCACTGCTCACCTTCATTCCAAAACCTCCTACGCAACCCTCGGAACCCGACGAAGTCCTCGCCGTCCTCCAGCAAACGATCGAGTCCAACGAGCATGCTCAAGATTGCAGCAACGCCGCCGAGGTTCTCGCCGCGGCGTTCTCCGATGACGCCACCATCATCAGCGCCTCCTCCCCCGAATCGCGCCGCACGGAACTCTTCATCGTCGAAAAGCCGCTCGCTCCCATCCGTCCCCCCGCGCCATTCCTCACCGAAGTCATGGATCTGGAATCCATCGCCGCGTCTGCGCGCGAATCCGCCGGCGCCACCACTGCGGATTTTTCCGCCTTCTCTCAGTGCGAAGATCCCGACGCATCCGAAGTCGTCAAAAAACAAGCCGTCGCGGAAATGAACGCCGTCGCCGAAGAGTTTGTCGCCGAACAGCGCCACCACGCGCCGGCATCCTCCGCGCACGAACGCCCCCAGGATCGTCGTGAAAAGCGCCGCGCCCTGATTTCCGCACCCATTCGCGTGCGCACCGTGGAAACGCAAACCAGCGGCTCCCAGGAAATTGCTACCACCTTCGACGTTTCGCGCTCCGGCATCCTCTTCCACACCCAACTCGATTGCTATTCCCGCGGAATGCAGGTCGCCGTCGTATTTCCGTACAGCAAATCTCCCAAAGCCATTCACCACGAGCAGAAGGGGCGCGTCGTTCGCGTCACCGACCTCGGCGATGGCCTCCGCGGCGTGGCCATCACCTTCACCGTCGCGCCTGTTGAAGATCACTCCGCTGCACGCGAGGCCGCACTGGAGGCGGCACAGAACGACATCTACGCGCCACCGGCCCCACCCGAAACTGCCGCAGCCAAATCAAAAAAACCCATGGTCCTAGCGGTGGATTCCGATGACCAGCTCCGCGAAGCCCTGAAGCTGTACCTCGAGAACGAAGGCTACGACGTCATCGCCGTCAGCAACGCCACCGATGCTCGCGAAGTTCTCAATCTCTTCACGCCTTCCCTCGTCGTCGCAGAAATCGAAGGTGACGGCAATCCCGGCTACGACCTCTGCGGCCACGTTAAAGCCACTCACCGCCTCCGCCGCATTCCGGTCGTTCTCACCACCTTCTCCGCTTACCCCAGCGATTATTCCCGCGCGCACTCGCTCGGCGCCATCGTCTGCATGGCCAAGCCTTACAAACAGGAGCGCCTCGGTCACATCGTTCGTCTTCTAGCCCCTCTCCCCGAACACATCGAAAAGACCGCCGCTCCCCACGCCGCGGACCCCACCCGCGTCCCCGGCCGCGACTTCGCCGCCCACAACGGCCGCGACCGCAAAAACGGCAACCCCAAATCTCTCTTCGGCAAACTCCTAAACAAATTCCCCGCCTTCCGTTGACGATGTGACGAGCATCGTCATCCTGCCTGCCCTGAGTGATTTTGCGAAGGGAGGTCGGCGGTTTTGCTTCAAGCCGGCCGAAGGATCTCTCCCGCATTTTCCGTGCCGCCGTGGCGATCCCTGCGCGTTACGTTCTCCGGCTATTCACCCATCATCTAGGCCACAATCTTCGCCTCCATCTTTGCCCTGTACCAATACTGTCCTCCGGACGTATTGACCCCGCCCCTCCTCCGCACTATCCTCGCGCCCATCATCACCGTCCGCGTATTCTCGATGTACTGACGCGGACCGCAGTCGCCGTCGTTCCACAAGTTAACCACCCAGCGTTTAACTTCGAAATAACACTAGCTGGGAGTGTGTCCGCTCTCCCCCGTGTCCTGGCCAAGGAGTTCTCGATGAAAGCTATAACCCGTCCGCTGTTCGTTTCAGTTCTCGCGCTGTTCTCTCTCGCCACCGCTCTGCGCGTGGAAGCTCAGAATAATTTCGGTCCGCGCGGCGGTGGCGGCCAAGAAGGCTCACCCAGCAACGGCAGCCCGTCCAACGGGGCCCAGGATCCAGGCCCGCGCGCCGGCGCGGTCAACGCAGGCACTCCGCTTTCCACCCTGACCCCAGCGCAGCTTCAATTCTTTCAAGATGGTCTCTCGCGCTTCCTGCAAACCGATTCCGTCAGCGGCAAAATGGCCGGCGAACCGGGTGTCGGCCTCGGCCCCGGCTTCAATTCCAATAGCTGCGGCAGTTGCCACGGGCAACCGGCCGTCGGCGGCTCCAGTCCCAGCACTCAGTATTACCCCTTCGTCGGCCCCAATCCGCAGGTCGCTGCGGCAACGGACTATGGCGGCACGAATTCCATCCCCTTCTTCATCAGCCTCGATGGCCCCGTGCGCGAAGCCCGCTTCCCCTTCGCGGTTTCCGCCAGCGGCAACATCACCAACACTCCCGATGGCGGTGTTCACGACGTATTCAGCATCGCCGGCCGCCAGGATGCCGAAGGCTGCGTCATGCCCCAACCCAATTTCGAGCTGATGAACAGGATCGGCAACCTCATCTTCCGCATCCCCACTCCTACGTTCGGCGCGGGTCTCATCGAAAATATTCCTGATGCCGCCATCATCGCCAACATGGTTGCCAACTCTTCGCTCAAACAGCAACTCGGCATTACCGGCCATCCCAATTACAGCGGCAACGATGGCTCCATCACCCGCTTCGGCTGGAAGGCTCAGAATAAGTCTCTGGTGATTTTTTCCGGCGAGGCTTACAACGTCGAAATGGGCGTCACCAACGAGGCGTTCCCTAACGAACGCGCCAATCCACCGTCCTCCTGCATCTACAATCCCACTCCCGAGGACGAAACCAACTTCACCAGCTCCGGCGCAGCAATTCCCAGCGACGTCGTCGAATTCTCCAACTTCATGCGCTTCCTCTCTCCTCCTGCTCCCTCGACGCAAGGAATTCCCGGCAATCCCTCCCCGCAGTCCATTGCCGCGGGCCAGGCGATCTTCAAGCAGATCGGCTGCACCGCGTGCCACACTCCCTCGTTGCAGACTGGTCCCTCAAACCTCACGCCAGGTCTGAGCAACCAGCAGCTCGCGTTATATTCCGACTTGCTCGTTCACAACATGGGCTCGGGCCTTGCCGACAACGTCTCTCAAGGTTCGGCAGGACCCGATGAATTCCGCACCGCTCCGCTGTGGGGCGTCGGCCAGCGCATCTTCTTCCTCCACGACGGCCGCTCGGGCCCAACAAATGGCGGCCTGCTCAACGCCATCCAAGCCCATGCCAGCTCGGGCTCCGAAGCCAATCGCGTAATCAACCAATTCAACAACCTAAGCCCCAACCAAAAACAGGAGCTCCTGAACTTCCTGCGCTCCCTCTAACCCAAAAAAGACGGCGCGACACACGCAAAGCAAAAATCACAACGCGCGTGTCGCGCCGCAATTTTCATTCGCCAGGCCTGATCCGACTCGGTAGGGGCACTGCTTGTGAATCGTTCCGCAGGGCGATTCATCCTGAGATCCCGCTGTGCGGGATCGAAGGGCTGCGCCCCTACTCGTCACGATGTCAGCCGTCATCACCGAACCAATTTGCCGTCGGTTTTCTCTGCGCCTTCCGCTCCTCTGACGATGCGACGAGCATCGTCATCCTGAGGCCGGCGCCTTTGCCTCAAACCGGCCGAAGGATCTCTCCTTCTTTCTCTGTGTGCTCCGCCTTTCCTCTGTTTTCTCTGTGTTAAATCTTTCGTCGTTGCCGTTTCCTCTCGTCCGCGCGTGCCACTCCACCGCGCCTGCCGTATACTCACCCAATGGCGAACCCTCCCCAGCTTCTTCAACGCCACTCAAAGCCCCTACTTATCGCATCCGTGCTTATTGCCGCAACCGCGCTGGCCGCCACCGACCACTCCAAACCCAAACAACCCCTACTAGAAAATTTTTACGTAGTCACCCAAGCCATCTTCCACACTGATCCAAAATGGGTAGATCACATCCTCGAAGTCCGTCCACTAGAACAAAACGCAAGCGTCCGCGAAATCCGCATCGCCCCGCTAAATCCCACCTGCCCTCACCATGTCACCGTCCGCGCCATCGAACGCGTCGTCCCCAACATAACAGTACAAAAAGTCGCCCCGCACATCGTTCTCTGCGCCTTCACCGAAGACGACGTCGAATCCATGATCCACGCCGCCCGGCGCAAAACCGCTTCCAATTCCGACCCAGCCGACGACTCCGCATCCCAAACCATCGTCGCCCGCTGCGGCACCATACAAAGAGTCTTCGAACTCCCCGACAAAGATTCGCTCCGCTTCGACGCCCTCACCCTCGCCGATTCCCGCCTCGCCGCCTTCTGGGATCTAGCCGCCGTAGTCGAAGCCCGCACGTTCGGCGACGATTTCTCCCTCGCCAAGCTGACCCCCGAACAAGATCGCGACGCCCAATCCCTCGGCGCCAAACTAGTCCCGGAAATTAAATCCGGCAAATACGACCAGGCCTTCGCGGACAACAATTGCCCCTACGGCGAATGCCCAGACCACAGCTCCGCCAGCGCCCTCCAAGGCTACGCCGGCCCAATCTTCTCCTGCCCCGAATAATAATGTTTAGAACCGTTGAGTTGTTGACGTTAGGTTTGAATTTGTAGCGGCCGCCTTCAGGCGGGCGTTGTTGCCGTTGATTTCCTAGCCTCTGCCTCCAGAACGTCATCGTTCGGAGCCGCGATTTCAAAAATACGTGGTAGGGCGCTCCGTGTGAGCCCTGCAGAGCGATTCACCCTGAGAAGCGGCAGTGCCAGTTCGAAGGGCTGCGCCCCAGCTTGCCGGGCCTCAGCATTTCTTCGACTCGGTTGTTGGACCCCGCGCTCGATCAATAAAAAAAAGGGGCGGATCCCGACATGGGACCCGCCCCTGCTCTAAATCCAATCTTCGCGAAAACTACCTCTTCGCTACCAACTCCCGCACCTGGCCGGCGAAGGTTTCGGCGGTAACCTTCTCGCCGTGCCAGGTGTTCGTGCGATTGAGGGGATAAGCAAACACCACAATCCCGGAACTCCGCTCGATCAATTGCAAAGTCGGAGTCCCATCCGCAGCATGATTCGCGTGCTTGGAATCCGAGTTCGCATCGCCCCAATAAAGGTGCAGCACATAAGTCGCATGCGCGTCGCTCACCACCGGCGCCAGCCCCACATGCTTCCGCTCGAACGCCACTGAAAGATACCCTTCCAGCCCCTGCATCGGCTCAATGTACACCGAAGGACCCAGCGCAACCGGCTTCCTCGCTGACGCAACACCCAAGACCGGCGCCGAAGCGTATGCATAGCTCGGCACTCCCGCATAAGGCTGCGTTTGAGCCACAGTTGTCGGCTCGATGGTATTCGCAGCGGAATCAACCGCCGGCGAAGCCACGGGATGGCAGGCCATGCCGTTCACATAAGACTCACCGGCCGCCATGAAATTCCCCGATCCACTCAAATTCCGGCATTGCATTTGTACAGTCACCGCTTGCTGCCCCTGCGCGGCCCCTGCCCACATCAACCCTGCGACCAACAATGAAGCTGCGGCTTTCATGGCGGTATTTCCTCCAAAACCAGAATGCGCTACACCACCGCAGGCCGCAATATTACGAACGTACCATTCTGAAACAGCGCTTCCCGCCCCATTCCACGCGCTTTTTCATCGCTCGCGCACATCTCATGCCGTATCGCTTTGTCGCCAGCACTCGTCAGCAAATTCCGAGCCTCACGGCTCAGGTTTTGGATCTGATCCAGCGGCGCCCGCGTCTCCAGGCGCCACCACAAAATATCCCAGCCGCGTTCGCACCGTCACATTCGGTCGCGTCACCGTAACTTTGATCTCGTGGAATCCCGCGGTCCTCTCGGTGGACGGTGCGTAGCCAATGATGTACTGCGCGTGCAGTTCACTGCCGATCTGGTCCAGCGCCGTATGCACCGCGCGATCCTTCAGCGCCCGATAATGCACGCCTCCCGTAGCCGCCGCAGCCACAGCTAACTGATGGTTTTTTATCTCATTGGTGCCGCGTGTAATCAGCCAAATTGCTACAGGCATCAGATCAAGTGTGCCGCCCGGCGCCCCTCCGTTTTCCGGTATCGGCATCGCTCCAGGCCGCGTAGGTCCTGTAAGCACTCCAGGCGGATACTTGATTCCTCCGCCCGACGGCTTATCTCCAGAACGCAGATCCGCCGTGCTGCTGCTCGGCCCGACTGCGTAAATCGCAATGTTCGCGAGCTGCGCGTCGCGCAACACCAGCCCCAACTTCGCGTCACTCGCGATATCCTGCGACTTCCCCACAATCAGCATCACCCGCCGGTAATTATTCGGCCGCGTTTTCAGCTGTTCCACCGCCTCCGCCATCGCATCGTACAACCGCATCTCCGGCGCCTCGAATTTCACTTTCGCGATCGCCAGCTGCACATCATCATGGTCGTGTGTGAATGCCTGCCGCACATCCACCGTGCTGTCGTAAGTGATCACCGCAGCTTCGCCGTTCAGCGCCATCACCGTTTCCGTAAAAATGCTACCCATCCCGTGAATCACCGGCGCCATCATCGCGATGTGCGAGCTGGTCTCGATCACCAACGCCACCGCCAGCGGATCGCCGCCCATGTCCCAGCGATCAATCGTCTGCTCGACGCCGTTGTCGAACACATGAAAATCTTTCTGCATCAAATCCAGCACCGGCTCGCCACGCGCATTCAGCACCGTAACGGGCGCAATCACCTCCTCGGTATGCACCTGAATTTTATTTTGCGCCTGTGGCACGCCAGTTTGCTGCGCGCTCTGACCTTGCGCACAGGATGTCAGCAACGAAACAGACACGAAGAGTGCGCCGACGCGCTCGCCGAGTTGGACCAGTCGCCCCATTCCGCTCTGCGCTGTGATTCCATCCTCTTGTGTGCCGTTGCCTGCACGATTTCTCCGATTCGCGCCGCCCGTCCGCTCACGCACCGATGGAACATTCACGCGCCGCCGCGCGTATGTATAATCGTTCGCACACGGGAGCACAAAATGAAAATCTCCAGCGCCACGAATCTCGACACACGAATTACCGGTTCACTCGCGTCCGCCAGCCGGCACAGCCATCGCGCCCTTCACGCCGCACTGTTGTTCGTGCTGCTCGCCGCGGCCCTGCCACTCGCAGCTCACGACCAGAAAGATTCCAGCGCGCAGCAATCTTCAAACGATAACGACAGCATCGGTTTCAACCTCGGCAAAAACGCCAGTGCCAAAGACGTCGGCCTGCCCATCTACCCCGGGGCGCGCCGCCAGAAAGATGACTCGAACGACAGCTCGGCGCTCAACATGAGCCTCTCGGGCGGCTCCGCGGGCTTCAAACTCTTCGTCCTGAAAATGGAATCCACCGACGCGCCAGAAAAAGTCGCTGCCTTCTACCGCAAAGCCCTGGCCAAGTACGGCACAGTGCTCGATTGCAGCAACGCCCCCGCCTCCACTAGCTCCAACGATGATAAAAATTCAAAAAAACTAACCTGCGAAGACGAAAAACCCAAGCCCCACGAAATCTCTTTGAAAGCCGGCACCAAAGACAAACAACACGCCGTAAGCGTCGAGCCCAACGCCAGCGGCACCACCTTTCAACTCGTCTACATCGAAACCAAAGGCACCGACTAACTCAGCCCGCGCGATGTCCGCCTGGGAAGGCCAATCTCTCGATTGGCGTCGGCGGTACAGTCACTCCTGGCTGTGCTGCGCTGCTTTTGAATTTGTTTTTGAATTTACCTTTGAATTTGTAGCGGCCAGCTTTAGCTGGGCGCCTTTGCAGTTTTTTTTTGACTTTGTGAATCGCTCTGTAGCGCGATTCACAAGGTCAACGGCAACGGCGAAAGCGTAGTGGGTCAGTTTCAGGTTATGCGACTGGTCAGGACTTGGCCGGCAATTTGCTGAGCTCAAGCCTCCGCAATAGCTGCGATCGAGACTCTCATACCGGGGATTCGAACAGGTAATCTCGCGCCCTGCCGCGCAGGTGGGTTCGCGGGAAACCATTTAGTCCACTCTTCATTCATCCCGGCGAAGTCTGTTTCCTCAAGAAGAATCACCGTGACGCTCACGACTCGTTCGAGCGAGCTACCCGCGGCTTCGAGTATGGCGGAGATGTTCTGCAAGCACTGTCTAGTCTGCGCTTGGATCGTATCCCCAACTATCTTTCCGGTTACTGGATCTTGCGGAACGGTGCCTGAGACGAACACAAATCCGGATGCCCGGACCGCTTGGCTATATGTCGTCGATGACGGGGCATTGGGGGTGCGAATGATGTCCTTTGCCATGTGGTCCTCCATTGCGTATCTGGAACGCGAGACATAACGCAAGCTACACGAAACCGGCCCCATATGGCACATGGACGGTAACGCGACCAACCAAGCACTCAGCAGCATTTCTCGCAAGAAGTTACACGTTTCTGCTTTACGCCGCATCCCACGAGCCTACCTTCGTGTTTCGAGACAACGTGCGCCGGATCAGGCGTATTGAAAAAGCATCATGAATCCGAAGTCCATGTGAGTCTGGTTGTGGCAGTGAAAGAGCGTCGCACCTGGATTACTCGCTGTGAAATCCACCTCGGAGGTCGTGTTTGCCGGAACCACCAGCACGTCCTTACTCAGTCCCGAAACCGCAGTTCCGTCTAACTTAGTGACCTCAAAACTATGCCGATGCAAATGAAGCGGGTGATCGTCCGTGCTGTGATTGATCATCTGCAGCCGATACCTTTGTCCCTGCCGAAGCTTGATCGTTTCCGTGTGGGGGTAGGATTTCCCATTGATCGTCCACGAACTGAAGGCGCCTTGCCCGTGAAACTTTGACTCGAACCGCAACGGAATGATCTCATCCGGTTCGCGGGTGGCCGCCGGAGCGGCAGCGAAGAGCCGATAGTCCCACACCGTTTCTGGTGGCTCGATCCATTTCGGCTTGCCCTGCTGGTTGGCGTACTCAACCACAATTCCCATGCCCGCCTTGCGCAATTGGTCGCGCGTTTCCCCAAGAATCCACACCCCCGGCTGATTCATTGTTACGACAGCGTCGATACGTTCGGCAGGTCCCAAACGAATTGCGTGCACGCGGTTTGGCGTGGGCACGGGATTGCCATCCATGGCGACCACGGTCATTTCGTGTCCCGCGAGCGCCAGCCAATGAACCAGGCTGGCGCTTGCGTTCAGAATATGCAGCAGCACTCGTTGGCCCTCACGCACCGTGAGCGGATCGCCAAAGCCGAGCATCCGGCCATCTACGGTTCCATATTCGTACGCAGCTTCCATCGAAGCGTCGCCGCTGCCTGCCATATACGCGTTCCAATCATGTAATGTAAGGAATATTTCCTGGTCGTACGCACCGGCGTCGCCCTTGGGCTCGATATAGAAGCAGCCGAATTGCCCGGTGTAGGTAGAGCGCTTCAGATCATGCCCGGCAAAAGCGTGCGTGTGATACCAACGGAATCCTGCCGGCTGCGGCGTGAAAAGATAGCGGAATTGCGCATCAGGCGCGATCATCGTCCCACCTTCCTCCGCCGATCCATCCATCGCCGACGGAATCCAAAGCCCGTGCCAGTGCACAATCTCGGGAATCGCAGTTCGATTGAAGACGTCAATAGCGATGGGCTTACCTTCGGCCCAGCGAATCAGCGGGCCTGGAACGTGCCCGTTGTAGGCCACGGTGTGAACCACCTTGCCGGGTGCAATCTCCAACTCCAGAGGCGCGATTTCCAGCTTCACGTCTGCGTCACTGACAGCCCAATCGGGCGCGACGGAAGCCAAGGTTGCCCCGGCCAATGCCGCGCCCGTCTGCGCGATGAAAGTGCGCCGCTTCATCAGGTTCCTCGTCGTCTATGGCGCGCTGTCAGAGCTGCCAGGACGGTGATGAGACCAATCAAAATAGCGTCCTACGATGCATTTAACGATTAGATGATCGGTTCCCGCAGTCGCGCCCCAACCCGCGCCAAAATTGATCTCCCACTTGGGCGAAACAAACAGATTCACGACCGGGAAGACCTGTTGCTGCTGAAAGTGCAGAGAGACAAAATTCCCCCATTGGCCGTAGTAGGAGTAATACTCGACACCAATGTTGAAATGTTTTGACGGAGCATACGTGACGGTTGCCGCCGGGCCGAAGGTCACGCCTTTTGGGGCGACATTCTTATAGTAGGCTTGCTTCTCTTGTGGGGTCGAACCCGCGGGCGCGGGAACAACATGTACGTTCCAAACCATTGTAGCGTTGACTGACCAGTACCAACGCCCAACGGTCTGGTCCACTATCGGCATGAATTGCCAAGACCAGGTC
>Ga0210390_10000593_pt1 | contig 39191 bp, 36 predicted proteins | sample IncBWH11OmetaG_FD_161050 | JGI IMG/M metagenome (GOLD analysis project Ga0210390, IMG submission 161050) | Forest soil microbial communities from Barre Woods Harvard Forest LTER site, Petersham, Massachusetts, United States - Inc-BW-H-11-O ...
GCCTCTCGCCGCTGGCATTCTGCTCATGGCTGTCATGGGCGTCGCCGAAGGCCTCGTCGCCTTCGCCATCAAGCCCGCTCTCGACGTAGTCCTGAATCCCCAGTCCGCGCTGCAAAAACTTGTCCTCTTCCAGGTTCCCGGCACCGATCGCATCGTCTACATGAACGATTTCGTTCCCTCCCGCGTCCACCACGTCTGGTCCGTCTTCGCGCTCTCGCTGCTTTTCATATTCCTTGTGAAGGCTCTCGCGGAATATTTCGGCAGCACCCTCATCCAATACGTCGGCCTCGCCGGCGTCACCAATCTGCGCAACAGCGTCTACGTCAAAGTCGTCCAGCAGCCCGTCGGCTTCTTCCATCACAATCCCGTCGGCCGCGTCATGTCCGCTGTAATCGCTGATATCGAACAGATGCGCAGCGCCTTCTCCGATTATCTCGCCGATTTCTTTCGCCAGATTTTCAGCCTGATCATCTTCGTCGCCGTGTTACTCGTAATTGACTGGCGCATGGCCATCGGCTCTGCTGTTCTCGTGCCTCTCGTCGTCTGGCCCGTCGCAAAATTAACCCGCCGCATCCGCCGCTCCACCGAAACCAGCCGCACACGCCTCGCCGATCTCAGCCAGATCCTCCAGGAAACCATCAGCGGCAATCGGGTCGTAAAAGCTTTCGGCATGGAAGGTTTCGAAATCAAAAAGTTCCGCGAGGCCTCGCGTAATCTCCTCCGCGAAAATATGCGCTGGATCCGCGCCCTGGCCGCCACCGGCCCCATCATGGACGTTCTCGGCGGCGTCGTCATTGCCATGATCCTGCTCTACGCCCGCGGCGAAATTAAAGTGGACCGCATGACCATCGGTTCCTTCGGCGCCTTCACTTTCGCGCTCTTCAAAGCCTACGAGCCCATCAAGCGCCTCGGCAGCATCTATCAGCTCTTCGTCCAAGCGCTCGGCACTTCTTCCCAGTCTTTCAAACTCCTGGATCTCCCCGAAGAAAAACTCGATGCGCCCGGCGCCACCGCCCTCCCGCCCTTTTCGCATTCCGTGGAATTTGAAAACGCCACCTTCCGCTACGACGATGCCGAGACTCCCACGCTCAACAACATCTCGCTCAAAGTTCCTGCGGGCGCAGTCGTCGCCTTCGTCGGTTCCAGCGGTGCGGGGAAAACCACGCTAGTCAATCTCCTGCCGCGCTTCTACGCCGCCACTTCCGGTGCCGTGCGCATTGACGGCCACGATCTCCGCAACGTCACCCTTCGTTCCCTGCGCGAGCAAATGGCCATCGTCACCCAGGAAACCATCCTCTTCAACGACACGATCTGGAGCAATCTCTGCTACGGCCGCCCCGATCTCGCCGAAGAAAAAGTTCTCGCCGCCGCCAAAGCCGCCATGGCCCACGATTTCATCATGCAAATGCCCAAGGGCTACCAAACTCTAATCGGCGATCGCGGCCAGCGCCTCTCCGGCGGCCAACGTCAACGCCTCGCCATCGCCCGCGCATTACTCAAAGACGCGCCCATCCTCATCCTCGACGAAGCCACCTCCGAGCTCGACTCCGAATCCGAAATGCTAGTGCAAAGCGCGCTCAACAATTTAATGACCGGCCGCACCGTCTTCGTCATCGCCCATCGCCTCTCCACCATTCGCCGCGCGGACTTGATTGCTGTCCTCGAAGGGGGCACAATTCGCGAACGCGGCACTCACGAAGAATTACTCGAGCGTCGCGGTCTCTACGCCCGTTTGTACGAAATGCAATTTCGCGATGCCGAACCAGCCTCGCGCGCGGCAGGTCCCTTGTAAATATGCCCAGCACCGGGTCACAATCAGTCTCCGTGAATTCTCCCAAGCCTACCGCGCAGCCCACTGGCCTGAAATCCATGACGGGTTACGCTCAGGCCCGCGCCATTGAAAATGGCTGGAGCCTGCGCGTCACCATACGCGCCGTAAATCATCGCTTCCTGGATTTGCATCTGCGCATCCCCGAAGGTTTCGAACCGCTCGAACCGCGCATCCGCCAGATCCTCCGCGAACGCGTTCGTCGCGGTCATCTCGATTTCACGTTGCACTACGAACTCGCCGGCCCCGCAGCCGTCGGCGTGAATCACGATGTCGCCGCCGCATATCTCAAAGCCGTCAACTCGCTGCGCAAAGAATTCGGCATTCAAACTGAACCCGACCTCGCCTCCATCCTCCGTCTGCCCGGCGTCATCGGCGCGGCCGCCGCATCCCTGGACGGCGAAATCGAGCGCTTGGGAACCGTAGTCGAGCGCTGCCTCGGCGAAGCGCTTGAAAAACTCGATCGCATGCGCGAACAGGAAGCCGGCCATCTCCGCGACGAAATGTCCGCGCGCCTGCGCCACATCGCCGCGCTCACCGCGCAGCTCGAAACGCTAGCCGAAGGTGCGCGCCCCGCTTTCGCCCGCCGCCTAGCCGCGCGCCTGCAGGAACTCCTCGGCGAAGCTCCGCTCGATCCCGTGCGCCTCGCTCAGGAAGCCTCCATCGCCGCCGAACGCAGCGATGTCTCCGAGGAACTCGCGCGCATGCGCAGTCACGTGCAACAATTCGAATCGCTGCTAGCGGGCGCTTCCGACGTCGGCAAAAAACTCGACTTCCTGCTGCAGGAAATGCAGCGCGAATCAAACACTCTGCTTTCGAAAACGCCGGGCAACGACGCCGAAGGCCTGGACATCACGCGCCTCGGCCTCGAAATAAAATCCGAAATCGAAAAATTGCGCGAACAAGTGCAGAACATCGAATGAGCCAACCGGACCCGCTGGTGCTGATCGTCTCCGGCCCTTCGGGTTCCGGAAAATCCACCCTGATGGAGAAGATTTTGCAGCTCCCCAACGTCCTGCGCTCTGTGTCGTGCACGACACGGGCCCCCCGCAAGACGGAGAGCAGTAGCAAGTGTTACAATTTCGTATCGGAAGCCGTATTCCAGCAGATGGTCGAGCGCGGTGAGTTTCTCGAGTATGCGCGTGTTTTTGGCAAGAACTGGTATGGTACTCCCAGGAAGTGGCTCGATCAGGCTCGGGAACGCCACCAGACTTTGGTTCTGGAAATTGACGTGCAAGGTGCGCAGCAGGTAAAAGAGCAGCTGCCCTCCGCCGTCATGATTTTTGTTTTGCCGCCGTCGAAGCAAGATCTCGAACACCGGCTGCGTGCGCGTGGGCAGGATGACGAAGACGAAATCGGTCGCCGTCTCGATCGCGCGCGCGATGAAATGCTGCGGTACAACAGTTACGATTACGCCGTCATCAATGACGACGTCGAGCGCGCCGGCCGCGAAATTCAGGCTATCGCTTTGGGCTCGCGTTGCCAGATGGCTCTGAACGAAGAACGAATTCGCGAAATTCTGAAGACTTTTGGAGGCTGATTTTCACATGGCTCATCTCAAGGACGCACCCGATAGCCAGTTTGCTTACGTAGTAGTCGTCGCCCGCCGCGCCCGCCAATTATTGGTCGGTGGCCGACCCATGGTGGATAATCCCCGGTCGCGCAAAACCACGCGCATCGCCGAGGAAGAACTGCAGAAGGGCCTGCTCGAGTACGACGCCCCCCACCTCAACGAACAAGCCGAAGACATCAACGAGAAAAAGAAGAAGTGATCGCTCCTCCGGGTGTTGACTTTGTAGCGGCCGCCTTTAGGCGGGCGCCTTTGACTTCGCAGTTGTCATTAGTAGCGCTGGCGTCCCGCCGGCTCTTTTGGAGTCGCAGTTGAATTTGTGAATCGCGCTGCAGCGCGATTCATCCTGAGGTCCCGCAGTGCGGGACCGAAGGGTAGCGGCCAGCTTTAGCTGGGCACCTGTGACATAGCCCTTGATTTTGCAGTCATAGGCCGCCCTTACCGTGTAGGACCCCTGTACACACACAACGTTTTGCATTTCATGCGCCACAAGAGCATGATGAATCCGTGAAGAAGTCGAACCCAACCCGCAGCCGAGCCAGTGCCCCTGACGCTGTGACGAGCACCGTCATCCTGAGTCCGGCGGCTTTGCTTCATGCCGGGCGAAGGATCTCTCCCGCCCTTTTCCGCAACGCCTGCCACCCAAGACGCCAGTTTCTATTCAATACAAATGAACCGCTGACCAATTTCGCAACTCGCACAAAACAAGCCGCTTCATTTTTCCCATGCGACGCAAATAAACGCCTTTCTCGCGCCTCCAATTCTGCAATTCACACAAAACAAATCACTTCATTGCAAAACAGTTCGTTTTTTCTATTCAATACAAATGAACGGTCACGAATCACTGCTCACCAATCACTAATCGCGAATCACCAATCCTTTAGGCAGGCGCAAACTCCATGAAACTCGCCCTAGGCGTAACCGGCGGCGTCGCGGCCTACAAAGCCGCCGAACTAGTCCGCCGCCTGCAAAACGAAAAACTCGACGTCCAGGTCGTAATGACCCGCGCCGCCCAGGAGTTCATCACCCCCCTAACCTTCGCCGCCCTAACCGGACAGAAAGTCATCACCGATATCTTTGCAGCCGCAGGCTCAGCCCCCGCCAACGTCGAAAGCGCCATCGAACACATAGCTGTAGCCCAGCGCATTGACCTCCTGCTGGTCGCCCCAGCCACCGCCGACATCCTGGGAAAATTCGCTCACGGCATAGCCGAAGATTTTCTCTCCACCTTATATCTCGCGACGAAAGCCCCAGTAGTCGTCGCCCCCGCGATGAACGTAAATATGTGGGAGCACCCAGCGACGCAACAAAATCTAGCCACCCTCCACGCCCGCGGCGTCCACGTAGTCGATCCCGATGAAGGCTACCTGGCCTGCGGAATGACCGGCGCCGGCCGCCTCGCTGCCACAGAATCCATCGTCAAAAAAGTTTGCGAAGTCCTCGGCCTCCGACATGATTTCGCCGGGCAGACGGTCCTGGTCACCGCCGGTCCCACCTGCGAAGACCTCGACCCAGTTCGCTTCCTGACCAATCGCTCCTCCGGCAAAATGGGCTACGCCCTGGCCGAAGCAGCCCATCGTCGCGGCGCCCGCGTAATTCTAGTCAGCGGCCCCACGGACCTAAAAATTCCCGAAGGCGTGGACTGGGTTCCGCTCCACAGAACAAATGCATCGCGCCGTCCTCGAACGCGCCCGCGAAGCCAACGTAGCCATCATGGCCGCCGCCGTCTCCGATTACCGCCCCGCCGCCGCCCAAGATAAAAAAATCAAACGCGGCGATGGCATTTTCACTATGCAACTCGAACCCACGCCCGACATTCTCGCCGAACTCGGCCGCGAAAAATTAAATCGCATCCTCGTAGGCTTCGCCGCCGAAACTAATAACGTCGCCGAAAACGCCCGCGCCAAGCTCCAGCGCAAATCAGCTGACATGATCGTAGCCAACGACGTAACCCAAGCCGGCGCAGGCTTCGACACCGACACCAACATCGTCACCCTCTTCCTCCGCGATGGCCGCGAGCTGGCGCTCCCCCAGCTAAATAAATTCGACGTAGCCAATCGCATCCTCGACCAGGTACTGGATATTCAGAAAAATTCCAAGTAGATTCTCAAGCGGTACTTTCTCCCGTGGAGGATTCATGGATCCGGCCAACCGCGCCAGTGTGGGCGCACGCAGCGAAGTTCGTGACGATGCCCGACTCGAAGAACAAGTGAAAGACTGGCTGCGCTTCGGCGAAGATCTAGGCCTGGCTCCGTACTATCGCGATCGCCCGCCGCTGCACGTAATCGCTGAAGCCGCTTCCACTGCGCCGCATGAGGCGCACAACATCTCAACATCCAACGCCATCTCTGTCGCAGCTCCCGCAGCAATGGCCGCTGCAGCTCCCAGTCGCGCGTCGAGCACTCCTATAAATGTTGCGCCGTCGTCCGCGTCGCAGAAATCGCCCGCCGCGACAATCTTGCCCGCCTCCGCGCCATCGCTCTTCGAGGCTATCGAACGCATCGCAGGCGACACTCTCCCCCGCATCCGCGAAGACATCGGCGATTGCACTCGTTGCAAACTCCACAAAGGCCGCACCAAAATCGTCTTCGGCACTGGCAATCCCAACGCAGACCTGATGTTCGTCGGCGAAGGCCCCGGTCGCGACGAAGATCTCAGCGGCGAACCCTTCGTCGGCCGCGCCGGGAAACTTCTCACCGACATGATCAAAGCCATGGGTCTGCAGCGCGAAGACGTCTACATCGCCAACGTAGTAAAATGCCGCCCTCCGGAAAATCGCCTCCCCGAAAGAGACGAAATCGCCACCTGCTCCCCATACTTGATGCGCCAGATTGACACCATCAAACCCAAAGTGATTTGCACTCTAGGCAGCTGCTCCGCGCAAACCCTGCTACAAACCGCCCAAGGCATCTCCAAACTCCGTGGCGAATGGTTCGACTTCCGCGGCACAAAACTAATGCCCACTTATCATCCCGCCTACCTGCTCCGCAATCCCGCCGCCAAGCCCGAAGTCTGGAAAGACCTGCAAAAAGTCATGGCCGTCCTCGGCCTGCAACCCAAAAAACGCTAGCCAATCCGCGCGATGAACATTTCGCTCGCGATAATCCTAGGCCTGACCGGCGCCGTCTCCTGGGGCGCCGCAGATTTCGCCGCCCGCTTCGCCTCCCGCCAAGTCGGCGCGTATCGCACCCTCTTCTTCATGCAGTTTTTCGGTTTCCTCGCCCTAAGCGCGTACCTGAAATCCGCCGGCGGCTTTTCTCACGGCATCGCGCCGGGCTGGCACCCCTGGGCTATGGCCGTCGCCGCAGGCCTGCTCAACGTGCTCGCGTCCCTAGCGCTCTACCATTCCTTCGAACACGGCACCCTGAGCATCGTCGGCCCAGTCTCTTCCAGCTATCCAGCGTTAACCGTCGCGCTCTCGCTCCTAAGCGGTGAACGAATCCACGCAGTCCGCGCCGCAGGACTCGCCGTCACGCTGGTTGGCGTAATCCTAGCCGCCACTTCCTTCGCGCAATCAAAATCCACGCCAGCAGAAAAAGATGCGCAGCGCGCAAATCCCAATCACGCGAATGGGGCACTCGATGCCGAAACCAAATCCTCGCGCGCGCATTTATCAACAGGCGTGGGCTGGGCCATCTGCGCCGCCCTAGGTTTCGGCGTCCTCTTCTGGTTTCTAGGATTTCACGTAGTCCCAGCAGTAGGCAGCGCCGTTTCGGTCTGGGTCATGCGACTAACGGCACTAGTATCGCTATCACTCGCGGCCGCGCCCGCGCAACAAACTCTCCGGCTCCCCGGCGGCAAAGTCTGGTGGTTGCTCCTAGCCGTAGGCATCCTCGACACTGCTGCATTCGTCGCCAACAACGCCGGCCTAAGCACCGGCCAAGTCTCCGTAGTAAGCGTCCTGGCCTCCCTCTACGGCGCCGTCACAGTCCTGCTAGCCTGGATCTTCCTTCGCGAACGCCTCGAACGCTCCCAATGGCTAGGCATAAGCCTAATCTTCATCGGCATCGTCCTCGTCAGCTTATAAAATGTGTCTGGGTAGCATAGGCAATCTTGCCTGTGCTGAATCGCTCACACTGATCTGCGCGCACCCCGCAAGAATTGGCCGCGCTGTCCGATCCAATCCGCGAATCGTGACGCACTCCGATCACGCACCGCACACTGTTACACTATTCCACTGATCCAACTGATCCAACTGATCCAATGACCCAACGTTATCTCGAAGTCGCGCTCCCGGTCCCACTGCGCTCGGCGTTCACTTACGCCGTGCCCGCTTCCTGCAACGGCGAAGAACTCGTTGGGCGCCGCGTCCTGGTCCCATTCCGCAATCGCGCGATGATCGGCGTCGGCCTCGCAGTTTCCACGCGCGCGCCGGAATCGAAACGCATCAAAGAAATCGTCGAACTTCTGGACCGCGTCCCCGCGCTTCCCCCCAAACTAATCGAACTGGGCCAATGGATCAGCCGCTACTACCTCGCGCCTGTCGGCGAAGCGTTCCGCGCGATGCTCCCGCCCGAAATTGAGCTGCGCCACGATCGCGAATACTGGCTCACTGACGAAGGCCGCGCGTACCTCCAAGACCTCACCACCAACGGAGAAAACACCGACGTCGAAGCCGCCGAGCTCGTCTGCCTCCGCCTCTTCGAAAAACACAAAGCCGACGCACCCGAACGCGCGCTAACCGAAACTCGGATAAGCCGCATGCCCGGAGGCGCTGCAGCCGCAGAGAAATTCGTCCGCCGCGGCCATCTCACTGCCCGCGAGAGCACGCACCGCCGCAAGACCCGCACGCAAAAAATCGTAGCGTGGAATGTCGCGAACCAAACTCCCACCGCCAACGCCACTGAGGAAAAAATCCGCGAAGTCCTCACCGCGACCCGCGGCCCCCTTCCACTCAATCTTCTGATCGCGCAAACGCAAATCTCCAGCGCCGTCATCACGCGTCTAGAAAAATCCGGCCGCCTGCAATCATGGGAAGAACCGCTAACCGCCGAAGAAGATCCCTGGGACACCGATTTCACCCCGCCGGCGAACATCCTAAACGCCGAACAAAAACACGCCCAAGCAGAAATTTGGCGATGGCTAGTAGCAGAGAAATTCACCGCGGCCCTCCTCCACGGCGTCACTGGCAGCGGCAAAACGGAGGTCTATCTCGGCGCAATCGAAGCCGCTCTCTCCCGCGGGAAAACCGCAATCGTCCTGGTCCCCGAAATCGCGCTAACCCTTTGGGTCGGGCGTCTGGTCCGCGCACGCTTCGGCGAACAAGTCGCGACCCTCCACAGCGCGCTCCCCGATTCCGAACGAGCCCGCGAATGGTGGCGCGTCCGCAACGGTGAAGCACGCGTAGTGGTCGGCACGCGCTCCGCCGTTTTCGCGCCTCTAGAAAATCTCGGCCTCATCATCGTGGATGAAGAACAGGAAACCAGCTACAAACAGGAAGAAACACCGCGCTACCATGGCCGCGACACCGCCGTCTATCGCGCGCGTCTCGAAGGCGCCGTCGCCCTACTAGGCTCCGCCACACCGTCGCTCGAGACCTATCACAACGCGCGCGAAGGAAAGTATCACCTGCTCGAACTCACCGCCCGCGTCGCCGATCGCCCTCTCGCCGATGTCCGCATCGTTGACCTGCGCGAAGAATTCCGCCGCGCCCACAAAGCCGCGCCCGTTTCCGAATCGCTGCGTGCCGCCGTCGCATTACGCCTGGAAGAAAAAACCCAGGCCATGGTGCTCATCAATCGTCGAGGTTATTCCTGGTCGTCACTCTGCCGCAGCTGCGGCGCCTTCGTGCAATGCCAGAATTGCAGCATCGCGCTCACCTATCACAAAAATCGCCAGCGCCTCGAATGTCACTACTGCGGTTACTCGCTGCGTCCGCCGAAGCAATGCCCAAAATGCCACGCGGAATACATGTACTTCGTCGGTGACGGCGCCGAGCGCGTCGAAGAGTATCTGCGCGAAACTTTCCCCGCCGCAAAAATCTCCAGGCTCGATCGCGATACCGTCCGCACCAAGCGCGAATTCCAGCAAGTCCTAGGCGCATTCGCAAAAGGCGAAGTGGACGTACTCGTCGGCACGCAAATGGTCGCCAAAGGTCACGATTTCCAGCGCGTCACATTGGTAGGAGTCGTCGCCGCCGATCTTGCGCTAGGCCGTTCCGATTTCCGCGCCGCCGAACGCACGTTCCAGTTGTTAACGCAGGTCGCTGGCCGCGCCGGCCGCGGCGAACTCTCCGGCGAAGTCCTTGTCGAAACCCACTACCCCGAGCACTACGCAATCCAACACGCCGCAAAACAAGATTATTTATCCTTCTACGAAAAAGAAGCCCACTTCCGCCGCATGCTGCACTATCCGCCCTTCACTGCGTTAGCCAGCATCCTGGTCCGCGATAAAAAAATAGAAAACGCCATCCGCTGGTCGCGCGCCCTCGCCGGCTATTTCGCGCTCTTCGAAGATCGCGGCGTAAAAATCTTAGGCCCCGCCGCCGCTCCGCTGGCCCGCCTGCGCCAGGAATACCGCTTTCAATTCCTGCTGAAATCTCCGCAGCGCTCCGCGCTGTCACAAGCGCTAAGCGGCGCGCTCGATTTCTGCGCCAAGAAAGAAATCCCCGAAACCGCCGTAATCGTGGACGTAGATCCCGCCAGCCTTTTCTAATTGTGGAGTTGCGTTACCAGAGGTTATTCGTAGGCCACAAAGTGAAACACAAAACAAAAATAATCAGTCCGACGCAAGCCAACAGCTTCCGCGAAGCGTCCAGCGCCTCCCACCGATCAAACGGCGGCGGATGCGGAAACCGCAAAGACAATATCAGCAGCACGATTCCCCAGAACGCCCACGCGTGCCAATAACCCACTCCCAAGAACACCAATCCCACCGCCGCGATCAACGAAAGCCGCTGATGCCGCTCCGGCGCCAAACTATAAAGGACGTGCCCGCCATCCAGCTGCCACACCGGCAGCAGATTCAAAGCCGTCGCCAGCAACCCAATCCACGCAGCCAGCGCCACCGGATGAAACAACAAAGATTTCGCCTCAGTCCCCGGATGAAACATCGCCATAAAAATCCTCATCAGCCCGGGAAATCCATAGATCAGTCCGCCATCGTCCTGCACGCCCGGAATCACTTTCGACGCCGCAATTCCATACGCAGTCAGCGGCACGGCCACAATAAATCCCAGAATCGGCCCCGCGATTCCAATATCAAAAAGCGCCCGCCGCGTGGTGATCGGCTCGCGAATCCGTATCACCGCGCCGAAGGTACCAAAAGGGAAGGGCGAAGGCAGAAAAAATGGATAGCTGCAATCAATTCCATAATATCGGCACGCGAGATAGTGGCCCATCTCGTGCGCCATGAAAAATCCCAGCAGCGTCAGCGAAAAAGGAATCCCCAGCAGCAACATCCCTGGATGTTGAAAGGGCAGCAGCGGTATCGCGAACAGTCTCTCATCGCCCGAAAACGGTTCCACACTCTGCGCGAACGAAGTCGCGATCAGCGCCCCCGCCGAAAGCGTCATCAGCAACGTCAAACAGAAAAAAACAATCGCCGGCCAAATCGGCCGCCGCCGCACGCGCATCCGTGGAGGCGGCAAATCAATAATCTCCGGATAATTTCGGTCGAGAATTTCCAGTGGGACGCGGCTATGTCCGTTGCCGGTGCTATTGCCCATGAAGGTTGGATGCCCCAGCGCGAAAAACGGGTTCGGCGCCGCGCGGCTCGTCAGGGCTTCGGTGCCGCCGCAGTCGCCGGCAGCGATTGTAATTCTTTGCCGGGCTTGAAGCGCACCGCTTTGCCGGGAGGAATGCTCACCTGCTGCCCAGTGCGCGGATTGCGGCCGATGCCCGTCTTCCGCGGCTTTACGTTGAACACGCCAAAGCGCCGCAGTTCAATCCGTTCACCACGGCCCAGCGCATTCTTCATCGCCTCGAAGACGGTTTCCACCGCCTGCTCGGCTTTCGTTCGAGTAATATTAGTTTTCTGTACGATTGCATTAACGATGTCGAGCTTGATCACAGTTCCTCCCACAGGGCGGAAACCTATGCTAGACAGGGGGTTGCAGGTTGTCAAGCGCCGTCCCCTGTAATACACTGCCCGACTCTTGTGTATCTGAATTTGCATTAGTAGCGCCGCACCGCGCAACCGTCCGACAGTTCGTCGAGCAGAGTGTTGTATGTCATCCCGATTCCGCGGATGCGGGAGAGGGATCTGCTTTCAAGTCGCCGACTCAATTACGTCGCGTAGGAACTAGCTCAGAAGAATCATCCAGAATTCCGGGAGGAAAAGATGTCCGTGAAGTCCGATAAATGGATCCGCAAGATGGCGCAAGAACACAAGATGATCGAGCCCTACGAGGACCGCCAGGTCCGCGACGGCGTCATCAGTTACGGAGTCTCGTCCTACGGCTACGACATGCGCGTCGCCGACGAATTTCGTATTTTCACCAATGTGAATTCTTCGATCGTGGACCCCAAGCACTTCGACTCGAAATCGTTCGTCGAATTCAAGGGCGACGTCTGCATCGTCCCGCCTAATTCTTTCGCGCTCGGCCGCTCCGTCGAATATTTCCGCATTCCGCGCAACGTGCTCACCCTCTGCGTCGGCAAATCCACCTACGCGCGCTGCGGCATCATCGTCAACGTCACGCCCTTCGAACCTGAATGGGAAGGCTTCGTCACGCTGGAGATCAGCAACACCACGCCTCTACCAGCCAAAATCTACGGCAACGAAGGCCTCTGCCAGGTAATCTTCTTCGAATCCGACGAGCAGTGCGAAGTCTCCTACAAAGACAAAAAAGGCAAATACCAATCCCAGCAGGGAATCGTCCTCCCAAAAATCTAGCCGCTAAGAAAGAACGTGCGCGGGGCTTGCCTCAGCCCCGCACATCGGCCTCAGGATTTGCCGCCAACAACCGGCGAAACCTTCCCCCACTTTCCCGCAAACACGAAGGAATCCAGCGCCTTCCTCTCTCGCGGCGCCACTTCCGGCGCCTTCAAGTGATCCGGCAAAGTATGCGCCTCGCCCGGATAACCGATCGCAATCCCCGCCACCGCCTCATACCCTTCCGGGATCCCGAAAATCTCCCGCGCCTTCTCGGGCAAAATTCCTCCCATCTGGTGCACCGCCAAACCCAACTCCTCCGCCTGTATTGTCAATGTCGCGGAAGCCGCCCCCACGTCGTGAAACGCATGACGATTCAACTCGCCGTTGTGATCGAATTTCAATTTCGCCACGCTCAACGCCACCACCGGAGCACTGTTCGCCCAGCTCTGGTTGAACTCGACGAAACAATCCAGCACCCGCTTGTAATTTTCCGGCTCATCCTTCGTCCCAACGATGAAATACCACGGCTGTCCGTTATACGAAGAAGCCGCCCAACGCGCTGCCTCAAACAAACTCCGCAATTTTTCCGCTCCCACTGGCCGCGAAGCAAACGCGCGCGGGCTCCAGCGCTCCGCAATCAAAGTATGAATCGGCGCGCTGGTCGTTGCAGTCTTTTTCAGTACACTCATAATTTCTCCTTTAAGATGGCTTCAACTGCGGCGTAGGGGCACGGTATGCCGTGCCCGCCACCGCTCACAACTTTCCCACACGCTTCCGCAACCTCAGCCCTTCTTCGCCAACTTTGCATCCACCGAATAAGCCCCAGCCCCATTCACTGACAGCACCAGCAATCCGCCCATGATCGCCGCATTCTTCAGGAAGTTGATCATCTGCGTCTGCTGCTCCATCCCCTGCGCCGCCCAGAAATTGTGAAAAAAGTAAGTGACCGGTATCAGATACAAGAACAACAGCCAAGCCGCGAATCGCGTCTTGAATCCTGTCAGAACCGCGAGCCCACATCCCAGTTCCACAGCAGCCGCAGCCGCAATCGCCACGCCAGCCGCGGGCAGGTGCATCGCCGCCGCATAACCTACGACCTGCGCATACCCTCCCACCTTAAAAAATCCGCTGATCAAAAACATCACGCTGACCAAAATTCGCCCGGCTAAAGTGGTTACATCGTTTGCTGAATTCATCCGCGTCTCTCCTTTCCAGATTTAATTTTTACGCCAGGTCAAACAACAGCACTTCCGATGCTTCCTTCGCTTCCACCCGCACTTCGTCTTCCTTGGTAATGGCCGCTCCGTCTCCTGCTTTCAATTCCACTCCATTCAATTTCACCGCGCCCCGCGCCAGTTGCACCCACGCATGGCGGCCCGCCTTCAGCTCATGCTTGGTCTCCTGGCCCTTATCGAGCCGCGTGATAAAAAGGTCGGCATCCTGACGAATCGTCACCGGAGCTTGCGGCCCGGCGACGTGATGAAACTTCCCGCGCAAATCCTTATCCGGAAATGCCAGTTGCTCGTACTCCGGCTTCAGACCTTTGCGCTCCGGCGTGATCCATATCTGCAGCAGGTGGGTCGGATCCTTCGGCGAAGGATTGAATTCGCTGTGCATCACTCCCGTGCCTGCCGTCATGTGCTGCAATTCCCCAGGACGCAGCACCGCGCCCGTGCCCATGCTGTCGCGATGCTCAATCGCACCATCCAGAATCCACGTCAGGATTTCCATGTCGCGATGCGGATGCATCCCGAATCCTTGACCCGGCGCCACCACATCCTCATTCAATACGCGCAGCGAACGGAACTGCATGAATTGCGGATCGTAGTATTGGTCAAACGAAAATGTGAATCGTGTATCCAGCCACGAAAGTTGATTGTGGCCGCGTTCTTTACTCGGTCGGATCGTTATCATGTTCCTTCTCCCTCTTCATTCTTTCTGTGCACAATTCATCCGCGCCCCGGCCCAGCTTGCGCGCGATCTTGCGCAATTGTTCCTGCTCCGCGGCGCTCAATTTACTCATCACCTTCACCACCATTTTCGCGTGCTCTGGAAACACGCGCGTGATCAACCGTCGTCCTTTCGGCGTCAGATGGATCTGAATCATCCGGCGATCCTCCGCTTGCCGCTCCCGCCGCACCCAACCGTGGCGCTCCAGATTGTCAAGCACCAGTGTCATGTTCCCGCCGCTGCGCAAAAGTTTCTCGCCCAGCGTGTGCTGGCACATCGGACCCAGGTGCAGCAGCGCTTCCAGAACCGCAAACTGTCCCGGGGTCACGCCCAGCGTTTCCAGATGCGCGGTAGTCTTAGTCATTGTCGAATCGGACGCGCGTATCAAGTTGATGAAGGCGCTGAGGGCCCGAACCGTCTCTAAATCGCCATGAAAGTGTGTTGGCATAATTGCTTCAAGCTCAAATCATTCAAGCTTGAACGATTGGATGCAGCTCTAAGCGGCAGGATTCACGTCTGGCATAAATCCCTCAAAACACAGATGTTATCTTTGGATTTGTAGCGGTCGCCCGCTTTTAGACGGGCATGGTTGAAACTGTATCTCGCGTTCCAAACGCCGCGAGCGGATGCCCGATCCTTCGCCTATTGAACTGTGGGGGTTTAGACACCACACCATCGACCGAACATCTCCGCAGGCCGCGTGAGGCCCCTACGGCTTCTGCGTCGGCCTTAACAAGACCTCACTTATAAAACTCTGCGGCGCCTGCGTCACGATCATCGCCACGACATGCGCTATATCCTCTGCTTGCAACATCTTGCTGATATCCTTCTTCCCGCGCGGCGAAAAATCCGTAGCCACGCTCCCCGGACAAATCGCGCTGACCCGTATTCCATACCCGCGCAAATCCTCCGCCATGCACTCCGTCAATCCCAGCAAACCCCATTTCGAAGCGCAGTAAATCCCGCCCCCCGCAAACGCATTTTTCCCGGCCAAAGACGCAATATTGACGATATGCCCGCCCCGCCGTTCAATCATCCCCGCTGCCACAGCCTTACTCGCCAGGAACACCGCCTTCAAATTGGTGTCTAACACACTGTCCCAATTCGCTTCCGTGGCTTCATGCGTGGGTCCGAAGTATCCGATCCCCGCGTTGTTCACCAGAATGCCCACGGCGCCCAGCGCCTTCTCGGTGTCTTGCACAAAGGCCAAAATCTGCTCGCCATGCGTTACATCCACTGCCGCACTGAACACGCCCGCCGCGCCACTGGCACGCAGCTCACCTGCGGCGCTCTCCAGCTTCTGCCGGTCGCGCGCACACAAGCTCAGTTTCGCCCCCAATCTTCCCAATCGGTGCGCCACCGCCAATCCAATTCCACGGCTCGCACCTGTCACAATTGCCACTATCCCTTCCAGCGGTTTTCCATTACTCATATCCGTGGCTCCTGCGAGGCGACAATTTCCGTCCATTTGCCATCTTATCATTCGCGTGAGAACATTCACCCAGCTGGAACTGGGACGCCAAAGCTGTCCGCAAGGTGGATTCACCTTGCACGCATCCCTAGGTTTCCCTATAATCCCGTTTCGTTTAGCTCGTTATCCTTCAGGGGTTGTGACCCTAGGCGATACCGTTTATCCGTACTAAAACTGGTCCAGGAGGCAGGGAAGAGATGATCCGAATGCGCTTTGTCACGAAGGGAATTCTATTCACTGCTCTCATTCTATTTTGTATTGCTGCGCGACCCGCGACGGTGCGCGGCCAGCAAGCGGACCAGGGAAAGACTTCCTACACCATTCCGGAGTACAACGCCTTCCAAGCCGCGAACGCGGAAAAGGACCCCACGGCACGGCTCAAGTTGCTCGATGATTTCGCCGCAAAATTCCCGAGCTCGACTCTGAACCAGTACGTCTACGCTCTGTATTACCAGACCTATCTTCAACTGAAGAATTATCCCAAGACGATTGAATACGTCGACAAACTAACCGGTTTGGGCGATGCGGCTGATCTGGGCGCGCGGCTTTCGGCATTTTCCAATCGCGTACAAGTTTTTCCGCTCGTGTTTAACCCCAAGGCGCCCGACGCTCACGATCAGCTCGTCAAGGAGCGAGACGCGGCAAAGCAAGGCGCGGATCTTCTGCAAAAATACCCCAAACCCGCGGATTCAAAATTAACTGACGACCAGTTCGCAGAGCAGAAAAAGCCGGGAATCGCGCTTTTTTATGCCGCTGCGGGATTTGCCGATTTGCAGTTGAAGGACTTCCCGGCGGCGATCGACGCGTTCAAGACAGCGCTTGCCAATGATCCCAAGGATGCTGTCAGCGCTTATCGTCTCGGCGTTGCCTACCTTTCCCAGACGCCGCCGCAATCGCTGGACGGTTTTTGGTATTTGGCGAGAGCGATCAATCTAAAAATCCAAGGCGATGCGCAGATCAAAGATTATTTGCGGAAGCAAATCATAAATTATGAACAGCCCCAGTGCGAGAGCCTGGCCGATCAGCAATTGAACGAGTTGCTTACCCTCGCGGGCACCACCGGAGATCGGCCAGCCACCTATACGATTCCATCTGTGGCCGATCTGCAGAAAATTGCAGGAGCCAGCACGATGCTTACTGTTTTCAGCGACCTGGGTGCCGGCGGCGACAAGGCGAAACTCACTTGGCTCGCTCTCTGCGGCGCGCAATTTCCCAGCGTGGCCGGCAAGATTATCGAGGTCAAGCAGGGTGATGGATTTATCGATTTCATGGTCTTCTTCAGCGCGAGCGAGGATGAGATGCAAAAAGCAACGACCGCGAACATGGACGTGAAGGTCTGGACCGCGGCTCCGCCTGCCGGCGCGCCCAACGCAGCGCAGGAAACTCCGCAACCCGACGCTGCTCGTTTGGCCAAGGATGACGGGATACTCTTTTCCGGCGCTATCGTAGCCTACGACCCGTCGCCTTTGGTGCTGCATTGGGATCAAGTGAAGGTCGATCCCTCGGTAATCCCCGAAAAGGCCGACGCCGGCAAGCATCGCAAGCCCGCGCCCAAGCAATAGTCAATTATTCCAACAAGCTTCCGCAAGAAAAATGGCCGGAGCGAAAACGCCCCGGCCATTTTTGTTTTTGTGGAGATGCACGTCGGCTGCGATTGCAGGAACGATTACCCGCGCTTATGCCCTGCATGATCCAGCTTATATTCCCCGACCTTTCTGCTCAAAGTATTCCGGTGTATCCCTAGCACCTTCGCGGCCCGCGACTGATTCCCTTCCTGCCGCTCCAGCACTCGTTTGATGAATTTCTTCTCGAACTCCGTCACCGCTTCTTCCAGCAATATCCCGCGCTCCACCATCATCCCAATCAACGATTCCAGTTGTTCTTTCACGATGACACGCTCCGCATGAGCACTAGGAAAATTCGCCGGATAAAATGCCGCGCGCCAGCATTCGCAACGCTCGAACCGTCGCGTGCGCTCGGCGCTACAATTTTGCTTAGTCTAATTCGTGGCCGGTAATTCGCTGGTAGGCTTCCCGGTATTTCCCCTGTGTGGCTGCCACTACGTCCGCGGGAAGCGCCGGACCCGGGGCTTGCTTGTTCCACCCAATCTTTTCCAGATAATCGCGCACGTACTGCTTATCGAAAGAAGGCTGCGTGCGCCCCGGCGCATATTCATTCGCCGGCCAGAAACGCGAAGAATCCGGCGTCAGCGCCTCGTCAATCCATATCAATTCGTCGCCGATCAATCCAAATTCGAATTTCGTGTCCGCAATGATGATCCCGCGGCTCGCCGCATGTTCCACAGCGCTGCAATAAATCGCCAGGCTGGTGTCGCGCAATTTCTCTGCCAGAGGGCGCCCCACCGTCTCGACCGTCTGATCAAACGAAATGTTTTCGTCGTGCCCTGTCGTCGCCTTCGTCGAAGGCGTGAAAATCGGCTCCGGCAAACGGTCAGACTCGCGCATCCCCGCCGGCAGATTAATCCCGCAAATAGCTCCTGTCTTCTGGTAATCCTTCCACCCCGAACCCGAAATATATCCGCGCACCACACACTCGATCGGCGCAGGCTCCGTCTTGCGCACCAGCATCGCGCGCCCCTCGAGCGCCTCGGCGTAAGGCGCCAGCTCACCGCCGAAATCTTTCGCGGAAATAATGTGATTGGGCACCAGCCGCGCCAGCTTCTCAAACCAGAAAAGCGAAAGCTGCGTCAGCACTTTGCCCTTATCCGGAATCGGCGTCGGCAGTACTACATCGAAAGCCGATAGCCGATCCGTGGCCACAATCAGCAACTTGTCGCCAACTTCATAAATGTCGCGCACCTTGCCGCGCCCGCGTAGCCTCAATCCGGGAAAATTCGTCTGCGATATTACGGGTGTCATTTGTGGGGATGCCAAGTGATGTTCCTCGATGTAGCGCCGCACATTCTAACGCAGCGCCCACCTATGTCAACCTAAGAAAAACTTCTAGCCGGCCATTTTTCAGTCAAGCGCGATCGTCCGATTTGCCGCTGTGAGGCTGAAGCTCAGTACGGACCCTTCTGCACGAAGAGGTAGCCAGATGTCGGGTACGATAACCGCACCGGCTCGTTCGATTGCGTGAAGCCGATCAACTTCGGAAGATAGTACCCGGCAGGCTCGTCGCCGACGTGCTCGTAAGGCACCTCCAGCTGGCCTTCCGGCGTCAGCCGGACGACAAAATTGCGAGCGGGTAGAGAAGCCGGGTTGCTTTCCAGCTGCTCTTCCAGGTGGCCGACCAGCCATAAGTCTCCGGATGGCGAGAACTCATCCCCATCTACGTAAAAGTTTTTGTAACCCTTCGCTCGCGCAAGTTCGGAAAGTTTACCGCTCACATTCACGCGCGTTCGGATTTGTCCTGCTTGGCTCAGAGCAATCATTTCACTTGTTGGAGCAAGATACACGTGAATGGCCTCTTTATTAACGGCGACCCGCGTTGCTCCGCGACGAGGTTCACCCAGTCGGTCGCCACTAGGGTCGTCGACGTCAGCAAACAGCGAGCGTGGTAACGCCTGTAACGCTATTTTGCCCTTCGAGCTGTATTTGACCAGCAAAGGATAGGATTCATCCGAAGAGCGCTCTTCGTCATGCGCCCCAACAAGGTAAATGTTGCCGTGCTCATCCGTCGCCAACGCGCTCACATTATAGTCGGCTGCGATCAGATTCATTCTTAGTGCAGAATGGTTGTCATATAAAAGAACGCGATCGCCGGCAAATGAGCGACTGTCCAAACTCACCTCGCACGCGATAACGACGGACCCACCGGGACCTGCCGCGAGCGCGTCAACGTTGACGTATCGAGCGGCCGGAAAATCCTTCTGAATGTCGATAGAGCGCTTCTCGCCGGAGACCACGTTGTAAATATTGACTAGCGGACCGATTCGATCGGCTTCTTGTTGGGAGGAACCGGCCGAAACAATCAGCTCGTCGCGGGTGTCGTCCCACAGCGACCAACTATTAGAAGCTTCCACGCGAACGCTGAAGCCGCTTCGTCCCTGGGGGTTCTGGTCTTGCTGTTGGGGATAAGCGGGAACAACGCCCAACCCCAAACTCAGGGCCGCGCACCAGAAAAAGACAAAACGTCCCATACCGGCCTCCTCACCACACGATGGGCCGCGCCTTGCATTTTATGCCTTGCGCTTCAGAGACTCAACTTTACCTAAAATGGTTGCTTGGCTTACTGGACTCCGGCGAGGTCTCACCTCATTCAACGGAAGCCCCGCTGTCGGAGCAGGAAACATCCGCTCTCCGTCCGTCTTCCTGAGGAGTGAAGCAGTGAACACTTCGACCAAAGGATCCGCAGCGAGGGCCACAACCGAGGAAATGCTACGGAGTAATCGCTTCAAAAATTTTGCGCGCGCGCCTACGCCGCGTTACTCGCGCTCTTTGGCGCCACCGCCGCCGCACTCTCTTCCCACTTCACAGAAACCAACTTCGAAACCCCCGGCTCCTGCATCGTCACGCCATACATCACCGACCCCATCTCCATCGTCTTGCGATTGTGCGTCACCACGATGAACTGCGTCTGCCCGCACATATCCGCCAGCATCTTGTTAAATCGCCCGACGTTCGCCTCGTCCAGCGGCGCATCCACCTCGTCCAAAATACAGAACGGGCTGGGCTGATACTTGAACACAGCAATCAACAGCGCCAAAGCCGTCAGCGCCTTCTCTCCGCCCGACAGCAGCAAGATATTTTGCAGCCGTTTGCCGGGAGGCTGCGCTACGATATCAATCCCCGCCTCGCCCGAACTGTCCGGCTCGCCCAACCGCATCTCCCCATGCCCGCCGCCAAAAAGCGACTGGAACGCAATCGCGAAATGCGCGTTGATGAAATTAAACGCCTCTTCGAATTTCTGCCGCGACACTTGATCCAGCTCATTGATCGTCAGCTGCGTATTCTGGATGGACGCCACCAGATCATCCCGCTCCCGGCGCAAGAAAGTGTCGCGCTCCTCGCATTCCTTGAATTCTTCCAGCGCCATCATGTTCACGGGCCCCATCGCATCCACGCGCGCCTTCATCTCGTTGTAATTCGTTTCCGCCGCGATCAATTCCTCGCCCGCGAGCAGCTGCGCCTCCTGCGCCATCAATTCTTCCGGCTGCGCGTTCAATTCCGCCATGCACGTCTGCCGCAGATAGTCGCGATCCGCGTCATTGCGCGCTTTCTCGATGTGCCGTTGATTGCGTTCGGCGCGCAATTCGTCCAGCGATTGCCGCTTGCCGCGCACCGTCTCGTCGAGTTGCGCCGCCCGTGTGCGCGCCCCCTCCCATTCCGTTTCCAGCGCCGCCTTCAATTCTTCCAGCCGCGTCTTTTCCGTGCGCAATTCCTCCACCTGCACGCCCAGCTGCTCGCAGGAACTCTCGAGCTCCGTTTTTTCCAGCAGCATTCCCGCATGCTGTTGCTGCAGCGAAGCCATGCGCTCCCCAGCCAGCGTCAATTCCGCGATCAAGTGTTGCTCGGCGGATTCCGCGCTCGAAAGCCGCTCAGACATCGTCGCCAATTCTTCGCGTCGCGCCACCACCTGTTCCTGCAACGCCTGGAAATCCTGCCGCAGCTGCGCCAGCCGCCCGGAAACTTGCGCACCTTCCGTTTCCGCCGCCTCGCGTGATTGCACCGCCAGTGCATGTTCGCGCCGCGCATCGGCGGCGCGCTGCCGCGCCGCTTCCGCGTCCGCATGCAGCCGCGCAATTTCCGCGCGCTCCGTCGCGAATTGCTGTTCGATGCGCCGCAATTCCGCGCGCGCCTGGTCACGCTGGTGCGTCGCCGCCACTAAAGATTTCTCCGCTTCCATCTGCCGCGCAATCGCTGAAGCGACCTGCTCCTCGCCGCTTGCAATGGCCATCTCGATCCGCGTCATTTCCGCCTGCTGCTCGTTCACCGCGCGATCCAGGCGCATCGCTTCCGCCTCGTGCTGCCGCAATTCGCGCTTCAGTGCCAGCGGCCCTGCTTCGCCCGCGCGTCCTCCCGAAACCATCCGTCCGTGGTAACAAGTTCCCTCAGGAGTCAGAAAATAACTGTGCGGATTGTCGTGCGCCATTTCCTCGGCCAGCGTAGCGTTCTCCACCACGTAAGCCGTGCGCAATTTCGTCAGGAAATATTTTGCCGCAGGCCCCAGCGGCTCACGGAATTCCACCAGGCGATCCAGGCGCCCCAGTACTCCCTCCGGCATCGGCAGCGAAGCGTCCGCTTCCGGCGCGGCGAGATTCAATTTGTTCAACGAGTCCACGAAAAATGTCGCGCGTCCGCCCATCTCATCTCGCAGCAGCGAAATTCCCGCGCGCGCCTGGTCGAACGACTCCACCACTACGTACTCCAATTCATCGCGCAAGAATTGTTCGATCGCGCCTTCATACTTCTCCTGCACCTCGGCGTAATCCGCCAGCAATCCCACCGCGCGAAATGCGCCGCCCGGAGTATCCGCGCTGCGCTCGCCGCTCACATTGAAAAGTTTTTGCACCGCATCCGCCGTGTACGCCCGCTCGCTCAAAATCTGCTCGATCGAAGCGTGCCGCGCGCGTTCCGCGGAAAGCCCTTCGCGCATGCGCTCCAGTTGCTGCCCGGTTTCCTGCTGCCCACGGCGCAATTCCACCAGGCGCGCCTGCGTCTCGCGTACCGTCGCGCCCAATTCCAGCGCGCTCGCTTCTGCCAAAGTGAACGTCACTTCCGCGGCCGCAACTTTGCCCGTCAGTGCGCTGCATTCGATTTCCACCGCGCGCATGGCTGCAGTTCGCTGCTCCTCTGCCGCCGCGTGCCGCGCCGCCGCCTCTTCCGCCTGCACCGATTCCGCCTGTTCTCGCGCCGATTCCTCCACCAGCCGCCCGGCAAGCTGCCGCAATTCCTCCATACGCGCTTCCAGCTGCTGCTGCTCGATCATGCTCGCGCCAGATTCTTCGCTCGTCTCGCGCAACGATGCTTCCACGCTAGCCGTTTGCTCACGCAGCGCGGTCACCGCCTCGCGATGCGCCGTCATCCGCGTGGTCATGTCAGCCACCTGCCGCTCCGCCGCTTCCGTCTCGACCACCAGCCGCGCCGCCCGCGCATCAATCTGCGCCGTCTGCTCGCGATTAAAAGTAATCCGGTTTTCCGCGCGATCCAGGTCCAGCGCCGTCTGGCCGAGCAAATTCTGAATCTGCCGCAACTCCGCGTCCAGCTCGTAAGTTCGAGCGCTCAGTCTCTCCTGCTCGCTTTCCAGCCCGTGTACCGAACGTGCCTCGCTCTCTTCCGCCGTATCCATCTCGCGCAGCATTTTTTCCAGCCGCACAGCTTCCTGATCCAAATGCTCGGCCTTGCTCGCGAGCACGCTGCGCAACAATCCCCGCATCTGCTCGCGCAGTTCCGCAAAACGCCGCGCCTTCGATGCCTGCCTCTTCAACGAAGCCAACTGCTTTTCCACTTCCACTAAAATATCGTGCACGCGCGAAAGATTTACTTTCGACGCTTCCAGCTTCGCTTCCGCCAATCGCCGCTTGGTCTTGTACATCGTGATGCCCGCGGCTTCTTCGATAATTGCCCGCCGGTCCATCGGCTTCGAATTCAGAATCTGCCCGATGCGCCCCTGTTCGATGATCGCGTAGCTGTCCGGGCCCAAACCCATGCCCATGAAAAGTTCCTGCACGTCACGCAAACGCGCCACGCGCCCATTAATCAAATATTCGCTCTGCCCGGAACGATACAGCCGCCGCCCCACCACAATTTCGCCAGCCTTCATCGTAATCGCAGCTTTTTCCGCGCCGCGTTTTTTCCAAGGCTTGCCCTTACCGTCCGACGCAGGAACAGGCTCAAGCGAAATTGCTCCCGGTGCAGGCGTCTCACCGTCCGCCATCTCAATAAATCCATCCACAATTTTCGTTTCCGGTTGAGGCTGGTCCTCCACAATCACAGGCCCCGCAGCCTCTGAGACCGCCGCAGGTGTTTCCGCCGATGGGGCATCCATCACGGCTGCCACAGCGTTCGCCAGCTCTGGGTCCACCAAGGTCAGCATCACCTCAGACAGCCCCATCGGCGGCCGCTTCGCCGTTCCATTAAAGATGCAGTCGGACATGCGCTCCGCGCGCAGCATCCGGTGACTCTGCTCGCCCAATACCCACGAAATGGCGTCTACCACGTTCGACTTCCCACACCCGTTCGGCCCCACGATGCAAGTGATCCCGGTGCCACTAAAAGTGATCGGAGTCTTCTCGCAGAAGGACTTAAACCCAAATAATTCGACCTTGCGTAGTTTCAGCACCAGTTTCCTCGCACAGTTTACTCCCACCGCCTCGATGGCTGAAGGAGCTTCAATTGATCAATCTTTGTTCGGAGGTATTTCGAGACACAAACGCTGGAGGGTCAATAATCAAGGGCCCTTCCGCCTGGCGCTTCCGGGACGGCGGTTACGGGAATAAAAAGTAGCACGCGCCGCCACCAGTGTAAAGCCCGCTTTTCCTGTTTTTACACATCCCCTAGTGCCCAATTGCCAACTGCACCCAGCCCCCGGTACCACGAAATCCATAAATTTCTCGCCAGTACGCACTGCTGTTTTCCCCTAGGCCCGACGCACCGTTCCGCCGGCCACCGAGCCCCAAACCACTAATCACCGATCACTACGCACCGACTACTGATCACTTGTCGCTCGTCACTAATCACTTTCTTCTTCATTGACTTACAACCATCCTCAACTTAGCATCCCCCAGCAGGAGGCACCGTTGCCTCAGGATCCCGGATCAACTTCGAATCAGGCGTTCGCCGTACTAATCATTCTCGCAGCTATCTTTTTTCTTTCCTTCGAAGGCCTACATCCTCCCGCGCCCAAACCCGCCAGCGTCCCCGCCACGGAATTTTCGGCCGCACGCGCCCATGAGATTCTCAATCACCTTGTGGGCGACGGCGTTCCGCATCCCACCGGCAGCGCGCAAAATGATGTAGTCCGCGGCCGCGTCCTCGATGAACTTTCCAGCGCAGGCTACTCACCAACGGTGCAAACCGGTTTCGCCTGCGATGAACAAGGCGACTGCGGCACAGTCCAAAATGTCCTGGCTCGTCTCGACGGCGCAGAGCCAGGCCTGGCAGTTCTGCTCGCCGCGCACTACGATTCCGTTCCTGCCGGTCCCGGCGCTTTCGACGGCGGCGCCGGTGCCGCCACCGTCCTCGAAATCGCGCGCATCTGCAAATCGCTCCCGCAACCTCGCCATTCCATCATCTTCCTCGTTGACGATGGTGAAGAAGCCGGCCTGCTCGGCGCTCGCGTCTTCGTCGATCAACATCCTTGGGCGAAAGACGTTCGCGCCGTCGTCAACGTTGACAGTCGCGGCACGTCCGGCCCCAGCCTCATGTTCGAAACCGGAGCCGCCAACCAGTGGGCCGTGCGGCTCTTCGCGCAACATGCCGCGCATCCAGTCACCAGCTCGGTTTTCTACACCGCCTACAAACAAATTCCCAACGACACCGACTTCACGGTTTTCAAAGCTGCCGGATATCAAGGCCTGAATTTCGCCAACATTCGGGACGTCGTTCACTACCACACGCCACTCGACGACTTCAAAAATGCCGATCCTGCGACGCTGCAACATCACGGCGACAATGCCCTGAGTTCCGTCCAGGCTTTCGCCAACGCTGATATTTCCAATCCTCCCAAGTCCGAAGCTGTCTATTTCGATCTCCTCGGCAGCTGGACCGTCCGCTGGCCCGCCACGCGCACTCTCGCTATCGCCCTGTCCGCCGCGTTTCTCCTGCTACTCGAAATCGCCTGGCTCTTCTACAAAAAACGCCTCACCGCGCTGCAATTTCTCTGGGGATTTCTCGCCTGGCCGGTCTCCATCCTCGCCGTCGGCATCTTTGCACTTCTTCTGAGTTTCATTTTGCGCAAAGCCGGCGCTATGCCCGTACCCTGGACCGCGCATCCCCATCCCGCGCAAGTCGCTTTCTGGTCTCTCGCGATCACGTTGCTCTCTTTCACCGTGCTGCGCTTTTGCTCGCGCGCTGGATTTTTCGGTCTGTGGTCCGGCACGTGGATTTGGTGGGCATTGCTCTCCATCACTCTCGCCGCGCGCACTCCCGGCCTTGGCTACTTTTTTCTCGTCGCCACCTGCGCGGCAACTCTCGCTGGATTGCTCCTGGTTTTTCGTTCGAAGTCTGCATCGCTGGGCGCCATCATTCCCCTGGCCGTTTCCGCCATCGTGGGTTTTCCGCTGGCGCTTTTGCTCTACCAGGGTTTCGGCGGCCGCGCGCTCCCGTTGATCGCCGTGCTGGTCGCGGTGCTCCTTAGCCCGTTCGCTCCGCTCTGTGCCGAAGCGCAACGTGCCCGCGGTCTCTCGTTTGTAGCGCTACCGTGGCTCGCCGGCGCGACGATGCTTCTCGCGTCTTTCGGCGCCGTCGTTGTCCCCGCGTTTTCCGCCAGAGCGCCCGAGCACGTCAACCTGCAATACGTCCAGGAAGCAGACTCTGGCAGCTCGCAATGGGTCGTCTATCCCGCCTCCGGTCACCTCCCCGAACCGATTCGCCTCGCCACCAATTTCCGCGCGCAGGAATCCGGCGCTTTCCCCTGGGTCCCCGGCCCCGCATTTTTCGCCGCCGCCCCCCACGTCGAAGTCGCGCCTCCCACCTTCACCATCCTCGAATCGTCCGAGCTTCCCGGAAAACGCCGCTACCGCACTCTGCTTCGCTCCGAACGCGGCGCCTCCGAGGCCCTGCTCATGTTTCCGCCAGACTCACGCATCGAATCCGTTGTCGCCGCTGACGAGCCGCTGCAATCGCAAACCGAAAAAGTTCGCCAATATCAAAACGGATGGTATGCCTTCGATTTTTACGCGATGCCCGCGAAGGGCGTGGAAGTCACCTTCACGCTGCCGGTAGGAAAGCCCGTGGAAGTTTATGTTCTCGACGTAACCTACGCCCTCCCGCTCGAGGGCATGTTCCTGCTCAAATCTCGCCCGCTAACCGCAACTTCCTTCGCCGAAGGCGACTGCACCATCGCCAGCCGCCGAGTCCAGTTATTGCCGTAGGAATTTCGTGAAGGAGCTTCTCATAGAGGAAACGAGCCGTAACTCGCGCACAAAACCGGGCCACGTGTCATCCCGAACCCGCGGCAGCGGGTGAGGGACCTGCTGTTCGTTGCGCCAGCCCCGCGCAACACCCAATACCCAAGTCCCACAGCCCGCCGCGCACCTTCACCCTAACTTTAGCGCCAGCCTACTTCTTCGACGCCGGCGCAATTACCAACTTTCCTTCGTCGTCTTTATCCAACACAATCACTGGCTTCGGTTCGGCGTTCTTCTTCTGCATTTGTGCCTGCCGCGCCGCTTCCGCCACCGTCAGCGGCTGCACCCCAGACTCCAGCACTCCCAGCGCCACCGCATCGCCATAATTTGTAAATCTCGACGGCACATACTCCCCGGGGTTTTTCGAATTCTGATTTACCATGCGGTCCATCGCTGCGCCGGGCGCGCTGGTTGGCGCGGTCGGCGGCACAGCCGACGATCCGGTGCTCGGGGCGCCGTTAATGCCGCCCACACTGCCGATGCCGCTGAGGTTGTTGATCGTCCCGCCCATCTGCGCCCGCGCCGTCCCCACAAAAACAAAAATCCCCGCCAGCAAAAGTGTTCTTCTCATATCTTCCCCATGGCAACCACGCGCCGATTCACGGCTGCGCGCTCGCATTTCTCCCTATCAACTAAGTGAGCAAAACCCGTTAAGAACCATCCAAAAGTACGGTACGTACTAGCGCCCTTTTCCAGCCGCAGCTTACGGACGGCCGCGTCGAACCCTTCCATTTCTATTACCTATCTGCAATCGCATTTCCATTCCCCCCTTTGCCCCAAACCCGCCCCTCAGCTACAATCGTCCTCTTGCCAATGTCCTCAAAATGACCGACATACACCTCCACAACACGCTCTCCGGCCGCCTCGAGCCTCTCCGCCCCCTCCAGAAGGGCGAAGTCCGCATCTACAGTTGCGGCCCCACGGTCTACGACTATGCTCATATCGGCAATTTTCGTACCTTCGTCTTCCAGGACGTCCTTCGCCGCTTCCTCCTCTTCCGCGGCCTTCGCGTCCTCCAGGTCATGAACCTTACCGACGTGGACGATCGCATCATCCAGAACGCCGCCGCCGCCGGCGTCTCCATCCGCGAGTACACCGAAAAATACGTTCAGGCTTTCTTCGAAGATATGAGCGCGCTGCACCTCCAACAGCCCGAAGAAACCGTGCGCGCCACCGACCACATCGAAGACATGGTCGCGCTAATCGCTCGCCTCCAGGAAAAAGGCCTCACCTATCCCAGCGAAGGTTCTATCTACTACCGCATCGCCAAATTTCCGGAATACGGCAGGCTTTCCAAAATAGATATCGGCGGAATGAAAGCCGGCGCCCGCGTGGATAACGATCGCTACGAAAAAGACGATGCCCGCGATTTCGCTCTCTGGAAAGCTCCCAAACCCGGCGAACATTTCTGGGAGACAAGCATTGGCCCCGGCCGTCCTGGTTGGCACATCGAGTGCGCCGCCATGGCCATGAAATATCTCGGCGAAACTCTGGACATTCACACCGGCGGCATTGACCTCGCCTTCCCGCATCACGAAAACGAAATCGCCGAAAGCGAACCCGCCACCGGCAAGCCCTTCGTGAAAATCTGGCTGCACGCCGAGCACTTGATCGTTGACGGCGAGAAAATGTCGAAATCGCTCGGCAATTTTTTCACCCTCCGCGATCTCTTCGCCAAAGGCAGCAAGCCGTCCTCCATCCGCTATCTGCTGCTCTCGGTTCCTTACCGCCGCCAGCTCAACTTCACCGCCGATAGCCTCACGCAGGCCGCCAACTCCGTCGAACGTCTTCGCAATTTCGTGACGCGCCTGAAGACCGAACAGTTCGCCGCCGGCTCCAATCCCGAAATCGCCAAACGTGCCGCAAAAGCCCTCGCCGATTTCGATGCCGGCCTCGCCGACGATCTAAACACCGCCTTTTCGCTAGCCGCCATCTTCGACCTTGTCCGTGACGTCAATACCGCCATGGATCGCGGCGAATTCCTGCAACAAGACGCACCCGAGGTCCTCGCCATCATGGAAAAATTTGACGCCGTCCTCGCCGTCCTCGTCGATGATGACGATGAAAAACTTCGCGAACTCGGCTTCGGCTCCGGGCCGCCGCGCTGGACCCCCGAAAAAATCGAGCAACTCATCGCCGAACGCAACGCTGCAAAAAAACGTCGCGACTTCAAACGTTCCGATGAAATCCGCCAGGAACTTCTGAACTCTGGTATCATCCTTGAAGACACGCGTGACGGTACTGTCCGTTGGAAATACAAATGAGCATCTCCGCAAAACTCGATCTCTCGCTGCATGGTCAGCCCTCGCACGAGCGCCCCAATCTCTTCGGCGTTGATTAAGTAAGCTTCCTCCTTCTCCCGTTCTCACGTTGCGCCCGGCGGAAACCGGTGTGCGCGCTGATATCAAAATTCATCTCTGGAGGATGTAATGCATGTGACAGACACGAAAGTTGATTCGAAGTTGCCCCACCTCGTTACCGAATTGCCCGGTCCCAAGGCCAAGAAACTAGTCGAGCGCGACCATCACGTGGTCTCGCCCTCGTATACTCGCGACTATCCCCTCGTCGCCAAAATCGGCCGCGGCGCCACCGTGGAAGACGTTGACGGCAACACTTTCCTCGATTTCGCCGCCGGCATCGCCGTAGTCGCCACCGGGCATTGCCATCCCGAAGTTGTCGCCGCGATCCAAAAGCAGGCCGCCGAGCTGATGCACATGTCCGGCACGGATTTCTACTATCCCAGCATGGTGGAGCTTGCCGAAAAATTGGCGTCCATCGCTCCCGGCAAGGAACCCAAGCGGGTTTACTTCGGCAATTCCGGCGCCGAAGCGATCGAAGCAGCCATCAAGCTGGTGAAATTTCACACCAAGCGCGACAAGCTCATCGCCTTCCACGGCTCTTTCCACGGCCGCACGATGGGCGCGCTTTCACTCACCGCCAGCCGCGCCGTCCAGCGCAAAGGTTTCGGCACGCTCCTCTCCGGCGTTTTTCACATGCCATTTCCAGACACCTATCGCGGCACCTACGGAGTTCGTCCCGAAACTGCCTCCGCCGATTGCCTCTCTTATCTCGAAAACGAACTGTTCCGCCGCCGCGTGGATCCCGATGAAGTCGCCGGAATTTTCATCGAGCCGATTCAGGGCGAAGGCGGCTATCTCCCCGCGCCCACGGAATTTCTGCGGGGCCTGCAACGCATCTGCCGCAAGCACGGCATCCTGCTCGTCGCCGATGAAGTGCAATCCGGCATGGGGCGCACCGGCAAGTGGTGGGCCTCCGATCACGCCGGCATCGAGCCCGATATCATCTGCACCGCGAAGGGCATCGCTTCAGGCATGCCACTCAGCGCCATCATCGCCCGCGCCAGCGTCATGAATTGGACCCCCGGCGCGCACGCTTCCACCTTCGGCGGCAATCCCGTTTGCATCGCTGCGTCGCTTGCGACGATCGGCTTGCTCGAACGGAATTACATTGCCAACGCCGCTCAGATGGGCGAATTCATCCGCGGCTTGACCGCCGATTGGTCCACGCGCCACAAGATCGTCGGCGAGGTCCGCGGCAAAGGCCTGATGATCGGCATCGAAATCGTGCGCGATCAAAAAACCAAAGAGCGCGCTCCCGACCTGCGCAACCGGCTAGTGCAAATGGCCTTCCACAAAGGCCTGCTGATACTAGGCTCGGGCGACACGACTCTGCGCTTCTGCCCTCCGTTGCTGATCGACGAAGAGCAAGCCGAGTTCGCCGTCCGCACGGTAGACGCCTGCATCACCGAAATCGAACGCTCCATGTGACGATGCGACGAGCATCGTCGTCCTGCCTGCCCTGAGTGATTTTGCGAAGGGAGGCCGGCGGCTTTGCCTCAAGCCGGCCGAAGGATCTCGCCCGCCGCAGTTTGGCGGGCGCTCAAGCGTCTCGCAAATAGCACAGGCTCGCAGGCGCGGGCCTGTGCTATTTTGTTTCCGCATCCTTTTTCGCGTTAGCAAGAAACTGAAAATTGCTCGCAAATTCCACTGTGGGAGCTGCTTTGCCGCGCATTCTCGACGTAGGTTGTGGGCCGACAAAATATCCCGGCTCCATCGGCCTCGATATGAATCCATCCACAGCCGCCGATGTCCTCTGCCATCTGGACCATGGCGGTTTGCCCTTCCGCGACAATTCTTTCGATCAGCTTCGCGCCGAACACATCATCGAACACGTCGCGGACATCATCGCGACCATGGAAGAATTTCACCGCGTCACCAAACCCGGCGGCACCATCTTCATCGCCACTCCGCACTACACGGATTACAGCTCCTTCCGCGACCCGACGCATCGCTGGCACCTGAACACTTATTCGTTTCTGTACTTTTATCCCGGCGGCATGCATGGCCGCGATATGTGGTACACCAACATCCGCATGCGCGAGGTCAAACTCAACCTCCGCCTTCTGAATCTCTGGCGCTCTCTCGGCTTCGAATTCCTGGTCAACCGCAGCCGCTTCTTCCGCCAATTTTGGGAGCATTACCTGAGCTTCGTAATCCGTGGAAAATTAATGGAGTTCACCTTCGAGGTCATCAAGTGAGCTCGCCGCTCGGGCCGCTAGGAAAAAACTGGAACGCTGCATGACCAACGCGTCTCCCAACACCGAAAAATCCTGGCTCGACGCCATCCGCCGCGATTGGGACACCCGCGCGCGTGAAAATGCACGCGCCTACATCAACTGGCCCGACGTCCCCAACGAAGAAGACGCCTTCTTCGCCTCCGGCAAAACGGACTACGATCACTACGTAACTCCATTCCTGAAAAAAATGTCATTCGATCCGCGCGAAAAAACCGCTCTCGAAATCGGCTGCGGGATCGGACGCATCGCTCGCTGGATGTGTCAGGACTTCGCCCAATACATCGGCGTGGACGTCTCCCCAGAAATGATCCGCAGAGCCTCCAGCTACAAGTTGCCGCGCGCGCAATTTCAGGCCGTCTCCGGAGGCGATCTCGCCGGCATCCCCAACGAAAGCGTGGATTTCATCTGGTCCTTCGCCGTGTTCCAGCACGTCCCGGACAAGCGCGCCATTTTCAATTATTTTCAGGAAGCCGCCCGCGTCCTGCGACCCGGCGGAATTTTTCGCCTGCACATGAAAGGTCTCTGGACTGTGCCGCTCGGCCGCCTGATGCTCGAAGCCGGATTCCCAGACCGCGATCGCGATCGCGATAAAAAAGCGCCAAAATTTAAGATCCCGTTTGTCCGTCTGCGTTTTCTCGATACCTGGCAGGGCCGCTCCGTCCGTCCCGATGAAGCCGTCCAACAATGTGAATCCGTGGGCCTCGAAGTTCTCGACACCGCGGGCGAATGGACGCCTATGATGTGGATCGGAGGCCGCAAGAAATGAGCGCGCAATCCACACCGACGATGCAGGCACCCCCAACGATGCCAGCTAGCGCTAAACCACGCATCCTCGACGTCGGCTGCGGCAGAAAAAAATATCCCGGCTCGATCGGCATTGACATGAGCGCCGCAGGCCAAGCGGACGTTCTCTGCGATTGGACCCGCACGCCTTTCGCCGATAGCACCTTCGACGAAGTCCGCCTGATCCACATGATCGAAGAAGTGGACGACATTTTTAAAGTGTTGGCCGAAGCCCATCGCGTCGCGAAGCCCGGCGCCCGCGTCGTGATCATGACGCCGCACTATACCGATCACGCCTCTTACTGCAGCCCCGCGCACCGCTGGCATCTCTCCAGTTTTTCACTGTGGTTTTTCAGCGAAAAACCCGCCGAGTACGATTACTACGCCCCCGCGCAATTTCGCGAGCGCCGCGTGCACGTCATCCTGCTGCGCATCTGGCGTGCCCTCGGATTTCAGTTTCTCGTAAATCATTTCCGCTGGTTCCGCAAGTTCTGGGAGTATTATTTGTGCTTCGTCATTCGCGGCAAGACAGTCGAATGGGAACTCGAAGTCGTGAAGTAGGTTTTTCCACCAGTGCTAGCCCGTTTTATTTTCGCGGTAGTTGATTTCGCCGCCCGCAAGGGCCTGGGCGCAACTCCATCTGCGCACACGCCCACCGGCGCCGCAGAAGCCACCGCCAAACATCGCGCGCGCCAAACCGGCATCCGTGGCGAAACCTACGCCTACTGGTATCTCCGCCGCCACGGCTACGTCTTAGTCGCCCGCAATTTCACCTCGCCCGGGATTAAAGGCGAGATTGATATGGTCGGTTACGACGGACCGACGCTCGCCTTCGTCGAAGTAAAGACGCGCACCGTCGCCGAGCCCGCGCGATCGTCGCATGCGTCGGCTCGGCCCGCGCCGCTTACCCCCGAAGAAGCTGTGAACTGGGAAAAGCGCCGCAATCTCTCGCGCATGGCCCGCCAATTTCTGCGCGCGCGCCACATCGAAACCGCCCCCTGCCGCTTCGACGTCCTGGCCATCGAAACGCGCCCCGGCCAAAAGCCCGTCGTCCGCCTGCACAAGGGTGCGTTCAACGCCACCCAGCAACAGCGTCGGCCGTAGTAGAATATTGACGCGCAACACCAAGGAGGAAAGTTGCCCGAGCTTCGCAAAGACCCCATCACCGGACGCTGGGTCATTATCTCCACCGATCGCGGCAAACGCCCCATGGATTTCGTTCGCGAGAGTGTGCACATCAAAGGCAACCCGGCGATCTGTCCATTCTGTCCAGGCAACGAAGGCAAGACGCCCAAGGAAATCCTCGCCTACGGACGCAACGGCAGCGGCAAAGACACTCCCGGATGGACGGTCCGCGTGGTCCCCAATAAATTCCCAGCGCTGGGCATCGAAGGCGGACTCGACCGCGAAGGCGAAGGCCTTTTCGATCGCATGAACGGAGTCGGCGCGCACGAAGTGATCATCGAATCGCCGGATCACCAGAAAACTCTTGCGGTGCTCAACGAAAAGGGCGTGGAAGAAGTTCTGTGGGCCTACCGCGACCGCATGCTCGATCTGAAAAACGACCGCCGCTTCCGCTACATCTTAATTTTCAAAAATCACGGCGAGCCGGCCGGCGCCACCGTCGAACATACTCACTCGCAGCTCATCGCCCTGCCCATCGTTCCCAATCGCGTGCGCGACGAAGTGGACAGCGCCAAGCACTACTATGAACAAAAAGAGCGCTGCATTTTCTGCGATATGATCCGCCAGGAAATCGAAACCGGTTCGCGCATGATTATCGAAAGCGATCATTTCATCGCGCTCGCGCCCTACGCCCCGCGCTTTCCTTTCGAGACCTGGATCCTTCCGCGCCAGCACAGTTCATCGTTTGAAAATATGCCTGCGCCCTACTACGCGCATCTCGCCCGTGTGTTGCGCGATTTTCTCGGCCGGTTGGACGCCGCGCTGGCCTTTCCTTCTTACAATTACGTCATCCACACCTCGCCCATCGGCGAGGAAATCAACGACCACTACCACTGGCACATCGAAATGATGCCCAAACTTACCAAAGTCGCCGGCTTCGAATGGGGTACCGGCTTCTACATCAATCCCACGCCGCCCGAAGAAGCTGCCCGCTTCCTGCGCGAGGCCTCGGTTCCGGCGTAAGCTCGCTGTGCGCTCGGTGCTTCGCCACTCGCTTCGCAGTCAGCCAACAAAAAAGTCGCGGTGTCATCTAGAACGCGCGCAAGCGGGAAGGGAACTGCCGTCAGCGGAAACATCGGTAAATCAAACGTAATAACGAACAATCCACTCCGCCACGCAACCGGGTTTCTCAGCCCCCTCAATCTCCACTGCAACGTTAAAAATCGCTTCCACGGAATCCGGGTTTTCCTTCAACGTCAATAGTCCCACTCGCGCGCGAATCCGCGACTCCGCTCGCACGGCGGCAGGGAACCGCACGCGATTCAGCCCATAATTAACCGCCAGTCGCACGCCTTCAATCCGCATCACCTGGTGCGCCAGATGGCTGATCAACGACAATGTCAAAAACCCATGCGCGATTGTTGTTCCATAAGGCGACTCGCGACCAGCCCGCGCCGCATCCACATGAATCCATTGCCGGTCCTCGGTAGCCTCCGCGAACTGCACGATGCGCTCTTGCGTGACGCGAAACCAATCCGTCACGCCGATTTCCTTGCCGACAAATTCGTGCAGCGCCTGCGGATTTTTCAAAACAAGCGGCATCAATGATCTTCCATTCGCGGTCCCACACAAATCTCACGCATTCACACCCGCCAAGAAACTAACGTCCTGCTGAAGTCCCAGGCGGTTTACCGTTCCTCGCCAACTCCCACTTCGCGATCGATTCGATGTGCACTTCATCCGGCCCATCCGCCAATCGCAAAGTGCGGACCGCAGCCCACGCGCTAGCCAGAAAAGTATCCTGCGAAACTCCCGCGCCTCCATGCGCCTGTATCGCGCGATCCAGCACGCGCAGTGTCATGTTCGGCGCCACCACTTTGATCATCGCAATCTCCGCGCGAGCCGCTTTGTTTCCCACCGTATCCATCATATAAGCCGCTTTCAACGTCAACAGCCGCGCCTGCTCGATCTCCATCCGCGATTCCGCAATTCCCGCGCGAATCGTTCCCTGTTCGGCCAGCGCTTTCCCAAAAGCGACTCTCGCCTGGACGCGCTTACACATCGCCTCCAGCGCCCGTTCCGCCACTCCGATACAGCGCATGCAGTGATGAATCCGCCCCGGCCCCAGTCGCCCCTGCGCAATTTCGAATCCGCGTCCCTCACCCAACAGCATATTTCCAGCCGGCACGCGCACATTCTCAAAATTTATTTCGGCATGTCCGTGTGGAGCGTGGTCGTAACCAAACACCTTCAACAGCCGCACGATCTTCACGCCCGGCGTATCCAGCGGCACCAGAATCATGGACTGCTGTTTGTACGCCGCAGCCGCGGGATCGCTCTTGCCCATGAAAATCGCGATTTTGCAGCGCGGATCGCCCGCTCCTGACGACCACCACTTCCGCCCATTAATAATGTACTCGTCCCCGCGACGGACGATGCTCGCGGCAATATTCGTCGCGTCCGAAGACGCCACGTCCGGCTCCGTCATCGAAAAACACGAGCGAATTTCCCCCGCCAGCAGCGGCTTCAGCCATTTTTCCTTCTGCTCCGCCGTGCCATAACGCGCCAGCACCTCCATGTTCCCCGTATCCGGCGCGGAACAATTAAAAATCTCCGCCGCCATGTGGCTCCGTCCCATGATTTCGCACAGCGGCGCATATTCCAGGTTGCTCAACCAGGCCCCGCCGGGATCCTCCGGCAAGAATAAATTCCACAACCCCTCGCTGCGCGCCTTCACCTTTAACTCTTCCACGATTCGCGTCGGCTTCCACGGTTCACGCGCCGTTTCTTCCTCGAATCGCTGCTCGTTCGGATACACGTGCGCGTCCATGAACTTCTGCAACCGCTGCTGCAGCTCCTTCGTCTTCGCGCTCGGTTCAAAGTTCATAGGTCTCGGCTATTTTCCGGTGAAAACCGGCGCGCGCTTTTCCACAAAATGCGCCACGCCCTCTTTGAAATCCTCGCACTGCAAACTCGCCAGCATTTCCCGCTCCGCGATTTCAAACGCTTCCCCCAGCGGCTGGAACATCGCGTCGTACACTTGGCGTTTGATGACGCGCAATGACCGCGGGCTCACATTCGCAGCCAGCTCCGCCGCGTATTCCCGCACCTTTTCCTGAAACACGTCTTGCGGATAAACCTGATTCGCCAGGCCCATGCGAAAAGCCTCCGCGGCGTCAATCAATCGCGCGGAAAAAAGCAAATCCAGTGCGTTTGCATGACCCACCAACCGCGGCAGCATCCAGGCCATTCCATACTCGGCAATCAATCCACGCCGCGCAAACGCAGTGCTGAACCGAGCCGCATCCGAAGCAAAACGTAAATCGCAATACAGCGCAATCACCAGCCCCAATCCCACCGCCGGACCATTGATTGCCCCAATCACCGGCTTGCTCATGGCAGGGAAGTATGAATATTTCTTCTGAAAATCCGCCCGCGCGCTGCCGCCGCCCGAGCCCGAACTAGAGCCAGACCCGGAACTAGCGCCAGCTTGCACTGCCTGCGCCCGCTGCGCCGCGTCCAGCCCTTTCGTTGCCACCGTGCTCAGCAGAGACATATCCGCGCCCGCGCAAAATCCTCTGCCCGCGCCGGTCAGCACGATCACGCGAACATTTTCGTCGCGCTCCGCCTCGGCCATATCCGCGCGCACTTCCTGCTCCATTACCGCGGTCCAAGCGTTTAATTTGTCGGGACGATTCAATGTAATCGTGGCCACCCGCTTGGCCACTTCGTACAGCGTTTCTTGGTTTGGCATGGTGAGCCGGATTATATACAATAGCCCCCGTGTTAGTAACCTTCATCTGTGTGCGACTATCTCATTCCATGCACATAGCTAGCCGCGACGCCCAAGCCATCTTGAGCCACCCGAGGCCCCATGCCCTTCACTGAAAATCAAGGCGCCAAAATTTATTGGGACGAACAAGGCTCCGGCGATCCACTACTCCTCATCATGGGCCTCAGCTATCCCTCCTACATGTGGCATCGCACCCGCCCGTTGCTCGCGCAGAGTTTTCGCACCATCGCTTTCGATAATCGCGGCATCGGCCAGAGCGACGTTCCCCCGGGTGTCTATCCCATCGTGCAGATGGCTTCCGACGCAGCCGCAGTTCTCGATGCCGCAGGATTTTCCAGCGCCCACGTGTTCGGCGTCTCCATGGGCGGCATGATCGCCCAGGAATTCGCGCTGCAATATCCCCAACGCGTCCGTTCTCTAATCTTGGGTTGCACCAACGCCGGCGGTCCCCACGCCGTGCGCGCCGCCGCAGAAGTTCTGCAACTTCTCATGCGCCAGGGTATGACGCCGGAAGAAGCTAAGGAAGCCATCATCCCCTACATCTACGACGCCACTACTCCGCGCCAGCGCATTGACGAAGACATGGCCATCCGCATGAAGTGGTATCCAACTCCGCAAGGCTACCTGGGCCAACTTCAAGGCATTCTCGCCTGGGAAGCCTACAGCCGCATTGCGCAGATCAAAGCTCCCACGCTCATCATTCACGGCGAAACCGACCAGCTCATTCCCGTCGCGAACGCCCATCTGCTCGCCGAACGCATTCCGCACGCGAAGCTCGTCCTCATCCCTCACGCCAGCCACATTTTCGAAACGGACCAGCCCAGCATCGCAAATCGTGCGATCATGGAATTTCTAGCCGCGCAACAAAATCCCGCGCGGCAATCCCATTCGAGCTTTTGAGTCTCTAGGTTTACTCTGTGGGATTTGAAACTGCGAATTCAGACATCGAGGCTTTTGACTTCGTGGCGGCCACCTTTAGGTGGGCGCCTTTGATTTTGCCTTTGACTCGGCCTTTGTTTTTGTAGCGGCCGCCGGCTTTTTTAGGCGCGCGTACTTGAATCTGTCTTTGAATTTACTCTGCGCAGTCGCCTCTAAATCCCTACGGACGCTTCACGGCCGCTGCCCATTCACTTTCCCAACCCGCGCATTATTTATCGCCGTGCAATTCGCCGTAGGCACCACATGCGCCGCAGCCGCCGGTGACGAACAAGTGTTCGTCTTGCTCGCCGCACGAATCACCACGGCCGCCACCGTCACCGCCACCGCCGCGCCCACTCCCACCGCCGTCGCGCCTGCAACTCCCAGCCCGCCCGCGGCCCCGCCAGCTCCACCGACGCTCGTCGTGGTCGTCATGTCCGTCACCGTCACAGGCGTCGCCGGCACCGGCGGCGTAGGAGCAGCATTAAATTGCACGCTCGACGTCTCCCCCGCGCCCACGATCACGCACGGCCCCAGCATCCGGCCATTCTTATCTTTTTTCTGTTCCTCACCGCCGGGCGCGCCGCCCTCTTCTTCTTTCTTCGTCGCTTTGTACGCGCAGAAATTTACTCGACCCTCATACACCACAATGCGCGTCGTGTCCCCTTGCGAATCCAGCGCGAAATCTGTTCCCACGACGCCCGCAACTCCGGTCGGTGTGCGAATTTGAAAATTGGCGTTCGGCTTCACCTGTTTCACGGCCTTGGCGCGCACCCGCCCGTAATTCAGATCCAGTTCCGTCTGCTGCGCTCCGCCGTCATGTTTCGTCACCGTCAAATTCGAATCTGATCCCACGCTTAGCACGGAGCCATCATCCAGCGCCACGCGCGCCCGTGCCAGATGCCCCGTATTGATCACATCGCCCCAATAAATCGCTTCAGCCGTTGAAGCAGGCGTCTGCTGCGGCCCGCGAATCACATTCACTACCGGCAATACCGCGGTGAGCTTTCCCGCGTGTTGGGGTTCTGTTCCTTGGCCTGCCGCCACCACGTCCGCAGGAATTGCCAGCATTAAACAGATCAGCAGCGCGGTCAGACACGTAAATGGATGGCGGGCGATCATATTTCTCTTACCTCCCCGGGGCATTCTCCTGGCTTTGCGTCTCAGGTCAGAACTTCCCGGTGCTTTGTAATCCTCGGGGAACACACCAATCGCGGGGGTCGGGCAGGAAATTACCATAACTCCCCCACGCCTCATAGCAATTTTCTGAGCTCTGGCGGGGGGGGGCGCCATCCGCGCTGTGACGT
>Ga0210390_10000594_pt1 | contig 39170 bp, 31 predicted proteins | sample IncBWH11OmetaG_FD_161050 | JGI IMG/M metagenome (GOLD analysis project Ga0210390, IMG submission 161050) | Forest soil microbial communities from Barre Woods Harvard Forest LTER site, Petersham, Massachusetts, United States - Inc-BW-H-11-O ...
AGCGGTCTCGGGGTGGTCTTTGCCGTAGAAATTCTGAATGATATCGAGCGCCTGACGATAGTCGCGCTCAGTTTCCGCAGGATGGCCCCACTCGGTTTGAATGGCGCCGAGGTTGATCAGATCCTCGGCGACATTGGGATGGCGTTCGCCGTAAAGTTGGCGATCCATGGTCAGCGCGCGCAGGTTGAGCGAATTGGAAATGTCCAGGTGTCCGGCGTAGAACTGGGCGTTAGCCAACTCAGTCAGGGTTTCGGCAAGGTCGGCGGCAACTCCGCCGGGAGCGGATTGGATCCGCACCGCGTCGTCGAGCACCTGAATGCCCTGATCGTACTTGCCTTCATTCACCAGCACCTCTCCGAGGGAGTACATGGCTCGCCCCACACGTGGGTGAGTGGGGGGCAGGTGCCGCTTGGTCATGTCCAATCCCTGGCGAACGAGCTGTTCGGCTTCGTCATATTGGGCTTGATCAGAGCGCAGCTGACTGAGCGCGACCAGGCTATCCGCCACTTCAGTGCTGTCGGGACCGAAGAGAGTCTTGCGACGCTCCAAAGCGGAATGCAGCAAAGAATCCGCTTGCTCGAACTTGCCCAACTGATCATAGATGGTTCCGAGCGTCTGATAAAGTTCGGCCTGCACCTTGGGATCGCCGTTGAAACTTTGGGCCTCCTGCACGCCGCGGTCCAGCAGAGTGACGACGCGCATGCTGTCGCCAGGACCGACCGATTCATCGCCACCTTGGAACAGGTTCATCATGAAGCGCTGGATGCGCTGGGTCCGAGCCGCTTCCTCCACGGCCGCGTTCCGGGCCTTCGCCAGGCGCACGGTAAAGAAAACCACCAGGCCGACGATAATCGTGAGCACCAGCGCCACCGCCGAAACGGCACGCCGATTTCGCCGGACGAATTTTCCCAGCCTGTAGCGGACGGTGTCGGGCCGCGCCTCGAGCGGTTCACTCCTGAGGTAGTGATCTACATCCCGGATGAGAGCTTCGACCGACCGGTATCTTCTCTCGACATCCTTGTGCATTGCGGAGAGGCAGAGCACGTCGAGGTCGGCCCAGGCTGTTTTGCCGATGGAAGGGATGTTCGGTTTTGCGTCCGGCTGCTCGGCCATCTTCTTGGCGACTGCTGACGGCTTTTCGGGATCCCGCGCCACAATAACTGCCTCAGCTTCTCCAGGAGTCAGCTTCGACAAATCGAAGGGAAGTTGCCCAGCAAGCAACTCATAGAGAATGACGCCGAGCGAGTAAACGTCGGTGTGGATTCCGATTCCATCGCCGCGAATCTGCTCCGGAGCCGCGTAGGCTGGTGTCATCAGCCTCAACCCAGTCATGGTCTGATCGGTTTTACTGAGCGGTGCCTCGAGACTCTCGAGTTGCTTGGCGATGCCGAAGTCGAGCAGACGGACGGTGCCGTCCGGCTTGACCAGAATGTTCGAAGGCTTCAGATCGCGATGAATAACCGCGTGTTGATGCGCGTACTGCACCGCTTCGCATACCGCGCGAAACAACTCTAGCCGCTGCTCGATCGAACACGCCTGCTGGCTGCAATAGTCGGTGAGCGGGACACCTTCGACGTACTCCATGACGAACCACGGAGTACCATCGTCGAGAGTGTCGGCGTCGTAGAGCCGCGCTATAGAAGGATGATTGAGTTGCGCCAGCGTGCGCTGCTCGCTTGCGAAGCGTTCGCGACGGGCCGGGGACAGCCACGCATCGCGCAAAATTTTGATCGCGACCAGGCTGCCCAAGTCGGTGCGTTCCGCGAGATAGACCACGCCCATCCCGCCTTCGCCGAGCGCTGCCTTGATGCGGTACGGTCCGAATTCCTTGAACGGAAGCGAAGCAGGTACTGCTCCATCGAGCACGTCATGGGCAACGTGCGCCAGATCACGATCTAGCAGGGAAGCACTTCGGGCATCTTCCTCAACTAAGGCAAGGACTTCAGCGACGAGCCCTTCGTCATCGCCGCAAGCATCTCTGAGAAACGCACGCTGCGCGGGCTGCGGAAGATCCGCCACGTCGTGAAACAGGGACTGGATTCGCTCCCATCGCGTGCTGTCCATTGTTGCTCCCAGTGTGCATTCGTGCATCTGTAGAAACGTAGCTTGCTACGTTTCTTCAATTAGCATCCGGCGGGTCACTGCGCACGCCGAAGCTCGTGGGCCAGCCAGGCCTTTGCCGCTCGCCAATCGCGCAGGATCGTGGCTTCGGACACCTCCAGCAGAGCCGCAGTCTCAGCGATGTCGAGCCCCCCGAAGAACCGGCTCTCAACCATCAAAGCTTGACGCGGCTGAATCCGTGCCAGTTCTTCGAGCGCGGTATCGAGCGCCAGCAGGTCTTGTCCGCAGGACGCCGTCTGCTGCTGCGACTCGTCAAACACCACCACCGTGACGCCTTCGTCCCCGCCGCGCTTGGACGCGTTCCGCCGCCGCGCTGCCTCCACCAAAACCTGCCGCATGGCACGCGCGGCGATCCGCTTGAAGTGCAGGCGCGATGTCGAGGCGAACTGCGGCGATTTCGCCAGCTTCACCCAGGCCTCGTTGACCATGGTCGTGGGACTGAGCGTGGCCCCAGGATCGCTTCGCTTCACGCTCGAAGCCAGCCGGCGCAGTTCCTCGTAGGTCACGCTGAACAACCGGTCCAGTGTCCGTCGTTCCTCCGGCGTTTTGTTCATCTCGTTCGGCTGAAATCCGCTTTCGAACCGATTATTTCGAAGCCGCATGACAGTTTTGCCCGTGTTTTTGCGTAATGCGTAGTGGAGGCTGGCGCGAGGAAACCAACCGGGGAAAAGCTGGGGAGTAAAAAAAGCTTTCCTGGAACTGAGATGCTATCAGTCCAGGGCGCACCATGCAACTGCATTGATGCTCCTGCGGCATCTGCCACGGCACCCCTACATGCCAAACGTTCACGGTGCCGCAACTTCCATGCCCAGGCCGGCAGCCAGATGGCCAGGCGGCAGCCGATAGGCCCGAAAACGAAGTCCCTCGAGATGGCGACAGTTAATACCGTGTCACTAATAATGCCAACCCTCTGGTACAATCGGGTCACTAACTGGCCAGAACGGGGTGTGCCATGTCGTGTAGGTCGTGCGGCTCGAGCAACCAGCGGCAGTTCAGTTCAGAGATCAACATCCATTTCTCCAGCCTGGACAAGCCCGGCGTGATGGCCTTTCCGACGCTCGTTATCTGTCTTGATTGTGGCTTTACGGAGTTGAGCATTCCGGAAACCGAGTTGCGTCTACTAAAGGAAGATGGCGCGGCGTCGACAGCTGCATAGTGCGGTGATCCAACCTTGTTACCGTTTGCTGACAAACCTCCCGCCCTGACGCACGACTTCCATGGCGGCGAGTAGTCCGCTTCCGGCGTGTGCTTTGACGATGTAACCCATTGCGCCCAGGTTTAGGGCCTCTTCAATTACATCCGCAGACGATTCTTGGCTCACAAACACAATTTTGGATTCAGGGGCGAGCTTGCGGATCTGGCGAGCGGCTTCAATTCCATTCAGCGTGGGAAGACCGATGTCCAGCAAAATCAAGTCGGGCCGCAACTCTTCGGCCTTGCGTACCGCTTCTTTACCATCGAACACTTCGCCGACGACCTGCAACTCTGTCCCTCGCAGGGTATCGTGAATGAATCTCCGAAAAGGCTCAAAATCCTCAACGACGAGGACGCGGACTGACATTCGTGCGCCTGATTTCTAACGCTGACTACCTCTATATGAGAATGTTTGCCTCTTTTTTACAACTGGCATAACTACCAGCGGACCGCTAGGCAAAATGCAGCAGTGGCTGCGTCTGGATAGTATCGCTAGCGCAGCCTTGGTCGCTGTCGGAATCCGTCGCCACGAAATCAGCCTGGAATCCCAAATTGGAACTGTGTCCGCGACCTTTTTTTCGTGCTTTAGGAGGCAAGAAAATTTCCGGTCCTTTGCTTTCTGGATTTTGCATAGGAGAGAGCTTTTTTGACCAAAATCCTGCACCGATAATTGTGCAGTCGGTCGCTTCGCATCTGCTCAATCGATGGCTTTCGGCTCAGTTCTGAGGCGACAAACTCGATGATCTCAGACTCGACGAACTACCGATCAGAGTCTTCACGGCGGCGACGAAGGCCGAACGCAGTTCTGCCGCATGCTCTTCGGGGATAGCCCGTGAGATCAGGATCATGGCGGTTCCATGCGCCACCGTCCAAAGCGCTAGCGACAGGGACGTATGCTCCGCGGGAGATCCTCCCAGACGCTCCGCCAGCTTCTCTTCCACCAACGCCATGGCCGGTCGATGTTCCCTGAGCGGCGCCGTGCGGCCCGACCGGCTTGGAGGAGGTAGCCGGTAAGCATGCGTGTAAAACAACTCGTATTCATGGGGATGAGTTAACGCGTACTCAAGATAACAGTCGCAGACTTCCTCGGGCGACCGGCACGGCCGTATCGCATCGCTCACATCCTGCTGGATGCGTCGCAGCAGGGCTCGCAGGATGTCCTCGCGGTTCCGAAAGCGGCGGTAGACCGCGGGAGTGTTGGTGCGCGCCGCTTTGGCTACGGCCCGCATGGTGAGCGACTTTTCCGCGCCCTTTTTCCAAAGCTTCTGGGCTGCGTTCAAAATACGTTCTTGCAGATCGGGATCAGGTAGCCGTGGCATTTCTGTCCTTCGTACCTACATGAAACGATTTAATAATTTATATTGACAGCGTAAACGTAACGCTGTATACATAATAACTATAGGTCCCTTTCCCGCTTTTGTATAGCTGAATTCAGGAGTCCTTCGATGTTTTCCTGGGAAGACCCGGATGACCGGGTTGCTATTGTGCAAATGAACGCCGAACTCCGCCATGCGCGGCTGGAACTGCTGAGCGCGGAGTGCGCTACCCACCAGCTTCGTCTCCGCTTCTCCACTCAAGACCTGGCCCGCTACGCCGAGCAGGATCTATTACGCAAAGCCATTCACTCGGCCGCGGCCTTGAACGATTTCTACGCCTCGATCGAGCGGCAAATTCCCTCAATCGGGCAGCTTGCCCAGAGCAGCGGTCCGAAGCTGAACGAAGAACAGGCGGTTGAAATCAGCGCTTCGATTGCAGCCTACGTGCGGGAGCAGCGCGACCGCTACTTTTCCTCGGCTGCTCCGCTCGGCGCACAGCGCAAGGCAATCATGGAGCCCTATTTTTCCTCGACCCTGCTCGACCGCATTAAAGTTGTAGAACTCGAAGGCGCATCTGTTCCCAACCCTCCGTTTTATTCCACAGTTCGGGAACTCGGATTTTCCAATCTGCCAAACTTCCCCCAGATGGCTACGCTGACCTTCCTGGACGTGGCAGTTTTCAACGAGAGAATCACCGACACCGCTCTATTTCATGCGCTGGTACATTCGGTCCAGTTTCAAGTCCTCGGCATACAGCGTTATGCCGACCTTCTGGTTCGCGGTTACCTCAGAACCAATGCCCACTTCGCGGTGCCACTCGAAGCCCACGCCTTCGCGCTGGAATCGAAATTCGCGCGCAACGGATCGGAGAGTTTTTCGGTCGAGGAGCAAGTCCGCCTCTGGGTCCGAGAAGGGCGCTACTAATTCTCCCCCGACAGCCTGCGGAAAAACTCACCAAGCCGAGTTTTTCCGCGTCCGCTGTTCCACTCCTACATGCCGCTCTCGTCAGCCGACGGCCCGTAAATCGCGGGCACCGCGATGTTATTCAGCCGCAAATAAACGCCCAGTTGCGCCCGATGATGAATATTGTGATTCATTACCCAGGTGCGAAGGCACGAAATTCGAGGCATGGAGAATACGGTTGCTCCGTTGTTCAGAAACGACCAGTTCTTGGCCAGGTCAGCATCACTGGCCTTCGCCAAAGCCGCGCGCGCCGCAGCCACGTTCTTATCAAATAACTCCAATAGTTCCTTGCGTGATTTAGGTACTGGGGGCGGTTGAAACCCTTTGCCCCCGGGATTCATGTCGAAGCCGTCTTTGGTGATGGTCTCAACCGCCCACTCCGGAATGTTAGCCAGATGTCCGGCCAACCAGCCCATGGCGCCTGATTTTTCATGTGGCTTCCAGGAGAATTTGTCGTCCGGAACCCGTTCCAGAGTTTTGCGAGTATTGGCCATTTCCTGGTCGAATTCGGGTAGAAGACATTGACTGAGTGACATGCGTTCCTCCGCGGATGATTTTCAGGACTGAACAGCGAACTGGATCATAAGCGAACAAAAAGCGAAATGTCAATATTTATTTTCGAGCTGGCGAGGTTATGCCTTTTCAGGCTTGAAAACCATTCCACGGCTGGTCTTGCCATTCATGACTACGGCCAGCGGATCGTCGAAATGCAGGTGCCGCACACATCCCTGCTCCTCGACTGCGGTTGCGGAACCCAACCACTCCCAGTCGACAAAACCCTCTCCTGCATCCGGATTGACGGTGAAGTATCCAACCTGAAATGCCGTGAGGTTCTGGAAAAAGTGGCTGCCTTGCGACGGGGTCACGCGAAAATCTCGGAAGCCTGCCTCCACGATCACGCGGGCGCCTGAAATTTCGTCCCACTCCACGGGAATTCCGAGCCAGGGATCATTCGATCCCCAGCGGCCCACTCCGATCAGCAAATAGGGTGTCCCGCTTTCGTTGAGCTTCGCATTAAGGTGGGCCACCCCTTCGGCTACTTCCTGGCTTCGAGCGCGCTCGAAGCGGTGAAAGTCGACGACCACGACGTCTTGCAAATCCCGAATGCGCCCGTTGCCCAGTACCTTGGAACTGTGGCAAACCAGTTGGTTCGGACTCACGTCTTCCATCCGCAACTCTTCGCCTTCGCGTGAAAGCACCAGCGGACGTATCTGCAGAAACCCAAACTCTGCCGTCTCTTGCGGGCGTTGCGGGAGGCGCACGGCAAACTCGACTTCCACGGGACGCCCGAACGCATCCTCGCCAATTCTTGTGAGCCGTTCCAGAATCGCTGGCAACGGAAATACTCCATGCTTGAGAATGGGAGCGAAACTCACGATGCGAGTGCCGGGCCGGCTCAGCCCGTCATAAATGACGTGGTTGTCCACGGAATATGTCGATCCGAGATGGTTCAAGGTTCCGTCGTTCTCGGCCACGTCGAGGCCGAACCGGGCTTCTTTGAATTCGAGTAACGGATCGGACGCAGGATCGTCCCGACGTTCTATCTGATCAAGCTCCAGGGCCCAGAATTCTCGCTGCGAGTTCGCCAAGACATCTTCGACCGAGGAAAACTGCAAAAGGTTTCGGGGATAGCGCGGACAGAAGGTCAGGCATTTTCCGCCATCCACAACTGCCCGCCCTAAGCCCAAAGCCACCGCGGCGATTCCATCGCCGTAGCTCATGGGTGGAACCGGATAGAAGTTGTGCGATCGCACGACTCCGGAAAAATCGGGATAAAACCTCTTCGCGTCGTGCGGGCCGTGAATCGTGCCCACGACCTGCTGCAGGATGACCGCCATCTTCTCTTCTTCCAACCGGTACGGTGTGGCGCGAACGTACCCCTTGGCATGCTGGCTGAAGGTCGAAGCGTAGACGCGCTTGATCGCCTCCATCAACTGCTCCAGCCGGACCGACAAATCCGGATGCTGGTTGGCCAGCATGAAAGTTTCGTACACGCCGGTGAAAGGCTGGTATTGCGAATCCTCGAGCAAGCTGGAAGAGCGCACCGCCAGGGGATAGTGAACCTCGGCCAGAAAGGCCAGCAGGTCATCCCGGAGCGATGGCGGGAGCGACGCCTCAAGGAATCGCCGCAAAATCTCCGCGTCATCCGTGCTGTTGATGGCGAAGTCGAGCAGGTTGTTCTCGCTGAGGAAGCAGTCAAACACATCTGTCGCTAGCACAACGCTCGGCGGCACAGCGATGCGGACATCGGAGAAACGACGCGCCGTCTGATATTTGTGCAGCAGGTGGCGGATGAAAGCCAGCCCGCGCGCTTTGCCTCCGAGCGAACCGCCGCCGATTCGCAGAAAGAAGCCCTCGGTCGACTTAAAAGTGGATGCATTGAAATCTCCGATTAGAACCTGGCTCTGCTCATTGCGATACTCGGCAATCGAATCAATTAAATCGTGCCGCAAGTTTTCGAGCGTGGCGAAATCGGAGACTTTGCGCGGTCGGAGCTTCTGCGCCAGGGCGAACTCGGTCCGTGCCCGCAGCCAGCGCGAGAAGTGATTTCTCTCGCTGTGATACGCAATGCTCTCCGCAGGCACTTCGTGAAGCCGGGCCTCGAGTTCGTTCAAATCACTCGCCCGTGCTACCTCTCGACCGCTGGGCAGCCGGAAGGCAAAGTCGCCGAAGCCGAACTGCTCGGTCAGAAAACGCCGCAGATCGCGCAGCAGCGTGGGCGAGCGTTTCCGCAGAAACGAATATCCCTCGGCGTGCGCCCGCGCTTTGAATTCAGTTCGGCTGGTCTGCAGGACGATGGGAGCATCCGGCACTTCTTGACGAACCATGTGGGCCAGGTCGAATCCAGAGTCCGGGCTCAACTCACCAGCGCGAGGAAATTCCACATCCGAAACCACGCCCAGCAAATACTCGCGGTACTTTATCACCTGCCTCGCCGCGTCTTCGTAGTTCGACGCCAGCAGAATCTTGGGCCGCGCCCGCATTCGCACCAGTTTGTGCGCGACATTCAATCCCTCGCTCAGCAGGCGGCGCGACTGGGTGATCAATTCGGTATAGATGGTTGGAAGAAAAGACGAATAATAGCGAATGTTGTCTTCGACAACGAGAATCACTGGGACGCCGATGGCGCGGGTATCGTGCTCGACGTTGCGCTTGTCTTCAATGTACTTGACGATCGAAATCAGAATGCGGACATTGCCCTGCCACAGGAATATCTGCTGCAAGTCGGTAACCGGGTTGCGAGCTACGAAGTTCTTGATCTCGCGATAGTCATAAGCCAGCACCACCACGGGCACGTCGAGCCCTGCAGCTTTGACTTCGCGGGCTAACTGCGCCGCGTCCATGTCTTCGACTTCGAGGTTGGTGACGATCAAATTAAATCGCGGCTGCGATCGCGCCAGCTTCAGAGCTTCCGCGCCGGATGAAACGTGGGTGATCCCGGGAATCTGCTGCTGCTCGAGTTCAAGCGATTCCCCGATCAGCAACTCATTCAGCCGCCCGTCCTCGCGCAGAATGAAAGAGTCGTAGAGGCTGGAGACCAGAAGAATATCCTGCACCCGAAAGGGCATCAGGTTCTCGAAGCCCTCGAAGAGGCGCTCGGGGTCGACGATGGGGTCTGGGGTGTGGGTTATGCTCATCTGTCGAATGTGTCATCCTGAGCGAAGTGATCGTTCGCAAAGCGAACGATCACCGGGCAACGCTGTTGCAGGGAATTCTCACTTGGCAGCCTCGTGGAACGCCTTCCACATTCATCTTGGCCCGCACTGCTAATAAAATGTCCTTCGACAGCATCTGCTTCGCTGAGGATGAGGCCTTATCATCTGTGCTTGATCGATTCCCCGGCAAATACCATTTGCGCTCCCCACTTCTCTGCCAAGTCCTGCCAGCGTGGGTTAAGTGATTCGATCAGAACAATCTTCTTCTGCCGCCGCCAACCTTTCAATTGCTTTTCTCGGTCAATTGCTTTTCGAACATCATCAAAGCTCTCGAAATAAACGAGCCGATTACAACCGTACTTCCTTGCAAAGCCTTGCAACTCACCGCTCTTGTGGTCTAAAACTCGCCGATAAAGATTGTTGGTCATTCCAATGTAAAGAGTGCCCGTGCGGCTGCCGACGATGTAGACGCAGTAGTTGTGTTCTTTCACAAACTCACCGCCGCCACAGAATTGTCATCCTGAGCAAAGTGGTCGTTCGCAAAGCGAACGACCACGCAGTCGAAGGACCCCGGGTTCTGACCCTAGCAACACTGTCGCAGGGAATTTCCACTGGACGGCCCTGTGAGAACGCCTTTCCGCATTCATCTTGATCCATGCTGATAGGGGTCCTTCGACTCCGCATCTGCTTCGCTTTGCGAAGCAGACGCTGCGCTCAGGATGACACTGCATTAGCATGATTCGGTCGACTCACACGCCTACGTATCGAATGGGGCTCCCGTGGCCGCGTAGTTCACTCGGAACGCGCTTGTAAAGGTAGCGTTTCCTAACGTTGTCGGGAGCGTCGTGGCCACGAAATCCCGAACGCCCTTCCTGGTCATCCCAATTCCCATAAACCTCGGGAATCCCACCGGCAAAATTCTCCTTTGTTGCATCCATCCACTCGCCGTTTTCAAAAACCCCTATGATGAGACCGTATGTTACAGCCAGCACATACTCTGCTTCCTCGGCCCTCCGAGGCGAAATCTTCCATGAGTATCTGACCCTATCGAGTAACGTGTAAGCCTCATCCTCAATCTCAATAGTCTTATTGACACATATGAGTAGCAACTTCTCGCCCTTAGCAAAGACGGCCTCCTCAGCCGCATCACAGCGCTGGATGATTTCTTTCTTGCGCATGCAATCCTTTTCCAAGAACTTGCGGGGTGGAGATTTCTTCCACCCCGCATCATAGCCAGGCCAGACGTTGCGAGCAACGTCTTTACAAATACGCGGGCGAGGGCGCCCGCACCACACAATCGCTACACCAAGCCCTGATCCAGCATGGCATTGGCGACCTTTAGGAAGCCGCCGATGTTGGCGCCGTTCACCAGATTGCCCGGGGTGCCGTATTTTTCGGCCGTCTCGAAGCAGTTCTTGTGGATGGCGATCATGATTTTGTGCAGGCGATCGTCCACTTCCTCGCGAGTCCAGCTCAGCCGTGCGCTGTTCTGGGCCATCTCGAGGCCGGAGGTCGCTACGCCGCCGGCGTTCGCAGCCTTGGCTGGGCCGTAGAGAATCCCGGCTTCCAGGAACATCTTGGTTGCTTCGAGCGTGCTGGGCATGTTCGCGCCCTCGGCCACCAGCTTGACGCCATTCTTGATGAGGTTCGCGGCGTCTTTCGCCTTGATCTCATTCTGCGTGGCGCTCGGGAATGCGCAGTCCGCCTTGATGTTCCACAGCGGGCTGTGCTCCAGCTTGATGTCGGTGGGCATGAAGATGGCCTTCTTGAACTTCTCGCCGTATTCACGGATGCGTCCGCGGCGGACGTTCTTGAGCTCCATCACCCAAGCCAGCTTCTCGCGATTGATTCCATCCGGATCGTAAACAACCCCGTCGGAATCGGAGAAGGTAAGCGGCTTCGCTCCCAGATCCAGCAGCTTCTCGACCGTGTATTGCGAAACATTGCCGCTGCCCGAGATCAGGCAGAGCTTGCCTTCGAGCGAGTCTTTCTTGCTCTTGAGCATTTCGGCGGCGAAGTACACGCAGCCGTAGCCCGTGGCTTCCGGGCGAATGAGTGACCCACCCCAGCTCAGGCCTTTGCCGGTCAGCACGCCGGTGAACTCATTGCGCAGACGCTTGTATTGGCCAAACAGGAAGCCGATCTCGCGTCCGCCAACGCCAATGTCGCCCGCCGGAACGTCGGTGTCCGGACCAATGTGCCGCGACAGTTCGGTCATGAAGCTTTGGCAGAAGCGCATGACTTCGTTGTCGCTCTTGCCCTTGGGATCGAAATCCGATCCACCCTTGCCGCCGCCCATGGGCAGCGTGGTCAGGGAGTTCTTGAACACCTGCTCAAAGGCGAGGAACTTCAAAATGCCGAGGTTCACCGAGGGATGGAAGCGCAGTCCACCCTTATAAGGACCGATGGCGCTATTCATCTCGATACGGAAGCCGCGATTGATCTGAACGTTTCCCTGATCGTCGAACCAAGGCACGCGGAACATGATGACGCGCTCCGGTTCGGTGACGCGTTCAAGAATCTTCGACGATCTATATTCCGGATGCTTCTGCAAAACCAGCCTTAGAGAATCGAACACTTCCTGAACGGCCTGGTGAAATTCAGGTTCCGCTGCGTTTTTGGCTTTTACGATGCTCATTACGTCTTCAATGTAATCGCCCGGCGTCTTAATTCCGGGCGGTGTCATTACACTCATGGGATTGTCCTCCAATGTAAGGTAAGAATAGGTTTTCAGGATTTACTGTTTGGAACATTGCAAAGGTCATAATGCTTGGCCAACGCTCCATTAGATTCCTAAGGCCCGATTTGCGCGGTGATAGCTATCACCTGGGACCGTGACAATGGTACTGCTTTACAGAGCCAAATTACGGATTTTTTCTGAAAAGACCGGACTACGGTTGGCACTATAGGCGCGTGCCGAGAAGGGTAGGGGGATCACGGGGCTCTCACGCTCTACATCCCGAGCTTTTTCACTTCCTCGTTGTAATACTTGCGGTAGAGAATGTCCCATTCCTGGCTACCCTCGAGGATGGTCCGCTTCTGGTTTTCGATCTTGTGGCGGGCGGCCTGATCGATCTTTTCTTCCTGGTTCAGCACTTCTTCGAGAATCTTGCGCACTTCCAGTCGGATGGTATTTCGGTCCTCGACAAAATCGAGCTCATCCATCTCGGCGAGAGCGTCCGTGACCACATGCGCCACTTTATTCACTTTGTCACGGCTGACTCTCACAGCACCGCCTTGTACTTGCGTACCAGCTCGTTCTTCACTTTGCGGAACATTTCCTGGTAGTTAGCGCCGGTTTTTTGCATCTCGGCGGAGTAGGCTTCGAGAATTACCCGCACCTCATCATTAATGCGGTCCTCGAGCGAGAATTCGTCGAGAATCGCCGCATGAACCTTCTCGGTGACCGCGGCTGCAGCCTTGGTTTCGATGAAGTTGCCAGCAATCAGTTTTTTCGTGACTTCGCGGGCCAGATAGCCCACATAATCTTTGGACAGAAGCATGGTGCGGATCGGAGGTTCGTCGTGAAACCAATAGTGTAGCACAGGGGCTTCTGTCGTTGGTCGTTGGTCCTTGGTCGTTGACCTCCTGACTAACAACCAACGACTGCCGACCAAGGACCGCCGACCAAAGACCAGTCCACATTTGCCCACTCCCCCGCATTCAGGCATACAATGCATTTATCCAGAGCCCTTATGCCTTCTGCGCCCGACGATCTTACGAATCTCAAAGATGACATGGTCGCCTTCATCGAAGGCCATGGCATGCTCCGCTTTCCCGGCTTCGTGGATTTCGAACAGGTGCCGAGCATTACCTGGAAGTCGCAGGACAATCCCGACAGTTGGAAAGATTTCGTCGAACTCGCCAAAGCCGCGTCCGCGCCCTTCCTAACCATGGACTCATGGCGGCTCGAACGCGACGAACTCGATGCCATGATCCAGCAACTGAGTATGGTGGAATTCGCCAGCGATGAGGAGATCGAGGATGCACGCTGGCTGCGCACTTACATCGGCAAGACCGGGTTTGTCCAACTCGGATTCGCGCAAAATGGCGTGATGATGGTTTACGAAGCTTCCACCCCATGGTACGAGCGCTACCAGAACATCCTCGAAATGGCGGATGATTTCGCGGGCCTCTCTATCGACGAACCCGACCAGGACGACGACAAGCCGTACTAGCGCGGCGCTACAATGGTTCGACAGCCCATGAAATGGGTCCCTAAAACAGCCGATGCGAACCAGATCGAACTCCTCGCAGGAGAATTATTTTCAAATACTCGTCTCGGGCTCAAAACTCCGCAACTCACGTCGATTCTCGCCCGCCTTCTGGTCACGCGTGGAATCGATGACCCCGAAACCGCGGAACGCTTCCTCGCCCCGTCACTGGCCCATCTGCACTCACCTTATTTGATGATGGGAATGCAAGCCGCCGTCGACCGCCTCGATGCCGCCATCGAGCGTAAGGAAGGCATCCTTATCTACGGCGATTACGATGTTGATGGCACTACCGCGATCGTCATCCTCAAGACTGCAATCGAACTCTGCGGCGGCTCTGCTGACTTCCACGTTCCGCATCGCATTAAAGAAGGTTACGACCTAAGAGGCGACGTGATCGAACGCGCCGCCGCGGCTGGCATTCATCTCATCATCAGTGTGGATACGGGTATTCGTGCGTTCGCCGCCGCCGAGACCGCGCATCGCTTGGGCGTGGATCTTATCGTCACCGACCACCATCTTCCCGGACAGGCCGGCATGCCGACCGCGCTGGCCGTCCTGAATCCCAACCAACCGGGTTGCGAATATCCTTGCAAAGCTTTGTGCGGCGCAGGTGTGGCTTTCAAGCTGGCGCAGGCATTGATGAAGCGACGCCTCGCCCACAGAGACCAGACTCCCCTGCTGAAGTCGTTCATGAAAATCGTTGCCATTGCGACCATCGCCGATGCTGTGCCCTTGACGGGAGAGAACCGCGTGTTCGCCAAGCTGGGTCTCGAAGCTTTGCGCTCCGCGGTGAATCCCGGACTCAAAGCGTTGCTCGAAGTCGCGCAGGTCAGCGGCAGGCCGCTCACCTCGGGCGAAGTTGGATTCCGCATTGCGCCCCGGATCAACGCCGCGGGCCGGATGGATGTTGCGCGCGATGTAATCGAACTCTTCAGCGTCAAAGATGCCGCCCGAGCCCACGAGATCGCCAACAAGCTCGATCAGCTCAACGCAGATCGTCAGACAGAAGAACGCAGAATTCTGGAAGCTATCGATTCGCGATTCCAGCAGGAGCCCGCGCTGCTGGATGCGTTTTGCCTGGTGATCGACGGTGACGGATGGCATCGGGGTGTGATCGGAATTACGGCGACCCGCGTAGTAGAACGCTATTGCCGCCCGACGCTGGTCATTTCCCGTGACGGCGAGGATGCCCACGGTTCGGGCCGGTCGATTCGAGCATTCCATTTGCTAAACGCGCTGGAGTCTTGTGCCCCATTGTTCACGCGTTTCGGCGGACACGCGCACGCCGTCGGTTTCTCGATGCCAGCCGCCAACCTACCTGAACTCTGTGTGCATCTCGATGCCTACGCCCGCGTCCGCCTGACCCTCGCAGACTTCGAAACGGTGCTCGATCTCGATGCCGAACTCTCCTTCGATCAGATCACACCCGATCTGTTTCAAGCTTTACGGCGGCTCGAACCCTTTGGCGTAGGCAATCCCGAACCAGTCTTTGCCGCCAGCAATCTGCGTTTGATGACGCCACCTCGGGTCATGAAAGAGAAGCACGTGAAATTGAGATTGTCTTCGCAGCCAGATGCCGACTCGAACGAATTTCATCCCGGTTCAGCCGTCTTGCCGCAGCTTCACGCCCAGAGTTCAGGGTGGCGCAAGGCTGTCAGCTACAATGCCCTCGGCTGGCGCATGGCTGAACGCATCCAACAAGCGGAACTGCTTCCCGGCGATGCCCTGGATATTGCTTTCACCCTCGATCACAACGACCATCCCGACTTCGGAGGGTTGGAACTCTCGCTCCGCGACTTCAAGAGCCCGCAGCGTCAGGCCAGAAGTTTGACGCAGGCCGTGGTAGCCAACGCAACCGAAAACTAAGAACCGACAACTTGCCAATGGGTTCCAGTAACCCTCTCGAGAATCGCCCCCCCAAACGCTCCTGACTTGTCACTGTCGCCGTGGCCGGATGCACTGCTACACTCCCGGCCAGAGTGAGAGGTGTTGATGCGAAAATCAATTCCGGTTGTTTTTCTCACGATTTCGTTTCTCGTGGCAGCGTTCGCGGAAAACAAATCCGAAGAGCCCACGCCAGATGCATCGCAAACGCCAGCCGCAGTTGAAGCCGATTCCGGTAGCCGCCTCCCGGTCAGGCGTGTGGTTCTCTACAAGAACGGTGTGGGATACTTCGAGCACTCGGCACGCGTTCATGGCACTCAGGACCTCGCCATCGACTTCACCACCGGCCAGCTCAATGATGTTCTGAAGTCGCTGACCGCCGTCGATTTGGGCGACGGCAAAATCTCCGGCGTCCGCTACAACTCCATCGCACCGCTCGATGAGCGCCTGAAGGCTCTGCGTCTGCCCTTTGGCGATCAGGTCACCCGAGCCGAGTTTCTCGCCGCTCTCCGCGGTGCGCGCGTCGAAGTGCACAGCGGCTCAGAAAACGCTGCCGGACGTCTTCTGAGCGTTGAAAAAGAAAAGAGATTCAACGAAAAAGGCGAATCTTACGACGTAACCGAGTTCTCGATCATCACCGACGGCGGCGATATGCGGAATTTCGATCTCGGCCCCAACACGTCAGTCCGGCTGGCGGAACGCGACCTCAGCGACGAGGTTGGAAAGTATTTGAACCTGATCGGCTCCTCGCGTGCCCGCGACCTCCGCCGTATGACTATTTCCGACACCGGCACCGGCGATCGCGAGATTTTCGTGAGCTACATCAGCGAAGTCCCGGTCTGGAAGAGCACATACCGGATTATCCTGCCGGAAAAGCCAAGCGAAAAACCGCTGCTGCAAGGCTGGGCGATCGTAGACAACACCGTTGGTGAGGATTGGAGAGACGTACAACTCTCGCTGATCGCGGGCGCGCCGCAGTCGTTCATCCAGGACATCTCCCGTCCGCTTTACACTCGCCGGCCGATCGTCCCGCTGCCGCAAGCGGCGATGCTGACTCCGCAGACCCAGGAAGCGTCGATGGCTCCCCCCGTGGCTGTTGCGACGGCGCAGGAAACGGTCGAGGTCAGCGGCGAAACGGCATTGACGATGGACACCGTGTCCGGTGTCGGCGCAGGCGTGGGAGGCGGCGTAGCTGCTAAACAAACGCGCAATGCGCTGCACGGCCGCAGTTTCTCAGCGCAAAACAGTCCCCTTGCAGGAGTGGCTCAACAGCAAGCGGAAGCCGAAGCCAAGGATCTGGGCGACTATTTCGAGTACAACCTCAAGCAGAAAATCACGATTGGCAAGAATCAGTCCGCGTTAGTGCCGATTCTGCAATCCCGTATCGATGCGGAGAAGGTCACTATCTGGAACGAGAACTCTCGTGAAATCCGCCGCGCGCTTTGGATCACCAATTCAAGCGGCCTGACTCTTGACTCCGGAACTTTCAACATCCTCGACAGCGACACTTTCGCCGGGGAAGGCTTGATCGAGACAGTTCATCCCGCGGAGCGCCGCCTAATCTCCTACGCCGCCGACCCCGCTCTGCAGGTCACCATGGAGCAGGAGTCAAGCGAACGACCGATCTCCCGCATCCACATTGTGAAAGGCCTGATGTATCTGACCCGCGAGCAGCGCGACAGCAGGAAATATACTCTGCACAATGCCGACACGACGTCTCGCGAGGTGGTCATCGAGCATCCTGCGCGGGAAAACTGGAAACTGGTCGAGGGCCCAAAACCCGAGGAAACCTCCGCTTCGTATCTCCGTTTTCGTGTAACCGTTCCCGCAGGCCAGACCGGAAATCTTAAAATCGAAGAATTCCATCCCGAGAGCAGCGAATTTGTTTTGACCAACCTCGATGACAAGCAGGTCGCGTTCATCACCCAGCAAAGGCAGATCACGCCTGCCATGCAGGAGGCTTTCCGCCGCGTCCTCGACCAGAAAAACAAAGTCGATAGCCTGAACACGCAGATCAAGAATCGCCAGCACGAGGTCGAAAGCATCAGCAAAGATCAGGCACGTCTGCGCGAAAACATGAAAGCCCTGAAAGGCAGCGCGGAAGAAAAAGCACTGCTGCAGCGCTACACTCGCCAACTCGATGCTCAGGAAGACCGTTTGAATACATTGAACAAAGAGATCTCCGATCTGCAGGAGAAGCAGACCCAAGCGAGAAATCAACTCGACCAGATCGTGCAGCAGATTACCCTCGACGAGAGCTTCTAGAACGATCTCGCAAGGCTGCAAGCAAAACCTTTCGCCGCGTCATCCTCAGGAGAGTTGTCGTTCGCGAAGCGAACGAGAACCCAGTCGAAGGACCTGGAGGATGTCGATCTGGCGCCGCTGCCTAGTAGTTCTCTCGAAGAATTGCCTGAGGCATTGTGAGAATGCCCGTGCGTGTTATCGCGGTACGAGCAACACGGGGCTCTTCGACTCCATGGCCGCTTCGCTACGTGAAGCAGCCATTCTGCTCAGGATGACACGGCAAGATTCCACCGAGACCGGCAGCCTCAACCCTGCAGTACACTTATCTCCAGATGCCTGCTCATCTATCCCGTCTGCGCCGCTGGTTTGCCGGCGCCATCATTGTCGCCGTGCTGTCCGTCGCAGGGGTGTATTTCTACGCTCGCCATCGCATGCAGAATGCGCTGAGAGAGGTTCCAGAGAAGATGGGCCTCGAAATTAAGCAAAGCGCAACTGGTTTCACTGTCTCGAAATCCGAGCAAGGGCGCACCCTCTTCACGATCCAGGCCAGCAAGGCGGTGCAGTTTAAGCAGGGCGAACGTGCCGAACTCCACGATGTACAAATCACCCTTTACGGAAGCGATTCCAGCCGCTACGACCAGATCCGCGGCGCCGATTTCGAATACGACCAGCGCTCAGGAGACGTCACCGCCAAAGGCGAAGTCCAGATTGATCTCGGGGCGAACCCGAAAGGCTTGTTGAATCCCGACCAAGCCCCGCCGGAGGATCTCAAGAATCCCATTCATCTCAAAACCAGCGGCCTGATATTCAACCAGAAGACCGGCGATGCCCATACCAAAGAGCGGGTCGACTTTGGCCTGCCTCAAGGCAACGGATCCGCCGTGGGTGTGAACTACACGGCCAAGACGAATGTTCTTACCCTGCAGTCGCAGGTCAATCTCGTGTTCAGTGGCGCCGCGGCTGCGACAATAGCCGCTGCCCAGGCGACCATCACCAAGGATCCGCATCAAGTCGTGCTTGCTCACCCGCGGCTGCAGAACGAGGAGCGACAATGCGACGCCGACGAGGCCACGCTGTTTCTGCGTCCCGATAACACCCTCGATCGAGTTCTAGCCCGTGGCAACGTGCTCGTCCGATCGGAGAGTTCGCAGCCGGCGGAAGCCCGATCCGAGCAACTCGAACTAATCATGGCCAAGCAGCATGACACTCTGCGGACTGCCGTATTTTCGGGAGATGTGCTCGCGCAAGTCGCAAGCGCAAACGCCATGGAGGACGGGCGTCCGCGCCCGTCTAAGCTGACCAACGCTGTCACCGAACAAACTCCCCAAGAGTGGCCCATGCGGGGCAACGCCGGCCGGGTCGTACTCGAATTTTCCGGAAAGAATCTGCTGACCAAAGTGCACGCTGAAGAGAACGTGAAGCTGCTGCAGCAGCAGAATCCCGCCAGCACTTCAGCCAGCGCGCGGGATCTGGAACTGACAGCATCGGGGATAGACTTTTTCATGGTCGGCTTTTCCCGGGGAAAGACCGGAGGCCACCTCGATCGAGCCGAAACCTTCGGGGCCGCCCAGATCTCGATTCGCCCCACCACCAGCGGCGGGCCGCGAACTCTGGTTACAGCGGCGAAATTTAACGCCCACTTTGACAACTCCGGGCAGTTCACGTCCGTTCACGGCGCTCCGGATGCCCGCATCGTGAGCCAGAATCCCGGACAGCCCGACCGCATCAGCACCAGTCGAGTTCTCGACGCGATCTTTCAACCCGGCAGCGGCATCCAATCTCTGGTGCAGGAAGGAAACGTCACCTATATCGACGGAGAGCGCAAGGCCTGGGGCGCCCACGCACGTTACACGCCTGGCGACCAAGTATTGATCCTCACCGGTTCGCCGCGCGTAGCCGACGGCGGAATGACCACGACGGCAACCACCATGCGCCTGCTTCGCGCCACCGGAGACGCTTTTGCCGAGGGCGACGTGAAAACTACTTATAGCGATCTGAAGCCGCAACCCGGCGGCGCGCTACTGTCTTCGTCCAGTCCAATCCATGTTACTGCTCGCTCCATGAGCGCACATGGTACCTCGGCAATTGCTGTCTATACAGGAGACGCCCGGCTCTGGCAGGACGCGAACGCCGTCGAGGCCCCATCGATTGAATTCGACCGCGATCATCGTTCCATGATTGCCGGATCAATTGCAGGATCGGCCAACTCACAAACCGTGTCGACCGTCCTGGTTCAAAATGATACGCAAAGCGACAGTTCGAACCGGTCAAAAGGAAGCACGCCCGGAAATCCGACCACGATCGCCATCACCTCCACTCGGCTTACCTACGCCGACAACGATCGCAAGGCGCATTTTGAGGGTGATGTTGTAGCCAAGGGCGCCGACGTCGCGATCACGGCCAAAACGATGGACGCCTTCCTCCAGGCGCGAGGTCCTGCTGGCCAACCGCCATCCGAGGCTGGGAAACTCGACAAGATTGTTGCCGCAGGGCAGGTGGTGGTCACTCAACCGGGGCGCAGCGCCCTGGGCGATCTCCTTACTTACACGGCTTCGGACGACAAATTCGTGCTGACCGGCGGACCGCCTAGCATTTTTGATGCCGAACACGGCAAGATTACCGGGGTTTCGTTGACTTTCTTTAGACACGATGATAGGGTGCTGGTTGAAGGCAACAATTTATCCCCCACGGTCACCCAAACGCGAGTGGCACGATAAATGCGTACACTGGCCACCGACGAAATCGGCAAATCTTATCGCAGCCGCCGGGTTGTAAACGGGGTCAGCCTTCGCGTCGAGCAGGGCGAAGTTGTTGGTTTGCTTGGACCTAACGGCGCGGGCAAGACCACAACCTTCTACGCAATCGTAGGCCTCATCCCCCCCGATACTGGCCGAGTCTTGATTGACGACGAAGACATTACTGATGTCCCCATGTATCTCAGGGCGCGGCAGTACGGCATCAGCTACCTCCCTCAGGAAGCTTCGGTTTTCCGCAAGCTTACCGTCGAGGAAAACATCCTCGCGGTTCTGGAGGCGCAATCCATCTCCTGGCACGAACGCCGGGAGAAGATGGAAAAGCTGATTGATCAATTGGGGTTGGAGCACATTCGACAGAACCGGGGATACGCTCTGTCGGGCGGCGAGCGTCGCCGAGTAGAAATCGCCCGCGCACTGTGCATCAACCCGACATTCATTCTGTTGGACGAGCCGTTTTCCGGGATCGACCCCATCGCAGTACTCGACCTGCAGAAGATTATCAGTGATCTGAAAGCCAGTGGCATCGGCGTCCTGATCACCGATCACAACGTACGAGAAACGCTGTCGGTCACAGATCGCGCATACATCATTAATGAAGGGCGAATTTTCCGCCAGGGCACACCTGAGCAGTTAGGGAGCGATCCCGAAGTGAGGCGAGTGTATCTGGGGCAAAGCTTCTCGCTAGTATGAGAAAAAAGCGCCGTTGGTCGTTGGCAACGCAAGGTTTTCCTTTGTGAACCTTCGTGCCCTTTGTGGTTAATGCTTTTTGGTTTTTAATCGCGCTGTAACGAATTTCAGAAAGAATGATAACGGCCGACGACTAGCGGCCAGCGACGAACGACAGGATTTGGACTGAACCATGGTGTTGTTGCAGCACAAACTAAGCCTCAAAGTTTCGCAGAGACAGATCCTGACCCCCGGTCTGGTGCAGATGGTCAGCGTCCTGGCGCTCAACAAGCTTGAGCTGCGGGACATGATCACGGCTGAGATGGTCGAGAACCCGGTTCTCGAAGAACTCGAAGACTCGGTTCCCCTGATCGACGATGTGAATCGCCGGGAAGAGGACCGCGACCGCGCTCCCATCGAAGAAAGCCCCACGACGGCTGCCGACGCGGAAAAGAAAGATCCGTTCGAAGAAATCGATTTCGGCTCGTTCTTTCAGGATTACCTTGATCCCGGCTATCGCAGCTCTCGGGAAATGGAGGACATAGAGCGTCCTTCATTCGAGAATTTCCTTTCTAAACCTGGAACGCTGACCGACCACCTGGTCTGGCAACTGGGTTCCATCTCTATGCGGCCCGAAGTGGAGGAAGCCGTCGAACGGATCATCGGCAATCTCAACGAGGACGGTTACCTGATCGCGAGTGACGAGGAGTTGCTGGGAGTCGCGCCGCCCGCACCGCCGGAGTCCGATGCAGCCGTGGCTGAGAACCTTTTTAAAGAAGCCGCAGCGCTTGGCCTGAGTTCAGCCGAATTGAGCGCTTCAGAGGTAATTTCGTCCGAGCTGCCTTCTACAGAGCTTGATTCCGTCGATGCTGTGGCACCGTCATCAGGTTTAAGAGAGTCGGCTTCGACTGACCTTTCGCTCTCGGGAATTGATTCCTCGGAAGCGGAAAGTCTTCTGGCCAGCGGTTTTGCAGAGGCGTCCGTCTCTTGGGGTCAAGCCCCGGAGGCGTTGAACCTGACCGGCAGCACAGTCGCAGCGGCAGCACTACCCGCGTCAGCGGCGACCCCAGCGCTAGCTCCAGTTCCGGCTCCCCATCCCGTCTTTCCCGCCAGCTTCAGTCTTGTCGATCTTCACGAAGCCATTGAAGTCGTAAGGCAACTGGATCCTCCCGGAGTCGCATGCCGCGACCTGCGCGAATGCCTGCTCTATCAGTTGCGTTACCACCAGCGGCAACTCGAGTTGCACAAAAACGGCAACGGCGAATCCACCGCGCAGATCCTCACTGACGCCGTCGTGATCGTGGATCAGCATCTGCGCGCTGTGCAGAATAAACAGTTCAAGGAAATCGGCCGCGCACTCGCCCGTCCCATCGAAGCCGTGCAGGCGGCGCTCGACTACGTGCGCACGCTCGATCCGCGTCCTGGGCTGCGCTACAACAAAACCCAGCCTCGCCTCATCGAGCCCGATGTAGCCTTCGTGAAGCACGGAGACGAATGGCTGGTCGTCATGAACGACGAAGACGTGCCCCAGCTTCGCCTGAACCCGGCCTACAAGCGGCTGCTCACCAAAGAAACCAACGACAAAGACACCCGCAATTACGTCAAAGAGCGCTACAAGAGCGCCATTCAGCTTATCAAGAACATCGAACAGCGCAAGCATACGATCGTGAAGGTTTGTTACAGCATCCTCGCCCGCCAACAGGACTTTCTGGAAAAAGGCATCGACCAGTTGAAACCCATGATGATTAAGGAGGTGGCCGAAGAAATCGGCGTGCATCCTTCCACCGTCAGCCGCGCCGTGGCCAGCAAGTATGCTCACACCCCGCAGGGCGTATTTGAATTGCGTTACTTCTTCAGCGAGAGCGTGAACGGCCCGCAGGGCGGCAACACTTCGTTGCTGATCCTTAAGCGGCGCGTCAAAAAGCTCATCGAAGAAGAAGATCCTTCCCGGCCGCTCACTGACGAACAGATCACCCGCATCCTGCAATCACAGGGCATTCAGGTCACTCGCCGCACGGTGGCCAAGTACCGGGAGGATCTGCGCATCCCGAGCACGCACCAACGCCGAGTTAAAAAGTGAGATGCAGCGGCACCAAATGTAAAACGAAGACCAGTACTGTGAACTGAACTGATGAAAGCACTAACAAAGACCGCCGTGGCCGCGACCTGCGCAAGCCCTATACTTCTCTACTTCACCTCCGCAACCCAAGCGCTTGTCACAGACGGAAAGCATCTTTCCTGCGTCGTATCGTGGCAGCTACCCTTTTATGGGACGATGGCCCTAGCGCATTCAGACTGGTGGATCTTCGTTTGCGTTTGGTTTCTATGTCTGACGATTCCCCCAATTTTGTGGACTGCGGTTGGAGTAAGAAGCTTGGTGTTCTTAAGACGTCGCAAAGCAGTGTGAACGATCGGGTTCCAAATGAGATGTGAAGAATGACCAAGGAGCGGCACTCATGAATGTGGAATACACCGGCAGGCACTACGAAGTCACTCCCGCCATCCGCAAAGACGTTGAATCCGGCCTTACCAAGATCCGCAAGATTCTAGGCGACAAGTTTGAAACCAAGGTAGTGCTGGCAGTCGAGAAACGCCGCCACAAAGCCGAGATCACGATCAGTCCGCGCAATGGGCCTATCGTCGGACTGGCTCAGGCCGGCGACATGCCCTCCGCCGTCAGCGAGGCCCTCGATCACCTGGAGAAACAGGCGGTTAAATACAAGACGCGCTGGCGCACCAAGAAACGCCACAATCATAAGACCCCGAGTCCCAAGAAATGGAATGGCAGCGGAACGCAGGAAGCATTGGGGGTCGCTGTCGGCCTTTCCGAAAGCACCACGGTCGATGTTGTTGTGCACAAGTTTCCCGCCGTAGCCAAGACCACCGAAGTTCACTTGGTGCGCTCCGAGGAAGCTGTCGCCATGCATCCCATGACTCTTGAAGAAGCCATCAAGGAAGCCCACTTCCGCGATCGTGATGTCTTCGTTTTCCGCGATCCCAAGGGCAAAGTCATGGTGCTGCACCGCACTCGCGACGGCAAGATGGAGTTGATCGAAGCGCCGTAGAACAGCTATTAGCTCTTAGCCGTTGGCTTTTGGCTCGTGTGGACGCGTCTCAGACCCGTCCAGCCGATAGGAGTCTCGGCGGCTTCCCTCGCGTGTCTTACTGCCACAAGAAAGCATGTGACATTCGTAATCTCACCAGCTTTCTTTTCGGTGGTGACGGCAGGTGCCGGCTGTTATGTTGTTGCCAGCGTTCTGCGCACGTCCGCGTGCCTGCACACGGAGCTGTAACCGCTATGGTCAAGTCGAAACTGATCAAATCAATTTGTTGCTTTCTTCTGCTCACGTTGGGGTGTTTCGGTCAGACGGTTCGTGACAAAGACGATCCGCAAGCCACCAAGCTGGTTGTGCTCGAACATCTTTGGAACGAAGCCCAGGTGAATCGCGACCAGCGCGCATTAGAGGGCATGATCGCCGATTCCTTCGTGGACACCGAATGGGACGGTGACATCAGCGAACGCGGAAAGTTTCTGGCCGATATCAAAGACCCGAAGTTCAAGCCCGACCTGGTTACTATCCAGGATTTGAAAGTGAACCTCTATCACAATGCCGGGGTTGTGACCGGTGTTTATCACACCAAAGGCTCGTACAACGGCAAGCCCTACGACCATCTCGGTCGCTTCACCGACACCTGGATTCTCAACGACGGGAAATGGGAATGCGTAGCCAGCCACACCAGCCTGCTGAAGAAGTAGCGCACCTGATTGTCCCAAGCTGAACTATCTGGCTCCTTAGAGACGTTGCTCGCAACGTCTTGCTTGCGACGCCTCATTCGTCGCGGTGAACGGTCTTCATAGAGAAAGCCGGCAAGCAGACTGCAATATACTCCGCGCCGCCTTCCGCCGGAGTGGAGTACTGAATCCACTCCCCCCCGCGTGCGATGACAGCCTGGCCGGGCGTTACGTCCATCTCACCGCCTTTGTGCCGCACCCTCACCATTCCTTTTAGGACCAAGGTAAACTCGTCGAATTCCGGGGTCTGCCCAGGTTCTTCCCATCCCTGCGGGCTGCGCATGTGGGCCACACTAACGCCGGTGGTTTTACTGTTGACTCGTCCAATGTATTCGTCGATCAGCTTGGGTTTGGTTCCCGCGGCGGAAATGCGAGTGGGTTGCGCGACCAGCGTAGGCATGAGTGCTCCTTCGAGAAGAACTACTGTAGCAAGACTAACTACAAGTTCGGAAGTCAGAGCCATCAAATCTCAGACGGGGCGACCGTCTCTCCGCGTCCTCTGCGGCGGTTCTCAGCGGCCTCTGCGTTTTAGGGTTTGGGCGACTTCGGCAAAGCACAAAATCTTAGATCACAAAGATCGCGGAGAACAGCCGCAGAGTTTGCCGAGAGATTCAGACCGGGCAGCCCCTACCGTCCCGCGGAAAGCGCGCGGGTTTTCTCGGCGTGGGACTTGGCCAGCTCGTCGAGCCCGGGAATCGAGACCGGCGCGATCAATGAGCGTTCCGCCGGCACGGTGCCGTTTTGGATGGCCTCCGCCAGCATCTCCAGAGCGGTGCCGGCATTCGGCGGCACAAAGATTGTTGCCGTCAGCAAGCCGCTGCGCACCCAGGCTTGCCCGCTGTTCGGAAGGCCGTCGCAACCGATGTAAGGCAGTTTCAACCAACGTTCGCGCGCCGGCAGATTCAATTCTTCCTGGAATGCCTTCCTCGCGCCCAGGGCCATGGAATCGTCCTGCGCCGCGATGAGGTCAAGATGAGTTTGCTGAGAAGTCGACAGTCGCAACCATGAACTGACAGTACGGTGTGCGCTGGCTTCGGTCCACTGTGCCTTCATGAGCTTGACCTGAATCGCGGCCGGCTTGGTTTCATACATGCCGAAGGTGCGCTGCTTGGCGGCAAGATTTTCCGTCGGGCCCTGGATGTACAACACGTCTCCGCCGTGCGGCAGGAGCGCAGCGAATTGCCGGCCCTGAATGCGCCCGATTTCTTCGTGGTCCGAAGTAGTGGAAAACACCGGAATCCGATAAGTCTTGCGCAACTCGGAGACATAGTCCACGTCGCGATTGAGCACCACCCAACCGATTCCGGCCATAGCCGCCGCCCGTGCCACCTGAGGCAGCGCGGTTACGCCCACGGGTTCAAAGAGGATTCCGTCCGGAAGCGAGTCAGTGCGCGATTGGATAATCTTCAGCAGTTGCTGGCTCTGGGTGACGGAATCATTTTCGGCATGGATGATTCGCACCTCGACGCCCAGGCGTTTGGCGGCTTGCTCCGCGGCTGCCGCTTGTTCCAACTGGTAGTCGTTGTCGTTATTGGTAAGGGAGAGAATGAACTTCAATTTCTTCATGGCAACGCCCGATACCTGATCATATCTCGCCCTTGGCCGCCGGTCACGGTGACTGTGGTAACCGGGCTGGCCAGTGCTAGAATGCGCCATCAACGGAGACAACATTCATGCGTAAGACTTTCATCACATTCGCGCTTGTGATGTTTTGCACGTATGTGGGATGGTCGCAGACGAAGCTCTCGGTGCATTGGGAAGAGCTGACTGCGGCCGAATTTCAGCTGGCGGTCGAGCGCTCACAGGGCACTTGTCTGTTGCCGTTTGGAATTATCGAAAAGCATGGTCCACATCTGCCGCTGGGGACGGACTTGCTGAACGTCCGTTATGAGGCCCTGCACGCCGCTGAGCAGGAATACGCAGTGGTGTTTCCCGAGTACTACTTCGGACAGATTTTCGAGGCCCGGCACGAGCCCGGCACGATCGCATACAGCAGCCATCTGCTGTTGGAGTTGTTACAGGAGACCACCGATGAGATGGCGCGCAATGGCTGCAAGAAAGTGATCATTGTGAACGGGCACGGCGGCAACGAGAGCCTCCTGCCGTTCTTCGCGCAGACCCAACTCGAGAAGCCGCACGACTACGTGGTTTACGTCATGGGATTGGTGGAACCTCCACCCGGTGGGCCAGCCAAGAAGACCTCGGTCGATATGCACGCGGGTGAATCCGAGACCTCGAAGATGCTGATTTCGAATCCGAACCTGGTACACCTCGACCGTGCTAATCAAGAATCAGGAGCCGACCAGGCTCGGCTGAAGCTGCCGGACACTCTCTACACCGCCATCTGGTGGTACGCGCGCTTCCCCAATCATTATTCCGGCGACGGCTCGGCCGCGAGTCATGAGCGCGGCGAGTTTGAAATGAAGAGTTGGCAAGACGCAATCGTAGTCGCAATTCGCGCTGTCAAGGCGGATCAGGAGAGCCTGAAGCTGCAAAATGAATTCTTCGAGAAGGCCACGCATCCTGATACGCGCCCGTAAAACGGCAGACAAAATCCCGTATTTATTAGAGCAACTGGCCCTGTGCTGAAATTTTCATCAAGAGACAGTGTGGGGCGCACTCCACAAGCGGAAGTGGACTGCTAGAATAGCTGATCCGTATGGCTTCCACATTGCCGAGCACTGTCATCCGACACGAAGATGTCACCGTGCCTGTGCTCTCGCCGGTTCCCCGGTTGATGTCGCTCGACCTGTTTCGCGGGGCGACGATTGCCGGGATGATCCTGGTCAACAACGCAGGCGACGAGCCGAGTTCTTATTGGCCGCTCAAGCACGCGGACTGGAACGGGTGGACGCCTACCGATCTGGTGTTCCCGTTCTTTCTTTTTATTGTCGGCGTGGCCATGGCATTTTCCTTCAGCTCACGGCTGAAACGCGGCGAATCGCGGCAACAACTTCTCGGGCACGTGCTCTGGCGCGGTCTGCTGTTATTTGCTCTGGGCCTGTTTCTGAATGGATTTCCCAATCAATATCACCTTTCGTCATGGCGCGTCTATGGCGTGCTGCAGCGGATTGCGATCTGTTATGTGATCTCCGCAATCCTGGCTTTGTGGGCGGACTGGCGCGGATGGATACTCACCATCGTCGGCTGTCTCGTGGGCTATTGGATTTTGATGCGCTTCGTTCCCGTGCCAGGATTCGGCGTGCCCACGCACAATATCCCGCTGCTCGATCCCGACCGCAACCTCGCGGCTTGGCTTGATCGCCGGCTTCTGGCGGGACACTTGTACGAGGGCACTCGCGATCCGGAGGGAGTGTTGAGCACCATCCCCGCTCTCGCGACCAGCCTGTTGGGGCTGCTCACCGGGCAATGGCTCCGCTCTGCGCGTTCCGCAAAGAGCAAAGCGGTGGGCATGGCGGTGTTTGGAATAACTGGTGTAGTCGCGGGAAAAATTCTTGACCTGGGGTTTCCGATTAACAAAAAACTTTGGACCAGTTCTTACGTGATCTTCACCGCCGGTCTGGCCTTGATCTGTCTGTCGCTATGCTACTGGATCGTGGACATTCGACAATGGCGGGGAATGTGGACGAAGTTGTTCCTCGTGTTCGGAATGAATGCAATTGCCGCGTATGTCTTTGCCGAAATGATGTCTCGCGCGTTGGATCAAGTGCACGCCGGAGGGATGGCTTCGCAGGAATTCATTTACGAGCGTGCCTTCGTGCCACTGACCAGCCCGGCGAATGCGTCTCTGCTCTACGCGCTCACTTATGTGCTGGTTTGCTGGGCGGCCATGTGGGTGTTGTATCGCAAAGCCATTTTCTTGAAAATCTGATTGTGGATTTCCCCATGCTTGGGTTAGACAAGAGACCCCGTTAATGATGTTCATGAAATTTTACCGGTATCGTGAGTTGAGGTGATTTGTGTCCGGCAATAAGGGTGGGGCCTGCATGCAACGATTGTTCTTGACGTTAGTCATCTGCGGTTCGGTTTGCGCGGTCAGTGCCGCACAACAAAGCCAAAAGGGCGCTCCGCCCGACGCGCCTTCGACCAGCGCCCAATCCCAAACCTCGTCGCAGGGAACCAACCCACTGCAGAGCGGAATGTCCTTTTTCCAACTGCTGCAGCGGAAATCCGTCGTCTTCCCTGACCTTGCTACCAACGCGGGGCCGCTCGATCCTTGGCAAAAGTTCAAGCTGGCAGCAAACAACAGCGTGTCGCTGGCCACCGTGTGCGCTGCGTTGGCGGGATCAGCGTACGGCCAGGCGATCAATAGTCCGGCGGGGTACGGTCAAGGCGGCGAGGGATACGCCAAGCGCTTCGGAGCTGACATGGCGCGCTCTGCTTCGGGCAACCTGTTTGGAACGTTCCTGATTGCGTCTGTGTTGCACGAGGACCCGCGCTTCTACGTGAGGAGGCATCTCTCTTTCAAGCAAACGGTGAAGTACGCCGCGGTCAGATTGGCGGTCACGCGGAGCGACTCTGGGAAGCGAGTGACAAACTTTGCCGGACTCGTGGGCCTTCTCGCGGGTGAAGGGCTCGCCAACACCTACTATCCTGAAGGCAACCGGGGAGTCAGCAGCACCTTTATCCGCTACGGGTCTGACCTGGGCTGGAGGTTCGGCGGCAACATGCTTCGCCAGTACTGGCCGAACATCAATAGGAAGCTGCGACTGGCGCCCACGCCCGCGTCGACGCCGAATCAGCCGCAATGAAGCACGATCGCCGACTGAATTCGGTGCCTGGTTTCTCCGCGTACTCCGCGGCTGTTCTCAGCGGTATCTGCGTTTTAGGGTTTTGAGACTCCGGCAAACGCAAAGTCTTAAATCGCGAGGGTCGCACACAACGGCCGCAGGTCTGCCGAGATCGCAAATCGATGAACGTTTCCACACAGAATACTTCTTCCTCGATTCGAACCCGCGCACTGTTGATTGCGGCCGTTCTTCTTATCTCCTATGCCTATTTCTATCAAGGCGGCGGCTGGAATCAGAACTCGCGCTTCGACCTGGTGCGCGCCATTATCGAGCGAGGGACGTTGCGCATCGATGCCTACCACGAGAACACCGACGACAAAGCTTTCGCAAACGGCCACTACTATTCCGACAAAGCTCCCGGGCTCGCGCTGCTGGCCGTGCCCGTCGCGGAGGTGACGAAGCCGTTGCTGCGGGCAGGGGGAGTGGATCCGTCATCGGCTCGAGGGCTGGTGGCAATGTCTTATTTCATCACCGTATTTGCCGCGGCTCTTCCGATGGCCGTAGCATGTGCGGTGGTGTTTCTGATTGCGTTGCAGTTGGGCAATGATGTCAGCGCGGCCGCATTTGGGGCGCTCGCGTTGGGTTTAGCCACTCCGATGTGGGCTTACTCCACGCTGTTCTGGGGCCATTCACTGGCGGGGGCGTGCCTGGTGCTCGGTTTTGCGTTCGCCCTGAGGCTGCGCGGAAATCAAAGTCATGCCAGAGATGTGCCGCTGGGGTTCGGTGTCGGCCTGACCGCGGGGTGGGCCACGGTTACAGAATACCCGGCGGCACCGGCGACAGTAACCCTCGCGGTTCTTGCTCTGGCGATGGTTTGGAAGGACGGACGGTCGCGACGATGGCGTGCCTCTATGGGCCTCGCGATGGGTGCGGCCGCTTGCATCGCCGTGCTTTTGATCTATCAGTTTCGCGTCTTCGGCTCCGCCTTCCAGCCCAGCTATTCGTACTATCCTGCCGGAGCATTTCCGTGGATGAAGCATGGCTACATGGGACTGACTTATCCAAGAATTGACGTCGTATTGAAGTTGCTATTCGGCTGCCGGCGCGGCCTGCTGTTCGTGGCTCCGGTGGCATTGCTGGCTCCATTCGGCCTGCGATGGCTTTGGAAGCAGCCAACTGGCCGCGCTGCTGCGGCTGCCGCTGCCGCAATTGCCGCTTACTATTTTCTGTTCAACGCTTCGTTCAGGGCTTGGGCGGCCGGCTGGTCGTACGGACCGCGATATATGGCTGCGGGGCTGCCACTGCTGTGCGTCGGACTAGCGCCAGCATGGAGCAAGGCCCGGCCTTTCTGCCGAAGTCTACTTGCATTAGCTGCAGCGTGCGGCATTTGCTTTGGGTTGATGGCCGTTTCCACCACGGCACAGCCTCCCGATCAGTTTCGCTGTGCCCTAGTCCAACTCTTTTGGCCGTCGTTCTGGGCAGGCAAGTTGTCTCTTAATCAGCAGTCGATGCTGACCAGCTCCGAAGACCCAACCGGGCATGCGCACGGCGCTTTTAACCTCGGAGAACTGGCTGGCCTGCATGGCATCGCGAGTCTGATTCCGCTGTTGGTGGTGTGGGGTTTCGCGGCTGGTTTCTGGGTTTGGATAAACCGAGCAGAGCGGGATACTCAGCACTAGCTTGCGAATGCGGGAGAGCACAATTCCCCGATTTCCGGCAAAACTACCTCGAAAATCAATCGCTTGGCGGGTAACCTAGGTAACTTTGGGCGGTCCAAATCGCGTGATACGCTCGTCAATAAGCAGCAAGAAATCAATAGTTTCCGGGGGATAAATGCTTCGCCGCTGGTGTCTCTACCTGCTGGTGTTCTCGTCGTTGTCTGAGTTCGCTACGGCCGGGTCCGAGGCGGTGCGGCCCGCGCAGAAGAACGCATCCGCCACACTGCCGGTCACCACTTCTTCGGCGGAAGCACGCAAGACCTTCGAAAAGGCGATGGGCGCGTTCGAGGAGTACCGCATCCCGGAGACGCTGCAGGATCTGCGATCCGCGACTAAAGCGGACCCGAATTTTGCCCAGGCATTCATCCTGATTTCCCGCATCACCACGGACCCGGCAGAGCAGACGACGACGCGGATGCGGGCCAAGCAGTTGTCAGGGAAAGTAAGTTCGGGTGAGCAAATGCTGATCCGTTGGCTGGCCGACGCACAGGAGAACAATTACTTGCCCGCGATTGCCGCCATGAACGATTTGCTGGCGAAATATCCGCGGGACCAAAGGCTGGCGTATCTGGCCGGGGACTGGCTGATGCAGCAGCAACGCTATGAACAAGCGGTCGCGGTGTTGGAGCGTGCTCTCAAGCTGTTCCCGGACTATGCCGCGGCGTTGAACGACCTGGCCTACGGATACGCCGACACAGGAAACTTTGAAAAAGCATTTGCGGCCATGGACCGCTATGTCGCGCTACAACCGGATCAGCCCAATCCGCACGATTCCTACGGCGAGATTCTACGCATGGCAGGCAAGTTCGATGCCGCGCTCGAACAGTACCGCATGAGCATTCGGATCGATCCGAATTTTGGCTCGGAAGTCGGCGTTGCCGATACCTATGCGCTTATGGGGAGGGAACGTGAAGCACGTGAAGAGTATGACCGGGCCATCGTTTTCGCTCCCAGCAACGGGGACAAGGTGCAGCGTGAACTGCAGTCCGCGGTGACCTGGATCCGCGAAAATAATCGCAAACAAACGGAAAGGGCGCTAAGCGACGTTGCCCGTCATGCCCACGCTGCGGGACTGGCGCGCCTGGAGGCGGAGACACACAGGATTCTCGGCATGTACGAACCGGATTCGAAGGCGGCCATGAAACATCTGGAGGCTGCGTTGGATGTGATGGGGGAAGAACATGCGATTTCCGCGAGCGACCGGGACGAGGAAATAGCACGAATCCTGCGCGTCCGGGCCGCGCGTTTGGCAGACATTCAGGACATCGACTCGGCGTCGAATGTCGTCACGCAACTCGAAACCATGGCGGGGACCAGCCGCAGCCAAGTCATTCAGATTTGTTATCACGGTGCCGCCGGAGCGTTGCTGGTGGCCCAGCGAAAGTTCGCGGAAGCGATTCCTCATCTCGAAGAAGGCACCGGCGACCCGGAGTCAATGCGGCTTTTGTGGCGCGCCTATACCAGCACAGGAGCCACGTCCGATGCCCAGGCGATTGCTTCGAAGCTGGCGTCGCTGAACTTGCCCACGGTGGAGCAAGCTCTGGTCGTGCCCCAATTCCGGGGCAGCCTGGTCAGCCAAGTGGGGCGACCGTAGACCGAAAACACTTTTCATCATGCCACGCTTCCCAATCTTCAGACTCGGACACACAGAGGTAGAGGCGGCGCCTCCTCAGCTAACCGGTTACGCTCCCGCGCTCTCGCTTGAGGGACTGCAACTGGGTGTGGATAATCTGCGGCACGATGTTCACCTCAGTCCCAAGTTCGTAGTGCAGACTCGCTCTCAGATTTCGCGGCTAATCGTGCGGCACGGCGATGTGGAAGGACTGCTGGCGGCGGAAGCGCCGCAGCCGCGGCAGGGCGGTCATTTCATCGGATCGAATGCAGGTCCGAAGGCCGACGGTAAGCCTGGTACTTCCGAATTGAAGCCTCTTCTGGCGGAGATCCACTCTGCCGCGCTGAATCGCGCCAAGGTGGAAGGAAACCCATTTCTCGATGTTCTGGCGCGGGTTGCGATCATCAAGTTTCTGCGCATCGAACTGGGTCTGCAGTTTGCCCAGATTCTGGAACGCTGCCGAATGACGTTGAAGAGCTACGAAGGCGTCCGGGCGCAGAAGGCGCTGGAATATCGCGAGCGCGTGGCGGCGTTCCAGGTCGCGAAGAAAGTCATTCTGCGCAAGACCGGGCAGGAACTGTTTCGTACCCTGCGGGAAATCGAAAAGGAAACTCTGGCCCGCACCCGGCGGTCGCTGTTTGGAAGCAGTACCAGCAATGATGAGCAGTACAAGCTGTTCCTGAATCCGCTGATCTTTACCGCAGATGGTTGCGATGCTTACGTCAACGCCGAGCAGTATGTAATGCTGGGCAACTTCGATCGCGATCCCGACCGTTTCACCAACGTTCGCCGCATTGCCTACGAGTTTCTGCAGTCGCTGAATCTTGGGCAGGAAGCCGATCCCGAGCGCGCCATCAATGCCTGGCTGAATGTGCCCGAGAACGCGCAGGAGCTGATCGGCTCCGGAACTCCCGATGATTCCACGCCGGAAGGGCGAGCCCAAAAAACGCGTTTGGCAGCGTGGCTGGATCTGCTCGACCGCGAAAAGCTCATGGAGTACGTAGTTGCCTCCTATGAAGCGGTACCGCTGCTGGCCGAGTACTCGCCCCGCATCAACGCACAGCAATTGAAGAATGCATTGATCTCGCGCGAAGAACGCACTCGGGTGGAGAAGCTGATTGTGGAGCAGGGCAAGGTCTCGCCAGAGAGCCTGCAGGCGGCCATTCAGCGCGTGGCCGGTTGCCGCGGAGCGGAGCGAGGGAAGGTTGCGGCAAGATTCCTGCGCGATTTCATGCGCTACCACCGCGATTTGAGGAATCTGGGAGCGCTCACGTCGGCGATGGACAACGTCAATCTCATCGCCAATGACAAAATGCGCCAGCTCTCTTCGATGAATGGCACGCTCTACCAGTTCCTTTTGCCGGAGGAACAAAAGCCGTCGGAAGAGAAAGTCGTTCGCCATGTAATCATCAAGGCCGATGTCCGCGACTCGTCGCGGCTCACGCGCTCGCTGCTCGAGCGTGGGATGAATCCGGCTTCTTACTTCAGTCTGAATTTCTACGACCCAGTGAACAAGCTGCTGGCGAAGTACGGGGCCAGCAAAGTCTTCCTCGAAGGCGACGCAATCATTCTGACCATCCTCGAGCGCGATGGAGAGCCGGGATTGGCGGTGGGTCGCGCCGCCGTGTTGGCGCGCGAGATCATCGATATCGTATGCGGTTACAACCAACTGCTCGAGCGCGCCGGACTTCCGGGCATCGAATTGGGCGTGGGCATTTCCTTCCAGGATTCAGCGCCCATGTATCTGATGGACGGCGAGCAGCGCATCATGATCTCGGATGCGTTGAACGAAAGCGATCGCCTGTCCTCGTGCAGCAAGCGTGTGCGGAAATCCATGAAGACGCTGGAGACTCCGTTCCACGTCTACGCGTTTCAGACCGTAAGCGACGCCGACGTCGAAGACAGTCCCGACGACTTCATTCTGAAATACAACCTGAATGGAATCCGCATCAGCGAGGCCGCGTTCCAGAGATTGAAGCAGGAAATTTCGCTGGCGCTTTCTCCGCTGGATTTACCCAAAGCGTGGGAGGGCGAAGAGTTTCATCTGTGGAGCGGGTTGGTCCCGGTCGGTAACGATATCTTCCGCAAGATCGTGGTGCGCGGAACTCGCATGGCGCAAATCGATCCTCACAACTTCTCGGTCCAGCACTGGACCGAACGCTGGTACTACGAAGTCTGCTCCAACCCCGCCATCGACGCTAAACTGGAAGGCAAAGCAGCAGCGGCGAAGTAAGCAAGTGTGTGGCAGTGTGGCGCGGGCGCCCTCGCCCGCGTTCTGGCAACAACCACGTAGCCTCATTGCACACATTTTGGTGCACAATTTCTCTCAAAAAAACGCTCTTCTTTTGCCTAAATCTAGAAAACAAAGGTCGGAATTTTTCTTGCCTCCTAGATCTATGGTTCTTAAGGTAGTTACAGGCAAAATATTGGAAACATTGAAGTTATCGGGATGTCCGTCGGCCCAGAAGCAGCGCCTGTGTTAAGTTGTCAAAGATCGTATATTATCTTGCAGATAATATATGTCGTCTTATGTTATCGCAGGTGAAGGCATGGGTCAACAAGAAAGCGGCAGCGACAGCGGGCCCAGTTCCAAATTGGGAATCTCGCACCCCACCCTTTCCGCAAAGAACGTGTCCAGTCCCATGACATGCTTTACAGTTTGTCCCGGGACATGCTTTACAGTTTTTACTCGGCTTCGGGGTTCGGAAGCCAGCGTTCGACCGTGGTCGAGCGGCGGCTATTCAGATCCAGTTCACGGACCAGGGTCTGGCAGTAGTACACCAGGACTCGTTGCTCGACTTGCTGCAGCTGCACCCACTCTCCGCGCAGCGCCTTGGCGATTTTCCAGCGGGCGCCGTAGGCGTCGAGATTTCCCTGCCGGCCCACTTTCAATACGTGGGCTCCCGTCGGATACTCCCAGCGTGGAGGATGAGGATCGTAACTACGTTCGCTCTTACGCCACACGCTGGCCGGAGTTCGCATGCCCAGGGCTTCGTGCGGACGGACATGATTGTGCTCCCAGCGATAGGCATCGAGCCAGGGCTGCGGTTCTTTTCGGGGCGCGCCCCGCGCCTGCAGCGCCCGTTCCAAGGCCGCCGTGAAAACGTTCGACTTTGCCCTGCGTCTGGGGATGGCGAAACCCGCTCCAATGCAGCTGGATGCCTTGCTTCATCAGCCATACCGTCAGGTGCGTGGCGCCGGTCGGGGCTCGCGCACTCCACCACGGAACGCCATGATCCATCAGCATCGCATCGGGTACGCCGCAGCTGGCAAAGGCCGTCTCCAGTTGCTCGCGCACCAACTCGGCGTGCGCGCTCCATACCGCTTGCAAGACCACGAGGTAGCGGCTGTGATCATCCAACACGGACAACGGGCCGACGGCCGCGTTCCAGCCTTTCGGGCTTTTGAAATCCATTTGCCATAACTGGTTGGGCGCGCCCCGTTCGAATCGGCCTGTGGCCTGAGAGTGCCGGTCCTGATCCCGCACCAAATCGTGACGCAACAGAACCCGGTGGATGGTGCTGCGGGTTAACTCGACCTTCTCCCGCGCCAGCAGGACTTGCAGTTTGCGTGCGCCCCAGTCGGGATAGCGCTGGCGCACCTCCACCACACGCTGCTCGACCTCCGCAGCAGTTCGCGTAGGACTCTGCCGCGGACGCCGGCTGCGTTCTGCGATCCCCGCCAGACCCGCTTCCTGATAACGCTTCCGCCAGAGACATCCCGTGGGACGGGAGATGCCGAACTCCTGGCACAAGGCGGAAAACGACTTGTCCTGTCGCGTCGCCGCCACTACGAATCGAACTTTCTGTTCTTCGACATCCATGGTCTGCCACGGCATCCTTTACACTCCCGCGCTCGCTACGCTCGCGCGGAAGTGTAAAGGATGTCCCGAGACGTTTTGTAAAGGATGTCATGAGACGGAACACAAAGAACGCGGAAAAGGATGAAGGGCCCTTCTGTTTGGCAGAAGCAATGAAAGGCTGGGCCCAGCCCCCGGCGGATACCCCGGCAATCCAAGCACCCCCATTTGCGAAAACCGCAAGGAGCGGGGCACCCAAAGCTAATTTCCATTAGCTAAGGTCTGGGCCACCCGCCAATTCATGCCCCGACCGGTCGCCTCGTCAAAGCGATTGGAAGTTTACAGATGCCTTTCGGGAAGAGTTTCAGACCAAGCACGACAAGTTCGTCACAGAGTTCAACGCGACGGGGGCCGGATTCAGATTCACTCCATCAGATTGACTAACGTCGCGCCTTACCGCTTCAGTGACGCGCTCTTCGCATCTCCGTTGCACGACGCACCCTCGCCGCACTTGCGGAATGCGGGCACGACCAGCGCCTGTTCCAGCGTGGGATCGTTGAGGTTTGTCAGGGTTTCGGTGGTTCGCTTGGCTCCGGCGCTGTATCCAATCTTCTGATACGCCGTCGCGAGCAGCTTCAGCGAAAATGGATTAGTCGTGTCTTCTTCTAAATGAGAGATGGCTTGATCGTACTTACGTTCGGAGAAAAAGACCGCCCCGGCCGCTCCGTGGTATGCGAGTTCGCTTAGCTTGTCGTTGGAGCTGTCTGCCATCGCGGACAACCGTGCCAGATTGGAGTTCGCCAGTTCCTTGTTGCCCATCTTCAATGCAAGTTCCACGCGTGCACGAAGAATCTGCGCCAGCTCTTGCGCCAGCGCGATCTTCAAAGCGTTCTTACCGTCTTGTGTAGCGGCTTCGGCTCGGCCTAAATCGGCCATTGCCTGCTTCGGATTCTGTTCGCACATGGCCATCTGCCGGTAGGTGTCGGCTTCCGCCTGGCTGTTCTGCCTCGCGTGTGCATAGTCCGCGACGGTCTGGAATGCGTGCTCGGCCCCGTCATAATCGCCTTCGCGAACGTAAGTCGCCGCTTCCCTGGTCTTCCACAGTATCTGTTGCAGTTCGGGCATGTTGAACTTCTGGAATCCGATTTCGTACTCCTTGCGGGCGCGAGCCTGATCGCCCATCAGCGAGTAGGTATCGGCCATGCCAAATTGCGAAGAATAAAATTCCGGATTGATGACCAGCGACGTCCGGTAATGTTCGATCGACTGATTGAAGCGGCCCGCCAGCCGAAGAATCTCGGCGTAGGAATCCTGCGGATTGGAATCGTTGGGCATTAGCGCGACGTACTTGTCCATCATCGCGAACGCTTTGTCGAACTGCCGGGTGTAAGCGTAGTTGTAACCGATGTTATTGATCAGGCCGGGAGAGTCCATAATTCCCGAACGCTCATATACGGCGATCACGCGCTCATATTGTGCCTGATTCTGCAGCCACCATGTGGTCATCCAAACCACCCACTTATCGTGCGGATACTGGCTGAGCACATCGTTCATTTTGGTGATGGCCGAGATCAGCTTGTGGTCGGCGGCATCCTGGTACCACTCGATGACCATTTGCTCCGAGGTGGTAGCGTGGCTTCTGGTGGCAAACGCCTTTTCCTGTTCGCCTACCTGCTCGGCGGAATCAAGGCTGATCTGAGCCAGGAATTCGTGGCCCATGGCAAAATCAGGATCGACCGCGATCGCCTTGCGCAGAATTTCGATCGCCTGCGCCTGCTCCACTTTGTCGAGATACAGATCCAGGGCTTCTTTGACCAAGCGGCGAGCTTCCGGAGACTTTGTAGTCAGAGGAAATACGGCGGTGGGAGGATCGACTGTCGGCGACGCAGTTTGCTGTGCGATTCCGATGCCTGTCGTGAGCAGCAGGCTGGTGCCGATAAGCGTTGCGACAGCTTTTCCGATCGATGCTTTATAAGTATAGGCACGGCAAATCGCGGTCTTAAGAATCATAGCTAGTTTCCTCTCAATAAGTAGCCCTGCTCGACTGGCAACTTGCCGTCGATCTTCAGCACGTTCACATCCTGAGTAAGCGAATAAAGGTCCACAACGCCGAGCGCGCCATGCGAAGTCGAGACAAAACGCAGGACGGCATCGTCGGAGTCGGCGACCATGATCGAGTCTCGATGCGACAGCACGAAGGTGTGCGCCTGCTCGGCTGTCATGTTCAGCAACTTACGCAAGACCAACTGCATTTCCGCGGAAGACGGATCGCGCATCACCACTGTGACCGGTTTCCCATCCGGCCAGGTGTGGCTGTGAGCATTGAAGATTTTCACCAACTCGGCGGCTGTGAGGTTCGAGGTAGTGTTTGCCTTGTCGGCGACGATCGCGAATTGCTTCGCCTGAACGGCGCACGGCAGGCTCGCGACCCAGAGCAGCAACAGGAGTAATCGCCCTTTTGTCACAATGGCGAGATTTTAGCTGGCGTCCAGTTACCAGAAAAGATCACCAAGGTAACGGACCAAGTGTTGTTTTGGGAT
>Ga0210390_10000598_pt1 | contig 39013 bp, 43 predicted proteins | sample IncBWH11OmetaG_FD_161050 | JGI IMG/M metagenome (GOLD analysis project Ga0210390, IMG submission 161050) | Forest soil microbial communities from Barre Woods Harvard Forest LTER site, Petersham, Massachusetts, United States - Inc-BW-H-11-O ...
AGGATGGTCGCGGCGTCGAACCGGCCCAAGATGATGACCGGCTGGCCGGCCAGCAGGTGCCGGACCGAGGTGAGCGGGGCGTTGTGCTGCATCGGCCCGACCACCAGGTGCGGACCCGGCGGGAAGCCCGACTCGGCGGTGATGGCCGCGACGTACTCCGCCGCGGTGCTCGGCAGGGTCACCGTCCAGCGCACCTCGGCGCCGCGGGCCCGGCCGGTGGTCCCTGAGGTGTAGACCAGCAGCGGACGCGGCGGCCGCTGCCCGGCGTCCGGCGGCACCGGCGGCGCGGACGCCAGCCAGCCAGCCCACGACAGCACGCCGTCCGGTGCCTGGGCGTCGTCCGGTGCTTCGGCGCCGTGGGTGACGATGGTGCGCAGCCCGGCCTGGGCGGCGGCCTCGCGGACCGCGGGCAGGCTGGCGGGGCCTGCGATCGCGCAGACCACGCCGGCGTCCGCGTACTGGTCGGCGAGTTCGGCGGCCCGCAGCTGACGGGAGGTCGCTACCGTGCCGACGCCCACGGTGAGCGCCGCGGCGTGCGCCTCCAGGGTCGGGATGGCGTTCTCGCCGATCACCGAGACCCGCTCCGAGGATCCGGGCGCCGCTGCGAGCAGCGCTCCCGCCACTTGGTTCAGGTCGGCCGCGACCTCGGCCCAGGTACGCGTCCCGGAATCATCGGCCAGCGCCAGGCCGTCCGGCTCGGCCTCGGCCCGGGCGCGAATCGCAGCGGTCACGGGTGCTCCTTCGATCGGGCTGTTCGTATCGTCGGAGGAAACTGGTCTCTGAGTCAAGAAACCCGCTCAGCCGGTGGCCACCGACGAGGACTGGAACTCCTCGCCGCGAGCCACGAAGTACCGGCGCATGCTGCGCCCGGACCGCGGGTAGGGCTTGATCGCCTCGCGGAACGCGGCGATGTGCGGCTGCTTGAAGTGCTCGACGAGGTCGTTCTGGCCGACCCACCGCTCGAAGACCACCACTCGGCCGGGGTGCTCCGGGTCGGCGGAGACCGTGTAGTCCAGGCAGCCAGGCTCGTCGCGGCTGGCCGCGGCGCACACCCCGAAGTGGTGCAGCACCTGGTCGCGGTGCGGCCCGTAATCCATCCAGCCCGCGATGATGAACTCCTCAGCCATGACTGTTCCTTTGTAACTAGGGAATCGCTAAAGTAACCGCAGTATTGCGCGATAGGCGCAACCTGACCAGGCTTACTGAAAACCAGCCCGACTACCGCGCCGCGCGGAGGTACCGTGACCGACCTCAACTGGATCATCGACACCGTTCCGAGCACGAGATACCCCGTGTACACCCGGCTCAACGCCAACGACGTGATGGCGGATCCGATCACCCCGCTCGGCGCGAGCCTGGTATGGATTCCCGAGGTCCTGCCCGCCTGGGCGGTCGGGAACGTGCGGCTGCGGTATTTCACGCCCGAGGAGATGTCGCCTGACCCCTATCCGCCGGTGGCTGGGTTCTTCTACGGCTACCTGTACGTCGACCAGACGTACGTGCGAATCACCGGGATCCGGGCCGGCATCGGCGCGGACGCCATCGACGCGGCGTTCTTCGCGCACCCCAACCCGCCGCGGCACACGCCGAGCCCGACCGACATGAACGAGGAGCTGGCGGCCAACGTCGCGGAACGGGTGGGGTGGACGCTGACCGCCACCACGTTTCCCGAGCTTGAGGAGGAGCGCGAACTCGCCGACCGGATGCGGGCCGAGCGGCCGGATCTGCACACCGCCTCGGACGAGGTACTGATCACGCTGGCCCGCCGGGCGGCGCCGCTGCAGCGGATCATGTGGGGCCGCGGCTACGTGATCGCGAGCAACCAGGCGGCGATGGGCCCCGGGGTGATCAGCTCGCTGGTCGGCGCCGCGGATCCGACCCTGACCGTCCGGCTGATCGGCCACGCCGGCGACGTCGACTCGGCCCTGCCGTCCTTCGCGCTGTGGGACCTGTCCCGAGCGGTGCGCGCGGACGCCCGGCTGACCGCCGCCTTCGACCAGGGCGAGGAGGGGCTGCTGGACCGGCTGCGCACCGACCACCCGGACTTCGCCATCCGCTTCGACGCGTTCGTGCGCGAGTTCGGCTACCGCGGGCCGAGTGAGTGGGACATCGGCGTGCACACCTGGGAGACCAAGCCGGAGCTGCCGCTGGCGCTGATCGGCCGGCTCCGGCAGCTGGACGATTCTGCCTCCCCCGGCCTGCGCCGGGAGGAGCGCGCCGACGACGCGGCGGCGGCGCTGCAGGAGGCGCTGAAGATCCTCGGGCCGAACGAGGAGGCGGTGCAGTCGCTGCACCTGGCCATCGCGTCGGCCCGGCGGTTCGGCGCCTGGCGGGAGCGGGGCAAGACCAGCGCGGTCAAGGTCCTGCACGAGGTGCGGGCGCCGCTGTTCGAGCTCGGCCGGCGGCTGACCGCGCGGGGCGAGCTCGACCATCCGCAGCAGGTCTTCATGGCCCTGGAGCCCGAGCTTGACCTGCTGGCCACGCACGCCGCCGACATCGCGGACACGCTGCGCGAACGCGAGCGGCAGTGGCGACAGCTGTTCGAGGTCGAGCCGCCGACGTTCGTGGTCGCCGGAGAGCCGATGACGCCCCTGGCCGACCTGCCGCGCAAGGGCGGGCGCCAGGTGACGACGGTCAAGCCCGGCGACGTGCTGACGGGCGCGCCGGCCTCGGCGGGCGTGGCCCGCGGCCGCGCCCGCGTGGTCACCGACACGGGCCAGATCGCCGCGTTCGAGCCGGGCGAGATCTTGATCGCGCCGCAGACCGACCCGTCGTGGACTCCGCTGTTCATGGTGGCGGCCGGCGTGGTGGTCGACGTCGGCGCCATGGGCAGCCACGCCATGATCGTCAGCCGGGAGCTGGGTATCCCGTGCGCGGCGGGGGTGGTCGAGGCGACCAAGCGCATCCCGGACGGGACGCTGCTCGAAGTGGACGGCTCGTCCGGGACGGTGACCGTGCTGGAGGGCTGACGCGGTGCGCCCGCTGCAGATTGACCCGTACTCCGACGAGTTCCAGCAGAACCCGTTCGCGGCGTACGCGGCGCTGCGGGCCACGGCGCCGGTCTACCAGGTGCCGGACCACGGCTTTTACCTGATCACGACCCATGCCCTGGTACGCGAGGTGCTGCACGACCCGGTAACGTACGCGAACTCGGTGACCTCGTCGCGGCGCACCGAGCCGCCGCCGGAGATCGCGGCGGAGATCGCGAGCATCCGGGCACAGGGGTTCGCGTACCAGTCGGCGCTGGGGCTGAGCGATCCGCCCCGGCACACCCGGTACCGCAAGCTGGTCCAGCGGGCGTTCATCCCTCGCGCGCTGGCCTGGATGGACCCGATCATCACCAAGGCCAGCCGGGAACTGGTGGCGGCGCTGCCCGCACCGGGCACGGTGGACATCGTCCGGGCGCTGGCCTGGCCGGTGCCGGTCTACGCGATTTCCCGCATCCTCGGCCTGCCCGATTCGTGGCACGAGGACATCGGGCGCTGGTCCGACGCCGCGACCGCCTCGCTCGGCGCCCAGCCGCTGGCGCCGGAGCGCTGGCTCCAGACCGAACGCGACATGATCGAGTACCAGCGCCGGATCTCGGCCGAGCTGGACCAGCGGCGGGCGACGCCGCGCGACGACATGCTCAGCGTGCTGGTCCAGCCCGATCCCGACGAGGGCGCGCTGAGTAACGCCGAGCTGGTCTGGTTCGTCCGGGAACTGATGGTGGCCGGCAACGAGACGACCACCAAGCTGATCACCGACATGATGCTGCGGCTCAGCGACCAGCCCGGGCAATGGCACCGGCTGCACGCCGACCCGGCCCGGGCGCCGGTCATGGTCGAGGAGGGGCTGCGCCTGGCCAGTCCGGCGCAGGGGATGTTCCGCCGGGTCACCCGGCCGGTGACCCTGGGCGGGGTGGCGCTACCCGAGGGAGCGGTGGTGTTCTTGTCGTTCATCTCGGCGAACCGGGACGAGACCGTCTTCGAGTCGCCGGATGAGTTCAACCCCGACCGCCGCAACGTCCGGCATCACCTGAGCTTCGGCCAGGGCATCCACGCCTGCCTGGGCAACGTGCTGGCCCGGATGGAGGCGACCGCCGTGCTGCACGAGCTGGCCCAGCGCGTCGACCGGATCGAGGCCGTGGATCCGGCCAAGGTCCGGTACCTCCCGTCGTTCTTCCTGCGCGGCATCTCCGAGCTACCGGTTCGCGTGTATCCCCGGGTGGAGTGAATTCATCGGCCGGTCGGAGTCCAGCCGGCCATGACGTCGGTTTCGTGGCCGGAGCGGACGTCCAGGATTTCCTCGCCGCGCTGGATCAGGGGGGCTAGGCCGCTGGCTACGGCGGTTTCGAGGGCGGCGGATAGGGCGTTGCCCGCCCGGCAGTAGGTCTCCACCACGTCGTCTAGGTGCAGGCTGTCGCGTGGCGCGCTGGCCAGCGCGGTCATTGCTGTTTCGAGTGATGCGGTTCCGGGGGCCTGGCCGGCGACTGCTTGCGCGTAGGCCTCGATCTCGGCGGTCTCGTCGCGCATCCAGGCCACCTCGTGGGCGGCGCGGACGGCGGTGTTCCGTAGGACCGTCTCTACCATGATCACCGAGACCTGGGCGGTCGCGTCGGTCAGAGACGGGAGGACGTTGGTCATGAGCTCGCGGCAGCAGTCCAGCAGGATCTGCTCGGTGGTGGGCCTCGATAGCATTTCTGCTCCCTCAGTGGGCCAGTTGCCTGGCGACTTCGACGAAGGCGGTGGTCGTGGCCGAGATGCCGTTCATCATGTAGGTGGCCATCACGCCGCGCGACTGACCGCGGGCCAGGGCGTCGGTGGCGTCGAACATCTGGCCCAGCAGGCGGGCCATGCCTAGGACATAAAAATAGGAGACGGTGTCCTCGTTGACCTGTTCCTCGGTCAAGCCGGTGCGCTCGCGGTAGCGGGCCAGGAAGCCGGGCGGATCGGCCTCGTACAGGTTCGGCGGGACGGGCAGGTGGCTGTAGTAGCCGAGATCCTCGCGCGGGTCGCCGATACGCGCGAACTCCCAGTCGATCATCAGCACCGGGCCCTCGTCCGGTACCAGGATGTTGGCGGGCTGCGCGTCGCCGTGCACGAACGTGAGCGGGACCGGGGGCGGCCGGTGCGCGGCCAGCTGAGCCGCCACGAAATGCAGGGCGGGGTTGCTGTCCGCGATGTCGCGATCGAGCCGGCTGAGGTGCTCGACCAGGCCCTCAATGTAGCTCTCCCAGTCCGCGGGCCGCTCCAGGGCGGGCGGCAGCACGTCGAGCGGGGTCCGGTGTACCTCGGCCAAGGTGTCGACGTAGATCTCCGCGGCGCGCGACAGCTGGTCGGGCTCCTGGGCGATGTCGGACAGCGGCCGGCCCTGGAAGAAGTCGACGATGAAGCACTTGGCCCCGAGGTGCTGCCCGGTCGGGTCGTACCACCGGGGCCTGGGCGTGTGGATGGGCAGCTTTCCTGAGATCGCTTCCAGCAACCGCCACTCGCAGTCCCGGTCGCTGTCGAAGACCCCGGTGTCCGGCGGCGGATCCGACCGCAGTACGAAGGACTCCTCGGACCCGTCGGCCCAGCGCACGGTGGCCAGTGCGGACAGGCGGCTATAGCCGCCGCTGATCGGCCGGAACACGGTGACCGTGCCGCCGCGGTCGCCCGCCACGTGGTTCAGGAACTTCTGCAGCCGGGGTTCGTCGGTCACGGTGCCTCCTGCGACGTCGCGTGAAGGATTGAAATCGATGCTAGAGACCGTGGCCGGCCGTGGCTAGGTTCTTTATGTAGTGATTGAATAAAAACTCCGGCAGTTGAGGGCGAAGGAGTCCAAGTGGAAACGTTCGATGTCATCGTCCTGGGCACCGGCGCGGCGGCGCTGACCGCCGCGATCCGGGCGTCGGCCGGAGGCGCCAGCGTCGGGCTGTTCGAGAAGGCCGACACGGTCGGCGGGACCAGCGCCTGGTCCGGCGGCATGGTGTGGATCCCGATGAACCCGCACATGGCCGAGCTCGGCATCGAGGACAGCCGGGAGGAGGTGCTGACCTACTTCCGGTCGCTGTCCAACGGGCTCATCGACGAGGACCTGGCAGCGGCGCTGATCGACGCCGGGCCAGAGGTGGTGACCTGGCTGGAGCAGAACACCCCGGTCACGTTCCAGATCATCAAGGACTTCCCCGACTACCATCCCGAGCACCCCGGAGCCAAGCCGGGCGGAGGCCGGTCGATGGAGTGCCCGCTGTTCCCGTTCGTCTCGCTCGGCGAGTGGCAGGACCGGGTCACGGTGGGGCCGCAGCTGTCCGGGAACATCATGATGAGCGAGACCAGCCTGGGCCGCGGGGCCCCGCAGGGCGTCGACCCCTCGGAGCTAGAGCGGCGCAAGATCCGCGACGAGCGCGGGGCCGGGCAGGGCCTGATCGGGGCGCTGCTCAAGGGCTGCCTGGACCGCGGCGTCGAGCCGCGCACCGGCATGCGCGCGGTCGAGCTGCTGCGGGACGGGCGGCGGATCAGCGGGGTCCGGCTCGAGACCGCGGACGGTCCCGTCGAGGTGGGCGCCGCGCGCGGGGTGATCATCGCGACCGGCGGCTTCGAGTGGGACCCGGAGCTCGTCCGGGCGTTCATCCGCGGCCCGCTGGTGCGCTCCGCGTCCGTCCCGACCAACACCGGCGACGGCCTGAAGATGGCCATGCGGGTGGGCGCGGCCCTGGGCAACATGCGCGAGGGGTGGTGGGTGGCCACGATCGACGTCCCGGTGGGCGGCCGGATGGCTGCCTGGCAGGTCAACGGCGAGCGCACCCGCCCGCACTGCATCATGGTCAACCGGCGGGGACGCCGGTTCACCAACGAGGCAGCGAACTACAACGCGCTGGGCGCCGCCTTCCACGTCATCGACGTGAGCAGTTTCGACTACGTCAACCATCCCGCGTGGATGGTCTTCGACCGGCACTACCTGACCCGGTACGGGCTGGCGGGCTATCGCGGTGAGGGCGCCACGCCGGACTGGATGACCGAGGCGCGGTCCGTGGAGGCGCTTGCCTCAGCCATCGGCGTCCCGGCTTCGGCGCTGGAGGAGACCGTGGCCCGGTGGAACGAGCAGTCCGCGCGGGGGGAGGATTCCGATTTCGGGCGGGGGAACAGCGTGCATGACCGCTGGTGGGGTGACCCGGCGTTCGGTCCGGGTCCAGCGGCGACGTTGGGCCCGCTGGACAGCCCGCCGTTCTACGCGGTGCAGGTGTACTCGGGCGTGCTGGGCACCAAGGGCGGGCCGCGCACTGACGGGAACGGGCAGGTCATGGACGTCGATGGTCAGCCGATCCCGGGGTTGTACGCAGCCGGGAACGCCATGGCCTCGGCCATGGGCATGACCTATGGCGGGGCCGGCGGGACGCTGGGGCCGGCCGTGGTGTTCGGTTACCTGGCGGGCCAGCACGCGGCGGAGGCGGGATCATGAGCGGGACCTTTGACGGCAAGGTCGCGCTGGTCACCGGGGCGGCCGGCGGGATGGGCCGGGCCACAGCCCAGGCGTTCGCCGCGGCCGGCGCGCAGGTGGTCGCGGCCGACATCGCCGCCGACGGGGGTGAGGAGACCGTCGAAAAGATCAAACGGGACGGGGGCGAGGCGGTCTTCGTGCGCACCGACGTGTCGTTGTCCCGGGACGTGGAAGCGGCCGTCGCGGCCGCCGTGGCGAACTTCGGCGGTCTGGATTGCGCCTGCAACGCGGCCGCGATCGAGACCGAGACGACGTTGCTGGCCGACTGCGACGAGGCCACCTTCGACCGGCTCATGGCGGTCAACCTCAAGTCGATCTTCCTCTGCCTGAAGTACGAGATCCGGGCCATGCTCAAGCGGGGCGGCGGGGCGATCGTCAACATCGCCTCCACGAACTCCTTCCGCCCGCTGCCGAAGCAGTCGGTGTACACCGCGACCAAGCACGGGGTGGTCGGGATGACCAAGACGGCCGCGATCGAGTACGCGGGGTCGGGCATCCGGATCAACGCGGTAGCCCCGGGCGCGATCGACACGCCCATGCTGCGCGGGGCGATGGCGGCCCGCGGATCTGCCGAGGCGGACGTGCTGGCCCGGCTGAGCCTGATCGGCCGGTTCGGGCAGCCCGCCGAGATCGCCAAGGCGGTGCTCTGGCTGTGCTCGGACGCATCGACGTACACGATGGGCCACGTACTCTCCGTGGACGGCGGCTACCTGGCGCGGTAGAGCTTCGGCTTGCTGGCAAGGAGGCACGATGGCGGGACCGGCGGCCCATTACGACGTGGTGGTGCGGGGCGGCCGGGGCGGTGCGCTGCGGGCCACCGTGGCCCGGTGGAACACGCACGCCTCGGCCGGCGTGGGCCCGGGCTGGTCTTCGGCTACCTGGCGGGCCGGCACGCAGCGGTCAGGAGCCCGCCAGGGCGACGGTGAGGAACGCCCTGGTCCGGTCTAGGGCCAGGGCGGCGGCGTCCAGGACCGGGAGAGCGGCCAGGTCGGGGCTGATCACCTCGGGGCCGACCCAGCGCAGCGCGCCGATCCGGTGCAGCGCCCGGACGGCGGCGGTCAGGTCCAGGGCGCCGTCGCCGGGGAGCAGGCGGTGTGAGGTTTCCTCGCGGAGGGAGCCGTGCGGCACGGCGGGCGCGTCGTCGAGCTGGACTTGGAAGATCCGGTCGCCGGGGACGGTTCCGAGGACGTCGAACTGCGGCTCGCCGCGGAAGAAGTGCCAGGTGTCGAAGACCAGCCCGCCGTTGGGGCGGTCGGCGGCGCGGACCAGGTCCCAGGCGATCCGCAGGGTGCGGACGATGGTAAACGGGATGAACTCCAGGTGGACCTGGGCGCCGAAGGCGGCCGCGCGGTCGCAGACCCGGCCGAAGTACCCGGCCAGTTCGGGCACCGGCACGTCGCTGCTGGCGGTGGCGATCGCCGACAGCGAGGTGACGCCCAGCTCCTCGCACATCCGCAGCGCGTCATCGGTGCTGACGCCGGCGAACCGCGACGGGGACGGCTCGCGGTCGGGATACCAGTTCATGACCGGATCGATGACGAGGTCCAGGCCGAGGTCCCGGGCCTGCCGCCCGATCTCGGCGGCGGTCATCCCGTCCGCGGCGGCGCGGAGCACATCCGGCGGGCTGAGCGTGGCTTGCCGGCAGCCGGTCGCCGCGGCGGCGGCGAAGCGCTCGGCCAGCGGCGAGGTGAAGCCGACGGTGCCCGCCCACAAGGTGTAGCCAAGAGGCCCGGCCGGACCCGGCGGCTCGGCGGGATTGGCGGCCATAGATCACCTCACGATCAGGTCAGCGGCGCCCCCGAGCGCGGGGTGGTTGAAGGGCGAAGTTTATGCTCGACAGTGCAGATAGTATCTTTGTATATTGAGTCTGTCTAAAGAAAGTCGCGCGATGGAGGCATGCGTATGACGACCGCGCCTCGCGTGGAAGAGCGCCCCAAGCGGACCACACTCTGGTACGACCTCGTCCTGGACGACCCGCATCCGCCTCCCGAGTACCTGCGCGAGCGCTTCATCTACGAACCGCATAGCACACAGATTCCGGTAACCAGGTACACCAGTCGCGAGTGGCACGAGCTCGAGCGCGCGCGGCTGTGGCGCAAGGTCTGGCAGATGGCCTGCCGCGAGGAGAACATTCCGGACGTCGGCAGCTACGTCATCTACGACATCGCCGGCGACTCCTACCTCGTGGTCCGGACCCGAAACGGGATCAAGGCGTACGTCAACGCCTGCCTGCACCGCGGCCGGGCGCTGAAGGACTATGACGGGCGGTGCAGCGAGTTCCGGTGCAGCTTCCACGGCTTCACCTGGCGGCTGGACGGCAGCCTGCGGTACACGCCGGCACCGTCGGAGTTCCCGGACATCGAGGCGAACCGCGACGACTGGCGGCTGCCCGAGGCCAAGGTCGGCCTGTGGGGCGGGTTCGTGTTCATCAACCCTGACCCGGACGCCGAGCCGTTCGAGACGTTCCTGGGCACGCTGCCCGGCCACTTCGCTCGCTGGGACTTCGAGCACCGCTACCTGCAGGCGCACGTGGCCAAGAAGATCCGGTGCAACTGGAAGATCGCGCAGGAGGCGTTCGACGAGGGGCTGCACCTGGGCGCGACGCATCCCCAGTCGGCGCCGTACGTGGGCGACGCCAACGCCGCCGTGGACGTCTACGGCAACTACTCGCGGCAGATCAGCCCGTCCGGGACGCCGATCGAGGACCTGCCTGGCGACGCGCTCGAGGCGGACATCCTCAAGCGCATGCTCGACGTACGCGAGGGCGAGGACCTGCCCATCCCGTTCTCGCAGCGCAGCACGGCCCGGGACGCGATGGCCGAGGCCGGCCGGGAGCGCTGGCGCCAGGTGCTCGGCGACGAGGCGGACGACATCAGCGACTGCGAGCTCGTCGATCACTGGAACTACGCCGTGTTCCCGAACCTGCATCCCTGGGGCGGCTACAACCGGATCGTGTACCGGTTCCGGCCCAACGGCGACCGGCACAACGAGTCGATCTTCGAGGTGATGTTCCTGACGCCGTACCGGGGGGAGCGGCCGCCCAGCGCGCAGATCACCGAGCTCGACTTCGCCGAGCCGTGGACGAACGCGCCGGAGCTGCAGACGCTCGGCCTGGTCATGGAGCAGGACACGTTCAACATGGAGGCGGTACAGCGCGGCCTGGAGACAACGCGGCGCCAGTACGTCACTGCGTCGAAATTCCAGGAAGGCATGATCACGTGGCGGCACGACCTTCTGACCAGGTGGATCGGCACGTAGCCGACGGCACTAACGGGGCAGGCCCACGGCCTGGCTCCATCAGGCACCCGCTCAACCCGAACGCCTACTACGTCGACAACGGGGACGGCACCGTGCATGTCACCATGGGGACCCGGTGGGGCCGGTTCACGCCGAGCGGCCGGTACGTGGAAGGTACGTTGTTCGAGGCCGACCCGGAGCTGTGCGTCTGGGTCGCGGCGCCCCGGCCGTCAAGCCACCACCGGATCAGCCGGGTCCTCGACATGCCCTCCGAGCGTTAGGTGGAGCCCGCCGGGGCGGCGGCCGCCGCGGAGGCCATCCGGCAGGCCGCGCTGCGCTACTGCCGCGGGGTCGACCGCCTGGATGCCGGGCTGATGCTCAGCGCCTACCACGACGGCGCCACCGACGACCACGGCGTCTTCGTCGGGTCGGCGGAGGACCTGTGCGCGCGGGTGATGCAGTCCCACCGCCGCTACGAGGCGACCATGCACTGCGTGCTGAATCACGCGATCGACATCGCGGACGACAGCCACGCCACAGGCGAGGTCTACAACGTCACCTACCTGCTGCGCGCCGCCGACGGCGGCCGGCTGCTGGACACCTGGTGGGGCCGTTACCTGGATGAGTACGAATGCCGGGACGGGCGGTGGGCCATCGTGCGCCGGGTCTGCGTGCACGAGTGGACCCGAACCGAACCGCTCGGCGCGAGCATGCCGATCGAGGCGCAGCTGTTCCGGCAGGGCAGCGAGGACCGGGGAGGACAATGAGCGACTCAACGGTAGCGGAGCAGGTCTGGGCGCTGCCCGGGGGACTGTGGCAGCTCCGCCCCGAGGCCTGCGGGCTGCTGACCGCGCTGAACGAGCGGGTCTGGCGGGGCGGCGACCCGGTACTGCTCGAGCTGGTCAGGGTGCGGGTGGCGCAGCTCATCGGGAACCCGGCCGCGGCCCGGGTGCGGTGTGCGCTCGCGGACACCGGGGTTGAGGCCAAGATCGCCGCGCTGCCTGACTACCCCTATTCACCGCTTTTCTCTTCGGCCGAACGGGACGTGGTATCCCTTGCCGAGCAGTTCGTGATTGACGTCGGCGGGACGACCGAGGACATGCGCGCGGAGCTGACCGGTCGGTTCGGCGCGGACGCCGCGCGGGAGTTGGTGACGGCGATCTACTTGGTCGAGTTCACCCAGCGGCTGCAGCTGGTCGCGGCCCGACTGCTGGATGATGCCCCGGGTCCGGTTAACTCGCTTGCTCCGGTGGATGCTTCGCTTGATGGATACCAGGCGGCGGTGGTGCGGGGCAGCGCGCTCGATCCGGTGACCACCGAACTGGTCCGGCTGCGGTGCGCGCGGACCCACCACTGCCGGATCTGCCAGACGCTGCGGCTGGCCGACGCGCGCACGGCCGGGGTGGACGAGGCCATGACGGCCAAGGTCGACTTCTACGAGCGCAGCGACCTGCCGGAGCGGGCCAAGGTGGCGCTGCGCGTGACCGACGCGTTCATCACCCGCCCGGACATGCTGACCGACGTCGTGGTGGGGCAGGCCCGGGCGTGGTTCGGCTCGGCCGAGCTGGCCTCGCTGAGCCTGGACATCACCAAGTGGAGTACGCAGAAGATCAAGGTGGCGCTGGGTACCGACGGCGCCGACCGGCTGGTGATCGATGCGGACGGCGTGGCGCTGTTCGGGTTCGACGCCGACGGCCAGGTGACCGGCTTCCGGCGGCGCTGAGGATTGCATCGTGCCTGCCGGGATCGCGCGGTTCGAGCTGCATGTCGCCCAGGGCGAGCTGGACGACCTGCGCGAGCGGCTGGCCCGGACCCGGTGGCTGGATGAGTTCCCCGGCTCCGGCTGGGCGTACGGGACCAGCCGCAGCTACCTGGAAGAACTGTGCCGGTACTGGCAGGAGGACTTTGACTGGCGGGCCTGCGAAGCGCGGCTGAACTCGTTCGGCCAGGTGGCGACGGACGTCGACGGCCAGCGGATCCACGCCATCCACGCCCGGTCGCCGGAGCCGGGAGCGCTGCCGCTGCTGCTCGTGCACGGCTGGCCAGGGTCGGTGTTCGAGTTCGAGAAGGTCATCGAGCCGCTGCGCGACCCGGTGCGGTTCGGGGGCTCGGCTGGCGATGCGTTCCACGTCGTCTGCCCGTCAATCCCCGGGTACGGATTCTCCGGACCCACGGCCGGACCGGGCTGGAACGTGCGACGCATCTCCGCCGCGTTCGGGCTGCTCATGCAGCGGCTGGGTTACCAGCGGTACGGGGCCGCGGGCGGGGACTGGGGCGCAATCATCACCACCGATCTGGTCCAGTCCGGGGCGGGCGGGGGCGTGTGCGCGCTGTACCTGACGATGCCGGCGGGCGAGCCGCCGGAAGGGTCTGCGGACCCCGAAGCCGGGCTCAGCGACGGCGAGCGTCAGGGCCTGCGCGACTGGGCCGCTCACCAGGCCGCGGGGACCGTCATCCACCTGCCGCTGAACACCACCCGGCCGCATACGCTGGCGTTCGCCCTCAACGACTCCCCCGCCGGGCTGGCCGCGTGGCTGGTCGAGATGTTCCGGTCGTTCAGCGACTGCGGCGGCGACGTCGAGCGCCGCTTCACCAAGGACGAGCTGCTGGCTAACGTGACCACGTACTGGCTGACCGGGACGATCGCATCCGCCGCCCGGCTCTACGCGGAATGGGCCGAGCAGAAGCGGACCTTCCCCCGGCCATCCCGCGTGCAGGTCCCGACCGGCTGCGCCATCTACCCTCGCGACGTGCGCCGGGTACCCAGGTCGTGGGCGGAGCGGCTGTACACCATCACGCACTGGACCCAGATGCCGGCCGGCGGCCACTTCCCGTCGCTAGAGGAACCGAGGCTGTTCGTCGCTGACCTGGCTGAGTTCTTCCGTGGGTACCGGTAAGCCGACCCGGCTGGGCGACCCGGCTGCGCGTCCCGCGGCGGGCGCGGGTCAGGCCCGCGCCGCCGTGGCGGCCGATTTCCCGGCGATCCGGCCGAAGACCACGCAGCTAGCGTAGGAGTTCCCGCTGCCGACGTAGGCGGGGCCGATGATCCCGCCGACGCACTCCCCGGCGGCGAACAGGCCGGGAATGGGCCGCCCGGTGTGGTCGAGCACCCGGGTGTCTCGGTCGATCCGCGGACCGCAGCCGGTGTGGCAGACGGTAGCCGGGCGCAGTTCCGCGCCATAGAACGGCGGGGTCGCGATCGGCTCGAGGAAGTCGGCGTCCTTGAGGTAATCGGCATCCTCGCCCGCGGCGACCTGCGCGTTGTACCGGTCCACCGTGCCGGTGAGCTCGTCGGCGGGCAGGCCTAGGGCGACGGCGAGCGCCGCGGCGGTATCCGCCAAGCGCACCTGGCCGGCCGCGACCATCTGCCGGATCACGTCCTCGTTCCAGTGCGGACTCTGCTTCTTGGTCGAGCCGGGGATCTGCTGCTTGTACCGGGCCACTCCGGCGGCGGTGGCTGCGGCGAGCGCGGCCGAGTCGAATACCGCGTAGGCCACGTTGCCCTGTCCCCGCAGCAGCCCGTCGGTGATGCCGTACGGTGCGGTCTCGTTGAAGAAGCGTCGCCCCTCGCGGTTGACGATGATGATCCAGCCCGGCAGGTACGCCTCGTAGATGCGGGCGAAGTTCGCGTGCAGCAGCCGGAGCCCGCGGTCATGACCGGTGATCTGCGCGCTGACCTGGCGGGCGAGATCGAGCGTGTCCCCGCGGGACCCGTCCGCCCCGATGTACCAGGCCCAGCCGGTCGCGGCGGCCGACGGGTAGAACTCGGCCAGCTTGGCCGGATCGTTGCCGAAACCTCCGGTGGCCAGCACCACCGCGCCGGCCGTGATCGTGTCGTCCCCCACGGCCACGCCGACCACCGCGCCGTCCTCGACCAGGAGCCGGTCGACCCGCTGCCCCAGCGCAACCTCGACGCCGGCCGCGCGGCACGCGCTGTGCAGGACGTCGACAACCGCTTGGCCGCGGCCGACCGGCACGTGCACCCGGGGCGCGCGCTCGTCCCCGCCGTACACGAGCTGGTCGTAGTATTCGACGCCGAGGTCACCGAGCCACTCCACGGTCGGGCCGGACAGGTCGGCTAGCCGCCGGGCCACTCCAGCCTCGACGTCCCAGTGGTTGAGGGTCATGTAGTCGTAGAACAGCGCGTCCGCGTCATCGGTGATGCCCAACGCCTGCTGGTACCGTGTGCCCGCGCCCATGGTCAGTCCGCCGGACAGCCGCGACGACCCGCCGACCAGGCCCTCTGCCTCGGCGATCAGAACGCTGGCGGCAGCGTTCTGACGGGCGGAAAGCGCGGCGGTCAGGCCGGCTGCGCCCGACCCGAGCACGAGCACGTCGACGTCTCGATCGCCTTTCACCGGGCGGCCTCCAGCAGCGGGGCAAGGGTCCGCGGTACCTCGGCCCAGCGCTCCGGTGTGTCCAGCGTCGGGTCGAAGTTGGTGTCGATGATCACCGCGTCGACGCCAGCGGCCTTCGATTGGGCCACCTCGGCGCAGAGTTCGTCCACGCTGAGCGGGCGCAGGTTCGCGACCTGAACCGGCGGCGTGGTGAACAGCCGGCGGTACAGCTCGAGCGGTTTTCTTCCGGGCGGGCGCAACTGGCTGAGCTGGCCGAACATCTCCAGGTGCTGCTCTAGCGGGCCAGAGGCGGGGTTCCAGATGTCAAACTTCTCCGCGGTGCGCCGCAGCCCGGCCGGCGAGCGCATCCCGGACAGCAGCCGGGGCCGGGGCTGCTGCACCGGCTTGGGGCGGATCTCGGCCTCGGGGATGGTAAAGAAGCGGCCGCTGAACGTCACCGGGTCTGGTCCCCAGCAGGCGAGCAGTGCGTCGACCAGCTCGTCGCAGCGGGCGCCGCGAGTCCGCGGGTCTACGTCCATGACCTGGTGCTCCTCGTCAGACCAGCCGACGCTGAAGCCGGCCACCAGCCGGCCGCCGGACAGCAGGTCGATGGTGGACAGCTGCTGGGCCAGCGCGACCGGCCGGTGCAGACCGGCCACCAGGATGCTCGTCCCGACCACCGGCCGGATGGTCCAGGCCGCCGCGGCGGTCAGCGTCTCGAGCGCGGACAGCGTACTCCGGTAGGCGTCCGGAACCTTGAGGCCGGGACGGGCCGAGTAACCAGAGACCGGATGCAGTGGGTAGAAGATATGCTCCTGCACCCACAGGCTCCCGTAGCCGACCTCCTCCGCCTGTTCGCAGAAGGCACGCAGGCCATCACGATTGACGTGGCCGCCGAGCTGGGGCAGGCATAGGCCGATCTGCATGGAGGCTCCCGCTTACTTTATGAACTCATACTGTAGATACTGTCATATAGACAGGAGGTTTCGCGGTGGACGTTCGCAAGGAGCTCTACATCGGCGGCCGGTGGGTCCAGCCGACCGGCGAGGGCGACATCGACGTGATCGACAGCCGGACCGAGGAGACCATGGGCCGCGTGCCACGCGGCGGCCCGGCCGACGTCGAGCGGGCGGTGGCGGCAGCCCGCGCGGCGTTCCCGGCGTGGTCGCGGACCTCCATCGCGGACCGCGCGACCGCGCTCCGGGCGCTAGCCGACGGACTGGAAGCGCGTGTCGAGCAACTCGCCGAGATGATGAGCCGCGAGGTGGGAACCCCGATCGCCACCTCGCGCCGGGTGCAGGTCGGCCTGGCCGTGGACGTGTTCCGATCGATGGCCGACATCGCTCTTGACTTCCCGCTGGAGACCCGCATCGGCACCTCGCTGCTGGTTCGGCAGCCGGCCGGCGTGGTCGCCGCGATCACGCCGTGGAACTACCCGCTATACCAGCTCGCGGCCAAGCTCGCGCCCGCGCTGGCGGCCGGTTGCACCATCGTGCTGAAGCCGGCCAGCGCCGCGCCGCTCGCGGCCTTCGCACTGGCTGAGGTCATCGACGGCCTCGGGCTGCCGCCCGGCACGGTGAACGTGATCAGCGGTCCGGGCGGTCAGATCGGCGAGATGCTCGCCGCGCACCCGGACGTCGACATGGTGAGCATCACCGGCTCGACGCAGGCCGGGATCCAGGTCGCGCAGGCCGCCGCGAAGACGGTCAAGCGGGTGACGCTGGAGCTGGGCGGCAAGTCGCCGTTCATCCTGCTCCACGACACCGACCTGGCCGCCGCGCTGCCGGTGGCGGTGCGCAGCTGCTTCGTCAACAACGGCCAGACGTGTTCCGCGCTCACCCGGCTGATCGTGCCGCGCTCGCTGCTACCGGAGGTGGAGGAAGGGCTGGCCGAGCTGATCGGGGCCATGCACGTCGGCGACCCGCTCGACGCCGGTACCGACCTCGGCCCGGTGGTGACCGCGGGCCAGCGGCAGACCATCCGGGACTACATCGGGCAGGGCAGCGCCGAGAGCGCGACGCTGGTCACCGGCGGCCAGGACCCGCCGGACGGCCTGGATCGCGGGTTCTACGTCCGGCCCACCGTGTTCTCGGAGGTCACGCCCGACATGGTGATCGCCCGCGAGGAGATCTTCGGGCCGGTGCTGGCCGTGCTCCCGGCGGACAGCGAGGACGAGGCGGTACGGATCGCGAACGACTCGGAGTACGGGCTGGCCGGGGGCGTGTGGTCTGCCGACCAGGATCGGGCGGTCGCGGTGGCCCGCCGCCTGCGCACCGGCCAGGTGGCGGTGAACGGAGGCCGGTTCAACGTCCGGGCGCCGTTCGGCGGGTACCGGGCGTCCGGAGTCGGGCGTGAGCTGGGCGAGCACGGGCTGACCGAGTACTTCGAGCTCACTTCGCTGCAGCTGCCCGCGGGTTCGTGACCATGCCTGACCGCGACTATGAGGACGTGACGAAGTACGGTCTCGACCAGGCCAGTGAGGCGGACCTGCTGGCCAGGCAGATCGAGTGCACGTTTATCTGGAGCAACTCCGAAGGGCACCCGCTCGGCGTGATCATGAACTATGTGTTCCGGGACGGGCGGTTCTGGCTCACCGCCAGCAGCCAGCGCGCGCGGGTACCGGCCGTCCGCCGCGATCCGCGGGTCAGCGTGGTGGTGACCTCGCGTGGGTCGGGCATCACAACCTCGAAGTCGCTGACCTACAAGGGACACTGCGTGGTGCACGAGGACGAGGCGACCAAGACCTGGTTCTACCCGGCGCTGGCCGCCGCGGTGCGGCCCGGCGACCCGGACGCGGCGGCGGCCTTCGTCCGGCACCTCGACTCGCCCCGGCGGGTGGTGCTGGAGGTCGTGCCGGAGGGCCGGATCGGCTTCGACAGCACGCAGATGTGGCGGGATACTCCGGACGCGGCCCGGCGCCCGCGGTAGCAGAGTTATATACCCCGCTCAGCAATCGCTGCGGCGGAGGCGTAGGAGTTCGGTGTCGACGATCCGGCGCAGGTGCGCCGGGGACCAGTGCTCCGGGTCGACGATGGACTGGAACGACATCCCTTGGATCAGCGCGAACAGGCGGCCGCTCTCCAGGTCCGGGTCGATGCCTGACGGCATGCGTCCCGCCGCGATGTCGGCCTCGATGAGGCGGGTCACCCGGTCCACCGCCGATGCCGCCCGGGACGCCCAGATCTGGGTCAGCTGGGGGTCGCCGACCGACATGCCTTGGTAGGCCAGCCAGACTCTCCATTCGAGCCTGGTCGCGTCGTCGAGGGGCAGCAGCGCTCGCAGGCACGCGGCGAGCGGGTCGTCGCTTTTGCGCATCGCCTGCTCCACCCGCGCCCGTGATCGCGAGGCCATCGTCTGATAGGTGTCCAGGACGAGCTCTCGCTTGCTCCGGAAATAGTGCGTGACCAGGGTGGTGCTGCCGGAAACCTGCTTCGCGATCTTCGCGTTGGTCAGCGCGTTGATGCCCTCGTCGGCGATCAGTTCGGCGGCGGCGAGGACCAGGCGGCGGCGTCGGTCTTCGGCATCGACCTTGGCGGGCATGCTGCTAGTTCACCTCCGGGGCTGGGGACGTCGGCGGACCTGGACGGGGAGTTCGACCAGGCCGCGCACGATCAGGCTGGGCAGATAACGGAGCGGCTCGTCGCGGATGACGTCGATGCGGTTGACGTGCCCAGCCAGCGCGCGGACGGCATGCCGGGCCTCCATGCGGGCCAGGATGTTGCCGATACACGCGTGGATGCCTTGCCCGAAGGCGATGTGCCGCTGGACGGGAGGGCGGTCGGGGTCGAACCGATCGCCGTCGGAGAAGACAGACTCGTCGCGGTTGGCCGACAGCAACGAGACGACGAGCGTCGACCCAGCCGGCAAGGGCACGCCGCCGAGCGTAGTATCCCCCGCTACGCGCCGGAAGACCGCAGCAGATGGGCTGGCCATCCGTACCGCTTCTTCGACGATCTTGTGGGCACGCGCCTCGTCGGCTCGCACCAGATCCCACTCCCGCGGCCTGCTGTCGAGCTGCAAGACGATGTCGGCGAGCAGGCGCAGGGTGCTCTCGTTGCCCGCGACCATCAGCTCGCGGGTCAGGCAGACGAGTTCGGCGATCCCGATGGGCTCCTGGCCGGGACCCGGGTCGGCAGCGGCGGCGACGAGCATGCTGAGCAGGTCGTCACGGGGCTCCTGCCGTCGCTGCTCGAGTTCCGCGGCGATCGTCAGCTGGTAGTCCAATAGGTCACGTTCCACCTGGGCCCACCGCTCGGGAGCCAGCTGGGCGCCGATGGTCGCCGTGGCGGCGTCGGTCCACCGGCGGACGTCGGCTCGGCGATCGTCGGGCAGTCCGAGCACCCGGGAGATGGCCCATACCGGCAGCGGCCGGGCGAACGCCTCGATGAAGCCGATGGTCGTGCCGTCCGGCAGCGCGCTGGCCAGCTCCTCGGCGACATCGGCGATCAGCGGCTCCATCCAGGCCAGCGCGCGCGGAGTCAGCGCCCTCTGCACCATGCGCCGGTAGCAGGTGTGGGCCGGCGGGTCGTTCAGCAGCAGGGTCGGAACGTATCCGAAGCCCTCGGACCGGATAGCGGCCACCTCGTCCGCCACCTCGGCGGGCGGCGACGTGCGGCGCGAGACCTGGCTGGAGAACCGGGTGGGGTCGGTCAGCACCTCGCGGGCCAGTTCGATCGTGGTCACGATGTACCAGCCGGGCTCGGCCATCGCGTGGACGGGGGCCCGCTCGCGCAGCAAGGCCAGGGTGGCGAACGGGAACTGCTGGAAATCCTCGACGAAGGGATCCAGCTCAGGCAGTTCGGTTGATGGTGACATGACTCTTTCTTCTCTTCAGGCGCGGACCACATGGAGGAACTCGCCGAGCGCCGCGATATGCGCGGCGGGGCCGGCCACCTGGACGTCGGGGACGCCGTGGTAGCGGGCGCCGAGCACATGGTCGTAGACCAGCAGCCGGCGGTAGCCGAGTCCCTCGGCCGCTTGGACGAAGTCGCGGATGACCGCCGGATCCGTGCCGATCTGCGTGGTCGGGAACACTACCCCGAAGTCCATCTGCGTCTCCTGTTTACCGTGGGCTCGGCGGCGATGTCGGGACCGCAGCCGCCTGCAGGGCCTGCGGCGCGCTCATCGACTGACGACGGCGCGGTTGCCGTCGCGCCACAGGTAGACCTGGACGCGTTCGGCGATCTTCCAGCCGTCCGGGGTCCGCGCGAGGGTATCGGTGTAGCTGCCCGCAATGATGTAGGTGTCGCCGCCCGGGGTTCCCGCGCGCACATGCTGCGCCTGGAAGTAGCAGGTAGCGCGGGCGGTGTCGCCGTCGACCTCGGCGACGACGTTGCCGAGCAGGTGCTGGGAGGCGTCCAGCGACTCCAGGGCTCCCCTCGAGCGGGCCAGGATGGCCCCGAATCCCTCCAGGCGTCCGCCCGGGTGGACGAACGCGGGCGCGCTGGTGAAGCAGCTCTCGAGCAGCGCCCAGTCCCTGGTGTCGAGCGCGAACGTGTAGCGCACGCACAGGTCGGCGATCTCCTGGCGGTCGATCAGTCGCTGCAGGTCAGCGTCCATCTGGTCTCCTTGGTGCCGGGTTGGCGGGTCAGCGGGCTCTGGCCAGCGCGGCGACCTCGGCCTCGTAGGCGAGGTCAAAGGTGCGGCCCCACAGCGGGTCTGACAGGGCCAGGTCCATCACGGCCGCGCCGGACCGGCGGAGCCACTCGAGGGTCTGGGCGTGGCCGGCCCGCAGGTCGTAGACCGGCGAGAGTCCCACCGGGTCACCCCGGCCGGCAGCTCGACGGGGGTGACGCCGCGGTTGAGCACGGTCACGCCGGCGCCGTCGGCAATCAGGATCTCGACCAGGCGGCGCCCGACGAAGCCGGTGCCGCCCAGGACCAGCGTTTTCATCCGGCGCCGCCGTGTGGCGCGTAGCGGACGTGGCGGGAGATGTCGCCGTACAGGTCGTTGATGACCCGGCGTTCGGTCCAGTACCACGTGCCATCGATCCGGGTCAGCCGGTCCTGGTAGCGGCCGGAGAAGATCGGTTGCAGCGGGAAGTCCGGGAGGGCCTGGAAGATCGTGACGTAGGCGGAGGCGGTGGCGGTGCCCGCGTCCTCGTCGACGTCGACGATCACGTTGGTGGTGACGTGCTTGGTCCGCGTCTGGCCGTCGTAGAGCTGGACGTGGTCGGTGATCCACTGCCGGGCGGCGGCCGCGCCGGGCTCGGCCTTGTGCCACTTTCCGCGCTCGAAGAGCGCGGCGAACTCGTCGAACCGGCCGGTGTCGAACAGCTCGGCGTACCGGAACATCAGGTCGGTGATCTGCTTGACAGCGTCACTCATGAGATCCTCCGGCGGGCGTCCGGCCGGGGCTGGCGGTCCATTCCTGGGCCTCTTGGATGACGACACACTCGAAGTGCGCCAGGCCGCGCTGCCCGTCGCAGGTCAGCCGGGTGAAGTTCTCCGCCCAGGCGTGGTCGAACTCGATCAGCATGTCGGCCCCTCGAAGTAGCGGCGCGCCTTGGCGCCTGGCACTTCACTGGCGGCGTCGATGACCAGGCAAGCGCCGTTGACGTACCACGCCTCGTCGCTGGCCAGGAACACGGCCGCCGCCGCGACGTCCGCCGGCAGAGCCGGCCGCCCGAACCGCTTGGCGAGCCGCTCCTCGACCTGGCCCAGGGCCGTCGGGTCTCCGGCCACGACGGTGGCCGTCAGCCCGCTGACCGTCGCTCCCGGCGCGATGGCGTTGACGCGGACACCAGCCGGCATCAGCTCGACCGCGGCCGACTCAGTCAGTCCCACGACAGCGTGCTTGGCCGCGGTATACGCGTGCGGCCCGAGCCCGCCACGCACGCCCGCCGTGCTCGCGGTGTTCACGATCGCGCCGGACCCCTGGGCGCGCATGACCCGTGCTCCGTGTTTTATCCCCAGGAACACGCTGGTCAACAGGACTGCCATGGTGCGGTCCCAGTCCTCACGGGAGGTGTCCACCAAGGAGCCGGTTACGCCGAGGATGCCGGCGTTGTTGAACAGGCAGTCGAGCCCGCCCAGCTCGGACACGGCGGCATCGACTAGGGCGGCCACGTCGGCTTCGACACTGACGTCGGCGCGTACAAAGCGGACGGCCTCCCCCAGCTCCTGGGCGAGCGCGCGCCCTCGATCTTCCTGGACGTCGGCGATCAGGCAGCGGCCGCCCTCAGCGACCAGGCGGCGGACGATCCCTTCGCCGATTCCGCTCGCGCCTCCCGTGACGACGCTCACCTTGCCGTCGAACCTCATCGGCACGCGCCTCCCGCCTTTCTGCGGCTTGTGCATTCAGGCGTTATGTACATTGATCAGTGTACATCGAGCAGTACATACTGACTGAGACAAATAGCGCTAGGCAACTGTCCGTCGACCGGTTGCGGAGCATCGTCCGGGTCATCGAGTACTCTCCGGACGCGCGAGGGCTGATCCCGGGCCATCCGCGCGGGACTAAGGGCCGGACGTCGGACCAATCTGGCGGCGATAGGTGGCGCGGGTAGTACAACCGGTCCGCCCGCAGCGCGTCCTCGGACGCACCAAGGAGAAGCGGCGTCCGCGTCACTCCAGGCGTGACCTTCACGGTGCTGGGTCAGCCGCCGGCCACGGCGGAGTTGCCCGAGGCCCAGATCAGGGCCAGCCGCCGCTCGCGGATGCGCCAGCCGGCCGGGGTGCGGATGAGCTGGTCGTCGTAGCGGCCCGCGATGATGAATTGGTCACCGCCGGGGGTGCCGGCCTTGACGTGCTGGGCCTGCAGGTAGCAGCTGGATTCGGCCCGGTCGCCGTCGAGGCGGACCACCACGTTGGAGATCAGGTGCTGGGTGGCCGACATCGGCTCGAGCGCGGCCCGGCAGGTGTCCTCGATGGCCTGGTACCCCTGGCACGGCGGCATGTCCAGGTAGAAGGCTTCGGCGTCGGGGGTGAACAGGGCGGCCAGGCCGGTCCAGTCGCGGCTGTCCAGGGTCAGGCCGTAGCGGTAGCAGAGATCGGTGATCTCCTGCTTGTCCTGCAGCGCCTTGATGTCTGTCATGACCGGCCATCCGAGATCACGGTGACGGTGCCCGCCGTGCCATCCACGGCGAGTTCCATGCCGTCGCGCAGCCGCGCGGTGCCGTCCTGCAGCGAGAGCACGCAGGGAATCCCGAGTTCCCGGGACACCACCACGGCGTGGCTGTTCAGCGCGCCGACGTCCACCGCCACCGCGCCCGCGACCAGGAACAGCGGGGTCCAGGCGGCGTCGGTGAGCGGCGCGACCAGGATCTCGCCCGGCTCCAGGGCCATCGCGGCGGGCAGGTCCATGCCGACCCGGGCCCGGCCCTGGTACTGCCCGGCGCTGCCGCCGATGCCGCGCAGCACCTGGCCGGCCTGGGCCGGCTCGGGGCGCGGCCGGGCCCGCCTCGGCCAGCGGGGCAGCGGCGCGGGGTCGGCGTCGATGATGAACGGCGGCTCGATCTCGAACAGGGCCAGGTACTGGGCCAGGCGTTCGGCGATGACCGGGGCGAAGCGCGCCGGGTCCGCGACGTAGTCGTCGAGCTCGGACTCAAGCAGCATCATGACGTCCTCGGGCGCCGCGTAGTAGCCGGCCGTCACGCCGCGGCGGCCGAGCTCGCGCAGGGCCAGCCGCACCTCGTTGATGGCGGTGACGGCGATCAGCTTGGTCTGCTCGCGCAGCGGGATCATCCGGGCCGACGACGCCAGGGCGACGTCGAAGCTGGCCTGGCTCGCGTCGTCGGGCAGCGCGGCGCGGATCCGCCTGGCGGCGGCCTGGCGGATGGCTTCCAGCCGGGCATGCCGGGCGTCCGGCGAATCCTCATCGGGGATGTGCCGCATGCTGTCGACCAGCGCGAGCACCTGGTCCGGCCCCGCCTCCCAGGAGACGGCGCGGATGTCCCACTCGTTGGGGCCGCGCTGGCCGAACTCGGCCAGGAAGCCGTCGAAGGCCTCGGCGAACTCGGGCGAGGCGCCGGGCAGCCGGGACAGGTGCCACAAGCCCCACGAGGGGGACGCGGACGGCACCTCGCCGTAGCCCGAGATGAGGTCGAGCAGGGCCGCGGGCTCACCGGCCGCGGCACATGCCTCGGCGAGCATCGCGGGCCCGACCGCGGAGCCGAAGGTGGAGTAGTCGTGCCGGGCGAACGCGTTGTCCAGCTCGGGCAGGAACGAGCGGGCGTGCGCGACCAGGCCGGCCGCGGAGAGCGCGGCGAGGTCCGGGCGGTCGCGCCGCCTGGCGAGAACGCGGTCCAGGTCGGCGTCGATCTGCGGGAACCGGGACGCGGCGAGGATCTCGCCGATCGTCTGCGCGACCTTGGCCGAACACTTGTCGCACGGGTCGTCCGGGTGCGGCTGGTACGACGGCGCGGCCGCCGCGCTGCCGAGCAGGGCCGCGTCAAAGGCCTCGACCGTCATCCCCATCCGGATCGCCACCACGCGGCAATGCGAGAGGTTGATGTAGAAGTAGCCGCCGAACAGCCCCGCGACGGGCGGGCGCGCCATGGGCAGCTCGCCCTCGCGGTAGATGCCGAACTCGACCAGCCCGCGCAGCCATCCGGGCAGCAGCCCCTGCTCGAAGACCAGCGTCCAGCCGAGCGGGCTGGCCGGATCGGCCAGCACCTCGCCGGCGTTGGCGCGGGTGTAGAAGGGCATGCGCCCGCTGCGCTCCCAATCGGTGAGCCAGCGATCGGGCAGCCCGACCGCGGGGCTTACCACTGCTGATTCACCACTGGGAGGTGCCGCCGTCGACGTTGATCAGCGAGCCGGTGATGCCGGCGCCGACTTCGCTGGCGAGCAGGGTGGCCATGGCGGCTACCTCCTCGACCGTGTTCAGCCGTTTGATGGCGGACTCGGCCGCGTAGTTGTCGAGGAACTGCTGATAGGTGATGCCCGCACTCGCGGCCGCCTGCGGTCCGAGTTCCCGCATCGTGTCCGTCTCGATGGCTCCCGGGCAGATCGCGTTGCAGGTAATGCCCATGGTCCCGTACTCGGTCGCCACGGCCTTGGTGAGGCCGTTGATGGCGTGCTTGTTGGTGATGTAGTGGCTGACCGCGGGCTTGTTGCCCTGTTTGCCTTCGACCGAGGAAATGTTGATGATCCGCCCCCAGCCCCGCTCGATCATGTACCGCAGCGCGCGGCGGGAGCCCCAGAACACCGCGTTCAGGTTGAAGTCGAGCGCGTTCTGCCACGCCTCGTCGCTCATCTCGTGCACCAGCGCGAACCGGTCGCTGCCGCCGGCGTTATTCACCATGATGTCCGCGCTGCCATACCGCGTGGCGGCCTGGTCGATCAGGTTCTCCACGTCCTGCTGGCGGCGCACGTCGCAGGGCACGAACATCGCGCGGTCGCCGATGCCCATCTCCTCCAGGGCCTGCTCGCCCTTGGCCTGCGACTTGCCGCCCATGACCACGGCGGCGCCCTGCGCGGCGAACGCCTCGGCGATGCCCCGGCCGATGCCGCGCGTGCCGCCGGTGATCACCGCGACCCGCTTGTCCAGGAGCAACGGTCCGCCGGCCTGCGCCACGGGCAGTTCCTCTTCTTCGATGTCGGTTGCTCCGCCGCCACTCATGGGGTCATCTCCTTCAGGACGCGATGGAAGTGCTGGACGCCTGGCTCGTTACGGCCGAACACGAACTCCTTGCCGTCCATGGCCGCCAGGCCGCGCTGGACGCCGAAGCCGGTCGCGTAGTCCTCATCCATGACGACGTCGTGGAACCAGTCGCGGGTGTGCTCGGCCGCCTTGCGCTCGTCGTCGTCCTGGGGCTCGTGGCGCAGGGCCAGGATCTGCTGCGTGTGGGAGGTATCCCAGCTGGTGCCGGGCAGGACCAGCGAGACGACGACCTGCGAGCGCCACCCGCCGGCCACGGCCAGGCCGGGGAACAGCCAGTAGATCGCGCCGACGCACAGCGCGGGATCCCACTGCTCACGTGGCAGGTCCACGGCGTGGGCGATCGGCCGCAGGGCGAAGGAGTTGCGCTGGTGCGGTCCCCATTTGTCGAAGGCGGCCATGTTGGAGAGGTTGGTCCGGAACACGGTGGTGCGGTGCAGCGACGCGAAGTGGTAGCCCTCGAGGTAGCCGTCGATGACCACCTTCCAGTTCGGCCCGGCCAGGGTCCGGGTCGAGTAGTGGAAGGTCTTATCCAGCGCCATCGCCTCGAGCAAGGTGATCAGCTCGGCGCCCAGCCACTGGTCCAGGTCGATGGTGGCCTTGGGGTCCAGGGAGACGAAGACCAGCCCGGCGCGCTCGGCCGCGGGCAGCGCGACGAGGCTCATCGTGTCGCGGTCGACGCCGCCGAACGTCTCCTCGCCGTACACGCCGAGCAGGCAGCCCTTCAGGTCATAGCTCCACGCGTGGTAGGGACAGGTCAGCCGGTTCGCCTTACCGGTGCCCTCGGGCACCAGCTCGCCGCCCCGGTGCCGGCAGACGTTGATCATGGCCCGGACGGCGCCGCCCGGGTCGCGGGTGATCACGACCGGCGTGCCGGCCACGTCGATGGCCTTGTAGGTGCCCGGACCGGGCAGTTCGCAGGACAGCGCCAGCGGCAGCGGCACCTTCTTGAAGACGGCCTGGATCTCCTGCTGCCATAGGTCCTGGTCCCGGTAGTTGCGGACCGGTTCTCGCCACTGCTCCGGCGCCCGATCGGTCGACTTGTTGCGGTAGTGCTCGATGAGCCGGGCCATGACGTCGTAGGCGTCCTGGCGCACGGCCGGGTTGAAGTCGATTCCCGCTACGTAGTGTGGTGCAGCCATGGCCCGCGCCCGTCAGTCGTCGGCGTCGAGCATGTCCTGCACGACGCGGTGGAAATGGGTGATCTTGCACTCGCGGTTGTTGAACACGTTCCGCGTGTAGGCGGTGGACCGGCGCGCGGCCGCCCACTCGGTGTAGATCTCGACGTCCTCGGCCACCACGCCCTTGAGCCGCTCCCAGTGGGCACCGGTCTTGGTCAGGTACTCGTCGTCGCCGTCGGGGTACCACAGCTCCCAGGTCTCGAACCTGGTCCGGTCGACCGCGATCGGGACCGCGCGGAACAGCTGGAGGTGGGCCGGGTTGTTGTTGAACACCGAGGTCGGGAAGATCGTGTAGTGGCAGATGGCCAGGCCCTGGTGGTCCAGGGTCTGGTTCAGCTCCGGCAGCACGCCCTTGTACGGGATCACCATCATGCCGTTGTGGCCGAACACGAAGTACGTGCTGAACCGGCCGTCCTTGACGTCCTGCGGCGAGATGGTGTGCAAGTGGGCCGCGTGGTAGTTCTCGTTGAAGCCGTCGATGACGACCTTCCAGTTCGCCTCGAGGTCCCAGGTCAGCTTGTCGTGCAGCACCATGTCTTCCATGCGGTAGGCACCGAGGTCGCCGGTGATCTCCGCGCCGATCCAGTCCGCCAGCGGCGGCGCGACGCCCGGCCCGGCGAGCACCGCCCAGACCCAGCCGCCCCATTCGGCGACCTCGATCGCTGGCGCGCACGCGTCCTTGAGCTGCCGTTCGTCGAAGTCCTCGCGGTCCGGCACGCCGACGAGCGTGCCCTGCAGGTCGTAGCTCCAGCTGTGCCAGCGGCAGGTGAAGCGGCGGGCACCCTGGCCGGACCGGGGCACGATACGGGCGCCACGGTGCTGGCAGACGTTGTGGAAGCCGCTCACGCCGCCGTCGCGGCGGCGGCTGATGACGATGGTCTCGCCCTGGCCCTCCCAGACCACGTGGTCGCCGGTGCCCGAGATCTCGCTGGAGCGGCAGATGATCTGCCAGCTGCGGTTCAGCACCTTCCGGCGCTCGGCCTCGAACCGGGCCGGGTCGGTGTAGACCCTCGAGTCGAGCTCGGCGGGGCCGATGTCGGGGATCAGCGGCACGCCCGCCCCGAACCTGGCCGGCAGGTCTCCGCGATGCGGGACGTAGACCATGTCGTCTCCTAGTTAGCGGAATCAGTCTGGTGAAACTGCCGGTTTTGATTATTCATGCGCTGGGCCGTGCGGGGCAACACCCCAGCTAGATCGATTGGGCCGGCCGGCCGCCGCGCGGCCTTTTAGGCTCTGACTACGATCTGACTATGCAGCCGCACCCGATTCCGGCTTCCCCGTCCACCCCGTCGCCCCCACGCAAACCCCCGGCTCAGGCGCCGTCGCCGACCTCGCTGGACTGGCCGTTCCTGACCGGACAGCCGGACGTGGTCCAGCTGACGTTCGTCCGGCACGGCAAGCAAGACGTGCCCTCGGGCGCGTTCACTCCCGCGCTGTGGGCGGACCCGCCGCTGTCCGACCTGGGCAAGCGCCAGGCGGCCACGGTCGGCAAGGCGCTAGCGGACGAGCCGGTCGCCGCGGTGGTGTGCAGTCACCTGGAGCGGGCCGTCGAAACGGCCCGCGAGGTCGCCGCCCCGCACGGCCTGGAACCCGTCATCTACCCGGAGCTGCGCGAGGTCGAGACGTACCGGGACGTGCCCGACGGGGTGCGGCTGGAGGACGTCCTGTCGCCGGTGATGTGGCGGGGCGTGCGGGAACGGTTCAACCGCGAGCTGCGCTGGGACGTATCGCCGTTCTCGGAGAGCAGCGCCGAGTTCCGGCACCGGGTGGTCACCGTGGTCGAGGGCATCCTGGCCCTGCACAAGGGCCGGCAGCTCGCGATCGTCTGTCACGGCGGCGTCATCAACGCCTACATCGGCCATCTGCTCGGCCTGCGCCAGGACATGTTCTTCCGGCCCGCGCACGCCTCGGTGAGCCGGGTCCTGACCGGTGACGGCCGGCGGGTTATCCATACCCTCAACGAACTGCACCACCTGCAGGCCGCCGACTCTTCTCTGGTCACCTTCTGAAGGCACGGGTTTCATGGACGCACTGGGCTCCCGATTCGAGCGGTTCCTGACCGCCGTCGAGCCGGACCGCGCGGGCCGGGTCATCGCCTGCGAGGCCATCACCGGCGGATACAGCCGGATCAGCGCCCGGGCCCGGGTGCGCTGGCGCGACGGCGCGGAGGATACCTTCATCCTGCGCGGCGACCCGCCGCCCGGCAGCGGCGTGTTCACCAGCGACCGGGACGCCGAATGGGACCTGCTCGCCGCGCTGCCCGGCGCGACGTCAGTGTCCACCCCGGTGGCCCGCTGGTACGACCATTCCGGTGAGTACCTGGGCTCCAAGGCCATCGTGATGGACTGCGCGGCGGCGGTGTCGCTGCAGGACGAGATGGCCCGGGCCGCCAGGGTGGACACTGGTGCGGGGCCACTGACCGACCTGTTCGTCGATATCTTCGCGGCCGTGCATCAGACGCCACTGGACCGGCTGCCCGCCCGGATGCCGCGGCCGCCGGACGGCCCGGCCTACCTCGACGGGGTGCTGGCCGGCTATGACCGGATGGCCGGGGAGTACCCGAGTTGCGCGCCGGTGCTCCGGTACGTTAGCTGGTGGGCCCGGGCCCACCAGCCGCCGCCGGTGCCGCTCGGGCTGGTGCACGGCGACTGCCAGCCGTCGAACGTCCTGGTGGGCCCTTCCGGGCCGCCGCTGGTCATCGACTGGGAGTTCGCGCACATCGGCGACCCGCGCGAGGACCTCGGTTACTACACGCAGATCCCGCTTGAGCCGAACGTGTACTGGACCGACCCGGAGCGGTTCCTAGGCCGCTACCGCGCCGCCACCGGGCTGACCGAGGAGCAGGTCAACCCGCGGGTAGTCGACTACTTCCTGATAATCGGGATGGCAGCCCTGCTGGAGCAGCTGCTCGTGGCGGCCGCGGCTATCGGGGGCGCCGAACGGCCCGGCATCCTGGCGTCGTACCTGATCAACGCGATCTCGCACCAGCACGACATGTTCCTGGCCATCTGTGACCGGCTGAACTGACAGGGGTGAGGGAAGTGCGGGACATGCTTTCTGCCATCTGCGGCCGACTGAGCTGAATTGAGGAGGTGCCCATCGTGATCACCAAGCCGACCACGGACGCGCTGATCGAGGACTGCTGCCGGGAGCTGATGGAGGGCATCCTGCCCGGGCTGACCGACGAGACGCTCAAGCTGCGGCTGGTCATGACCGAGACCGTGTTGCGCAACGCGGCGGTGCGGGCCGCGCACGAGATCGCCTGGATGCGCGAGGAGACGACGGCCTTGCTGGCCTACGCCAGGCGGGTGGCGGCGCGGCACGGGAGCGCGCCGTTGCGGGCAGCGCTGGCCGACGCCGGGGCAGGCCCGTCAGACAGCCTGCACCTGGCCGACGTGGCCGAGTGCTACGAGCGGGCCGGGCGGGCGTTCGCGGCTGCGCTGGCCGCGGCGCAGGAGGCCGGGGCCGCGGATCTGGTCGCCCGGGCACGCGAGGTGCTGCGGGACCGGATCGCGACCGAGAAGGAGGTCATGGCGACCTACGCGGTGGTCGGGCGCTGACCGGTCAGGGGGTGCGGGAGTAGGGCATCGGGCGGACCAGCTGGAGAGCTTCGTCGGCAACGGACTCGGCGAAGGTGGCGTGCCAGCGGGCGGCATCGGGGTGTGCCCGCACGACCTCGAGCGCCTCGAGTGCGCTGTTGGGGGACGGGATCCGCCACAGGTGGTAGACCGCGCCGAGGCGGCCGATGCCGGGGGTGAAGGCGCCGACCAGCCGCCAGCCCTGGCTCTCCAGCACGGGCGCCATCTCGGCCATGGCGTCCGCGAAGACGCGATGCTTGCCCCGGACGAGCTGGATCGTCACGTGCAGGTATACCGCCCCGTCCTCAGGCATGCTGTCGTCAGTCATAGTTTATGTAATAGCATCCTAGAAACTATCCCCATAACGGGAGGCCGGCCATGCGGTTCGAGGGGAAGGTCCTGCTCGTTACGGGGGGCGCGTCTGGGCTCGGGGCCGCGGTCGGGCGACGGTTCACGGCCGAGGGCGGCCGGGTGGCGGTGGCCGACCGTGACGAGGGCAAGGCGCAGGCGGTGGCGGGCGAGCTCGACGGCGCCATCGCGCTGGGGGTGGACGTGTCCGACGAGGACGCGGTGGGCCACTGCGTAGACACGGTGGCGCAGCACTTCGGGTCGGTGGATGGCCTGTTCAACGCGGCCGGCCACGCGGAGTTCGGGCCGATTGAAGAATGGTCGTTCGAGCGCTGGCAGCGGATGATGACCGTGCACGTGGGCGGGACGTTCCTGTTCTGCCGGCAGGTGCTGCCGGTGATGCGCAAGCGGCCCGGCGGCGCGATCGTGAACGTCGCGTCGGTGGCCGCGGTCAAGGCCCAGTCCGGGAACGCGCCGTACGGCGCGGCCAAGGGCGCGATCGCGGCCTTCTCCCGGCAGCTGGCGCGCGACGTGGCGCCGGAGATCCGGGTCAACACGGTGGCGCCGGGCCGCACCCGGACCGGGATGACCGAACCGCTGATGATCGCGCGGGCCGGCAGCGTGGAACAGGGATCAATCGCGTTCGGCCAGGGCAACCTGCAGAAACGGGTGGCCGAGCCGGAGGAGATCGCGGCGCCGGTGTGCTTCCTGCTGTCCGGCGAGGCGAGCTTCATCACCGGGGCGCTGCTGGCCGTGGACGGCGGGGAAACCGCCTGAGGGCAGCGGGCCGGAGAGCATTGACCAGATACTGAAGTCGGTGTAAACATTGCCTCGTCCTAAGGAGGACCAGCATGGGGAAACTCGACGGCCGGGTGGCGGTCATCACCAGCGGTAGCACCGGGATCGGGCGGGGCATCGGCGAGGCCTTCCTCGCGGAAGGCGCCAGCATCGTGATCAACGGGCGGGATCCGGAGAAGGGCGCGAAGGCGCTGAAGGAGATGAACGCCGGCGACCGCGGCCACTTCATCCGGGGTGACGTCACCGTCCGCGAGGACATCGACGGCGTGGTAGGCGGGGCGGTCGAGCGCTTCGGCAAGATCGACATCCTGGTCAACAACGCCGGCGGCCTGATCAAGACCGCGCCGGTGGCGAACCTGGCCGACGAGGACTGGGACTACGCGGTCAGGTGGAACCTGTACTCGGCGTTCTGGGCCAGCCGCAAGGCCCTGGAGTACATGATCCCGCAGCAGTTCGGCCGGATCATCATGATCTCCTCGGTGGAGGGCAAGCACGGCAAGCCCGCCATCCCCGCGTACGTGACCTGCAAGCACGCCATGATCGGCCTGGCCAAGTCGATCGCCAAGGAGAACGGCACTTCGGGCATCACCTGCAACGCGATCTGCCCGGGGCTGGTGTGGACCGACGTGCTGGTGGCGACCGGGCCGGACAGCGCCAAGGAGATGGGGCTGACCTTCGAGCAGATGGTCGACCTGTTCGCGCAGGAGACCGCGCTCAAGAGGATCAGCACCGTCGAGGAGGTCGCCGCGGTGGCGGTCCTGCTCGCCTCGGACGTCGCGGGCGGGATCACCGGCTCGGCGTACAACGTCGACGGCGGGACCGCCGCGTACTGACCGGCGGCGTACTGACCGGCAAAGCGCGGCGAACCCGGCCGCGGGGGCACGTACGGTGCTCCGTTCGGCCAAATAAAAGAATGGAACAGGACGGTCAGCGGCGTGCGGTCAGTCGCGGCGGCGGGGGTAGGCCCAGCCTTTTTCCTCGGCGAGCAGGGCCTCGACGATCTGGTAGGCGCGGATCGCGGCGGCGTCGGCGGCGGCGCTGACCTGGTAGCCGACCGCTCCCCCGGTGGTGGCCTGGATCGCCTCCAGCAGCGGCTGGTCCTCGGTCATGGTGCCGTCGTAGACCTCGCGCAGCCGGGCGGTCACCGACTCGTCGCCGGGCGCGTAGTTGCGCGCCCCGCGCCAGATGATCAGCGTGCGGGCGGCGTCGACCGGGGTGAAGGCGCGGATGAACACCCCCTGGTAGACGCGCTGGTCGGGGCCGATGATGTCCATCTCGTCCACGTGCAGGGCGGGCGAGACGAAGGTGCCGGTCTCGCGCTGGACGTACTCGGTGTCCGCGGGCAGGCCGGTGGCGTCGTGCTGCCAGCCGATCAGCGGGGCGGGGGTGAAGGTCCGGCTGTAGGAGACGGTGGTCTCGGACACCTCGATCCGCAACGGCGGCGGGTCCTGCACGTAGCCGCGGTGGATCCGGTGCGGGTGGACGTAGGGGAAGTGGGTCCGGTCCAGCGCGTTGTCGTGCAGCAGCAGGTAGTTGACGGCCATCTCCCGCGCGCCGCCCAGGACCGTCCAGCCGGGCTCGCGCAGCGCGGGCAGGTCGGGCGGCTCGGTACCGCGGCTGCGGGCCGGGTTGCCGGGCCAGACCCAGACGAACGGCGGCCGTTCGAGGACCGGATAGCTGCGCACCTGGGCCCCGTACGGCACGTGGCGCTGGGACGGCACGCGGACGCACTGGCCGTCCGGCGCGTACGTGAACCCGTGGTAGGCGCAGACGACACGGTCCCCTTCGAGGGTGCCCATGGACAGCGGCGCGGCGCGATGCGGGCAGCGGTCATCGAGCACCGCGGCCCGGCCGTCACCGGTCCGGAACAGCAGCAGCCGGCGCCCGAGCGCCTGGCGCGCGAGCAGCGACCGGCCCACCTCGTCGCTGGTCGCGACGACATACCAGCAGTTCAGCGGAAAGTTTTCCGGCCCCGCCGGGTCGTTCATGGCCGCCTCCTGGTGGTGGTCACAGGTCGAGCACCAGCCGATCGGACTTCGACCTCCCGACGCATATCATCATGTACTCGTTGGCCTCCCGCTCGTCCTCGGACAGCAGCGAGTCGCGGTGGTCGGGGACGCCCTCAAGCACCCGGGTCTCGCACGTGCCGCAGACGCCCTCCAGGCAGGAGGACAGCACGCTGACGCCATTCTCGTCGAGCGCGTCGATGATCGACTGGCCGGGCGGCACGGTGATGGTCAGCCCGGAACGCTGGCAGACCACCTCGAACGGGGCCTCCCCCGCCTGGCCGGCGGCCGGCTCGGGCTGCGGCTTGGCGGCGAACCGCTCCAAGTGCAGGGATCCAGAGGGCCAGGCCGCGCAGCGCTGCTCGGCCGCGGTCAGCAGGCCCTCGGGGCCGCAACAGTAGACCAGGGTGCTGTCGGCCGGGTTTTGGAGGATCTCGTCCAGCGGCAGCAGGCCCCGGGTGTCCTGCGGCCAGAGGGCCACGCGCTCGCCGTAGGGTTCCAGCTCGTCCAGGAACGCCATGGACGCCTGGCTGCGGCCGCCGTAGTACAGCTGCCAGTCGGCGCCCGCCTCGGTCGCGGCCGCGACCATGGGCAGGATCGGGGTGATGCCGATGCCGCCGGCCAGGAAGATGTAGCGCGGAACCGAGTGCAGCGGGAAGTGGTTGCGCGGGCCGCGGACGGCGACCTGGTCCCCGACCTGGAGCGTGTCGTGCACCCGGCGGGACCCGCCGCGGCCGTCCGGATCGAGCAGCACCGCGATCCGCCAGCTGTGCTGGTCGCCCGGGGTCCCGCACAGGGAGTACTGGCGGACGGCGTCGTTCAGCAGCAGGTCGATGTGGGCGCCCGGGGTCCAGCCGGGCAGCTGGGCACCTCCCGGGTCGGCCAGGGTCAGGGAGACGACGCCCTCGGCGCGCATCTCGCGGGCCGTGATGAGGAGATCGCTGCGGCGTTCGGAGAATACCGTCAGCATCGCCGCGCTGGGGGCCTCCTCCGAGGACATGCTGCTCCTCTGGCTACGGCACGATGACGGCGCGGCCGGAGAGCTGGCCCTGCTCCATCAGCTCGTACGCGTGCAGCGCGTCTTCGAGCGGGAAGCGCTGGACGTGGGCCTTGATCCGGCCCTGCCGGGCCAGGGCGATGACCTCGTGGAGTTCGGGCAGGGTGCCCCAGAACGAAGTGGTCAGGCTGACCTCGTACGGCAGCGCGTAGAAGTTCCAGGCGAACTGGCCCGCCGCGGCGCCGACCACGACCAGGTCCGTGCCGGCCTTGGCCACCGCCGCGCCGAGCGCGATGGTCGGGGCGCTGCCCACGAAGTCCAGCACCACGTCGGCCCCGGCGCCGCCGATGGCGTCTCTGACCTGTTCTGCCACGTCGCTTTGGGCGTTGATGGTTGCCGCCGCGCCGACCTGGCGGGCCAGGGCCAGGGCCGGCTCGCGGGTGTCCACCGCGATGACCGTGGCCGGGGTCATCGCGCTGAGGATCTGGATGGCCAGGTGGCCGAGGCCGCCGGCCCCGATGACCACCGCGTGCGAGCCCGGGGTCAGCTTAGGCTGGACCCGCTTGATCACGCGGTAGGGGGTGAGTCCGGCGTCGGTCAGCGGCGCGACGTCGGCGGGATCGAGGTCGCCGATGGGCACCAGCCGGCGCGGATCGGCGATGAGCAGGTACTCGGCCATGGCGCCATCGACGCCGAACCCGATCCCGGGCGGCCCCTCCATGCCGTGGACGCAGAGGTTCTCGGCGCCGGCCGCGCACGGCCGGCACTGCCCGCAGCCGAGCAGGCCGTACACCGCCACGGGTGTGCCGGGCTCCAAGCCTTTGACGCCGCTGCCGAGCCGGTGGACCCAGCCGGCGGCCTCGTGCCCGAGCACGAACGGCGGGCCCCACGGAGCCATTCCCTCGGCGAATTCCCGCATCACGTGCAGGTCGGAGTGGCATGCGCCGGCGCCGCCGACCTTGATGACGACCTGTCCGGGACCCGGCTCGGGCTCGGGCAGGTCCACCAGTTCGGGATCGGACTGGAAGCTCTTGAGCTGCAGGGCGCGCATGAATCCTCCGGTACGGTCAGGCGAGCAGCGTTAGCGGGTTGGTGAGCCGGGAGGCCACGGACCGCAGGAACTCGGCGGCGGGCGCGCCGTCCACGGCCCGGTGGTCGAAGGTGATGCTGAGGGTCAGGACCTGGGTGCGGTGCGGCGTGTCTTCTTCCCAGCGGACCGAGTCGCGGAGGCGGCCGACGCCCAGGATGGCGACCTGGCCCGGAGTGATCACCGGGGTGAAGAAGTCGATGCCGAAGCTGCCCAGGGTGCTGACGGTGAAGGTACCGCCCTCGAGTTCGGGCAGGGTCAGCTTTCCGGTGCGGGCGGCCTGGGCCAGTCTTCTGGTCTCGGCGGCCATCGCGGACAGCGGCAGCTGGTCGGCGCGCTTGAGGACCGGGACCATCAGGCCCTCCTCGAGGGCCACCGCGAGGCCGACGTTGATCTCTTCCCGGAGGTGGACAGCGTTGTCGCGGACTTCGGCGTTCAGGCGAGGGTGGTCGCGCAGGGAGAGCGCGGCGGCCCGGACGACCAGGTCGGTGATGGTCGGCGCCTGCTGCCACTGCTCCTTGAGCTGGGCCCGCAACGCCACCGCGGCGTCCATGGTGGCCTCGGTGCCCAGCGTGAGCTGGGCCATCTCCTGCAGGCTGGCGTGCATCCGGGTGGCGATGACGCCGCGCATCCCGGTGAGGGGGATGACGCTTGATGGTGTGCTTGCTGGCGTGCTTGCTTGTGTGGCTGGCGCGGGGCGCGCGGCGGCGGCCGCGATATCCGAGCGGAGCACCCTGCCGCCCGGGCCGGTGCCGGCCACGGCGGCGAGATCCACTCCGGCCGCGGTGGCGTCCCGGCGCACCAGCGGCGAGACGGTCCCTTGGCGGGCGGGGATGGCGGGCGCGGCGGCCGCCGCGTCCAGCACGTCGGCGGTGATGATGCGGCCGCCCGGGCCGGTGCCGGCCAGCAGCGTGATCTCGATGCCCCGGTCACGGGCCACCCGGCGGGCGTTGGGCGAGGAGAACAACCGCCCGGTGCGGGCCAGCGTCGCTTCGGTGGCGGGCGTCCCGGCGGCAGCGGGCGTTGCGGCGGCTATTTCGGCGGCGGCTCCGGGCGGCTCTTGGCCGACGGCTCCGGACGGCTTTTCGCCGGCGGCTCCGGGCGGCTCTTCGCCGGCCTCCAGGAGCCAGCCGATCAGGGCGCCGGGCGGCAGCTCCGCGCCCGGCTCGACCGCCGGGTGGAACAGGCCCGACCCCTCCGCCTCGACCTCGACGTCCACCTTGTCGGTGGCCAGCCGCAGCAGCGGGTCGCCCGGTTTGACCGGGGTGCCGGGGGCGACGAGCCACTCCTCGATCAGCCCGTACTCCATGGTCAGCCCCAGCTTGGGGATCAGGACCTCGACGGCCACGTCAGCCCCCGGTGCGCTCGAGCAGCCGCCGGACTCCGGCCACGATCCGGTTGCTGTCCGGGATGTAGGCGCGTTCGAGCACCGGGCTGAACGGCACCGGGGCGAACGGCGCGCCGAGGCGGAGCACCGGCGCGTCCAGGTAGTCGAACGCCTCCTCCTGGATCTGCGCGGCGATCTCGGCGCCGATGCCGCCGAAGGTGACCGCCTCGTGCACGACCAGGGCCCGGTTCGTCCGGCGGATGGATTCCAGGATGGCCGCACTGTCGAGCGGCTGGACGGTGCGCACGTCGATCACCTCGACCTCGGCGCCTTCCTGGGCTAGTTCACCGGCGGCGGTCATCGCCTCGGGCACCATGCGGCCGACCGCGATGACGGTCGCGTCGCGGCCGGAGCGCAGCACGTTGGCCTGGCCCAGCGGGATCTCGTAGATCTCCTCGGGCACCGGGCCCTTGCTGCCGAGCATCCGCTTGTTCAGCACGACCACCGTCGGGTTGTCGTCGCGGACGGCCGCCACCATCAGGCCCTTCACGTCGTACGGGGAGGAGGGCAGCGCGACCTTCAGGCCCGGCACGTGGGCGAGCCACGCTTCCAGGCTCTGGCTGTGCTGCGGGCCCGCCGACAGGCCGGCCCCGCCGGCCGTGGTCAGCGTGAGCGGGACCGAGACGTCGCCGCCGAACATGAACTTCAGCTTGGCCGCCTGGTTGTACAGCTGGTCCATGGCGACCCCGATGAAGTCGAAGAACATCAGGTCGCAGACCGGCCGCAGGCCGCGGGCGGCGGCCCCGACGCCCATCCCGATGAAGCCCATCTCGGAGATCGGGGTGTCGATGACCCGCTTCTCGCCGTAGGCCTTGAGCAGCCCGTCGAAGGCGTGGAACACGCCGCCGTAGTGAGCCACGTCCTCGCCGATGACCAGGACGTTCTCGTCCTCGGCCATCAGCTGCATGAGCGACTCGGTGAAGGCCTTGACGTAGGTGATCTCGCGCACTGGCGTCCTCACACCGTGTAGACGTTGTCGAGCAGGTGCGCCGGGTCGGGATCGGGGCTGTCCTCGGCGAACTGGATCGCGGCGGCGATCTCCTCGCCGGTGTCGGACCAGACCTTCTCCAGTTCCTGCTGAGCAGCCAGGCCGGCGCTGGTCATGCGCTGCTCGAGGGCGGTGATCGCGTCCCGCTCCTTCCAGCTGTCGATCTCCTCCTGGGTGCGGTAGGGGATGCGCAGGCCCTTGACGCCCTGATGGTCATAGAACCGGTAGGTCTTGGCCTCCAGCATGGCCGGGCCCTCGCCGGCCCGGGCCCGCTCCACCAGCCGCTTGGCGGCGAGGTAGACGGCCACGGCGTCCATGCCGTCCACGATGTCGGCCGGCATGCCGTAGGAAGCGGCCCGGTCGGCGACGTCCTTGATCAGCATGTGCCGGTCCTGCGGGGTGAATTCGGCGTACCCGTTGTTCTCGCAGACGAACACCACCGGCAGCTGCAGGACGGCCGCCAGGTTGGCGGATTCGTGGAAGGCCCCGATGTTCGTGGCACCGTCGCCGAAGAACGGGACCGCCACCGAGTCGTGGCCCTTATAGACGGCCGCGAGCGCCGCGCCGACGGCGTGCGGGATGCCGCCGCCCACGATGCCGTTCGCGCCGAGCATGCCGATACTCAGGTCGTTGATGTGCATACTGCCGCCGCGGCCCTTGCAGTACCCGGTCTGCTTGCCGAACAGCTCGGCGTACATGTACCGCAGGTCCGCGCCCTTGGCCACCGCGTGGCCGTGGCCGCGGTGGGTCGAGGTGATCACGTCGTCGGCCCGCAGCGTGGTCATCACGCCGGCCGCGACAGCCTCCTGCCCGACGTACAGGTGCAGGAAGCCGGGCATCTTGCCCGCTTCCATGAGCTTGCCGGCCTCCTCCTCGAAGAGCCGGATCCGGACCATGCGCCGGTGGAGGTCGTGGACGACGTCGGGCGGCAAACCTGACATCGGGTCCTGTTCTGCTGGCACGGTCATTACTGCTCCAGGTGGACCACGCGGTGGCTGCTCACGCC
>Ga0210390_10000599_pt1 | contig 39005 bp, 32 predicted proteins | sample IncBWH11OmetaG_FD_161050 | JGI IMG/M metagenome (GOLD analysis project Ga0210390, IMG submission 161050) | Forest soil microbial communities from Barre Woods Harvard Forest LTER site, Petersham, Massachusetts, United States - Inc-BW-H-11-O ...
CATCAAAAAAGCCGTGGCCAGGATGACGTACCGATGCACTAGGTGTAACCAAGCGAAAACAGCCAACAATCCCGCGGCGGACGCTAACCAAATGTAGGTCGCGATGAAGAGAGCCCGCCTGTTGCTCAAATCGGCGAGCGCGCCAGCCGGAAAGGTGAAAAGAAAGAAGGGTAAAGAAGCGGCGGTGGTCAGGAGTGACAGAAGTAAGGTTGAAGGGCCCGTGGACATATGCATGAGCCAAGTCGCAACCGTGCTGTGAGCACCCACGCAAACGCCCGAGATCAAACTGGCTAACCACAACCGGAAAAAGACGCGGTTTTTCAGCGCCAACCACACGGAGGTGTTATGTTTTAGTTCGTTAGCCACACCCTAATTTTAAGATGAAGTCAATTCGGAACGTTTCAATAGCGATTTTTCGACGGCAAAGTTTAGAGGGACTGCTATGTTGCGATAGTTTCTGGAATTGATACTTGCGCTTTTTTAGGACAAACCGCTTGATTGCTTATCCAGTTCTATCTTAGTCGAATCGTTTTGCTATACCAGAATACAACTGGAAACAGGTCGTAAAAAGTATTGGAGAGGCGCATTGATTGCACGAGGAGTAGGTTTTTATTTAGTATCTGCCTTGTGGCGTTTAGCAGGCAAACTTATTAGAAGAACAACGCCATTAGCCGCTGCTTCGGTCGTAAGAATCAGCCGTATTGATCTTCGTAGCTGTGCGAGGTCTGCCATTCGTCGTAGCACCACTGACGTTGCCGAAGCTGTTCTTGGAATGGGATGTGGGAGAGAAGTCTCTCTACTGCCCAGTGTTCAAATTACCAGCAGCTGTGGCGGCATGTTTTCCTCCTCGGTGGGGGTACATTCGTAGCAGACAATTGGTTTTGTGGAAGATCCCGGGTTTGGTGTGAATTCTGCCGTCCAGGAACCAAATTCTGCGGTTTTTGAGATCCTCACGGCGAATAAGGCGCCCAAGTCCCTGGCGAAGCGTGAAGGCCGCGTCCAGCAATTCCTGCTCAAAACCAAGCCGCGCAACGCGTGCCAAGTGGGCAGCTGTGCGATTGCGGCCCATGGGATTTCGAGTAATCACAAGGTCCGTGAGAATCCTGTCGTCGGAAGCATTCTTCGCCAATTCGTCGCGGAGATCGAGCCCTGTCCACGCGGGGCCGGTTGCAACCCAAACAGGTCTATTGCCAGCTCTCGCCTCTGCTTTAAAAAGCGACGTCAAGGCTTTAACGGAATCATCCCGAGTCTGAACGATTCGGCGCTCATTCAGGGAATCCAAGCGGTTGCCGAGTGCTTCTGTATCGGCGTAAGAACTGCACAATACTAGGGTGCCACCGGCGGCATCCTTAGCAACGAGGGAGATCGAGCTCGCAATCGTTTTGAACCATTTTTCGATCTCGATCGGCGATTCTCGTGATTCGCCTGGGTATGCAAACGCTTGTGCATGTTCAGGTTCTGGGCTGTAGAGCGTTGGACTGTTGTAGATCCACGGCGCGACAAAGGGTTTTGTTTCAAAAGACCGATCGGAAGGTATGAACAGCTTCAGGCGTATGAAACGCGAAGAAAATTGAGCAGGTCTCTCACACACATACAATGTCGCAGACAGCAGACAAGCGCTCTTGAAGCTATCCCACAAATTTGCGAAATGATGCCGAAGGGAACTAGGCCCAACAGTGACGCTTGGGAGGCGCAGTTTCGGAGAAAAGGTAACGCGTGCCTCAAAGTTATATGACGCGATTTGCTCCAATGTGTAATGCCAACGGTGGGTTCTCTCCAACCAGAGAATATCATCCGAATGTTTGATTTCTTTCAAGTGCGCGGCCAAAGCCGAAGCGTACTGGCGAAACTTTTGATAGGGAGGCTCACCTTCAGCGCCAGCCCGAACAAAATAATCGGGTGGCAACATTTCCAATTGTTCTTTACACTGGGATATTAGCACTGCGATAGACTGCCAGCGGTTAGGCGAAATATCTTTGCGCGTATATCCATCCCTGAGCGAAGCATAAAGGTGTCGGATAGATAAATCGCTTCCCGTGCAACTAGCCATAGCCTCTTCTAACTGGTGCGCCTCGTCGATAAAGATGGCACCGAAGCCAGGAAGCAGCGCTGGTCGCTTGGCACGAATACTCAAAATCGAAAGACACAGCATCGTGTGAGTGCTAAAAATTACTTGCGCATTGTTAATGCCTTCCCTTGCTTCTTTATATGCGTCGAGACCAGGGCATGGCTCGGAGAGATCGTCGCAGACTACCGATGGCGCGTAGATTTCAGGAACAATGTCAATCAGATCGTCAACGAGCCATTGAACAGGGACATGTGTTTTGAGCAATTGGCTAGTCCTTGTAATCGTGGGTCCACCCTGCTTTATCCATGATCTGGCGCGGGCCGCCGCATCAGGCGCGCTAGTCTCGAGGGCGGGGAGAAGATCCTCGAGTTTATACAAATCAACGAAATTACGTCTACCTATGTAGATCGCGATTGTGGGATGGATTGGGAGTTCTTTGGCTGTTATGGTAAATTCCTCAAAAAGTTGATATAACACAGCCAGGGTTGGGGCGAAGATTCCGACATTTGTGCTGGATAAAAGGGGCAAGGCCGTTTTGGCTATTACCCTGCTTTTTCCGATGCCGGTACTGCCCTCTAGGAGGGTGATCTTGTCAGCGTGGATGCCCTTTGTCAGGAGTTCCACCATTTCTTGCTGTGCCCTATGCTGATTCCATTTCCGCGACTCCCTTACAGGGACGCCCGGAAACTCGGTAGCGACGACTGGCCTGTTGCTATGAGTGACTGCTGCGGAGACTAAACCGCGAATCAGATCGTTGCGAGAAAGGGAACTGGGATGTGCGTCAATTTGTGCCGTGACTAGCGCTGGCAGGTAAAGAGATAGTTTCCGCAGGTTACTGGTATGAAGGGGGGGAGGAGTGGGCTCAAGTCCGAGGGCCAAGGCGTTTTCTAATAATTGACGGGCATATTTTCCGGAATCAACATCCAAAGGTACTAAAATGGTATAATTCATGAAAGGGCAGGCAGAGAGCTACAACTGTTTTGAGGGGAAGACTTTAGATCTAGGTTGCTGTGGAAAGCCCGAGCCTCCAAGGGATGATCAGGAACCACAGACTTGCGAGAGCGATTTCCGACGTCACGTGGTCGAGCTTCGTCGCCGTACTCAACGGGCCTGTTCCAGGTCAGGCGCGCTCGAAGGTTTGCCGCTCGAGGGTGCAACCGGTTGACGTTTCGCCGGTGCCTTGCACGGGGGCGTCCACCCTTATTCTTGCGAAAGAGCGATCGTTGAGCACGCCGCAGTTCCGGCAGTTTCGTTCCCTCAACCTGATTGACGCAGACGGACGTGGATCTTGCCGACGTGTTGAACTCCCAACTTGTTTCCTTTGAGACGGATGCCGTCGCTCGGGTAAAGAAGCGAGTTGAATTGGTCGGCGCTTGTGAATTGCGGAAAACCCGGTTCCTCACCGGCTGTGGCGCGTCGAAAGAAATTCTGAAAAGCTTTATCGAGCCTCCGCAGGGGGCCTTGAGCAGTACTGAAATGGATTGTGGCAAACCACTGATTGTCATTTCGTTCATCTTTAAACCAGCCGGATTGATTGATCCGCGTAACTGTGCGAGATCTGCCATTCGTCGTACCGCTGACGTGGCCCCCGCTCCTGGCTAAAGCTAGTCCATAGGCGAAACCCATAGGCGCGGAACATCCGTCATTTTCCCTTTTGGCTTTCAATGTGTTTGCGAACCGAAGCCTCACTGACGTGACCAATGCTGCCGGCGTAGTAACGCCTGAACCAAAGCGCAGGGAGCCGGCTGCGCAAGAGGCGGAATTCAATAGCCCGTGAGAACCGGACGGCAGTACTTCGGACACCATACCAGGTGAAAATCGGAGCGAGAACACCGCGTTGGCATTGCGTGCGTGTCGCGTCCCGCCAATTTCCCCCGATACCTAAAAGGAAGCGGTTCTCTCGCCGCCGAATTCTATCGGTCATTGTCCGCTCCAAAACGCATTGCAGATTGTCCGGCGCCTGCGGGACGGCACACAGAAAGCCTGGGATAGCCGAGTTCGTGTATCGGATTTTTGGCCAGGGACAGTAAGAAGCAGGAATCCGCGCGTTTTATGGCTTTGGGGCACGCAGTTTGAGATAAAATCCAAGGTGTTCACGCGCCCTGTTTCGCCACAATTCTTGTTGACTATAATCGGATTAGTTTCAAGTCTCTCAACAAAGCTAAAGATTGCCAAGCATGTTTCTTCGATTTTCTATCCGCGTACCTAAAGACAGGGTGCTGTTTCGTTACGGTCAATCGCGCGAGCTCGTTGCTAAAGCCGCCCAAGCGATTGTTGATCAGGAATTTGCACGCTTCCTGTTGTGGGTGGACGGCTCTCACAACCCGCGCAGCGGGCTTGCGCCTTTTCGGTATACGACCGCACGACGTGGCAAAACACTCGATATAGTTGCTCTGGGACAGGAGGCGGTTGAGCAACTCCTCACCAAAGGACATATGCTCTCGAGCGCGCTAGCCCGGGAGTTTGGGACATCGCCTTGCGATGGGCGTGAAATCGGGAGGTGTTCAATCACTTTGGGACGGACTCCGACTGGTTACAGAATCCCCCGCATGATCATCCAGAAATATCACTATGAGGAGAAATTCCGAGCGGCGGAAAGAGAGCACAAAAGCGGTAATCCTTCAGTAATTCTATGTGACCATGTTGCGCAAGTTATTGGGAGGGATCTGGTTCGGCAAGCGGAACTTATGGCGGTCGATATTCCGGAGGAAATTCAAATTGGCAATGTCGTGCTTGACGATCTGAAACCGGTTAAGGTGGTTTCTGGGCGATATAACCTCTCAGCGGCTGTTCGATTCTCTATGAGTCACATATTACGCGGCCCCTGGGCGGCGGGACATCTGGCCGCGCGGGGATACGGACGCATTTTAATGACGTATTCAAGATGACCGCATCTGAACTTGTTTGCAGGCAGGCCGGACTTCGTCCTCAAGGGGCTATCGGAGCGACGTCAGAAATCTGCGTGATGTGTGGACGACTAATTAATCCAGGCGAGCATCGATCCAAGTTCCGGCCATCGTCGTCGTTCATGGACGCAGCGGAACTGTGTGCTCGGGACAAGTCCACGAAGATTTGCGGCTATTGCGTGCATTTAACGGCCAAGGATTTGATGCTCAAAACGCAACTCGTTTGTATCACTACCGATCGAGTAATTCCTGCGGCAAGGCTTGCGCACAAAAAATGGCTCTTGCTCTATCCGCCAGAGCCACCGTTTGTCTTTCTACAAACCGACACAAAGCTGTCGCACATGATTTGGAGAACACCCGTCACCGTGTCAAAAGACCTGTGGTACGTTCGTCTTGGCGGGAGACAATTAACGGTGCGGATCGCTCTCGTAAAAAATGCGCTTGAGTGTTTCAAGCGGATCGCAGAGCGATACGAGGCGTCTAAAGCAAAACAGAACTTACGACATCCATTTACCTCACTTGATTTTGGGTTGCGGGACCTAAACGCTTGGAGAATCCGGCGTGACGCGGAGCCGTTCCTGGACGCACACGATTCAGAACTTATTATGAAGCTAAGGCCGGGCGAGTACTGGGCATTGGCAGTTTTGAGCACAAAACAAGAACCTGATAAACCCGAAAATAGACTTGATGCCGCAATATAAAATAGCGGGAAACATAAAAATAACTTCGCCATTGCACGTGGCAGCTCCCGGAGACAGGGTAATCGATCTACGTTCGTTACAAATCTCCTATGGAGAGGCGGACTCGGACCACATGAATCTCACCGGCACGACCATTTGCCCACTTGCCTTATCAGAGGACGAGATGCTAAGCGAAGGAATGGAAGCCTCGAAAAACCCGAACGATCGTGGCATGGTTTATTTGCCCATTTTTCCAGCAAACGATGCTCGAGGGCGGCTGAGGCGGCTTGCAGCGACGGAAGTCTTCAATCTGCTAGCGTCGCGCGGAGAGAAATTAACGCTCGAAACTTATCACGGGATGACCTGTGGAGCCGTCACGGGACAGCCAAACAAGCTAGTCACCTTCGATCTCGCAGTGAAAGCCGGCAGGCACCCGTTTCTTGGGTTGTTCGGCGGTGGGCCCCGCATGGTTCAGTCGAGTCTTCGAGTCAATACCCTCTGGCCAATTACCAGCGTGACGACTAAAGCTGGCTTGGTGCCACTCTACTACGAGGATGAGAAGGTGTTGGTGGGACTGTACCGATTGACCCGGGCCATGTTCTATCGGCGTATTGATGATGCTCTGGCGTTCAGTGACGGCCAAAGCGAGCTTATAGTGAAGGAGTATTCAACGGCTGTGACTGATTGGATGAGAGAGATTGATTCGGCAAAAGCTGCGGACGGAAAGAAAGGGCGTAACCCAAAGCAACTGCATACATTTGCGGCTATCGAGTATGTAGTACCTGGGACACGGTTCTACTCGGAATTTAATGTGAACACCGAGAGAGCGGGACTTAGTGCTTTAGGTCTTTTGATCCACGCCTTAACGGCCTTTGCTAACAAGCAAGGAATAGGGGGTTGGAGCCGCATCGGGTTTGGCCGGTTCGAGGCGGCATTCGATCTTCTGGCGCCGGATAATACTCGGGTGCCGCTACTGACAAAGTCCGAGGCAGGGTATGAACCGAACGTAAATGCAGAGCAAGTCGCCGAAGCACTGGACGCTTGGGCAACAGCCTCAGAAACGATAAAGGCGTCGGAACTGGAAGAGTTGTACGCTCTTCCGGAAGGAAAAAAGCCATTGCTGGCTAGTGTCCAACCGTAGAAAAGCAAGTGTTAATGAGACTCGAACCGAAACAGAATTCCTATGGTGGATGTATCGAACCGTTTTGCGTTACTTGGCGATTGAGCCAGCCTGTCTGTCTCAGCGAACGCCCGTTGCATCTGGATGCCTTATTGGCCTGGGCGCGGGTCAGGGAAGCTTTGCAATCCGGGAGGACGGCTCAAGAAGCGCTAAAAGCGCAGCTGGATCTTCCGCTTGAGTCTGCAGTAAAAGGCGATGACCAAATATGGAAAGCCAGCGCGCTTATGTTTCGGTTTCAGTCGACTCCGTTCCTAGTGCAAATGACAAGGAGGACAAGTACAGAAGAGTTAGCATTCGCGCGTGAGACAATTGTGACGACGCGAAAGAACAAAATAACCCAAGGAACGGGCCAGTTCAAAGACTTTGATCTCCGGATCACCTGCCAGTGGGTAGAGAAAGTGGAAGCGTACGGAGTTGGCGATATCGCGGCGGTCGGGGCATTGCTGGAGCAGGTATCGGCGCTAGGAAAGCTTACCCGCAATGGCTGGGGCACGATTGCCGACATGCAAATAAGTCCTGACAGCGAGGCTTTAGAAAAGTGGCGTTTTCGCACACTACCTTCGGTCTTTGAGAAGACCGAGTGGCATTATCCTGGGATCGGTAGTGTACGACCACCGTACTGGCGGCGTGAAGGGTGGGAGCCGGTATGGGAATTTGCCGGGATGTGATAACAGTGTGGTTGTGGCGTGAGGGCCTAGCACAGTAGACGTTCTTTGACAAAAATAGGAATGCTTCCCTAGAAGAGGCGCTCGCAAAGGGGTGAATAGACGAATGAAGACGCGAACGACCTAGATGAGCACTCTAACAGTCACCGCGTGAAAAGGCGCGGTGTGGAAAGGACTGCGCGTGCGCAGTTATGTTTGCTGACGCCAAAATAACAGTCACCGCGTGGAAACGTGCGGTGTGGAAAGAGCTCTATCTAGGAAAAGGATTCACAATTCGTTTGCTCCTTACCAGTGACCGCGTAGAGCGCGCGGTGTGAAAAGAAGCCACGCTAGCGTGGGGGACTAACCGGAGAATCTAGTATCAGTGACCGCGTAAAAATACGCCGGTGTGAAAAGACAGACCTGGCCTTCTCTGAGCGGCGTTAAAAGGCGGTATCAGGTCTTTAGGTAGTCCCGACGCCTTCAGATGCAGCGACTTTGAGCGGGAAATGCTGAATAGGTGAGGCTTAAGGGGCGCAATATGATGTAATGCAGCCTCGTAGTTTGAGGGCCTCTTTTGTAACTCAGTAACCGGGACGGCCCTCCGCTCAGCGTAGGGTGCTTTTAACGAGAAAATTAAGAATTCTTAATGTTCCATTAATTGATTCGTTGCCCTTCACAAGGGAAAGTATCCATGTGCAATCTTCGCTCTGTATCCGGATCCCGCTTTATGTCCTCTTGCTGTCAACGAGCACCGTATTCGCTCTTTGCGTCACCGCCTGTGCAACTAACGGCATAGGTAAAAGAAACCGAACTGGAAACTATGTGCAAATTAAACCGGCAGTATATAATCCTCAAACCAGGGGTTTTGATAAACCGTGGCCCTTTGGACCCGAATCGGCTGGGCGATAGCCTAGTGGCTATACAAGGAATGCTGCTGATGGTCCATTCGTTCTGAGAGAATCGAGGATTGTACTTCGGTGGTACTTGTTGCAAAGATGTGGCTTGCCGTAGAGCGCGTATAGCGAAGTTATCCAGGCAAATAAGATGAGATACGGACTGTATGAAGGATTTTACGCGCAACCTTCTGAGCGGCGTCCGGAATTACAATGGGAGCCGCAACGCCGGTGTGGCGGACGTATAAAGGCCACGGCGGTAGGGTTGCTCCAAGTGCTCTCTGAGCATAGATGTGGGGCATTGAGTTTTCGGATTATTGCATGGTGTGACTGGCTGCTGGTAGTGCTGGTACTCAGCTTTGGAACGTATACTTACAAGTGTCTCGACGACTGCCTTTTAATCGGTGTGAAAAAGCAATTGTCAATCCGAGCCGAGCAGATCGGCGGTACTTTTGCGAAGACTGGTCATCTCCCCGTGCGCCAGGTGCCTGTATTAAACGATCCATTAATTTTTGTGCACCGTAGCGGCGGTTTGGTCCCTGCGTTATTTGGGAATCCAGACATGTACAGCTTTGCCACTGCACCATTGAAGATCAGAAATCGAAAATATGTCATTGAAGTGGGAGCGCCCAAACAACCGGTCAAGGAGATCTTGCATGAAACTACGACAACGCTACTAATTGGACTGCTCGTTTGCGTGGCGTTCGCGACCGGGGGAAGCTGGTTATTCATCAAGCGCGCGCTTGTTCCCTTTCGAAAAATGGCTTTGGCGGTGCAGGCTTTAGCGGTAGCTCAACCAGACGATCGACTCAAGGGAGTCTCTGTCCGAGATGAAATCAAAAATCTATGTATCACCGTCAATGAAATGATCGGCCGGTTGGAGGAGTCATTTCAAATTGGGACCGTCATTCCCGCCGCAGTCTTGCCGGTGCCGGGGACTCGCCTGGAAAAGGCACGCGGAGAATTGGCGTGGTTCTTCAAAAATGCGCGAGTCTCAACGAGGCTTGCCGCCGGGCTTTTGCGGCTTTTAAAGGAAACCGAACGATTAATTGACATCGCTCAAAGTGTATCGACGCCTTCCGGCGCAGGTGCATGGCAAACTAATACGGAAAGGCTCAGGTTCTACCTCGCTGAAAGCGCTGCTATTGGGACGGCGCACGTTTGTACGCTAACCGAGAAGTTGCGATCGGATTTGTTATCTCAATCGGGGGGAGTGTTCGGGCAAAAGCTGTCTGGTGGACCGGAAAAAAAGGATGGCACCCAAAACAGGCGTAGTTACGAGAAAATCTGACGTTGCGCTAATTGCGTCGCGCCAGAAGATGAGTATGAAAGGATTCCGACAAAATGCGACTCCTGGTTGTTGAAGATGAGGAAAAGGTTGTACGATTCGTGACGCTCGGGCTCAAGGCCGAGCGGTTCGCCGTGGACGAAACGAGAGATGGCCGAACCGGTCTTGCAATGGCTTTGGAAACGCCCTATGATCTTCTCATTATAGATCTGATGCTCCCTGAATTGAGCGGAACTGAACTCATTTCGAGATTGCGCCGCCATAATTCGACTGTCCCGATCATCGTACTGACGGCCCGTGATGCGGTAGATGACAAAGTGAAAAACTTCGAAGCAGGAGCAGATGATTATCTCACCAAACCATTCGCGTTCGCAGAGTTGCTCGTCCGAATCAAAGCATTACTGAGACGAGGGCAGACTTATCACTCGAATTCCGTTTGCATCGGAGGTCTGGAGATTGATCGGATGAATCACCATGTCAAAAGGAATGGCACAACCATTAAGCTAACCTCCAAAGAATACGCGATCCTCGAATATCTCGCGGCAAATCCCGGACGCATTCTCTCGCGAACGATGATTAGGGAGCACGTGTGGGATCAGAGCTTTGAAGGCCTGACAAACATTGTGGATGTCTACATTAGGCATTTACGTGAAAAGATCGACGAGCCGTTTCATCACAAACTAATTCATACGTTTCGGAATGCTGGGTACAGCCTGAGCGAGGAGGATGAGAACTAAAACTCAAAGGGCGCTTAGTGACGAATATAGCTATGAATACCCGCTCGATACGTTTTAGACTGACTGCCTGGTATGGGGGATTATTAGTCGTATTAGGGCTTGGGTTCGGAACCTATTGCTATTGGCGCTTGGACCATTTTCTTTCACTCTATTTGACGGAATTATTTTCTCGTCGAGCGGAGCGAATCGCCAACACCCTGTTAGGGAATATCGAACGGAACGGCGAAGCCTATCTACGCAGTGAGATCGAGGCGAGATATGCGCCGGAAACCAATGATCGGTTCATCCGTGTCACGAGAGGCGACGGTTCCGTTATTTACCTCTCCGGCGAACCGAACGATCAAAGCTTTAATCCTAAGGAGGTAGCACGGCCGGTGAAGGCCATTTCGGGTCTATCCTCTCGCATTGAACACGTGGGTGGGAATGACCTGTTGATTTCCGCTTTGCCGTTTGTCAGCGGGCAGCAGCAGTATGTGATCGAGGTGGGTGAGTCAGCTTTGCCGATAAAAGAGGTCCTGCAAAAATTTTTAGTTTCGTTGCTCATCGGCTTGTCCGTCGTATTGGCAGGCGCGATCTGGGGAGGGTTTTTGGTAATTAGGTGGGCTCTGGCTCCGGTTAAGAAAATTACGTCGACGGCGGACGAAATCACGTCACTCCACCTGGACAAACGTCTTCCCATTGTTGAGACAGGCGATGAAATTGAGAGCCTATCGAAGACGCTTAACCGGATGATTGGCCGGCTGGAGGAATCTTTTCGGAGCGTCAATCGCTTTACTGCGGATGCCTCACACGAGTTGCGGACTCCGCTAACGATTATCCGTGGGGAGTTGGAAACATCGCTATTGGATAAAAGTCTATCGAAGAATGTGCGGCAGACAATTTACAGCCTTATCGAAGAAACGGAGAATTTATCAAAAATTGTACAATGCCTGCTGTCGCTTTCCCGGTTAGACGCCGGAAGCGCTCAAATGGAGTGTGTCAGGCTAAATTTGGCCGATCTCGTTGCTACCACCACAGACCAGATGGCCCCATTGGCTGACGAAAAGCACGTCACGCTGACTACGCAAGCGGATGAGGAAGTGGAGGTGATCGGCGATCAAGTCCGCCTAAGGCAAGTGGTGGTTAATCTCTTGGATAACGCGATCAAGTATACACCGGAAGGTGGGACAGTTACCGTTGGGGTAAACGCAACTGACCGGCGGGCTCAGTTGGAAGTTTCCGATAGTGGTCCTGGAATCCCGACTGGCGATTTGCCACGCGTTTTTGACCGGTTCTTCCGGGCAGATCGGATCCGGCTTGCAACGATCGAAGGAGCCGGTCTTGGGTTGTCGATCGTTCAATCCATATGTACCGCACACGGTGGCTTAGTGAAGGCAGAAAATCATGTCGACGGCGGCTGTCGAATTATCGTGCAACTTCCATTAGCAAACTGAAACTCTTTCACATTTTACCTGTATGAACCAATGGCTTTCCCCCACAGTACCTACCTAAGGAATGCGAGAAAGCCAAATCAACGTAAGAGAAGATTGGGTTTCAATGCGGTACTGTGTCGGTCTGGCCTAGATCCACTGCCTGGAGTGGGACCGTTAAGAGCGTTCTTTCTTTGTTCCAGCACTAACTAACCGGACCGTGCATCGGATCCTCTTAAACAGATTGATTCAGCCTTTCCAAGAACCCGAGCGAGTGATCGGTTTCTTTAATGCTTATCGCAATGCCGCGCGGGTGAACTCGCAACTGTCTGCGCGATATCGCCCAGCGATTTCAGAATTGGCTCAAGAACCGCTGGCTAAGCGCTTGGTGAGCGAAGGCGTCGATTTTAAGCTCCAATGTTCCAATGTTCCTGAAATGCAGTAATCCGGGTAAGCTCCAGGAGGGAGTATCAGTGACCGCGTAAAGTGCGCGGTGTGGAAAGACAGGCGTGGCCTTCTCTACGCGACGTTACGAGGTCTCAGGCAGTCCCGCCGCCTTTCAGATTCAGCGACTTTGCGAGACGCGGCTGCAAGCAAGCGAGCAACAACGCAAGACGCGAGGAGAGAGGTATTTAGAAAACGTGCGAGCATAACGGGATCTTGAGTGCAGGTATACGGGCAGATTCAGGGAGACTCGCAGGGGTTTAATGCCTCTGCCTAAAAGGTCTTATCTCATTGAGCCGGATATGCTGAATGTATGAGGCTTAAGTGGGCGCAAAAAGACGGCAATGCAGCGTAGTCAGAGCCTTTTTTGTAACTCAATAACTGGGACGATGGTCCTCCTCCCAGCGTTGGAAGCGTTTTGTTCGAGAAAAATTAAGAATTCTTAATGTTCCATTAATTGATTCGTTGTCCCTCACAAGGAAAGTATGCGTGTGCAATCTTCGCTCTGTATTCGGATTCCGTATGAACAAGAATATTTATCTCCTCTTGCTGTCAACGAGCACCGTATTCGCTCTTTGTGTTACCGCCTGCACAACTAACGGCATAGGTAAAGGAAAACAAACGGAAGACTATGTGCAAATCAAACCGAGAGTATATAATCCTCAAACCAGGGGTTTCGATAGACCGTGGCCCTTTGGCCCCGAATCGGCTGCGCAATAGCCTAGTGGCTACACAGGGAAACTGCTGATGGTCCATTCATTCTGGAGAATCGATGATTTTACTTCGGTTGTACTTGTTGCACAGATGTAGCTTGCCCTAGAGCGCGTATAGCGAAGTATCGAGAGATGGGCAGTTCGACGCTAACCGAGAAGTTGCGATCAGATGTGTTATTTCAAGCGGGGGAGTGTGCGGGCAAAAGCTGTCTGGTGGATCCAAAAAAAAGAATGGCGCCCAAAACAGGCGCAATTACGAGAAAATGTGACTTTGCGCTAATTGCGTCGCGCCAGAAGATGCGTATGAAAGGATTCCGACAAAATGCGACTCCTGGTTGTTGAAGACGAGGAAAAGGTTGTACGATTTGTGACACTCGGGCTCAAGTCCGAGCGGTTCGCAGTGGACGAAACGAGGGATGGCCGAACCGGTCTTGCAATGGTTTGGAAAACTCCCTATGATCTTCTCATTGTAGATTTGATGCTCCCTGAATTGAGCGGAACTGAACTCATTTCCAGGCTGCGGCAACATAAGTCGCCTGTGCCTGATACTAACGGCGGGTGATGCGGTGGACGACAAAGTAAAAAACTTCAAAGCAGGAGCGGATGATTATCTCACCAAACCGTTCGCATTCGCAGAGTTGCTGATCCGAGTCGAAGCGTTGCTGAATCGAGGCCCGGAATATCAGCCGAACTACTTTTGCATTGGAGGCCTTGAGATAAATCGGATAAGTCACCAAGTCAAAAGAAACGGCATAACGATCAAGCTGACTGCGAAAGAATACGCAGTTCTGGAATACCTTGCAGCAAACGCCGGGCGCGTTCTGACGCGCAGAATGATTATGGAACATGTGTGGGACCAGAGCTTTGAAGGCCTGACCAACATTGTAGACGTCTACATTAGGCAGCTACGCGCAAAGATCGACGAGACTTTTCATCCAAAACTAATACATACGTTTCGGAAGGCTGGGTACAGCTTGAGCGACGAGGATCAAAAGTAAAGCTCGATGATTCCGACTTGAAAGATCCTCTCTTCCTTGCAAAAGAAAACCTGCGCTTCAACGCGATAACTGTTACCAACCGGAAGGAATAGAAATTTATGTCTGTCGTTAGTTATGTCCTCAAAAAACCTTATACGGTCGTTGCAGCGCTGATCCTGATTTGCCTGCTCGGCGTAGGCGCCGGGTTGCGCATGCCGATCGATATCTTTCCGGAAATCAATATTCCAGTCGTCAGCGTCGTCTGGACCTATAACGGAATGGATGCGGAGGATATCCAGAACCGGATCCTGACGCTGCACGAACGGCAGATGGCTTCGCTGGTAGATGACATATCGCGCATTGAGGCGACTAGTTATAACGGTGTCGGTGTCGAAAAGGTCTACCTGCATGAAGGTGCGGACGTTACGCGTGCGATTTCGCAATTGGCGAGTAGCGCGCTCGTGGTGCTCAAATATTTGCCGCCCGGTATTACGCCGCCGCTGGTCTTACGTTACGGCGCGACCGACGTCCCGATCATCCAGTTAAGTCTATCCAGCAAATCGCTGCCGGATACCAAGCTCAACGATTTGGGACAAAATATCATCCGGCCCGATCTTGCGGTCGTTCATGGCGCCGAAGTGCCTTATCCTTACGGTGGAAAGCCGCGTGTCGTAATGGCCGACCTTGATCAGCAGGCGATGGAAGCGCGGGGTTTGTCCCCCTCCGATGTCAGTCTGGCGTTGCTACATCAAAACGTGATCCTACCGGCGGGTGACGTGAAAATAGGTTCCAAGGACTATACCCTTACGATGAACAACAGTCCGGATATCATCGAGGCACTCAATGCGTTTCCGATTAAGGTGGTCGATGGCAAGACCGTGTTCATGCGTGACGTCGCCCACGTGCATGACGGATTTCAGGTGCAAACCAATTCCGTTTCTGTGAACGGCACTCCAGGTGCCTTGATGACGATCCGTAAGACGGGCGGGGTCTCGACGCTCGCCGTCATCGACGGCGTCCGCACAGTGCTGCCGGAAATCGAAAAACTCCTGCCAAAAGGTGTTTCCATCAAAGCCATTTTCGATCAGTCGATCTTCGTTAAGGCCGCGCTTAACAGTGTTGTCATGGGCGGCGCAATGGCGGCAGCACTGACGGCGTTGATGATCTTGCTATTTCTTGGGAACTGGCGGCTTACACTTATCATTCTCGCCTCCATTCCGCTTTCCATCATTACGGCCATCTTGATTATGTATGTGAACGGGCAAACCCTCAATACAATGACCCTTGGCGGCTTTGCCTTGGCAGTTGGCATTCTGGTCGATAACGGGACTGTCGTCATCGAAAATATCGAGCGTCACCTGCACGACAAGGAACCTTTGGAGGAGGCGATCATTAACGGCGCCGGCGAAGTGGGCGTGCCGACGATGCTGGCGACGTTGTGCATTTGCATTGTCTTTGTGCCGATCTTTCTGCTTCAGGGAACGGCCAAATATCTTTTCTCCCCGCTGTCGCTTTCCGTCTGCGTGTCGCTGATCGCGAGTCTTGCCTTGTCCTTCACACTGGTGCCGGTGTTGTTCAAATACCTGATGCGCTCGACGGTTGGGCGAAATAATGAAGCCGGGCGGCTTAGGACGCAGCCGAAGCAAAGACGGAACCCGTTTAGCGCCATTCATCGGATATTTGACCAAGGCTTTGAGTCGTTTCGCGGGACCTATTGCCAAAGTCTGTCGTGGGCGTTGTCTAATCGAAAGATAACGGTCATTTTCTTCGTCACCCTTATGGCGGTGTCCCTACTTCTATTTCCAATGTTGGGGCGGGACTTCTTTCCGCAAGTGGATGCGGGACAGATGCGGCTTCATGTGCGAGCTCCGGCGGGAACGCGCATCGAGCGAACACAGGAAGATTTTGCCAACGTCGAGGCAGCCATTCGTCAGATTGTAGGTGATCAGCAAATCGACGTCATCCTCGATAACATCGGCCTCCCTTATAGCGGTATCAACATTGCCCTAAGCGACGCAGCCACGATCGGGCCGATGGACGGCGAAATCCTCATTTCGCTCAAAGAAAAACATTCACCAACTGCCGGGCTGATGGCCAAGCTGCGCCAAGAGTTGCCGAAGCGTTTTGCCGGGATGCAGTTTTTCTTCCAGCCGGCCGATATCGTCGATCAGGTGCTTAACTTTGGCCAGCCCGCGCCCATCGACATTCGCGTTTCGGGTCCGAATAACGATGAGGCTTATGCACTTGCTTCGAAGCTGGCGCGTGACCTTCAACGCGTGCCCGGAATTGCCGACTCGCATGTCTTTCAGGTGCCCGATGCACCCGCGCTGGCAATTAATATTGACCGGACGATGGCGATGGAATTCGGCCTCGATCAGGAGAGTACGGCTCGCAATGTCTTGGTGACGACAAATTCCAGCGCCCAGACAATGCCGAATTTCTGGGTCGATCCGCATAACGGCGTGAGCTATCCGCTCGTCGTTCAGATGCCGACCTATGAAATCAAATCGGCGCAGGATTTGTGGACGTTGCCGGTTGCGGCCGGGAGCAACAGCTCGCCGCAGGAACTTTTGATGAACGTGGCCCAGTTTCGCCGCAAAACTGTGCCGATGATTCTGTCCCAATACAACATCCGGCCGGTCTTTGATGTTAACGCTGACGTGCAGGGAAGGGATCTCAATTCGGTTGCTACCGATATCGACAAAGTGATCGCCGCCAACCGCCCTGATCCCTCCAAGGCAATTTCAGTTACGTTAAGTGGACAGGTCGAGACGATGCGCGAGAGCTATTCGGGTTTGTTCAGCGGAATGGCTCTTGCCGTGCTGCTGGTCTATTTGTTCCTCGTCATGAATTTTCAAAGCTGGCTCGATCCTCTCATTGTATTGATGGCTGTCCCGTTCGCCTTGGGAGGCGTCATGTGGATGCTGTTTTTGACGCAAACACATCTTAGCGTTCCGGCGTTAATGGGAACATTGATGTGCATCGGCCTTACGACGGCCAACAGTATTCTCGTCGTTACTTTTGCCAATCAGCGGATGGAAGCAGGGGACGAGTCCTGGGTCGCGGCTGAGGCTGCTGGCTTTACGCGCTTAAGACCCGTTCTAATGACGGCCGGCGCGATGATCCTTGGTATGATTCCGATGGCCCTGGGCGTGGGCGAAGGCGGTGAACAAAATGCGCCGCTGGCCCGAGCGGTCATTGGCGGCCTGTTTTTTGCCACTTTCGCGACGCTGGTTTTCGTTCCCACTATGTTTCGGGTACTGCGCCGCAAAGCCGTTTCTTCTTCTTCATCGCCTTCGTCAAAAACGTATTCCCATGCAACTATATGATTCTGTGAAAGAACCACCGGCCATCCAAGACGAACCGGACAAAATGGCTGCCTCAGGACGGAGGCTTAAAATACTTGCCGGCCTCTTTGTCGCACTGCTCCTGATTGGCTTCGTTGTCGTGCAAATGTCGAAAACCGGTCATGAAAAGGCATTGGAAAGTATGACGTTAAATGCGGCGGCGGCGCCGCCAGCCGTCGAGGTCATCACGGTAGAATCGGCCCCATCATCGCTTCCTTTGACGCTGCCGGGTGAGACAGCCGCGTGGTACGAAAGTACGATTTATGCGCGGGTGGATGGCTATGTAGAAAAATGGTATGCCGATATCGGCGATCATGTGAAGAAAGGGCAGGTTCTGGCGACCATCGACACGCCAGAACTCGACGCTCAACTCGTCGCTGTGCAAGCCAAGTTGAAAGCCGACCAGTCGTTGGTAACGGCGCGACAGGCCGAATCCGATTTTGCCAAACAAACGTATGAACGCTGGAAAAATTCACCGACCGGCGTTGTTTCCGAACAGGAGCGCGATGCAAAGAAAGCCGGTTTCGATAGCTCCTTCGCGCAGCTCGCGCAGGCTAAGGCTCAACTCGGTCTGGATCAAGCGGACGTCGACCGTTACATGGCACTAACACAGTTCAAGCAGGTGGTGGCGCCCTATGACGGCACGATCACGCAGCGCCGCATCGATATCGGCAATCTTGTCACGGCCGGCAGCGGTGCGGATACCAGTTCGCTCTACCACATGGTTCAGGACGATCCGGTCCGCGTTTTCGCCGATGTTCCGCAAAATGCGGCCGGCGACCTCAAAGTCGGTGTCAGGGCAAAGATCACGGCCAACAGTATCCAGGACCGGGTGTTTGACGGAAAGATCACGCGCACCTCCGACGCAATCAACCCGCAGGCCCGTACCTTGCGGGTTGAAGTGGATATCGCCAATTCCAACCATGTGCTGGTGCCTGGAATGTATGTCGACCTCACCTTCCAGGTTCCAGAAACGGGCCTGGTTGAGGTTCCGGCTTCCGCCTTGGTATTTCAGCCGAGCGGACCTGTAGTCGCCGTCATCGATAAGGAAAACCAGGTTTCCTTTCACAAGGTCGCGATCGCCCGCGATAACGGAAACATAATAGAAATTGCCTCGGGCATTTCCGCCGGAGATAAAATTGCCCTCAACATTAGCAACCAGATTACAAGCGGCGAGACAGTGGAGGTTCATGAAACCAAGGAAGCGACTGTCAATACCCCCAAATAATAATCGCCGGAAAAAAAAAGAGTTGAGCGAAGCTGGGCTGCTCGCTGCGATCGTGTTCTGGTGCCTTACAGGCTGCGAAGTTGGTCCCAATTATCGTGCACCCGAGATGAAGCTGCCGGGCAGCTTCACTTCAGGATCCCCGCCGAGAAAGTTGAAAACGGATTTGAACGGTGCCAATCAAAGCGACAAACCGGTCATCGACGCCGCCAATTGGTGGCGTGGGCTGCACGATCAGGAGCTGAATTCCCTGGTGACCCGGGCAATCCAGAACAACTTGAATATCGAAATTGCTCTTGACCGCATGCAGGAAGCGCGGATGCAGGAAGCGGTCGTTACCGGCGTGGCTTTGCCGGAAGTTGGCTTCAGTGCTGGCGGGGGTCGCGGGACCGGGAGCGACCTGGCCCGTGGCCGCGCCGCACAGTCACTAGTCTCTGCCGAGAATACGGGCAAACTGAAACAGGTTACCCATATCCTCGGTGGCGCTGGCGAATGGGAGCTCGATTTATTTGGCAAATTTCGGCGCGAGATTGAGGCGGCTAAGTACGATACCCAAGCCGCTATCGCCGCGCGTAATGAGGTGTTGATCTCAGTAATCGCCGACGTTACCCGCTCCTATGTCGATATGCGCGGATTCCAGATGGAACTGGCTGTTCTTCTCAAGAATATCGATGTCGCCCAGCAATACCTAAATCTCACTCAGGAGCGGTTTAATCGTGGCATTACAAATGAACTGGATGTCACTTTGGCTCAACGGCAACTGGCCAGCCTGCAGGCCGAAAAAATGCCGCTCGTTTCTCAGATAAACGCCGCGCAGGATGTCATTGCTGTTTTGCTGGGGAGTTTTCCGGAAGATTCGACCAGGGAACTGAAAAGATCGGGCCTTATTCCCTCGTTGCCGGAAAAGATCGATGCTGGATTTCCGCCCACTCTGTTAAGGCGGCGGCCGGATATCCATGAAGCCGAACGGGAATTAGCCAGTGCTACAGCCCGCGTCGGCGTGGCAACGGCGGATTTATTTCCGCATGTCGTCCTGATCGGAAGCGCCGGGATGCAGGGACAAGGAATCGGTGTCACTCCAGCCAGCGGCAGTTTTATATGGTCGGCCGGTCCCGCGGTCAGTTGGTCTTTGCTCGATTTCGGCGCCTTGGATGCTCTCGTTAATGTTGCCGATTTACGTACCCGCGAAATGTTGGCCAATTACAAGCAGACGGTGCTCAATGCGGTTCAGGAGGTCGATACGTCTATCAGTTCGTACGCGAGCCAGCAGGACAGACTAGAATATTTGACAACGGCTTTGGCGGCGAGCCAACGCGCCGTGAGCCTTGCAACAGAGCGTTTTGATCGCGGGCTGACGGATTCCTTGAATGTCATTGATGCCGAACGGCAGGAATTTGAATTAGAAGATGAGTATGTCCTTGCGCAGAGAACGGCAGCCGAACAATTCATAGCGCTCTATAAGGCGCTTGGCGGTGGGTGGGAAGATTATCAGTCATTTCCGCCCATCCGCCGGCCGCAACCTGCTATTATCGCTGCATTTACCCGCCTGTTAAGTTCGGACGTTACGAACAAGACGCAACATTAGCGCCCGCCTGGGTGCCCCTCTTTACCGTCGCAGAATAGGGTGTCCCTGGGCGCAGCGGCCACGGACGGCGGCAAGACATGGAAGTTGGACTCGAGGACTGCTTTCGGCTCGTCAAAATATTTCCATCCGAAAGGTGCCGGGATGTTCGAGGATTTCGTCGACACGGTAGAGAAAAGCACCATTGCGTAGAAAGATAAGCCGAAGCTCTTTTGTCAGGGCAAAGAACTCTTCCCGGTCTTCCGGACGAATGATCAGCTCCATCGTGACCGTGACGGTCCATCCTCCAGCTTCGGAGCCACCGGAAACTCGTGTGCGGCTTTTAATTAATGGCGCTGAATCGCTGGATCCAGGTCGAGGCAACGGGCGAAGTTGATTGAAAGGAGGATGGCTAACGCCAAACTGACCGTTAAAAAAAGAGCCCCTCCCACGAAGCGTCGCGCTAAGGCTCGAGGAAGCCGCCGCCACCGCGCCAAATGGCTGCGCCTAGGGCCCATCCGCCTTGCGAGGCCATCATGTGGAGCGCGTTCATGCGCCCGCGAGCCCAATCCGGCATCCGGCATCGCTTTGTTGTCCAGCAATCCAGAGTTCGGAAGCCGATACGGTCCAACTAATGCCGACCAAGGCCACCACGGGCAGAAGCATCAAAAGATTTTGAACGGCGGCATAGCCCAATGCCGTGGCCAAGTGAGTTTTGCCGAGGCCAACCAGATCCAGGAAAATAACGTCCTCGATTCTCTATTGTTTTAACTTCCTCATCCTGAGCGACTTGAGCCCTGCAGAGATCTTGTAACGATTCTTGGGGTGGAGGGCTCTTTTTGCGCCAGTACCCGGGATTGCGTTTTCGCCACTCTTTGACACGCTGGCTATTTTGCGGCCCGCTGAAGTAGTTTTGGTTGTCCGGGTTTTGCACCCAGCGGCGCTGACTTTCCGCTTTGCTTTGTCTGCGACAGGCAGCTTCTGAGCAGTAGCGCTGATGATGCAGATTGCGTCGATCCGGCAGATAGAACTCCTTGCAATGCTGGCACTTCCGCCGCGCAGAACACTTCATCGGCAAACTCAAAAGTTTGAGTTGCCGCTACTTCAAGCTCCGCTGCCAAGACCGAAGAAAATGAGCGCCGCAACGGAAGAAAACGGAACAAGACAGAACAACATAAAGAAAAGTTATGGCTTGAACCTTTGAAGAAAATCCTGCCTTCCAGATCCGGTTTTTAAACCGTTGAGTTTACCGGACTATTAAATCGGTGCTGACAGTGCTGAGTTCGGCTGAAGAATCGCAGTTACAGCAGTTAATTCGCGCCCAGAGCACCCCACATGGGTTGGCGCAGAGAGTGCGCGTCGTCCAGTTAGCGGCTCAAGGTATGGGGGTCCGGGCGATCGGAGGGCGCGTCGGCATGCACTATAACCAAGTCGCGAAGTGGAGACGGCGCTATCTCCGAGGGGGGATTGGGGCGCTGCAGGACGAGCCCCGCTCGGGCCACAAAGGCAATATCAGCACGGAACTGTTGCGCCAGATCGTCGACCAAGCCACCCGGCCACCGCAGGGCCGGGTACGATGGACTTGCCGCGCGATGGCTCGCGAGTTTGGTGTCTCCAAGGCGACCGTGCAGCGAGTCTGGAGTCAAAACGAAATCAAGCCACACCTGACGCGTGTCTTTAAGCTTTCCGCGATCCGGATTTTGAGGCGAAATTTTGGGATGTCATCGGTCTTTACCTCAATCCTCCAGAGCAAGCAGTGGTGCTCTGTTGTGACGAGAAGTGCCAGATCCAGGCGCTGCAGCGCAGTCAACCGGGTCTGCCTCTGGGCAAAGGACATATCCGCACTCAAACCCACGATTACTATCGCAACGGCACCGTCACTCTCTTCGCCGCGCTGGATTACTTGGAGGGCAAAGTCATCGCTCACACCGCCCAGAAACACAGCCACCACCAGTGGCTGGAATTTCTCAAGCAAATCGACCGCGAAATTCCTTTGAGCCAGCGCATCCACATCATTCTGGATAATTACTCCACCCATAAGCATCCGGTCGTTAAACGCTGGCTGGCGCGTCATCCACGCTTCGAACTGCATTTTACTCCTACGGGCTCATTTGGATGAACCTAGTCGAACGCTTCTTCCGAGACTTAAGCCGGCAGGCGATCTTGCCCGGCAGTTTCAGCAGCGTGCGCCAACTGGTTGACGCTATTATGCAATACCTCGCCCAGCACAACCTCAATCCCAAGCGTTACGTCTGGAAAGCAAAGGAGAGGAGATTCTGGCAAAGATCGAACGAGCCTGGAAAGCGGCCCTTGGAGAAGACAAAGATGTCACTATTATTTAGGAGACATCAGACTAGTTGCTTTGCCATCCATTGCGCTTTAAGCAGGAAATCCCCCATCTGCCAACAATGGATGTGACGGTTTTGTTACAAAGTTTTCATTGGTTCGAGTATGCGGCCTACCTTCAATGTGCACCTACTGATCTACGGCACCATGCATGCGGTTGCGGCCGTTGATTGCAAGAACAAGTACAACGCTCATAAAGGGTTATGATGATAAACAAGAAATCATCTCTTGCTAGGCTTTTCCTGGCAGGCAGGTCACGAAGAAAGACGGTTCAAATGATTAGAAGAGTTTTCTATTTGATTGTGCTCCTAAGCATATCCTTCTCTGCACCTCGAGCGTCGGCAGATGATGCGGCCCTGATCGATGCGCTTGTTCGCAAAGGCATTCTGACTCAGAAAGAGGCCGACAAAATTCAGGCCGAGGTGAATCAGGAAGCCGCGCAGGCCAGTCAGCAGCCAAATTCTCCTAATAGCGTCCTGAAGATCGGAAACTGGGTGAATGAGTTGGACCTTTACGGGGACCTCCGGATCCGAAACTATTACCAGAACACCCAGGCGCAACTTCCTGCGCCGCCAAACTCGACAAATTATGACAACCAGGTCCAGCGGGACCGCTGGCGGTTCCGACTGCGCTTGAACGCAGATTTCAAGCTGGCGGAAAACTTCTTCGGAGGCGTTCAGCTTAGTACCTCTGATAACCGTGATTCTGAAACCGGCAATGCCACCTACACGGGCGGGTACGATAATTACAACATTTACATCAGCCGTGCCTTTATGGGTTGGGCGCCGCTGGACGGACTCACTTTTGTTGTGGGACGACAAGACAATCCATTCTTCGCAACCGAGATGTTCTGGGGGCCGGACACAGCCCCGAACGGCATCGTCGAACGAGTCGACTTCCATAAGCTCTTTGGATGGGGATCTACTGCTTCGACACCCCCGTCGAGTGAACCGGCCGGATATAGCAAGGACGGCAAAACTGCCCCTCCGCCTCCGCCAGCAGCGCCATCCTCCGGATCCCCGTTTGAGCTGAGTCTGATTGCAGGGCAATTCGTCTTTTTTAACAACAATGCGGATTCGGGCAACACACAACTTAAATGGGATGCGTATCAATTTGAAACTCAGCTTCAAGGCAAGTTGCACCTGTTCCAAGACCGAGTGGCTGTCACTTGGGCTCCCGGAGTATTTGTTGCCAATAGTGCGGCCGTGGGCGCGACGGCTGTCAGTTCAAACGGAACCCTGGTCCCACCATCCACCACATCGTTTATGGGTGGTGCGCCTCTAAACAATGCTAATCCCTTCCCAATTACGCAGCGGGACGAACTTTTCCTTCTGGCGCCGGGCGAGATCTCGTTCAAGCTCGGGCCGGTCCCGCTCGCGCTTTACTGGGACATTTCTTATAACACCTTAGGTAACGAGCGCTTCAACGATATCTACGGTCCGCTCTTTAGCACTGTCACTTACACCAAGACGGGCACCCCGGTGTTTTCCCATCGGGTTCAGCCATCGTTTTCGGACAACTTCGGCTGGCTGATTGGACTACGCGTCGGTCAGAACAAAAAAGCGGGTGATTTCGGTGGCTTGGTCGATTTCCGACAGGTCGGGATAGATGCTGTCGACCCCAATATTAACTCGGACGATTTCGGTAACAGCTTCCTGAATATGCAAGGCTTCCGTGTGAACCTGGCCTACAATCTCACCGATTTTGCCGTCATTTCGGTTACAGGGTGGTTTGCCTGGAACTTAACGGGTAGCCTTTATGGCGGGTTCGCAACGTCGCCCTCGCCTTACCCTATTGCGAATGCCAACGCGACGCAGACTATCGCGGTGGATCTCCTGTTAAAATTCTAAAGAATTTTGTGTGAAACGGCCTTTTGCAAACGGGATGGCATTGTGACGACCGGAAGAACCGTGGGTATACTTGCCAGCAAGCATTCGGCGTCTTATCCTCAATGCAGCAAAGCTATCTGCCTTAACCCCTGCGATGGAACAAGGTCTTAAAGTTAGCGAAGGGCTCAAAATTCTCTCGCTTACTGTCTTCCTTCTTTCGTCGGCTTGCGCGGGCAACCCTCAAGCTTACCAACGGGATGATTCAACGGTTATTCTTGGAGGTAGAACGTATAACCCTTACGACAACGGATTCGATCCGCTTTGGCCGTACGGTCCCGCGCCTCAACAGTAGATCATCCAACCAATCACTTATTACCAAACAAAATGGCGGCAGGTTTCTGCGTGGAGATCATTTTGACCTCCGCCAGTCTTGGCAAATCCAAACATGCACAACACAAACTTCAAGACACTTGAGCCCATGAAACGAATTTTTCCAATGGCGTTGGTCTTTTTGCCAGTACTGTTCGGTGGATGCGCACAAACGGGCACGGCCTCCAACCAATCCAATACTGCTTCGGCGAACCCCGCGATGTACCATTACAACCCCGGCACGCGTGATTTTGAAACACGATGGCCTTTTGGACCTGCCAACTACCACTAAAGCCATTCCCTCAAAAAGGGCGTGAAGCCGGGTTTGGCTGGTCACGGTGGGCTTGAGAAAACGGCTCCGTCCAGCGATTAATGGCATTGACGCACTCCCACGGTTAAGCGCGTGGGATTCAGCGTGAACTGGTCCCACCTTCTCTAGTTGAGATCCGGCAGTGACTAACGTCGGTTGCCCGAGACTAGCGTCCCCTGGTCTTACACCGGCTCTTGGCCCGAGACCGCATCCAGCCTCGTCGAGTATTATGGCCGCAGCTTGATCTCTGTCCCAAGTCTTGGCGCAACACTCGAAACTTCGTTCCCAGAGCTGCAATTTATGCTCTGCCCGACATGACGGACATACGCCCGTCGAACGGCTGAATCGGGGATATTTCGCCACGATTTTACCAGCCTTGTGCGCATGATGTTCCAACGTGATAGCGAAGTCACCCAATCCAAGGTTCGTGAACCGATGAGCAGGCGGCCGCGACCGATCAGCTTGAATCCGGTCTGTTTGAAAGTGATCGAGCGATATTTACGGCGCTTTTTGAAGGTGGGCGGTCGCTTGGCATGGCCATCAAAGAACGCCTGCCAGCCCAAGTAGAGACGGTCGCAGATCTGCTGAAGTGTTTGGCTGTTGAGCGCCAGCCAATTCTTGCCGTGTAGTGTTCATCCGAACACTCAAGCACAGAACAGACAAAACATGGGAAAAACTGACCGATGAGTCGCCACTAACACCACGATTAAACACTATATTGCAGAACAAAAACACCGCGAGTAGGCCGATTCATCCCACCCCTGAAGTGGGTGGGCTTTCTCGTTCCTTTCTGTAATAAGGGCTGGCGAAAAGTCGTAAGCAACCACCGGCGCGAGGCTGGAGCCAGTCATCCGATGCATTGAGGGGCGATCAACGAGGGAGACAGATCAAGAGGGACCTTCGTTGAAGCTTCTGAGTGTTTTGACTTTGTAAGCGTCAAACCCGACTGCACGGTTGATGGCCTCGCCGGTTCCGGGCAGCCCAAGGGCTGGACGTGAGCTCGGCGACTTGATTACTTGATTGACGGGAAAATCGGCCAAGCCCGGGAGCACAGAGGCGAGGTAATCGCGGACTGGCAAGCCTCAGGCGCCGACAAGTTTCGACGATCGAAAATGATAGCAGCTACCCTTTGTCCAGCCTCCTTACTTCCTTAGATGGATCCAATTCTTGCGCTTATGCAAAGACAAGAGATGCTGCGGCTTAGGCTTGCGCCAATGTCAATCTACGGAAATCACGCTGCCTCGGTGCGGAACGAGGCCTAATTCGCGACTTATCCTTGGCGAGAGCACTCTTGGGCAGTGCACTGCCACGTGCTGCCGGATTGTTCACCTTGATCTGCTCCAGTAGCGGCTTGGTTTTCTCCAAACGCAGAAAAAAACGTGACAATCCATTAAACTTTCTTGGCGAGGCGTAGGGAGTGGGCGCAAGAGGCGGAATCCTTGTCTCAAGATACGGCTGGTGTAACCTTTGAGCCGATTGGTGCTCTAAGAGACCGAAAAACGTATGGCTTCGTCCGAAAAGCGTTAAGACATTCGGTCATGATGGTTCCTTTCACGGCTTCCCTGTGCTGGAGCCATGACCAGCGTCTGGTTGTTGAGGTAGCGCATTTACGCCCACCAGGATGCTGCCGATGGCGACATTCGCCGCGATGATCCAGAGGATGAACTTCCCTCGCAGCTTCTGAATATCGACCTTTTAAAAGCGCGGGTATCCCTCTTGGGTGACCAAATGCTTGGCCAACTCTTCAAAGGTGGTCAGTTGCCGCGTGATCTCGGTTTCGTTCATTTCGCGATCGGCGTCCGGTTATTCTCGATAAAAACCTTATTCAGGCCGTCGCAGAGCAATGCTGCATAGGCTTTCCTTTTTCAAGGGCGAGGTTGGCCGACGGTTACCTGGAAAAGTGCCCAATCCTTGCGGGTCCTACTTTGCTGAATTCTGCCAAAATCTCTTATCGGAGACATCCCCTGATAAAAAATGTTCAAAAAATCTTTAATTTGATCTGGACAGGGACAATTCATCTTCGCTAAACGTCGTGATGTCCTTCATAAAACCTTAACCAGGAAAAAACGAGAGAGATGGATTCCCCGGTTCAATTGCCAGGAATACGTGGCTTGAAGTTTACGTTGGTAGCGGGATTAGCGCTACTGGCCACTGACGCGCTTTTTGCTCAAAGCGCCGATCAGAATGACGTGTCTTCGCTTAAGACGCAGATGAATCAGATGCAGAGACAATATGAGCAGCGCATCGAGGCCATGGAAGCCAAGATGAAAGCGCTCGAGTCAAATACCAGCAGTGGTTCAATCTTAAACACCCGAGTCTTGGGCGATGCGAATGGTACAGAGGCGCCAGGCAAGGCTCCAGCCCCAATGCTGGATGAATCCTTCCTGAAATCGCTGACCCGCAATTTCACGTTTAACGTTTATATGCGCGCCGGCTTCCAGTTCAACGGCAGCGGCGGCGGCGGCGGCTTCAACTTTGAAGTTCCAGACGGTGACGGAGGTCGATTCCGTCTCGGTAACGAAAACGACTTCTACACAGAATTAAGCTTAAACCAGGCTCACATCCTTGGCGACAGTCCTGACGTTGTAGATGCTTCATTCAGAGCGACGTTGGTATTTCAAAACCAGATTACCAGGCAAAACTTCACGGTCGGTGGCACCAACTTTAATGCGGGGGGTATAGGCTACGATGAGGCATTTGTCGAAATGAAGAACGTCTTCAAGAGCGCTCCGGAAGTCACCTTCTGGGGTGGTAACCGGTTCTACGACAGATATAACATCGACCCGAACGACTGGTTCTGGTTGAACACTTCCGGTTTCGGCGTGGGCGCCTATAACATTCACCTCGGACCCGGCAATCTGTATATTGCGTGGATAGGTTCCATGTTGGATAACCTCAATACGGCTACCGATCCGAATCAGATCAACACTATTGGTAACCAATTCATGCAGACATTCGACGTCCGCTATAAGGACATCGACATCGGATTCGGTAAACTCAGTTTAATCGGAATCGGCAACTACATAAAGGGTGGGACAGTCACACCCAACGGGGGGACAACGTTCACGGATATTAATGGCGTCTCTCACAACGTGAATGTAGATACCAGCGATCAATTCGGTCTCGGTGGTGGTGCAATCTGGCAGTATGACTTCGGCAATAAGAGCTATCTACGCTTGTTCGCATTGTTCGGTTGGGGTGCGACAAATTTCGGGTCTACCCCCTCTTTCGCTGCCATTTCGTCATTTGAGAACCAAGTAAACCGTGCCGTCTCGGGAGCCAGCTTCAGGGATGTCCACGGGAGTTTTTTACCGGGAGGATCACTTAACGGAAGCATCAACCCGACTGGGAACACTCACCAATACCGTGCAGGCTATGAATATGTATGGAATGTGAATCCCTGCTTTGCGATGGATTTCTGGGGCTACTGGGATCAGAACAATCAAGGTTTTGCGATTCTCGGCAAGAACGCGGCTGGGGATATCAGCGTCGCGAGTGGTACTCGTAACTTGTACGGCGTGGGTTTGCGGCCGGTCTGGTGGATTGCCGACAACCTTGCCATCCAGGGCTCGGCGGGTTACAACTACGTCGATAATGTTCGCGGTTATTCAGCAACCAACGCTTTCGGCCGAAGCGGTGGCATCGGGGTGTTCACAATTGCACCGACACTTAAGCCCGTGGGCGGATACTTCACCAGACCTGAGATTCGCGTATTCGCGACGTGGTCGATCTGGAGTAATTCCCTCAAAGGAGCGACAACGCCAGTTGGTGAAGGTGGGAACTTTGGAACTACAACCAACTACGCGGGCGGTCCTCAGGCCAATGGCAGCGTTCCTCCGTACAACGGAAATACCAACCAAGGTTGGTTGTTCGGTTCTCAGATGGAAATCTGGTTCTAAGTTGTCTTCGCCAAGCTAGACTCTAATGATCTCCCCTCGCCGTTCTCCGGCGAGGGGAGTTTTTTTGCTCTCAGCGTCAACCAATTGCGAGATCGAGACACTCCTTATCTCGACTACAATATCCTTATTTCAATTTTTCGATTGGCTCAGGCGCCAGTACCTTGTTCGCCAGGTGGTCCGCGGTTTACTCCAATTAATCATTTTGTTGGTTCTGCGGTTCTGCACGAACTTGATCGCTCGTTGCCACAGCGTCCAGTGCCTCCGGGTGTCACCCTGCTAAGCCTCAGATGCCCACAATTTGGGGCGTTCCGCGTGTTTTACGTTGGCAGTGGACGGTTTGTCTCCCAAGGCGATTCATTCTTTTTTTTCTTCGCCCACCGAAGCTTCAAGGTCAAAGGAGTTTCTGGCTAATCGTGAGGGAACAGCAAGGTGACTGTGGCCAGGACCAACCAATTCTGGTTGGCCGCCTTGTGGTCGCCGGAGTATCTCGTCGATGCCCCCGCCGATCGGAATGACGGCTATGGCGTGGGATGGGGCTGTGACATATCCCTCTTGGCAGTTAAAAGCTCGATTTCAAGTGACACCTTGTAGTATCGTAGTCGTTCGAGATCGGCCTGAGTTGCGAGCCCCTCTTTTACCTGCTTTTCGAGATTTTCCTCCGCTTCTTTGTAGACGTCCAGTTGACGTTGCATGACCTGTACTCGATCCTCCGGTTTGTCGTAAAGAGCCAGTTCAGCACTGAAAAGCCTTCCGCCTACCTCGAGCAGGCCAGGCAGCTTTCTCACACCGCGCTTATACAGGTCGAAGCGGGCCTTCGCCTCATTCAACGCGGCGTTGAAGCGTTCTTTTTTTAGCCGCACGAGCGGATCTTCATCGCTCTTTATCTCCAGAGGAGGCGTATTAAGGACCTCCGACACCTTTGGGCCGAAGTTGAGGGCCTGTTGCGCGTGAGCACGGGGTTGAAAAGCACCTAGCAAAATCAACACCGCCAGTACGCATCTGTATTCTCGAATTGGGCTGGTGGTGTGATGAGGTGGTCTCGAGGAAAGACGAGATTGCGGTCGCAAATCCAGTCGCCCTGGAATAAAATGGGGAACTTTCACTACTGTCTTCCTAAGGCTTGAGGAGCAAGAATCAATTAATCCAACATTAAGATTTAATAATGTGGTGAGGGGCAGAAGAGCGGTTTGGGCTGATAGTGCCAACGTAGTAATGATCCTGAGTTTAAAGATTTGAAGAGAAAGCTGCCGACATCATCGGTTTGTACCTCAAGCCACCGGTACTTGTGACGGATGACGAGAAGGGCGCCATCCAAGCGATTGGTCGCCTGGAGACCCGGTTTGCCTTTGACGGCGGATGGTTTGTGAACGGTTTGTCTTCCCCAAGACGCTTCATTCTTTTTTTCTTTTCCGACTGAAGTTCGAGGAGTTTTTCTGCTAATCGTGAGGGAACAGCAAGGTGACTGTGACCTGTACCAACCAATTCTGGTTGCCCGCCTGGGGTCGTATGGCATTATAGTAGCTCTCCACTGACAGTTTTATACGCTGCTCGCCGAGCCGGAGTATCTTGTCGATGTCACCGCCGCTCGGAATGGTCCATTGCTGTCCCCCCCTCGATAGCCAGTTTGCGGTGATATTTGGCGACGAGCCGACGGACCATCCATCGCTGAAATGGTAGCTGAAAAAAGGATTAAGCAGAAAGCTGTTGGTCTTGTCGCTGCCTTGAGGTGGACCGCCGATTGACCAGATGTTATTGACAACTACGCCCCCTACCCAAGGACTCTCATCTTTCTTCAGAAACGCCACTGACGGGCCCGAGCCCCATTTATGCACACCGAGAGCGCCTCGTTCGTCGCAGACGGATAGTAGAGAACCGGCCCGACGCCCCAGTAAATGCCCGCCGTATGCTCCGGGGACAGAAAGAAGGTCGTATAACCATTGGCAAGCCCCGATGCCCAACTCTCGCCGAGTTTCTTAGGCGGCTGTGACATCGCTGGAAACTTGGTCCGCGTTATGAGCGCCCAATCTTCATTTAGCCTGAACGGCAACACTGCCTGATCGATTTCATATGTGTCTTTGACGGCCTTATAAGGGCCATCATTGAACTCTGCCTCATAGCGCAAAGGCAACGTGATCACACGGGTCACAGGGTTTTCCGATTCTTTGGATAATTCGGTGTCGCTCAGTGCTGTCGATGATTGGCCCAGCGATGGACCCGCCGCTCCTAATGCTACGAAGCTCGCTAGGAGCCAGTAATTCATCCTTTTTGGGATTTTCTATTGACGCGCTCCCGTCAAGTTCAAAGGCGGTTGCGCAGTATCTTTAGGTTCTTGACGCACTCTCTTGCGAAGTCTTACGGGGTGGCTCCCGACCGGAGACTGCGCCCAGCCGTCAAAAATATTGTGTGACGCGTTCACGTCGCAACCAGTGCAAACGAGGAGGTAGTGGTCCGATTCAGGAAATATATATGGATGGCTTCCCCTGGGATGCGATCGAGAAAAAACAATCTGATCAACGATTTCATCGATGAACAGGCGAAGCTGTTCTTGTTTTACGAAAAGAACTGGGGCTCCTGGACCAGCGCCAGTAACTCGAACAAGCCGGAATTTACTTCCGCTTCCGCCGCAAACATCTACAAAGGGCTGCGCGACCAAATACTAGAGACGAGCGAGGAGCCCGAAAAAGCATACAAAGAGATCAGTGAATAGGAAGTAGGCAAACTCGCTCCGAACTCCTCCCGTCCTTCCTCCACCTAGATACCTAAATGAAATTGTTTTCTCTACGAACGGCTCGGTTGATTTGCTGCGTCCTGTGTGCAGTGGAACCGGCAATACTTCATGCGCAAAACCAAGCGGGTCAGCCGTCACAAACTCCCGGGGCAAGAGCTGCGGCCGGCGGCACCCCGAAATACACCGAGGAACAGATGCAGGCGATGATCTCGAAGCTGCAGGATCGGATCAAAAAAGCCGCCGACGCCGTGTTGGGCAGAATTCTGAAAGAGGAAACCGACGTTCACATCAGATTCAATTATTTACGGAAGCCGGAACGGCTCGATCCCAATGCCTACGGATCCAAAGACGACATCGTCGTTTGGCGAGGCTCGCTTCAGCAACTCAAAGATAAAGAGAACGGGTTGGACAAATTATATGCGGACGCTGACCTGGACCTGGGGAATGCACTTATCCAGCAGCAAGTTAACCAATCGGTCGCGGATCAGATCAAAAACGAACTTTTGAAATCGTTCCCCTGGAGCGTCATCAAAAAGAAAAGCGAACTGATGCGGGATTTCACCTCGGAACACGACGCCCTTCTGACGTTTCTGGACAAGAATTGGGGCACCTGGAAGCCCGGAACTGCCATCTTCGGTGACCCGCATCTGGCTGCAACATTTCGGGACTTGCAAAACAAAATCAATTCCACCGGGCAGCAGATCGAAGACCAATACAAGTTGATGGCTCAGCAGCCTTAAGGGTTCCAGGGTGTCTTTCACCCTATAAAGCCCCCCTCCGACTCAGATCGAAAAACAAGCCAATTTGGAGCCGAGTGTGGTACCGCTCTTGCGACAGGCGACTTCGAGGTTTTCACAATCCGCCGAGCGGGAAGACGCAATGGCTTTGCCCAGGGAAGTAAACACCCTAACTAAAGAGCGGGTTACCTGTCGGAGAAAGTTATTTCCCAGTGCGATGCTGCGGATGCTGTAGCGAAAGCCGCAGAGAGAACAGTGAATGAAACTTTAGAACCCCTAGTTAGCTTTAGCCTGGAGAGGTTCAGCCAAAGGCAGAAGGCCGCCTTTTTCGGGTATCCACAATATTCTGATCCAGTCGGCTCCCAAAAACCGGCCGCTACAAGCGCGAAGCTACTTCGCGTACCCTCCAACGACGCCTTTGTCCTCGGGATTCACATAAACGTAGTAGGGTGTGTGATAATGGACCGGCCAGGAAAGATCGGGTTTTTCCCGAAACACGATAAAAGGCTTCTTCGGCGGTTTCCCTGTCTTGAGGTCTATAATGTGTGCCTGGGCCTCTTCGATTCCGGATGCGATTGCGTTTCCCTGGTACGGCGCGCAACTGAACGCTGTGTCAATGATTCGCAGGTAGCGCTGAACGGTCGGCGCTTGGGCAAACGCGGCGTTGGACACGATGCTTTTGACGTCGCTATTGTCCGCCACGTTAACGCCCAAAATTCCGCCCCTTACAACCTCCGAGGTGTAATCGGGGTAGCTGACGCAGTATTGATACACAAGTGAGCCGGCGGAATTCGGATGGTGAAAGACCGCGAGATAAGTCGCCTCGTAAGCGCCTTCACCACTTCTGCGCACACGATCGTCGACCGTCGCAGCTTGGACAAGCGCCGCTACTTTTTGGTCTTCTTTAAGCTTGTCGGCGCGCTGAGCCGAATAACTGCAAGCCGAGAAGGCCACGGCGACAAGCGCTAGAGCAACCAATCGAAAACGCATAGGCAAAAAGTGTTTAAAAATGTCCGGTCTTCGCAAGTGAGAGGTAGTAACACCCCTGTTCCGGAGCTGGAAGTTGGCGCTCTTCGGTCTCGAATCCGCGCTTTTTTACAAACATGCTTTCAGCCCGAAGGGAGCAGGCTCTTTAGATGAATCTCTTATCATGAATTGTCGACATATCCAACAAAAAGGAAATGCGACTTGACGAATTATTCGATACGAGAATATGAAGCTTGCCAGCAGTAGATACTTCTATGATCGCCAAGGACGAAACACTCGAAAACCAGGACCTTAAGGCTCGCCTCGCAACGCTCGTCGATCCAGGGCCTGAAATCGTTCCGTCGGTAAAAACCGAGAATAGGAATAAAAGAGGCAACTCCAAACCGGTGTCGCAGCCCTCCAGTGGCAGAACGCCAAAAACCCTCTACCATTCAATGTATGTCAGCCCTGATGAGGATCTCTTCTTCAAGCACCTAATCGGCAAATTCATCATCGCTACCGGGCAGACCATTGGTGCGAGCGAAGCCCTGCGCGTTATGATGTTTGCCACTGCTGAGGTTTCCGATGAGCAGCTAAGAGAAGCCTACGCGAGGGCGAGGGCAGGGGATGGGAAGCGGATGGCCTAGAAAATGATTATCCAACTTACGCTTCTCTCCCGCCTCATGTTCATGCGTTTGCAGCTTTGCAGCAGAGAAGACATGAGCAGAAGTCAACTACCGCCAGCTAAAGCAAGCGGCTTGTAAGAGATCCTAGTCCAGCCTATGTGCGCCGATTTCAAACAGATCCTAAACGTCTGGCGAATTGACTGTCGCCCGTCGCAATATTTCACGCGACGCGTTGGCGTCTGCATTGTCGGAGTGTCCACAAGCCACGCAGATAAATTCCGCTTGGCTTTTACGGTTGCGCTTATCGACCTTTCCACACTTCGCGCAGGTTCGAGAAGTGTTGCGTGGATCGACAAGTTTAACCGGGACACCAGCTCGCTTTGCCTTGTACAAAACAAAGCTCTTCAGTTGGTTGAAGGACCAACTGTGCAGACTGCGGCGCTGTTTCTTACTAGCCCTTACCCGGACTCTAATACCGCTCAGATCCTCCAGAGCGATCCCGCGTCCGGTGCGTTGTGCAGCACCAACTATCTTCTTCGAAATTACGTGGTTCGTATCGGTAGCGAAACGCCGCTCTTTCCGCTTTCGGCGTCGCATCAACCGCTTAGCGCCTTTGGTGCCCTTATTCTGAAGTTTGCGCCGAAGTCGCACGTTGCGCGCCCGGTTATTGTTGACCGTAGAGCCCGAGAACCGCTCGCCGTCCGATGTGTGGGCAATAGCCACGAGGCCAAGGTCAACACCAATCCATTCGAGAGCCTTATTCTCTTCCTGGTCAGGAACGTCAACGGTCGTAAACAGAAACCATTCTTTGTCCCGGTAAACCAGATCAGTCTCGCCACGCTGAAACGCCAACAACTCCCGGTGGTGGTCGCCGCAAACGAACGGGACCTTCTGCCGACCGGCCAGTGTCCAAATGCTGGCAAAACTCTTGTCCATGTTCCACGACAAGATGCGAAGGTCGTACGAGATCGAGCCGTGTTTTCTAAACTCGCGGCAAACCTTGCGATCGAGTTTATAGGCATCGGCAACCTTTGCATTCAGGCGGACCACTACCTGTGCCGACAAGGGGAACTCATCCCGGATCTGTCGGTAAAACCGCTCATGCAGCGGATACTGACCAAACTCTTGCGCTTCCCACGCGAGTCCACTCAACCGATTGCACGCAGAATTAGCAGTCTCAAGCGTACGCAAGAGAGCATCCGATTGCTCTGGCGTTGGCTGAAGTTTGACTTGAGCGGTCAGCTTGATATGTTCTCAATACTTCAAGCCTTGAAATTATGCAACTAAAGAAAGAACGGCATTCCTCCCTCGGCTAAAGCGGAGGGTCTCCTGCCTGAAATATTATGAGGAGCCCGCAATCCCTCTGGTTTACGGTGGGTTAGGCTCGCCCTGATTTTCGATGTAAGCCCTTAGGATTTCTGACGTGGCGCCACCGACCGAGCACAAAAAGAACCCACTCTCGCCAAAAAGTTCGAGCATGTTTCCCGTAATACACCTCTCCAAATTTGTCCAACACCTTTGCGGCGGACTTGCTTTTCGAGACGCCAGTGCAGCATTCAACATCGCAAGACGTGGAATGCCAATCAATGGAAATAGCTCGGGCCTTAGCGTGTCCGAGTTGCGCCCTTTTGGTGTGGCGTAAACTGAGACGATAGGAGCGTCCCATGCCCGAAATAACAGAATCCCAGGGTTCACTCTGGGAGCATCAACATGTTTCCCCAGCTCTGTGATCTGCATTTCCATCTGGTCTTGAGCCTTTTTCTCTGCGCTGGGGCAATCGGAAGCGCCGGGTCTGCCGGGATTCCGAAACAGGGCGCTGTTTCTACGCCTAGCCCTGCTGGCACTACGGGTAGTACAACTAGTGAGAGCCCCACGGATCCTCCCACGCCTGCGGAGACGCCAAAAATCTCACCCAGCAGCATCGAACCACCAATCGGCCTGCGATGGGGCGAATCGGAAGAGGAGGTGAAAAACAAGCTGGCTAAAGCCGGAGTTCAGATCTTGAAGCGACCAAAGGTTGACGATAGAGAGGTCCTAGCGATCGAAGGAATCAGGCAGCCCTCCCTTTTGCAGGCGATCGCGTACTTTGACGCCCAAAAGCTAGCCGAGGTGGAGCTGCAATACGGCGATTCGACCTGGACCTTTGACGCCTATAAAGCCTTTGTCGTAAGCGTCACACGTCGCTTGCAGGCTTATTACGGTGAACCGACTGTCCTAGCACGCGACAGGCGTCCCGAGGGGGACCGTGTAGAAACGATCGCCGGTTACCAGTGGCAACAAGGAGATTCAAGCGGCGTCATTCTGTTCTTTTTTTCGGTAGAGCAGGGGAAAAATAGCTACACAACGGTCAGTATTCACTATCGAGCGGAGTTGCCGGAAGCGCCGCCGCCGGAAACACAGGCGCCATCGGCAACTTCAGAAACATCGCCGACTCCTGTGGGGAAAATGGAAAAATAAAATAACGCCGTTTACAGGAACCCTCGAGAGCCAGCGTCAATCCTGGAGCAGGTTCTCACGGTTTGAGCCAATAGCATTTCATGGTGATTTGCTTCGTTTTTGGATTTTCGCTGGACTCGATTTTGTGCGGAGGGTGGCTCGGTGTTCCGATTCCGGACACTAGCGGATAAAGACGGCGCATCGCTGCACGAAGTTTTGAGGCTTCCTTCTCGTTATTGACCATGACGACTTCGCCGGATGCCAATTTTGAGGCGAGGACGCGGTACCGTCCATACTTCTTGCTTGGTACCTCGGGCGCGTATTCTTCCGGCAGGGGATTCTTGGGAATCTCCTTGTCGCCCTCCTGCTCCAAAGGCGGTTTCTCTGACAACCGGTAAACGACTTCCGTAGGGCTGATGCGGTGAGTATGAGCCCAATATCCTGCGCGGCGCAGAGCCTTGTAGAGTCCCACATCTCCACCGGGGTATAATAGCTTGAGCAAGACGTCCTGCCGGGTTGAGACCATGTGCTCAACGATCGTTGCCCAATTTGGCCGGAAAAACTTCGTCTCCTCGAGTTCCAAGTACTTAGCTGAACCCGATTTCAATGTGCGAGTTGCAATTTTTCGTGGTTTAGCCATTTTTATCTTTATGACAAGTCAATTATATTGACTTCGATTTCGTTTTGAGGTGTTATTGGGCTCTGGGCAGCAAACTATGGCCAGAGCCACGGGGAAACGCTCGCTTTTGGGGCGCGACCATAGGTTAAGAGACGAGGGAACCCCCGCTTCCTTTAGGTAGCTGAGGAATCGACGGTTGAAAGTTTTTAAAGTTCAGCATGGAGTATATATATAATGGTGGTGTGACGCGATACGCACGCAATACCAGCGCGGTTTTCTCGCTGGAAGTTTCACCTGGTTTGGTGTCCGAAGTACCGGAGACCAGTTCTCACCGAGGCTGTGACTGAGCGTGTGAAAGCCTTGCTGTGGAAAAGGCTAATGAATTTTCTCTGACAATTCACACGATGGAAATCATGCCTGATCACGTTCACTTGTTTCTGGAGTCTGACCCAACGTTTTCGGTCTCTGAGATCACCAATCGGCTCAACAGGTTACACCTGCCGCATCTTGGAGACAGGAATTCCGCCTCTTGCGCAGCCCAACATGGCACTACTAAGTCAGCAGCGAAGTTTAGAGGCTCTCCTGCTTGCGATTAAGGCACAAATCTCCGTTAAGCAGGGGCTCCTCTTGAGAGAACAGCGTCGCCTCGACGCTGAGTCGGCAACCCTGGAGGATCTCCTCCAGAAAGGGTCTTACGAACAATTCATCCGCATGCAATCACATCTCACTACGCACGCCGTCGATCGCTTGACCGGACTTTCTGAACGCGCTGCTCAAGCAGGACTCTTTACCACAGGCGATGAAGATAGGCTCAACGAAGAGTTCGCTAAGGCCGATCGGCGGTTTAATGCCCATATGCTCTTGGTTGAGGGTGTGTTGTTTGCGCAGGACGAACAATCGCTTGACGTTCTCCGGGCAACCCGAATTCTCGATTCGCGCAAAGACTTCGTGCACGCGCTGCACCAGCAGGAACGCCAAGAAGCGATTCTCCAATTGGCTGGGGAAACTCCCGAAGCGATTCAACAATGGAAGGACGCAGAGTGGCGTCACATCGATGCCCACGCCGCGAATGACCCGGAGCGCGAGACAATCTTTACGGCCGGCGACATGCCGCAGATCAACGATAAAGAGCTCAAAGCGGCCAAAGCCAGGTATTTAGCCTCTTTAAGCGAAGTCACGATCCTGGTGGACCAGGTGCACCATCTGGAGAGTTTGTCGGCCGCGACTGAAGCCGAGCGCCACCAGGTGGAGCGGCAGGCCAAAACCGAATCGCACATGCTTGGTAAGCTCTATGCGAACCATCTGTTTAACGGCAAATCGGAATTGGATGCGTACCAATTGGCATCAGAATCTCTGAGTGCCGCCCGCGAAATGCATTTCAAGCGTCTTGAGGCTACGCATGAAAGCGCTTTGGCCCGCTACCGCAAGCAGATCGATGAACTGTTGAACTCCGAGAACACACCTACCAGCGATCCGGTTTCTGCCAAAGGTTTCCGTGACCGCGCGCATAAAGGTTTTGTCGATCGCAGCGTGGATGCCCTGGCCCAAATTTGCCGCGAACTGGCGGAACTCATTGACCTGGCGGAGCTGGCGAAGGGTAATTCGGGAGCAGCAAAAGTCTTTGGCTTTCGCGAGCATAGTGCGACAACCGTGTTTGCCGGCGCTGCAGCATTGGCCAGCGGCGCTCCAGGAAGCGCTGCACGGTCCGAGGCGTATAAGGCAAGCGAGGCCAGTCGCGAGTGGGAAGAAGTAGTTCAAGCAGACGCACACCGTCAGCAAGAGGGTGGCGGCGAACATCACCACATCAAGATGTAAATTTTTTTAAGGAGCGTTATGGCCAAAGATTTCACGCGTTCATCCGGTATGCAGCAGCCTCCGCCTGTAGTTGTTCAAGCGAAACCGCCGACAGTCAATGGGGTATCAGAAACTCAAGCCCCGCCTCCCAAACGGAGTTGGCAACCGCAAATTTCTACTCCAGCTCAACAGGGCGACCGAGAAGCGGAAATTGTAGAGGCGCTTAAAAATCCCGAGTTCCTGCAAATCATCTCCCAAGTCCTAAAAGATC
>Ga0210390_10000601_pt1 | contig 38962 bp, 23 predicted proteins | sample IncBWH11OmetaG_FD_161050 | JGI IMG/M metagenome (GOLD analysis project Ga0210390, IMG submission 161050) | Forest soil microbial communities from Barre Woods Harvard Forest LTER site, Petersham, Massachusetts, United States - Inc-BW-H-11-O ...
GGGCGCCGCCGGGTGGTGGCTGACCGCCCGTCTCACCATCCGGAACGGCCGAAGCGGGATAGGGCAAATGCGCGCCCCCCATACCGGACATATCGGGCGTGTAAGGGTATCTATTTTGCCCTAAGCGGCTAACCGGGGACGTGGCGGACATTGAGGGTGGAATTGCATAATGAGGGTGTGGCTGAGCGTAATGGTGGCGACGCGTTGAGTAAGATTCCCGTCGGAAGGGTCGCGGACTGGCGGGCTGCCGGGCTGTCCGCGAAGCGTTTGCGCATGCTCACCAAGTCAGGGGAACTGATCCGGATCCGGCATGGGGCGTACGCGACCAGAGAGATCGTTACGAAGGCCGAGGCTGACCCTGGCTTGCGTCATGCGCTGGAGGTCGCCGCGAGCGGCGGAACCAGAGAGAGGAAAGGCATCGCCAGTCATCAGTCGGCCGCCCAGCTTTGGCGGTTGAGCCTGCTGGACGCGCCGTCAGACGGGACAGTGACCTTAACCGTCCCTCGCGGAACGCGCGACGGAAGCTACCAGCGGCCTGGACTCGTGAGCCATGTCGCGGAGCTGCCAGGGGAGCATGTGACGGAGCTTTACGGGGTGCCGGTGACCACGGCGGCCAGGACGGTCATCGACATCGCGCGCTCGGCCACGTTCACGGCAGGGGTCGTCGTGGCGGACTCGGCCCTTCATGAGCGGCACTCGTCCAAGGCCGATCTGCGCCGGGTGCTGGCGCGGTGCGAGGGGTGGCCAGGAGTCGCGCGAGCGAGGCGGGCGGTCGATTTCGCCAGTCCGCTCGCCGAGTCGGCTCTCGAGTCTTGCGCGCGGGTGGTCTTTCACGAGCGCGAATTGCCCGCGCCCATGCTCCAGGCGCACATCCTCGGCGCCGACGGAGGCCTCATCGCCCGCGTCGACTTCTGCTGGGCGCGGTACCGGACCATCGCCGAGGCTGACGGGCTGCTCAAGTACCAGGGCCGACCGGACGCGATCGCCGAACTGAAACGGGACCGGCTGCTGCGGGAGGCGGGCTATGAGGTCGTGCACTTCACCTGGCAGGAGTTGTTCGGCGAGCCGGGACGGGTCGCCGAACGGGTCCGCGCCGGCTTCAACCGCGCGATTCGCATCGGTGCGAGCTGATCTCCACGCGCGAGGGTCAGGGCAGCGCGAGGGTCAGGGCAGCGCGAGGGTCAGGGCAGCGCGAAGGCGCGGCGGCAGTGGGTGAGGAAGGCGGCCGCGGCCGGGCTTGGTGATGGTCTCCAGATCAGCGCGAGCAGAGCGGGCGTCACCACGTCGTCGAGAACAGCAGCGTGCAGGCGGTCGGCGTGGGCGGCGGCGATCGTCTCGGACAAGATGGCCACCCCAAGTCCGCGCGCCGCGAGGTCGGCGACGGCCGCCGGGGCGCTGGCCTCCAGGGCAACGTCAAGGCGCACGCCGGCCGCGCTGACAGCCTGGTCGAAGACGGTGCGGATGCCGGTGCCCGCGGGCAGGCAAATCAGCGGGCAGCCGGCGAGGTCGGTGAGAGTAAGCCGCGATCGTTCGGACAAAAAATGGGTTTTCTGGGCGGCGGCCACCAGCCTTTCGCTGATGACGGGGAGCGCGGCGAGCGCGGCCGGCGGGCTGCCCGCGGCGCCGATGAGGGCGATGTCGAGGGCGCCGGAGCGGACGTGCTGCGTGAGCGTGGCGGAGTTGTCCTCCAGCAGCGTGACCGCGACGCCGGGGTGGTCGTCGTGGAACGCGGCGAGCGCGTCGAATAGCGGGGTGACGGTGCAGGCGGTGACCATGCCGACGGTTAGCCGGCCGCTGAGCAAGCCGGTCACCTCGGCCACCGACTGGCGCAGCGCCGCCGCGGCGGCCAGCATCTGGTTGGCGTAGCTGACGGCGGCCTTCCCGGCTTGCGTCAGCGTCGCCGTCCGGCCTGACCGGTCGATCAGCGGCGCCCCGAGGTCGTGCTCAAGCTGCCTGATCTGGGCGCTCACCCCGGACTGGCTGATGTGCACGCGCTGCGCGGCGCGGGTGAAGTTCGCTTCTTCCGCGACCGCGACCAGGTACTCCAGCTGCCTCAGTTCCATAACTACTGATTCTAATGTCAAGAGGTATTATCTGTTGGACTTCTAAGCCCGTGGCGGGCAGGCTGACGGATATGAACGAGAAAGCATTCAAGCCAGAGGACCTGACCCGGCTGTTCGTCGAGCGGGCAAACGCCAAGGACGCCGCGGGCATCGCCGAGCTGTACGAGGAAAACGCCGTCATGGCGTACCCGCCCGGGCAGCAGACGGTCGGCCGGGAAGCGATCCGTGAGCTGTGGGAGAAGATCTTGCCGCGGGTGGGGCGGTTCGAGCCGGAGCCACCGCTGCCGACCCTGGTCAGCGAGGATATCGCGCTGACGTCCACGCCGCCGAAGGATGGCGCGGGCGCGCGGGCGCAGGTGGTCAGGAGGCAGCCGGACGGAAGCTGGCTGCGCCTTCTCGACCAGCCCGAGTTCGTCTCGGTCAGCCAGTGAGAGGCTTCGTCTCGGTCAGCCAGTGAGAGGCCGCGGCGGTCAGCCGGTTAGGGGGCTCTGGGGTTCGCGGTTGGCGCGGTAGGCCTCGACGGTCTGCAGCTTGTGCCAGCGGGCGTACCGCTCGGTCGCCTCGGCGTCGCCGATTTCCAGTAGGTCGATGAGGCGGGCGTGCTCCGCGTGGGAGGCCTTGGCGCGCTGCGGCACGTAGGGGAACATCGTCGAGCGGATGCGGTCCAAGCGCCGGTAGGTCTGCTCGAGCAGTTCGAGCAGGTACGCGTTGGCGCACCTGGCGACGATCGCGGCGTGCAGCCGGCGGTTCAGCCTGCTGAACTTGAGCAGGTCACCGGACTCGGCGACCTGCTCCATCTCCGCGGCCATCTTCCGCAGCCGGGACACGTCGGAGGCCCGCAGATGCTTGCCGGCCTCGGCGGTGGCGGCGCCTTCCAGGACGGCCACCGCGACCATCTCCTGCTCCCAGGTGGTCGCGTCGACTGGGGCCACGATCGCGCCGACGTTGGGCCGGAACCGCACCCAGCCCTCGGCCTCGAGGCGGCGCAGCGCCTCACGTACCGGAATCGCGCTCACGCCCAGCTCACGGGCGAGCGCGTCGATGTTAAGCCTCGCCTTGGGGGGATGCGCGCCGGAGTGGATGCGGTCCCGGAGGATCGTATACGTCCGCTCCTGCTTGTTCACAGCACCAGAGCGTACGCCGGTTTATTGTGCTTACACCACTACTGCGCGGTCTTCTCCGGTACGCAGTGGTTCAGGCATTCGCCAAGGCCCTCGACGGAGGTACGCAGCACCTGACCCGGCTTGAGGTACACCGGGGGCTTGCGCGCGTCGCCCACGCCGCCGGTGGTGCCGGTGAGGAGCAGGTCGCCCGGATTCAGCGTGATCGCCGTGCTGACGTACGCGACCACGTCGGCGGGCTTGAACAGCAGGTCGGACGTGCGTGCCTGCTGCATGAGCTGGCCGTCAACCTCGCACCGGATCTCCAGGTCGGCGGCGTGGTCCACCTCGTCGGCGGTGACCAGGTACGGGCCTACCGGCGTCGTGCGGGAGAACATCTTCCCGGCCAGCCACTGCAGGGTGCGGCGCTGCCAGTCCCGCATCGACACGTCGTTGCTCGCGGCGTAGCCGGCGATCGCCGCGCGTGCCTGGGCGGCGGAGGCCCGGTACACCGGCGTGCCGATGATGACGGCGAGCTCGACTTCCCAGTCGACCCTCTCGCTCACCGCCGGGATCGCCAGGTCGTCGTTCGCCCCCATGAGGGTCTCGGCGAACTTCGCGAAGAGCGTCGGGTATTCCGGCAGCTCACGCCCGGTCTCGATGATGTGGGTGCGGTAGTTCAGCCCCACGCAGATGATCTTGGACGGGTTGGTGACGACCGGCGCGAAGTCCGCCTCGGCGGCGGGCACGATGGCCGCGCCCGCCCGAACGCCTACCGAGGAGGCGTCACCCGAGGCGAGCAGTGCGCCGACATCGGCGGCATCCAGCGGGATCAGGGTGTCCCCGTCAAGCTGGGCGGCTGTCGTCCCGGCCGCAGTACGAATAGTGGCAAGGCGCATGCCTGAGACTGTAATACTGCCTGCTTGCCGTGACGGTAGGCGGGGAGCCGGCTGGTGTCCGGCGCTCCCGCGGCGAGGAGCGCGGGCGCGGGCCGGACTGCTGCCCGCAACCGGAATTTTCTTAACAGTTCTGACAAATGCTGAGGAACCGCCGCCGGCCAGACGTACGTTGAGAAAACAGGGAGCGGTCAATCGCTTCGCACAACGGGGATGCCGGCGATGGCGGATAACGCTTTAGCCAACCAGAACGCTGTAGCCGACCAGGCCGCGCGGCGGGCGCGACTTGCCCAGCACCGGACGGCGCCGGGCCCAACCCAGCACACGCTCTGCTATCAGCGCTCGCTGAGAATCTCGCCGGAATTCGGGGATAGATATAACGAAACGGCCACCCTCACGCACCTCGGTGACACATGCATGCCGCCGACGAGTTGCCACGGACCAGGGATGCGTGGCAGAAAGCCTTTACCATCCTCGACGACCTGCGACACCCCGACGCGGACGAGGTCCGCGTCAAACTCGCCAGCATCGACAGGCAGATGTCATGACGAACGAAGCTGTCCACAATGCGGTGCCGCCGCTACATAATGCAGTGCCGGCAGTGCCGCGGCAGCTTCCCGCGGCGGTCACCGATTTCACGGGCCGCCACGCCGAACTCCAGGCGCTGACCGCCATCCTGGACATGGCCGCGGCCGATGCGGCGGGGACGGTCGTCATCTCCGCGATCGGCGGCACCGCCGGGGTGGGCAAGACCGCGCTGGCGCTGCACTGGGCGCACCGGGTCGCCGACCGGTTCGGCGACGGGCAACTGCACGTCAACCTGCGCGGATTCGGCCCCTCCGGCACACCTGTCACACCCGAAGAGGCGATCCGCGGATTCCTCGACGCCATCGGCGTGCCGCCCGAGCGGATTCCGGCCACGCCGGATGCCAGGGAACGCCTCTATCGCAGCCTGCTGGCGGACCGGCGGATGCTGGTCGTGCTCGACAACGCACGCGATGAACAGCAGGTCCGGCCGCTGCTGCCAGCCGGCCCAGGCACCCTGGTGCTTGTCACCAGCCGCAACCAGCTCGCCGGTCTCGCCGCGGCCGACGGCGCCCGGCTGATCAGCCTCGATGTCCTCAGCCACGCGGAAGCCGTGAAACTGCTCGCCACCCGCATCGGCGCCGTGCGGTCGGCCGCCGAGCCGGAAGCGGTCGCCGAGATCGCGGCCCTGTGCGCCTGCCTGCCGCTGGCGCTCGCGGTCGCCGCGGCACGCGCCGCCGCGCGGCCGCGCTTCCCGCTGTCCGCGCTGGCCGCCGAGCTTCGTGACACCGCCGCCCGGCTTGACGCCTTGGACAGCGGCGACGCCGCGGCCGACATGCGGGCCGTGTTCTCCTGGTCCTACCGCCAGCTCAGCTCCGAGGCGGCGCGGATGTTCCGGCTGCTCGGCCTGCATCCAGGGCCCGACATCAGCGCCGCGGCGAGCGCGAGCCTGGCCGGGATAGGGCGGCCGGCCGCCCGTCGGCTGCTCGGGGAACTCACCCGCGCGCACATGATCAGCGAGAGCAGCTCAGCCCGGTACGCCTACCACGACCTGCTCCGCGCGTTCGCCGTCGGCCTGGCTCGCTGCCGGGAGAGCGAACGTGAGCGAGAGGCGGCCGTGCGGCGGGTCCTCGACCACTACCTGCACACCGCGCGCACCGCGGCCCTCCTGCTGTACCCGCCGCATGAGCGGGTGGAACTCGGGCCGCCCGGCCCCGGAGTCCTGCCCGAGCCTGTCGGCGATCACCGGCGGGCCCGAGCCTGGTTCGAAGCTGAGCACCGCGTCTTGCTCGCTACCAGCGCCCTCGCGGCGGAGTCCGGGTCCGACCGGCATGCCTGGCAGATCCCGTGGGCAATGATGCCCTACCTTCAAACGCGCGGCCATAACGCGGAATGGGCCAGCACGCAGCGAACCGCGCTGGCCGCCGCCACCCGCCTGCGCGATACCAAGGGGCTAGCGGTGTCCAGCCGGCTCCTGGCGGGCGCCTGCTCCAATCTCGGGGGCTACGACGAGGCCCGCTCCCATCTCGGGTACTGCCTCACGCTGTACCGGCAGCTCGGCGACCGGTTCGGTGAGGCCAAGGTGCATCAGGGCCTCAGCCGGGTCGCCTCGCGCCAGCGCTGCTTCACCGACGCGCTGCACCACGCCCAGCACGCGGTGGATACCTACCGGACCATCGGCCACACGGCGGGAGAGGTCGAGGCGCTCAACCTCGTTGGCTGGTACCAGAGCCAGCTCGGCGACTACGGGCAGGCTCGCGCGTGCTGCCGGCGAGCACTCACGCTCAACGCCGGAATCGGCAACCACCGCATCGAAGCCGCTCTCTGGGACAGCCTGGGGTACGCCGAGCACCACCTGGGCAACTTCCCCGAAGCCGCCGTCTGCTACCAGCGCGCACTCAGCGCCTGCAGGGAAATAGGTGACCGCTGGGGTGAAGCGGAAAGCCTCACCCACCTCGGCGACACCCAGCACGCCACCGGCGACCTGCCGCAGGCGCGGAAAACGTGGCAGCAGGCACTCGTCGTGCTCGAGGACCTCGGCCATCGCGACGCGGACAAGCTCCGCACGAAGCTCGACCACATCGACAGCTAGCACGGCGCCCCGCTGCGGCGAGGAAATAAGCTGTCAGCCCCGGCCAGTTCTGTCGATTTTTTACCCGAACGAACAGGGCTGTCTCGAGGAGCTCATAGTGCGTGCGGCAGGTGGCCGACGTATGCTGGGCCGCGGAGCGGGTTGCTGGTTTCGGGACTCCACGGGGATGACGGCAAAACGGGAGCGGTTCGTGCAGCGCCGCAAGGCGCTGGGGCTGACGCAGGAAGCGCTGGCGGAACTGCTGAGCGTCGAGCGTTCCACAGTGATCCGCTGGGAACGCGGCGCTAGCCTGCCGCTGCCCTGGATCTGGCCCAAGCTGGCCAAGGCGCTCCAGATCTCGAGGGAGCGGCTTGAGGAACTGCTGGACAGCGGCAGCGCACCTGGCCACGGCGGCCACCGGAGCAGTCCAACGGCCACGTTCCCGCGACAACTGCCCGCGGCAGTGCCCAACTTCACCGGCCGCGTCGCCGAACTCGAAACGCTGACCCGGATGCTCGATCAGGCCGACGGCGGCGCGGCTGGCACCGTGGTGATCTCCGCGATCGGCGGGACCGCCGGGGTGGGCAAGACCGCGCTGGCGCTGCACTGGGCACACCAGGTCGCGCACCAGTTTCCAGACGGCCAGCTACACGTGAACTTGCGCGGCTTCGATCCGTCGGGCGTACCGGTCACGCAGGAAGATGCGATCCGCGGATTCCTCGACGTCATCGGCGTGCCGCCCGAGCGGATTCCGGCCACCCCGGATGCGCGGGAACGCCTGTATCGCAGCCTGCTGGCGGACCGACGGATGCTTGTAGTGCTGGACAACGCCCGCGACGAACAGCAGGTCCGGCCGCTGCTGCCGGCGGGCTCCGGCACCTTGGTGCTGGTCACAAGCCGCAACCAGCTCGGCGGGCTCGCCGCAGCCGATGGCGCCCGGCTGGTCAGCCTCGACGTCCTCACCCATGACGAGGCCACCCAGATGCTGACCGGTCGCATCGGCGCCGCGCGGTCGGCTGCCGAACCGGAAGCGGTCGCCGAGATCGCCGCCCTCTGCGCCTGCCTGCCGCTCGCGCTCGCGGTCGCCGCGGCACGCGCCGCCGCACGGCCCTCCTTCCCGCTGTCCGCCCTGGCCGCAGAGCTTCGTGACACCGCCGCCCGACTGGACGCATTGGACAGCGGCGACGCCGCGGGCGGCATCCCCGCTGTTTTCTCCTGGTCCTACCGCCAGCTCAGCTCCGATGGGGCGCGGATGTTCCGGCTGCTCGGCCTGCACCCCGGACCCGACATCAGCGCTGCGGCCAGCGCCAGCCTCGCCGGAGCACAACAGCCTATGGCTCGCCGCTCGCTGGGGGAACTCACGCGCGCGCACATGATCACCGAGAGCGGCTCAGCCCGGTACGGCTTCCACGACCTGCTCCGCGCCTTCGCCGCTAGCCAAGCTCGTGACTGCGACAGCGAACCCGAGCGAAAGGCAGCCGTGGGGCGGGTCCTCGACCACTACCTGCACACCGCCCACACCGCCGTTCTCCTGCTGTACCCGCCACATGAGCGGGTGGATCTCGGGCCGCCCCGGCCCGGAGTCCTTCCCGAGCCCGTGGCCGATCACCGTTGCGCCCGAGCCTGGTTCGAAGCTGAGCACCGCGTCCTGCTCGCCGTCGCCGTCCTCGCGGTCGAGTCCGGGTCCGACCGTCATGCCTGGCAAATCCCTTGGGTTATGATGCCCTATCTACAAAACCGCGGGTATAACGAGGAGTGGGCCAGCACTCAGCGGACGGCCCTGGCCGCCGCGAACCGCCTGCGCGACACCAAGGGGCTGGTGGTGTCCAGTCGGCTGCTGGCGGGCGCCTGCTCCAATCTCGGTGACTACGACGAGGCCAGCTCCCATCTCGGGTACTGCCTCACGCTGTACCGGCAGCTCGGCGACCGTTTCGGTGAGGCCAAGGTCCACCAGGGCCTGAGCAGGGTCGCCTCGCGTCAGGGCCGCTACACCGACGCGCTGCACCACGCCAGGCAGGCAGGGCGCACGTACCAGGCCATCGGCCACCAGGCCGGAGAGGTTGAGGCGCTCAACCTGGTTGGCTGGTACCAGAGCCAGCTCGGCAACCACGGGCATGCTCGGGCATGCTGCCGACGGGCACTCACACTCAACGCCGAAACCGGCAACCGCCGCATCGAAGCCGCTCTTTGGGACAGCCTGGGCTACGCGGAGCACCACCTCCGCAACTTCGCCGAAGCCGCCACGTGCTACCAGCGTGCACTCGGCATTGCCCGGGAAGTGGGTGACCGCTGGGGTGAAGCGGAAAGCCTCACCCACCTCGGCGACACCCAGCACGCTACCGGCGACCTGCCGCTGGCCCGGGAAACCTGGGAGCAGGCAATCGCTGTCCTCGATGACCTAGGGCACGCCGACGCGGGCAAGGTCCGCGCGAAGATCGAGCGCATCGATAGCTAGCGCCGCGTCCAGTTCTGTCGTCTTTTTACCCGAACGAACCGGGCTGTCTCTCCGCGCCAGGGAACTCCTCACCGGGACGGCGCGGATTTTGGTTCCGCTGTGTCTTACGTTCCTTCCTACGAGACGATCATCCAGGCGATCCGGGAGGTGTCGGACGGGGACGAGGAGCTGACCGTGAAGCTCCCGGCCGAACGGCTCGACACGTAGACGAATCCGGGTGTGCCGCCCGCCAGCGTGTTGGACAGGAAGATCCGGCTATCCGCGGTGACCACGGATTGGTCACGATCACCGAGCCGCCCGCGAGCACCGCGGTTCCCAGCCTGGAATCGATGGTGCCGCTCTCGTAGCCGGGGCCGCTGGACGTGTCGAACCCGTCGCCGTTTGTGTTCTGGACGTGGACGTCCACGGCGGTGGTGTCGCTCGGGACGTCGAACCACCCGCTTTCCCCGGTGCGCTGGATCAAGATGCGGGAGGCCTTCCAGCCGTCGGCCTTCCCGTCCGAGTTGGGGGTGGTGCAGTTGATGCCGTACCCGGTGCTGCCGAAGATGCTGAGGTCGGCTAGGCCGATACCTTCGGCACTGCCGAAGGAGGCGATGCCGTCGACGAGGGGGTTCGCGCTGACCCTGGCCAGGTACACGGCGTTACCGGTGTTTGAAATGCACGTGGCGTCGTAGATCTCGCTGCAGTAAGACCCGAACAGGTACAGGTAGCCGCCGGAGACAACTGGCGACCCTAGCAGTTCCTGTGATCCGAGCGCTGAACCGGAAGTGTCTGAGAACACCGTGGCTTCGCTGTCCAGCGTATTCGTGGCCGGGTCGTATTCGGCCAGCCCGTACCCTTCGGCGAGGTAGTCCAGGTTTCCCATCACGCAGTAGTTGTTGAAGCTGACCAGGACGTCCGAGGGGTTGGCCGTATCCCGGGTGACCCCGCTGATCCACGAGGCAGCGTAAGCGCCGTCGGCCGAATCGCACGGCTCGCCGCTCGTGGTGATCAAGTCGGACGGGACCGGCAGGAAATGCGCGGGGGGGCTTTATCGTTGGGCAGCGTCGCAGGCCCGCTGCCCGGCGTGCTCACCTCGCTGAGGTCAGTGGGAACTTCACCGGGTGCCGACGGCCCCTCGGCCGCGGTCGACCCGGTGATGAAGCTGGTCAGTCCCCACTGGTGCTGTGCGTTGAACCCGTACACGGCGGTGTCGCAGAACAGCCACAGGCTGTCGCCAGGATCGGCAGGCAGCGGCGTGCTGAACCCGCAGTCGCGCGCGGCGCCGCAAAAGAGAGGGACCTGTACCGCCTCACCATCGCAAATGCCACATGTACGACGTCCAGATGGATGCTCCAGGAGTTGGGCCTACCTCTGTCTGATACCCGTCGCCCTTCCCGAACAGGTGTGGCGGATCGCCGTTTACCCCGGAAAGTCCCATGCCGACGTCTGCTGATGCTCCCCACGACTCTCCGTCTACGAAGCCGTCGATCTGCGGATTCGTCGGTTTCCCTGGTATATATCCCTGAGCATAGGTGAAGCCCCACTTCCCGACGCCGATTCCCCAGACCAAGCCGGCATAGGTGCTTCCGTCTCGCGTTCTTGCCACGCAAAGGCCACCGCCGCCTCCAAAGAAGAAAGTGACACAGAACTGCCGGTAATCGGGAGGGCCAGTGTCTATGTTTATGGGCGAGCCATCGGACCGCACGCCCGTAATCAGGGAGCAGTCGTCGGGGTTGAGCTTGTGGGTGACCTCAACGCAATTCGCGAAAGCCGCGGCTTTGGCCTGACGCGGGGTGACCTGGCGGGGAGTGCGCTTGACCGTGACGTTGGGCTGTCGCCCGCATGCCTGATAGGGGCAGTGATCCTTAGCAGCGTTCGCACCGTTGCCGCTGCCTGGCTGGTTGCCGCCGGGTTGCTGGTTGCCGTCGCCGCTGCCACCGTCCGTCTCGCCGGCCTTGTGGTTGGTCCCGTTGGGATCAGTAAAGGACTGCACGGATCCGCAGGGTCCGCCCGGCATGCAGACCATTGCGCCGCTCGGATCTGAGTCCGTAGTGGGATTGTCCGCGGCGTAGGTGTAGGCGTTCAGGTCCTGCGGATTCGCGGGGTCGATCAGCGGATCCGGGGAGACGAACGAGCCGGTGGCTGAGTCGTACTCACGGGCGCCGAGGTTGACCAGGCCGGTGCCGGGGTCGGTGGTGCCGCCGACGAAGCCCTCCGTACCGGGCCAGGTCGTGGGCGGGGTTCCGATCAGGTTGCCGTATGGGTCGTAGTAACGGCGGGTGACCGCGAGCGTTGACGAGTCGATGGCCAGGGTGTCGGTGCCCTGCTGGTCGCCCGTCAGGTACTGAACGTCACCGCCGGTGTTGCGAGCCGCCACGGTGACGCCGCCGACCGAGTAGTACCGGGTGCCGGTGACCCCGCCGGTGGCCGTGCTCTCCACCAGCTGCTCGTCAGGCAGGTACAAGGTGACGCTGCCGGGGTCGGATTGCAGCAGCAGGTTCCCGCTCGCGTCGTAGACGTAGGACGTGGTGCCCGGGTCGGCACCGCCGGTGCTGGTGACCGAGCCGAGCTGCCCGGCGTCGTTCCAGCTCAGCGTTTGGGTATCAGAGGTGGACGTGACGCTCGTCGCGTCGCCTGCCCCGTTGTACGCGTAGCTGGCGGCGGACGTCCCGGACGGACCGGAGGCCTGCGCCGAAGTCACCGCGTGCGGCTGAGCTGCCTCCGCCGCCGGGTAGCCGAACGTCGTCGTAGTGGCCGAGCCCCCGGCAGGGGTGGACACCTCGGAGAGGAGGTCGTTCTCGTTGTTGTAGGCGTACTGCTGCCAGTACGGCGCCGTGGCGCCGGATTCGGCGGACTGGGATGGCCCGCCCGAGCAGTCGGTGGTGCCCTGCGACCAGGCGGTGGTGAGCCGGCCGAGGTAGTCGTAGCTGAAGCACTGCACTTGGGCCGGGCCGCCGGCCGGGGCGTCGACCTCGGAGGTGATCAGCCCGTCGTTGTCGTAGCCGTAGCTCGTGTCGTCGACCGTGACCGGGGTGCCTTCCCCCGTCTGCACCACCGAGCTGGTCAGCCGGTTCGTGGCCAGGTCGTAGGTGTTCATCAGCCACGCCGGTTCTGTCGTGGTGCCGAACGCGTACTCAAGCGGCTGCCCGAGCTCGGTGTAAGACAGAGTGGAGACGTAGTCCCACAGTGAGGATGTCATGCTGATCGGGTTATCGGCGGTGTCGTAACCGGTGTCGACCGTCTCGGCTGGGAGCCCGCCGGCGGCCGTGTCGGCGTAGGAGGTCTCCTCGTCGCCGTAGCCGCTGTAGTAGTCGGACTGCTTATATGTGCCAGCCATCGGGCCCGCGGACACCGTTACCGTGCTGCCCGTTGCCAGGCCGTCCGCGTTGTAGCCGTTTACCTTCTCTGTGTAGGTGGTGCCGCTGGTGCCGCCTGGCCCGTAGGCGGTGGAGGAGGTCGGCTGGCCCTTGGCGAGGCTGTCATAGGCCCAGGAGGCGAGCTCGTCGGCCCCGGCCTCAGGAGCGCTTCCTGTGGTGTCGTACTCGGCGGTCTTGCGCCCGTCAGCGTCGTACGTGTAGCTGATGGTCTTGCCACGGGCGTCGGTCGTGGACAGCAGGTTCCCGTCCGGGTCGTAGCTGCTGGTACTGGTCCCGGCGTCGGGGTCGGTCGCGGTGGTCTGGTCGCCGGTCAGGTCGTAGCCGTAGGACCAGTGGTTGCCCGCGTCGTCAGCGATGGTGGCGAGTTGCCCGGCTGGGGTGTAGGTATAGCCGGTCTGGTCCCAGCCAGTGGCGCCGGTTTGCGAGCCGAAGCCGGGCGCGGGCGGGCTGGCTGGCGGGGTGGGCGAATGGTATTGGTAGATGTAGCTGGTCTTGCCGATCCCGTTGGTGTAGGTCGTCTGCGCGGTCCCGCCGGCCGGCGGGGTGACGGTGGTGTAGTCGCCACCGTAGGTGGTGTCGGTCTCCCATTTCTTGGTGGCGTAGCTGTACAGGACCTGGCGGGTCACCCGGCCGTCGCCGTCGTAGAAGTAGGCGGTCTGGGAGGGCACCTGATCGTCTGAGGCGGCTACAAGCGTGGTGGACGGCGCGCCGGTGGCGTAGTACGGGCTCGAGGTGACCAGCTGCCAGCCGTCCGAGTTGTAGTAGGTATCAGTGATATCCCGGCCGCCGTCGGGTGTTTCCGTCTGGGTCTCGATCTGCCGGCCCAGTGAGTCGTAGAACGTCTCGGACGGCAGGTAGGTGCCGGCGGTGTTGATCGTGTTGGTGGTAACGATCGTCGGGCCGGTGTCGGAGACGTCGTAGCTGAATGTCTCGTCCGCCGGACCCGAGGTGGCGTGCCCTGGTGTCCAGACCGCCGTCTGCCGCCCGAGCGCGTCGTAGGTCTGCGTGGTGATCCAGCCGGCCGGGTTGGTGACGGTCAGCGGCAGGTCGCGGGCCGGATCGTAAGTCGTGGTGGTGACCTGGCCGATCGGGTCGGTCACCGTCTCCGACGTGGGCTCGGCGCCGGTGCCAGGAGAGTAACTGGTGGCGGTCGTATTACCGTCCGCGTCAGTGGACGAAGTAACCCGGCCGTACTCGTCGTAGAGAGAACTGGACTCGGTAGTGAAGACCTCTGAGCTTCCGCTGTAGGAGGTGGCCTGTTTGGTCATCGTGACGTTCCCGGCCGACGGCGGCGCGCCCAGGGTGGTGGAGCCGTCGTAGTACGTCTGAGCGTCTGAGACCAGTTCGGCCTGGGTCGGAGTGCCTGAGACCGGGCAGTTCGCGGGCGGCACCGACGTCACGATCACCTCGGCAGGCAGGTCCAGCAGACCGCTTGAGGTGTTGGTCGCGTATGTCGTCTGGGTGCAGGTGTCCTCGGTCGGATCAGATGTGTCCGGCACGCTGGCATCTACGGTTACCCGCCCGTAGGAGTCGTGGGTGTAGGTGTGGTCGGCTTCCCGGTAGCCGCTGGCGGCCAGCGCGGTGAACGTCTTGGCCGCCTCCGTCCCGGTCAGGAACGCGGTCAGCGCGGGCAGCGGCGAGGGCTGGGACTGGGTGGCGGTCGCGGCGCTGGTCCACGGCACCGTCACCGCGTCGGTCACCACCGCCCCGCCGGCGCCGTCGTAGACGGTGTGCTCGAAGTCGGTCCCGGCGAACTGGTCGGAGTCGGTGACCGTCTCGCTGCCCAGTGAGCTGGTCAGCGACACCGACGAGGTGCTACCGCCGGACTGGTAGTCCGCGTTCATCCCCTGGAAGTAGGTGTCGGCCGTCTCGGTCACCGGGTCCGGCGCCGTGCCCGTCTCGGTGATCACCGTGCGGAACCCGCGCCATTCGTCCCAGGTCCGCTGGCTGGACCGGGTCAGGGTGTCGTCGTCGTAATGCCACGCCCCGCTGCTCAGGCAGCCGGGAGAGGCCCCGTAGCAGTACGTCGTCACGACCGGGGTGGTGCCGCCCGCGGTGTTGGACTGGGTCACCGCGGTGACCACGTACTTGTTGAACCAGTCCAGCACCGCGCTGGTCGCCCCCGGCGGCTCCCAGTAATCCGGGAAACATGTCGTCGTATTCGCGTCAGGCGCTGGGAAGTTCTCCGACGTGCACGAGGCCGGGGGCGTGTCGTAGCTGACGGCCGTCACCCCGCCGGTCTCGCTGGTCACCGACTTGATGCGGAACCGGTCGATGATCGAATACCCGTCGCTCAGGTCGGCCGCGGTCTCCACCCGGTTCGGCAGCGAGATCCCGGTGAACGTCACCGGCGGCAACTGCACGCTCCCGCCGTCCAGGCCGGTGCGGGTGATCGACTCCAGCCACAGCGGCGCCGCCGACCCGTCCCCGGTCGCCGGGAAATCCTGCGCCAGTGCCCACGAATCCACCGGCACCAGCGCCGACCCCTCCAATGTGCTCGTCGCGATCGTGGTCAGCTGATACTTAGTCCAGAACGTCGGCGACACCACATCACAGGCCGCCCCGGACGCGCACGCCAGGTCACCGGTGCTGCCGCTGGTCGGCACATCAGTCCGGGACGTCGACGCAGTGAAGGCGACCTCCGCCGCCGGGATCACCCCGTACACGCTGTTCGCCCGCAGCCCGTACTCGATCGAGGACAGCGCGCCGCCCTGCACGTAGGAGGCGGTCGCCGTCGTCCCGTTGTCGGCCGCGTAATAGTTGGTCTCAGTGTTGTAGAAGTAAGCGATCGCGTCGCCCTCAGAGTCAGTGACGTAGTCCAGGTTCCACCGCCACGCCTGCTCGCAATGCGAGTCCGCGAACGTGGCCTTGTAACACGGCTGACCGGAGGCGGTCGCGTACACCGGCACCGTCCACGCGCTGTTCGTTGTGGCATCCCCGGACGCGTAACCCGGCAGCTCATTCCGCCCGAAGAAATAACTGGTCCCGTCCGGGTCGGTCACCACCCAGTAGTCATCGTCATTTGTCCCGTTGCTCCCCGAGCCCGTCTCGTAGGTGATCGTGTCCCCGTTGTCGGCCTCCGCGTGCCAGCCGTTCGTCGGGTCGTCTACCAGCGTCGTGGTCTGCCCGCCCAGCGACAGCGTGGTCACGTCGTTACTGGACCAGCACAAGTCCCCGGTCTTGGTCGCCCCGGCCGGGTCCTGCTGGCACGACTGATAGTCCCGCTCGATGAACCCGGGCTCGTAATCCCAGCCGTCCCCGACCCACGAAGCCTGATCGTTGGTAGAAGAGGTAAGACCGTCGGTCGCCTGCGAGTCGTAGCCCAGGCTGACCTGTGGCGCCAGCCCGCCGGGCACGGGAGGCACATCGATCGGGTACGAGTACGTGAACGCCCCGGACGAACCGCCCGCGGTCCAGGTGCCCGCCTCTGACAACGGCGTCGCGGTGTAATCGCCAGCCGATCCCGACGGGGAAGTCGTCGCCGCCAGCACCACCGTCGAGGGCAGCGCGACGTCCGCGCCCAGCCGGTCATCGGTCACGTCGTTGGCTGACGCCAGCGGCGTCTGCCCGCGGCACGCCGCAACCCCCGGCGTGGTCAGCGCGCACGCCGGAAGCTCCACCAGGTGCAGCCGGTCCGCGTACCCGCCGCCGTCGGTGAACGCGAACGAGGAGTAATCGAGGCTCACATGCACCGCCGAGCCGGTCGGGCTACCGCTAGGGCCGGACACGGTAAAGATCACGCCGCTGACCCCCGCCGCCGCGGCAGCCTTGCGCGACGCCATGACGACCTTGACCGTGCCAGCCGCCGTCCCGCTGGCGGTCCGGATAGTGGCTGGGCCGACCCAGACCGGCAGCGATCCCGCGCGTTCCGATCCGGTCGAGGGTGCGGCCATCGCCGCGTTGGTCGGCCTGGCGGGCTTGGCGTCGGGCTTAGCGGTGGCGGAAGATCCCGCGGCGGTAACCACGGCCATCGCTTGTCCCGCGGCGGGCCAGCTCACCGCGTGCCGGTGCCAGGGATGCATCGCGGGCACCGCGACCTTGTGCGAGGCCACCGCGTGGACCGGCACCGGTTTTTCCGCCGCGACCGGCCGGAGTTTGGCCGGAGAGGGGCCGGACGTCGCGACAGGAGGCGGTGACGCCACCATCCCCGTCAAGGCGGAGACGACCATGACACCGGCGCCAACCGCCAGCACCTGCCGCCGCCATCGCACGGCCGCGCGCCTGAAGGAAACGATCGTTGCGTTCATCGGGTGCCGCCGTTCAGGAGCCCGCGGGGATGTTCGGCATCAGCTGGCAGCCTGTGCTGGGCGCCACCACCGCGCTGGCCAGCTGCGCGTACCCGCCGCTGGCGCCCAGGGTGAGGTTCACGTCGTCGGCCTCGCCGTATCCGGTTGCCAGCGCCTCGGTACCGGCCCCGTTGCTGACCGCGAGGTCGAACGTCGCGCTGCAGTTAGGCGCGCCACCGCCGCCGTCGATGAAGGAGTTGACGTCGACCCTGGCCCCGTCGACCGTGGAGGAGCAGGAGTCTGCGACGGTCGAGTTCGAGTAACCCGAGCACGGCGTGAGGTCACCCGTGATCACGTTGATCCCGAATGCGGACAGCTGCTGGACCAGGATCGTGTAGGCGTTGGTCAGGTTGGTCACGCCGCTGGCCGACCCTGCTTGCCGCAGCACGTCCTCCAGGCCTTCATCGAGCACCACCGCGCCCACGTCCGGCTCGGCCAGGATGTCAGCGTCGACGCGGGCCAGCAGGCTAATCCCACCGCCGCCGGTGCCGTCGGCCAGCACCTGGTTGGACTGCACACCGCCGTCTACCACCCCGTAGTCGGCTAGCCCGTCATCGGTAGCCGTGCCCACCAGGGAGGGCAGCAGCCCAGACAACTGGCCGGCTACCCGCTGACTGGGAATGTTGAGCGCGTCGGACGCGGCGTCTGAGCTGAAGCCGTCGATGACGTTGTTCCCGGCCACCACCACGGTCGGCGCCCCGGGGCTGCTCGAGTCGTAGGTCGCGGACGTCTCCGCGGGCGTGGTCACGTCCACGGCGGTCAGCACCGGGACCGCGCCTACGGACGTGCCGCCCGACCCGGTGAACGGGGTCCCGGTGGTGCCCGCGGTCTCGTTCCCCGTGCCTGGCGCGCTGTACCACGCCAGCCCGCCGCTCGCCCAGGAATTCATCGGCAGCACCGGCAGCGAGGAGTTCTCGATCCAGATGCTGATCAGCAGCCCGGTCCCGGGAGTGATAGCGAACGGCAACGTAAGCGGGTCGCTGTAGATGTCCCCGCCCTCCGGGACCGTGGCCGAGCCCGATCCGCCGAAGGTTAGTGATACCGGTGTTTGCGCCGGGGCGGCGCTGTAATACCGGTCGGCGATCGTGGCGGCGCCGATCACCAGCGGCCCGGTCCCGTCTCCGGAAAGGAAGCCGGGATCGGACAGCTTGATCCGCACGTCGGCGCCCGCCGGGGCGCTGACGCCAGGTGACACCAGGAGCCGGAGGGTCTGGTTGCCCGACGAGGCCGGCATCGAGTACGCGTCCTCGATCGGCGACTCGAACGCGCCCGTCCACGCCTGTCCCGACGGCGCCGCCGCGGCCGTGGCGTCGTTCACCTCGGGCGTAGCGGTGGCAGTGTTGCGGATGGACATGCCGAAGATGTGCAGAGCCGGCTGGATTGTCGTGACGCCGTTAACCGACGCCGCCACGTCGGGCAGCGTGACCGAGGTCACCGTGCAGCTCGAATTCAGTGGCACCGCGAACGCGTAGATCTTCACGTTTTGCGCCTGCTGTCCGGTGGCCGTGTCCCAATCCGGCAGCTCGAGCGCCGCGATGTCGGACGGTCCGTCGACCCAGTCCGGCACGGTCAGCGTGTACGGGGCCTGATCGACAGAGCAGCCGCTGGCGTAGTCGATGGTGCCGGTCGCCGGCGTGCAGGGGACGTTGCTGTTGAACGCCGGCTCCCCGTCGCAGTAGGCGCCTGTCGTCGGCGTGCCGCCCATTACCGCCGGCGCGGTGATGTCGCCGGACAGCACGCCGCTGTCAGGCGATCCGCTGGCCGTCCCGGGGACCGTCACGTTCCCGTCCGTCGAGGTGGTCAGGAACACCAGCGCGCTGCCCTGCTCGCCCGACGGGCCGGTGCCGATCGTCTGGTTCGCGGCGAGGATGTTATCCGTGTGATTGATAAGCCGGGGATCAATGGAAGACGTAATCGGGCCGAAGTCCGGCAGCGTGAACGTCGCCCCATCGACCGTCACGGTGCCTCCGGGGTTCCAGCCGCCGGCCTTGACCTGCGCCTCGTCAAACGACTTGTCGCCACCGTCAGCGTTCGCGTTCTCGGATTGCCCCTGCTCGCCCGAGATCATCGTGTTGTCGTAGGCCGGCAGGGTCAGGTTGGAGAGAGACAGCTGCCCGAACGAGTCGAAGAAGTTCGCTTCCAGACTGTCCCCGGAGGTGAATTGCACGTTCGGATCGCCGAGGCCGGTGAACGTCGGGTTCGCAGGCTGTGACTCGTTGCCGGCCGCGTCGACCTGGTACACGAACAGATCGTGCGGGCCGGGACCGGTGACCCGGATCGTCAAGGTCGCGACGCCGTTGGTGATCGCGGTGCAGTCCGCCTCCGCGCTCGCGGTGGTGCAGGTCTGATACTCCTGCGCGCTCGCGGCGGTCGGCGGGGTCTGGTCCACCGACCAGACGAACTCGGTGGCGTCATCCCCGCTGGACTGGGTGATCGTGAAGCTCAGGCTCGACCCGGGAGACGCCGATGTGGAGCTGGCCGTCACCGTCGGCGGGTCCGGTGCTTGCGGGTAGACGGCGAAGTAGCACGCGTTCGTCCAGGCGGACGAGTACGGTCCATAGGTCGAGCCGTTCACCGAGGCGCTGCCAGTCTCCGCTTGCGCCTGCCACGCGATCACCGTGCCGTCCGGCAGCCCGGAGGTGTAGGAGGCTGGCATCTGCCACGCCGCGTTGGCGTTGCTGGCCGTCAGGTTGTCGATCGCCTTGTCAACCGTGGTGAATGCCGACTTGGTGGTGTAGTTCTGGTATCGGATGTTGGCTTGGACGGCCGCGCCGTCGGGGTCGCTGTAGGTGCCCAGCAGGTAGGGCCCGTTCGTCGCGTCGGTCTTGCCGATGATCGGCGGGTTGGCCGGGCTGGTGTCGCAGTCCAGGCTGTTGGCCCCGGCGTTGGTGCTGGCCTCCTTCAGCCCGGACGGCGTGTTGGGCGTCTCGGTGTAGACGACCTGCAGGTTCGGGTTCTTGGTGAACTGTTTGTGGTCGACGTCGTTGGTGTTGCCCGGCTCCCACAGCCGCAGCGTGATGGCCGCGGCCGAGCTGATCTTGGCCAGGTCGGGCTTGAGGTTGAACCCGGCGGCGACCGTGTTGGCGGTGTCTTCCACGTTGTTGCAGCTGCCGGAATCCGGGCCGACCGTGTCGGTCGCGTTCACGTTGCCGCCGACCGGAGACGGACCGGGCCACGCCGTAGTCGAGTTAATCGTGCCGACCCAGCTCGTCGTCACCGACGTCGAGGCCGAACACGACGAGGTGTACACCTCCTGCGTCTGGAACGACGCCGAGATCAGCACCGAATGAGAGCCGAAGGTCCCCGACGGGATCGCTACCTGGTACAGCGCGTAGTCGGTGCTCTCGTACTGGCAGGTTCCGGCCTGGAAGTTGTTGTATCCGACCGGCATGTGCGAATACGACGAGTCGTCATAGTGCGGGCTCGGGCAGTCCGATTGCAGCACGTCGGTCGCCTGCGTGCCCCCGGTGCCGGTGATCGGCGTGAACGAGGGGTCGATGTACACCGGGAACTTGGTCGACGCAGAGGTCAGCATCCGCATGTCCGGCGCGAGCGCCAGCTCGGTTCCGCCCGCCGCGACCCGTGCTTGCACCTCGCCCAGCCGTGCGCCGCCCGCAGGCCCCGCGACAGAAGACCGCGCTCCGGAACCCGCCGCGGCTCCAGTCGGGACCGACGCAGAATCCCACATCTGGGCCGGCGGGGCTACGTAGGCGCCGCGCCCCCGGGTCATTGTCGCCGTGAGCCCGCCGCCCGCCATCGCGCGCAAGCTGCCCGTGCCCGTCGTCGAGACCCGCAGCGCCAGACTGGCCAACCCGGCGTCGCGCGCCGCGGCCGGCGTGCGCACCACCAGCGTCTCGCTGAAACCGCCCGCCGCCAGGCTGGTGGCGGTCAGCACGAGATCGATGTCCGGCAGCACGTCGCGATAGGTCGCCGACGACCCGGCAACCACAGGCACCGGAAGCGGGCGCGGCCAGGACAGCGCGAGGCTGGTCCCGGACGCGGAGATCTCCGCCGCCGGGCCGATCCCGCCGTCGGAGAACGTCACCGTGTCCCCGGGCACGGCCGCCGGCGCCAGTCGCCCGCTCGCCACCCGGTGCAGGCCGGTGCTGACCGCCACCCACCCGCCGTGGGCGCGCACTCGCACAGGGAACACGTAATCGCGAGCCACCATCGTCCCGTTAGGCTCGGCGGTCACAGTGGTCGTCCCGGTCGTCAGGCTGGCGACTGCCACCGGCTTGCCCGTCGCCTTCGCGCGCGCGGAAGCGGCGGCAAGAGCGGCGGACGCGCCCCCGCTCGCGGCGCCCCGGCCGTTCCCGAGCACCGCGAGGCCGGACTTGCGGGCCGGCTGCTTCGGCAGCGGCCACGGCTTCCCCGCCGGCCGCTGGGGTGCTGGGGCCGCTGTCGCCGGGGACACGGCGGACAGCCCCAGCGCAGCGAGTACCACGACAGCAAAGACAACGACAACCTTCAGCACCGGAAACTTGCCACGCCACATCGCTCCCGACCTCCCGTCCCCGGTTTGGCTTGCAGACCGAATCGAAGCAGTCGCGGCCGGGCGCGAACAGAGCACAAATGTGGCGCGAATGTCGCAACTCCCCCGTCGACCAGCACGAACAGCATCAGCAGCGCGAACCGCACTTTCCTGAGTGCGCGCGGCGGATAGCTGACGTACGCTGGGCCGCGGGAGCGGGTCACTGGTTTCGGGACTCCACGGGGATGAGCACAAAACGGGAGCGGCTCGCGCAGCGTCGTAGGGCGCTGGGGCTGACGCAGGCAGCGCTGGCGGAACTGGCGGGCGTCAAGCGGTCCACCGTGATCCGCTGGGAACAAGGTGAGAGCGACCCGAAGCTCTGGATCCGGCCCAGGCTGGCCAAGGCGCTTCAGGTCTCGGCGGACCGTCTCAGAGCATTGCTGGACTCTAGCGGGGCGGCTAGCCCTGGTGCCCGCCAGAACGGGCCCGCGTCGACGGTTCCGCGGCAGCTGACCGCGGCGGTGCCGGACTTCACCGGGCGCGTCACCCAACTCCAGACACTGACCGGGATCCTGGACGCGGCCGGCGCCGGCGCGCCAGGGACGGTGGTGATCTCCGCTATCGGCGGCACCGCCGGGGTCGGGAAGACCGCGCTGGCGCTGCACTGGGCGCACCAGGTCGCGCACCGGTTTCCCGACGGGCAGTTGCACGTGAACCTGCGCGGCTTCGACCCGTCCAGCGCACCGGCCACGCCCGCGGTAGCTATTCGCCAGTTCCTGGACGCCCTCTGCGTGCCGCCCGAACGCGTTCCGCCCACCCCGGACGCCCAGGTCGCCCTGTACCGCAGCCTGCTCGCCGGCAAACGGATGCTGATCGTGCTCGACAACGCCCACGACGAGCAGCAGGTCCGCCCGCTACTGCCCGCCAGCCCGGCCAGCCTGATCCTCATCACCCAGCCGCAACCGGCTCGGCGGGCTCGCCGCCACTGACGGCGCCCGGCTGGTCAGCCTGGACGTCCTCACCCACGACGAGGCCATGCAGCTGCTGACAGCCCGGCTGGGCGACAGCCGGGCCGCTGGCGAGCGGGAAGCGATCGACGAGATCGCCTGCCTCTGCGCACGTCTGCCGCTAGCCCTGGGGATCGCGGCCGCCCGGGCGGTCACCCGCCCCCGCTTCCCGCTGGCTGCTCTGGCCGTCGAACTCCGCGGTGCCGTCGACCGCCTAGACGCCCTGGACGCACACGATCCGGCTGTCAGCGTGCGGGCCGTGTTTTCCTGGTCATATCAACAGCTCAGCGACGAGTCAGCGCGAATGTTCCGGCTGCTTGGCCTGCACCCAGGACCCGATATCACCGCGGCGGCGGCCGCCAGCCTGGCCGCCACCGATGAGCCGGCGGCCCGCCGCCTCCTGCGCGAGCTCACCCGCGACCATCTAATCGCCGAACACGTTCCGGGGCGATACGCCTTTCACGACCTGCTGCGCGCGTACGCCGCTGAACAAGCCCGCATCCGTGATGACGAGCGTGAGCGCACCGCCGCGATCGGCCGGGTCCTCGACCACTACCTGCACACCGCCCACGGAGGGGCCTTGCTTGTCGAGTCATCGCGTATTCCGGTCGACCTCCCATCACCTCGATCCGGAGTCGCGCCCGAGCGGCTGGCCAGCAACCAGCAGGCCATGGCCTGGTTCCAGGCCGAGCAGCCGGTCCTGGTCGCCGCCATCAACCTGGGAGCCAGCGCGGGATTCGATGTCCACGCCTGGCAAATCCCGTGGACGATGGCGGATTACCTCGATCGGCGCGCCGACTGGGAAGGGAAACTCGCGATCGAGCGCATCGCCGTGGCAGCCGCGACACGCCTCGGTGACACGGTCGCGCAGATCGAATCCAGCCGACTCCTGGCAAACGCGTACTCCAGAGTTGGCGATCACGATCAGGCCCGCGCCTATCTCTGGGAATGCCTTGAACTGTACCAGCGAGTAGCAAACCCCCACGGCGAGGCCAAAACCCACCTGTTTCTCGGCGGCGTGGCCGTGCGGCAAGGCCGCCCCGCCGACGCACTCGCCCACTCCGAGCAAGCTCTCCGGCTGTACCGGGCGATAGGCGAAAAACCGGGAGAGGCCACCTTGCTTAACAACATCGGCCACGTACATGGCCTGCTGGGCGACTACCGGCAGAGCCGCGCGTTCTGCCAACGGGCGCTCGCTCTTTCCGCTGAGATCGGCCGCCGGAGCACCGAGGCGTACGCCTCAGACACCCTGGGCTGCGCCGAGCATCACCTAGGCAATCTGGCTGAGGCAGCCGTTTGCTATAGCCGCGCGCTCAGCCTCCGGCGCGCGCCGCGTTCTCCAGGGCCACCAGGTGGGAGTAGACGTTCTGGGCGTTCTCGGACGCCAGCGGGTCCCGCGCGGTCAGCGCCGGGCTGATCGACGGCAGGGCCGCCGCCTGCGCGCGGGCCGTGGCGAGGAGCGCGCAGGCCGCGGCCACGCCGCCGGCCAGCAGGAAGGTGCGCCTATTCACGTGGAGTCAACTGCAGGTTCCACCGGTCATGATTTCGGCCATGGCTTGCTCGGCCTCGGCATAGTAGGCAGGGTCGGCATCGGGGATGTTCATCCAGAACCCGCTGACAATTGACTGGACGTTGTTGGCGCTCTGCTCGATGTCGCACAGAGATGGCGTGGGGGAGACATTCGGGTGGGTGGACAGGCCCGCCAGGATCACGATGGACTTACCGGCACTAGCGGCACCCGCCTCGGCCTGCGCCGCCGCCTGATACACGAAGTTCCAGTAAGAGCCGGCGCTGTTAAAGGTAGTGCCGGGATCACCTTCCAGCGACTGAGCCTGCAGGTCGATGACGGAGACGCCGGGAATGGCTGCCATCCGGCCCGCCATGTTGTAGCTCAGATAGCACGACGCGATGGTCCCGCTGGTGCACCCCAGCGCGCCGTTGTTGAACAAGTCCAGCCCGGGTGTCACGATCAAGGTCAGCGGTGCGGACGGATGCGCCTGGTTGTACGCCACGACCGCCTGTGCCGCCTGCGTGGCGCCCCCGACTGGATGGGCCAGGTCATAAGCCGAAGTGCAGGTGCCGCCCCCCGGGCAGCTGCCCTGCCAATCCTCTTGATCCAGCACGATGGCTCCGGTGTTGCTGGAGAGCCTGCCGTTATCCACGTCGCTGGCCGCCCGGGCGCCGCTGTACTCGTGGTAGGAGAGGATGGCGTTGCTGGTGACCGGCGTGTTATCTGAAATGGAATCGCTGACCTGGTACACGGTGGCAGTACCGAGGCCCTGGGCGACCGTCTGGTTGCCGATGACGTTTTGCAGCGCGGCTGTGCTGAGCATCCAGACGGCCGGCGCCACAGTAGCGTCAGCCTGACTGCCCTGAGCCGCAATAGCGCACAGCGGCAGGAGCCCCGCGGCCGCCGTGATGACGAGCCCTGATCGCAGTCCTCGCGTTCTCATCCTTCCTCCTCACTCTCGGGGGCTAGCGTCTGAACCCGCGCCCAACCTCCCGGCTTTAACTCTGCAGACCGAATCGAAGCAGTCGCGGCCGAACGCGAACAGAGCACAAATGTGGCGCGAATGTCGCAACGCGTTCGCCGACCTGCGCGAACACCATCGGCGGCGCGAATCGGACTTACCGGAATGCGCGCGGCGGGTGGCTGACGTACGCTGGGATCACCGGTTTCGGGACTAGCGGGGATGCTGAGCATGGCGGCGAATGCCTCAGCGGGCAGGACGACAAAAAAAGGCGGGGCAAAAAAACGGGAGCGGCTCGCGCAGCGGCGTAAGGCGCTGGGGAAGACCCAGGAAGCGCTGGCGGACCTGCTGGGCGTCGAGCGGTCCACCGTGATCCGCTGGGAACACGGTGAGAGCGAGCCCGCGCCCTGGATCCAGTCCAGGCCGGCCAAAGCGCTGCGGGTCTCGGCGGACCGTCTCGGGGAACTGCTGGACGACGCGGCGGCTGGCCCAGGTGCCGACCCGAACGGGCCGATGTCGGCGGTGCCGCGACAACTGCCCGCGGCGGTGCCGGACTTCACCGGGCGTGTCACCGAACTCAAGACGCTGGACGGGATCGTGAACGAGGCCGAAGTCGGCGCGCCGGGGACGGTGGTTATCTCCGCGATCGGCGGGACGGCCGGGGTCGGCAAAACCGCCCTGGCGCTGCACCGGGCACACCACGTCGCCCACCGGTTTCCTGACGGGCAGCTGCACGTGAACCTGCGCGGTTTCGACCCTTCCAGCGCCCCGGCCACGCCCGCGGTGGCGATCCGCGAGTTTCTGGACGCCCTCGGCGTGCCACACGAACGCATCCCGCCCAGCCCGGACGCCCAGGTCGCCCTGTACCGCGGGCTGCTCGCCGACAAGCGGATGCTGATCGTGCTCGACAACGCCCGCGACGAGAAGCAGGTCCGCCCGCTGTTGCCCGCCAGCCCGACCAGTCTCGTCCTCGTCACCAGCCGCAACCAGCTCGGCGGGCTCGCCGCCGCCGACGGCGCCACACTAGTCACTCTGGACGTCCTCCCCCACAATGAAGCCGTTCAACTGCTCACCGCGCGCATTGGCGCCAACCGGGCCGTGGCCGTGCCCGGAGTGATCGACGAGATCGCCACCCTCTGCGCGCACTTGCCCGCTCGCAATCCTGGGCGACCTCGACCATCCCGATGCCGACAAGGTCCGCGCCAAGCTCGCGGGCGTGAACGAGTAGGAACGAGTAGGTGAGCCATGCCGGGAGATGCGTCGTTCAGGGGAGCAACGAGACGGCAGCGGCTCGCGCAGCGACGTAAGGCGCTAGGGCTGACGCAGGAAGCCCTAGCGGACCTGCTCGGCGTCGAGCGGTCTACCGTGATCCGCTGGGAGCGCGGCGAAAGTCAGCCGTTGCCCGGGATCCGCCCGAAGCTGGCCAAGGTGCTGCGTGTCTCGACTGACCGGATCCAAGAACTGCTGGACAACGGCCGGGCGCCTGGCCTCGACGCCAGCCAGACCGGTCCGGTGCCGACGGTACCGCGGCAGTTGCCAGCCGCGGTGGCGGTCTTCACCGGACGCGCTGCCGAACTCGAAAAGCTGACCCGGATGATGGAGGAGGCCACCGATGACGCGCCAGGCACGGTAGTAATCTCCGCAATCGCCGGGACCGCCGGAGTGGGCAAGACCGTCCTGGGGCTGCACTGGGCGCACCAGGTAGCCGGACGGTTCGAAGACGGGCAGCTGTATGTGAACCTGCGTGGCTTCGACCCCGTCAGCGCCCCTGTCACCGCCGCCGAGGCAGTCCGCGGGTTCCTCGACACCCTCGGTGTGCCGTCAGAACGCGTTCCGGCCACGCCGAACGCACAGGCCAGCCTGTACCGCAGCCTGCTATCGGACCGGCGGATGCTGATCGTGCTTGACAACGCGCGAGACGAGGAACAGGTCCGGCCGCTGCTGCCAGCCAGCCCCGGCAGTTTAATGCTGGTCACGAGCCGCAACCGGCTCGCCGGGCTGGCCGCCGTCGACGGCGCGCGCATGCTCACCCTTGACCTGCTCCCCCTTGCCGAAGCCATCGAGCTGCTCGCCGCCCGGGTCGGCCGCACAAGGGCCGCCGCCGAGCCAGACGCTATCGCCGAGATCGCCCGGCTCTGCGCCTGCCTGCCGCTAGCGCTCGCGGTCGCCGGGGCCCGCGCGACAGTCCGGCCTGGGTTTCCGCTGGCCGTCTTGGCCGCTGAGCTTCGTGAAGCATCTGGGCGCCTGGCCATCCTTGACGCAGGCGATCCTATGGCCAGCGTACGGAGCGTGTTCTCCTGGTCGTACCACCAGCTCAGCAGCGAAACAGGGCGCATGTTCCGGCTACTTGGCCTCGCCTCCGGCCCGGACATCACCGTTCCCGCCGCCGCCAGCCTCGCAGGCACAGGCGAGCGCGAGGCTCGGCGCATGTTCCGTGACCTCACCGAGGCCCACCTGATCGCCGAGCACGCCCCTGGCCGGTACACGTTCCACGACCTGCTCCGCAGCTACGCCGACACGCAGGCCCGCGCTATTGATACCGAATCCGAGCGAGCAGCCGCGATCGGCCGGATGCTCGACCATTACCTTCACACCGCCTGCGCGTCGGCCTTGCGGCTTTATCCGTGGCATGAGCCGATGCCCCTGCGCCCGGTTAGCCTGGGAGCCGCGCCGGAGCCGATATCCGATTACCGCCAGGCGATGACCTGGTTCGAGGTCGAGCACGACGTCTTGTTCGCCGCGATCGCTCGCGCCGCCGGGTCAGGGTTCGACCGCCATGCCTGGCAGCTCCCCTGGGCGATGTCGGACCACCTCGAACTGCGCGGCCACTGGCACGAGTGGGCCGCCGCCGAGCGCATTGCCGTGGAGGCCGCCGTTCGCCTGGGTGATACCGCTGGGCAGGAGGTGTCCCGCCGCCTCCTCGGAAGGGCCTCCTTCGTTATCGGCGACGACGGGCAGGCCAGCGCCCAGCTGCGGGAGTCGCTGGAGCTGTGCCGACGACTCGGCAACCGCTACGGTGCGGCCAGGGTGCACTGGATTATGGGCAGGATGGCCGAACGTCAAGGCCGCTACGCAGAAGCGCTCCGCTGCACCGAGCAGGCCCGTGAGCTGTTCCGGGCCAGCGGCAACACGGCGGGAGAGGCCGAAATGCTGAACAACATCGGTTGGTTCCATAGCCTGCTTGGCCATTACCAGCGGGCGCTGGAATTCGGCCGGTTGTCACTCACGCTAAGCACTGAAATCGGTCACCGCCACAATAAGGCGCATGTCTGGCATTGCCTGGGGGTTGCCGAGCATCATCTCGGCAATTTCAGCGAAGCGATCGCCTCCTTCGAGCGCGGAATCACCATCTACCTGGAGTTCGACGACCGGTACAACGAAGCCTGGATCCTCGGTAACCTCGGTGACACCTACCACGCCGCCGGTGACCTCCCGCAGGCTCGGCAAGCGTGGCAACGGGCGCTCGGCATCTTCCGCGACCTGGGAGATCCCGGCGCCGCGCGGGTCCGGGCCAAGCTCGAAGGCATCGACGGCTAACAGGGGGCTGGGCGGGCGGCCACCGGCCATATACGATCTTGATGCGATGCCAGAACACCCGCTTCCAGATCAGTACCTCGCCCGCCCGTCGAAGATCGTGGCGGTACACGTGAGCTACCGCAGCCGGGCGATGGAACGCGGGACCCTGCCTCAGTGGCCCTCTTACTTCCTCAAGCCGCCGAACACGCTGGCCGCCGACGGCGACCGGGTCGTGCGGCCCCCGTGGTGCGAGCTGCTGGCGTTCGAGGGAGAGGTCGCGCTCGTCATCGGCACCAGGACGACGCGCGTGAGCCCGGCGGAGGCGTGGGACCGCGTGCGCTGGGTGACCGCGGCCAACGACTTCGGCGTCTACGACCTGCGCTACGCGGACAAGGGGTCCAACGTACGGTCCAAGGGCATCGACGGGTTCACCCCGATCGGTCCGGCCTTGCTCGAAGCCCGCGACATCGACCCGGAGAAGGTACGGCTGCGCGCCTGGCTGAACGGCGAGCTGTGCCAGGACGCGGTGAGCGGGGACGACCTGCTGTTCTCCTTCGCGGACATCGTGGCGGACGTCTCCAGGCTGACCACCCTTGAGCCGGGCGACGTGATCTTGACCGGCACCCCGACCGGGTCCACCGTCGCCCGGCCCGGCGACCTGGTCGAGGTCGAGGTGACCGCGCCCGGGCCTGGCGGCGCGGACCTGAGCACCGGCCGGCTGCGCAGCCCGGTCACCGAGGCCGACTACGTTCTCGGGCCGCCAGGCGCGATGCCCAGGCCCGACGACGCGCAGCGCGAGGCGGCCTACGGGGTGCGGGGCGCGCCCGGGCCGGCCGACTCCCCCGCCGATCTGCTCGCAGCGGTCGGCGCCGTCAGCACCGCCACGCTGGCCGCGCAGCTGCGCAGACGCGGCTACAACTCGGTCACGCTCGACCGGCTGTCCACGACCCGGCCCGACGTCTCGATGACCGGCTACGCCCGGACCCTGCGGTACGTCCCGTTCCGCGAGGACCTGTTCGCCGAGTACGGCGGCGGGATGAACGCGCAAAAGCGCGCCGTCGAGCAGATCAGGAACAACGAGGTGCTGGTGATCGAGGCGCGCGGCGACGCGACCGCGGGCACCGTCGGCGACATCCTGGCGCTGCGCGCCCAGGTGCGAGGCGCCACAGGCATCGTCACCGACGGGGCGATCAGGGACAGCGAAGCGCTGCGCAAGCTCGGCATCCCCGTCTACTACGCCGCCACCCACCCCGCGGTCCTGGGACGCAGGCACGTGCCGTGGGAGACGAGCACCACGATCTCCTGTGCCGGTGTGACGGTCCAGCCCGGCGACATCATCGCCGGCGACGCGGACGGGGTCATCGTGGTGCCACGGCATCTGGCGAAAGAGGTCGCGCAGGACGCCGCCGAACAGGAACGCCAAGAACGCTTCATCGCCGAGCAGGTGGCCAGGGGGGAGCCGATCGACGGGCTGTACCCGATCGGCAAGAAGTGGCAGGCTGCCTATCAAGCGTGGGTGAGTTTGCCCGATGGCACAGACCAGCCGGCACACGATGGGGGGCGGCAGGCATGAGGTTCCGCGGCGACCCCGCGCGGATCCGCGGCTCGATCGCGCCGGTGGTCTCCCCGTTCACGGCCGACGGCGCGCCGGACCTGGACGGCCTGCGGGCGCTGATCCGCTGGCAGCTCGACAGCGGCTCGCACGGCATCTCCCTCGGCGGGTCGACCGGCGAGCCCAGCGCGCAGACGACCGCCGAGCGCGCGACCGCGATCAGGGCGGCGGCGTGGGAGATCAACGACCAGGTACCCTTCGTGCCCGGCACCGGTTCGGCCAAGCTCGACGAAACGCTCGAGCTCACCGAGGCCGCCAGGCACGCGGGCGCGGACGCGGTGCTGATCATCACCCCGTACTACGCGCGCCCGACGCAAGAGGGCCTGTTCAGCTGGTATTCGACCGTGGCGCGCGAGTTCGGTGACCTGCCGATCATCGCATACAACGTGCCGTCCCGCACCGCCGTGGACATCGCGCCCGAGACGGTCGCCCGGCTGCGCAAGGCGCACGACAACATCGTCGGGGTCAAGGAGACCACGAAGGACTTCGAGCACTTCTCCCGCGTGCTGCACGTCGCGGGGCGCGACACCCTCGTGTGGTCGGGCATCGAGCTGCTGAGCCTGCCGCTGCTCGCGCTCGGCGGGGCGGGCTTCGTCAGCGCGACCGCGAACCTCGCGCCCGCCGCGGTGGCCCGGATGTACGAGCACTGGGAGGCCGGCGACTTCGACAAGGCGCGAGACCTGCATTTCGGCCTGCATCCGGTCACCGACGTGATCTTCACGGAGACCAACCCGGCCGCGGCTAAGTGGGTGCTGGCGCGGGCGGGCCTGCTCGGGTCGGGTTTCGTCCGGCTGCCGCTCGTGCCGCTCACCGAGCCTGGCCAGCGTCGCGTCCTGGAGCTGCTCCGCCAGGGCGCCCCGGTGCTCGAGGGACGCGTGGCGGAGGTGACACAGTGATCCCGGACAAGATCTTGCACTACATCGGCGGGAAGCTGGTGCCGAGTGCGGACGGCGCGACGTTCGGCGTCACGGAGCCCGTGACCAACCAGGTGTACGCGCAGGCGGCGGCCGGGAACGCGGAAGACGTGAAGCGGGCGGTCGAGGCGGCCGCCGAGGCGTTCACCACGGGGCCGTGGCCGCGGCTAGCGGCACGGGCGCGGGCGCGGGTGCTGAACAAGATCGCCGACGCGATCGAGGCGCGGGGAACCGAGATCGCGGCGGTGGAGACGTTCGACACGGGGCTGCCGGTCACGCAGGCGCAGGGGCAGGCGGCGCGGGCGGCGGAGAACTTCCGGTTCTTCGCCGACGTGATCGTCGCGCAGCACGAGGAGGCGTTCTCCTCCCCCGGCCAGCTCGGTTACGTGCTGCGCACGCCCGTTGGCGTGGCCGGGCTGATCACGCCGTGGAACACCCCGTTCATGCTGGAGACCTGGAAGCTCGCGCCGGCGCTCGCGGCCGGCTGCACCGTGGTGCTCAAGCCCGCCGAGTGGACGCCGCTGTCGGCGTGCCTGCTGCCGGACATCATGGCCGAGGCCGGCGTGCCCGACGGGGTGTTCAACATCGTGCACGGCGTCGGCGAGGTGGCGGGCGCCGCCTTGGTCGAGCATCCCGGCGTGCCGCTGATCTCGTTCACCGGCGAGACGACGACAGGGCAGACGATCATGGCCTCCGCCGCGGCGTCACTGAAAGGCCTGTCGATGGAGCTTGGCGGCAAGTCGCCGTGCGTCATCTTCGCCGACGCCGACCTGGACCTAGCGGTGGACAGCGCGCTGTTCGGGGTGTTTTCGCTGAATGGCGAGCGCTGCACGGCGGGCTCCAGGATTTTGGCCGAACGTGCGGTGTATGACTCTCTCGTGGCACGCCTCGCGGCCCGGGCCGAACGGATCAGCGTGGGGCCGCCGTCCGATCCGGCGACCGAGATCGGGGCGCTGGTGCACGAGGAGCACTACGCGCGGGTCATGTCGTACGTGCGGGCCGGTGTCAGGGAGGGCGCGCGGCTGGTCGCGGGCGGCGCGCGGCCCGCCGGGCTGACGTCGGGGAACTACCTGGCGGCCACGGTGTTCGCGGACGTGACCCCGGACATGCGGATCTTCGCGGAAGAGATCTTCGGGCCGGTGGTATGCGTGACGCCGTTCACCACGGAGGAAGAGGCGGTGTCGCTGGCGAACGACACCAGATACGGGCTCGCCGCCTACATCTGGACGTCGGACCTGCGCCGGGCGCACCGGGTCGCTTCGGCGGTCGACGCGGGCATGACCTGGGTGAACTCGCATAACGTGCGGGACTTGCGGACACCGTTCGGCGGGGTGAAGGCGAGCGGGGTCGGCCAGGAGGGCGGGCAGCACAGCATCGACTTCTACACGTCGTCGCGGATCGTGCATGTGGCCCTTGGAGACACCCACGTGCCGCGGTTTGGCGCGTGACATGATCCCGCCCCCCGACATCGTCCGCGCCGCCTACGCGACGCTGGTGGTGACCTCGCTGGCGGAGGCGCGGCGGTTCTGGGTCGACCTGCTCGGCTTCGTGGTGACGCATGAGGACTCGTCATCGCTGTACCTGCGCGGATACGATGAGCTCACGCACCACAACCTGATCCTGCGGGCCGGGCCGGTGGCCGCGGCGGGCGCGCTCGGCTTCCGGGTGCGGTCGGGCGGCGACCTGTCCCGGGCGGAAGCGTTCTACGGCTCGCTCGGGTGCCGGACCTCGCGGTCGCCCGCGGGAACGGTCCGCGGGCTCGGCGAGACCGTCCGCGTGGAGGACCCGCTCGGGTTCTGTGTCGAGTTCTTCGCGTCGTCGTCGCACCCGCAGCGCCTGCAGCAGCGCTACGACTTGCGCCGCGGCGCCGAAGTAGCGCGGCTTGACCACTTCAACATCTGCGTGCCTGACGTGCCGGCGGCCTATTCGTATTACTCCTCGCTCGGATTCGGGCTGTCGGAGACGATCGAGGACGAGCAGACGCTGTACGCCGCCTGGATGTACCGCAAGCAGACCGTGCACGACGTCGCGTTCACGGGCGGCGCCGGCCCGCGGCTGCACCACCTGGGCTTCTTCGCGCACGAGCCGCACAGCGTGCTGCGCATGTGCGACATCCTCGGCTCGCTGTCGCTCCAGGCGTGCATCGAGCGCGGCCCCGGCCGGCACGGCGTGTCGAACGCCTTCTACGTCTACCTGCGCGATCCCGACGGCCACCGGCTCGAGATCTACACCTCGGACTACTACACCGGCGATCCGGACCACCCGGTGCTGCGCTGGTCTGTCCTCGACCCGCGGCGGCGCGACTTCTGGGGCAACGCGGTGATCCCGTCCTGGTACTCCGACGCGTCGCCTGTGCTCGACCTCGACGGGAGGGTGCGCCCGGTGGTGGAGCTAGCCCAGACCGCCGAGGTCACCGTCGGCGCCGACGGCTTCACGCCGCCACCGTCGGAGTAACCGGTTTCCGCTCAGCGATAGGAGCGCGCCTGTAGCTCGAACAGCTCGGCGTAGCGTCCGCCGCTGGCGATCAGGTTCTCGTGGCTGCCTTCCTCGACGACGCGGCCCTCGTGGAGAACGACGATGAGGTCGGCCGCGCGGACGGTGGAGAAGCGGTGGGACACGAACAGGGTCACGGCCCCGTTTCGCTCGGCGCTCCGCCTCGACGCCCCGACGTAGCGTTCGAACAGGGCCGCCTCGGTCGGTGCGTCCAGGCTGGCGGTCGGTTCGTCAAGGACGAGGAGGATCGGGCGGTCCCGCATCATCGCCCGTCCGAGCGCCACCTTCTGCCACTGGCCGCCCGACAGGTCGCGCCCGTCCGGGAGCGACCGGCCGAGCGGAGTGCGCAGCCCGTCGGGCAGGCTGTCGAGAGCGTCGGCACCGTGCGCCCGCTCGAGGGCGGCGAGGATGGCCGACTCGTCGCCGATGCGCGGCAGGTCGCCGATACCGACGGCCTCGCCGGCGAGCAACTCGAAGCGGACGAAGTCCTGGAACGCCGCCGTCGTCCGCCGGCGCCAGCTCTCCAGGTCGAACTCGTCGAGCGGCGTGTCGTCGATGCGGATCGACCCCGCTGTTGGCCGGTACATGCCGGTGAGCAGCTTGATCAGAGTCGTTTTGCCGGCGCCGTTCTCGCCGACGAGTGCCACCGACGAGCCCGCGGGCAACAGGAGCGACACGTCCTCGAGCACGATCCGCTCCGTGCCCGGGTAGGTGAACGTCACGCCCGAGAGCCGGACGCCGCGGTCGAGCACCTCAGGGACGGGCCGCGGGGAGGCGACCACCCGGCGGACGGTGCGGTGGTGATCCTCCAGCCAGAACAGGTACTGCGCGGCGCGCGAGTTCGTGACGAGCTGGCTGACCGTGCTCGACACCTGCGCCATCTGCTGCTGGGTGCGCTGGATGAGGGCGGCCACCATGACCACGTCGCCGTAGGAGGCCTGGCCATGCACCGCACGGACGGCTAGCAGCACTATCGCGCCGGTGAAGCCGGTCCCGTAGACGAACCAGCCCGCGGCGCTTTGCAGTGCGCCGATCTCGGCGCCGCGGACCACCTCGCGGCGGACTTCCTCGTTGAGCGACTGGTGGCGGCGGGTGATCTGTTCGCGCAGGCCGAAGCTGCGCAGCTCGCTCGCCTGCCCCGGCGTTGCCGCGAGATCGAACAGGGCGTCGGCCAGCCGCACCGGCTCGACTACCGCCTTGTCGGTCCGTTCGCGGCGCCGAGCCGCCAGGTCGTCGCCGACGGCGGGGAACACGGCGATCAACGGCAGGAGGGTGAGGATCGGGTCGACGGTCGCCAGCAGCACGACGACGGTCACCATGCGCGCGAGCACTTGAAGGGCGAGCAGGCTCTGGGTCGGCCCGTTCGACAAGTTACTGAGGTTGCGCCGGAGCAGGTCGTGCTGCTTGAGGAAGTCGGGGCGTTCGTGGTGCTCGAGGCCGGGGATGGTCGTCGTGAGCCGGGCGACGCGCGACGACAGGTAGCCGGAGCAGAGGTTGCCGACGTAGAAGCCGACGAGGGCGGACACCCCGCCGAGCGTCCAGGAGACGCTGAAGAGTACCGCGACGACCAGCGTCCCGACGACGACGCCGAGGCCGTCGCCCGCGACGATGGAGTCGATGACCACCTTGAACCCGACGGTGTAGCTGACCGACACGACGGCCGACACCACCGCGAGCACGACCCCGAGGCTCATCGCGGCCGGGCCCGCCGAGAAGCCGAAGAAAAACAGGATGTCCAGGCGGCGGCCCGCCCGGACATGCCACGGCGGCGTCACTGTGAAGCCTCGGGCGCGGCGAAGCGGGCGGCTTGGGCCAGAAACATCCCGGCGTAGCGGCCGCCGCTCGCCACGAGTGCCCCGTGAGTTCCCTGCTCCACGATCCGCCCGCCGTCGAGCACGCAGATCTGCTCGGCACGGCGCACCGTCGAGAAGCGGTGCGAGATGACGATCGTGGTGGCGCCGGCGGTGATCGCGAGGAAGCGGTCGAAGAACTCGGCTTCGGCCCGGACGTCGAGCCAGGCGGTGGGCTCGTCGAGAACGAGGACGCGCGCGCCGTGCCGGATCGCGAACAGGGCGCGTGCCAGCGCCACGCGCTGCCACTGACCGCCCGAGAGATCCGCGCCGCCGGTGTAGTCACGCGACAGCACGGTGTCCCAGCCGAGCGGAAGCGCCTCGATGAACTCCAGCGCCCCGGCGTGGCGCGCCGCGGCGATGATCCCGGCCTCGTCGTCGAGGTGAGCCGGCGCGCCGAAGCCCACGTTCTCCGCAGCCGTGAGGGGGTACCGAGTGAAATCCTGGTTGACGACGCTCACCTGGCGCTGCCACGAGCCCGGCTCGAGCTCGCTGAGCGGGATGCCGTCGACGACGATCCGGCCAGCGGTAGGGTCGTGGAGGCGGGACAGGAGCTTCACGAGCGTCGTCTTGCCGGCCCCGTTCAGGCCGACGATCGCCGTCGAACGGCCGACCGGCACGACGAGCTCAAGGTCGCGGAGCACCTCCGCGTCGGACCGGGGGTAGCGGAACGACACCCGCTCAAAGCGGACCTCCCGTTCTGGCAGGCCGGCGGCCGGGCGGGTGCCTTCGAGCGCCGCGGTGCGGCCCCGCAGCTCCGACTCGAGGTCGTCGACGTCGGGAAGGGCCGTCACCATCTGCTCGAGCGCCAGGTCATAACGGCCGACGGCGCCGACCTGGGACGTGGTGATGAGCATGCCGAGCAGGACGGTCACCTCGCCGAGCCCGATCTCGTGGTGGAAGCCCGCCCAGGCGACGGCGGCACCACCCCCGAGGTAGGCGAGCAGCACGGGGGCGAAGAGAAAGAGGAAGCGGCGGATGAACCGCATCCGCCCGCCGTGGAAGATCTCGATCGCCTTCGCCCACTGCTGGCCGTACTCGCCGACGATCCAGTCGCTCAGCCCGAAGACACGCAGCTCCTTGGCGGCATTGGACCCGACGGCCGTCCCGAGGAGGTAGTACGACCGCCGGAACACGTCTCTGCCGCCCCGGTAGTGCGCGACCTGCCCGCGCTGCGCCGCGCGCAGCGGGGCGCGGACGAGCAGCCAGACAACGAGCATGCCGAGGCCGAGCCACCAGCGGAACCAGCCGACCGTCACGCACGCGAGGAGCCCGGTCAGCCGGTTGGACAACACCAGGGCGAGCGTGACCGGGGCGTCGGACGGCAAAACGTTGAGCAGCTGTCCCCGCGCCGAGGCGAGCTTGTCGAGCAGTGCCGGGTCCTCGAGGTGAGCGACGCCGACCGGCTCGGACACGGCCGCCATGAGGCGCCCCTGAAGGTCGTCGCGCAGGTGGCTGCGCACGACGAGGGTGAGGACATCCTGGCCGGGCCCGAGGAGAAGGTTTGCCAGGTAGGCGACGCACGCGAAGGCGAGCGCCAGCTCCAGCCGGTGACCGCCCGCCGAGCTCATCCCCTGACGGATCGCCCCGGGGAGGTCACCAATCACGAGTCCCAGGGCGACGAGCACCAGAATCGGAAACACCGCGCTCGCCACCGCGAATGCGGCCACGGCGAGCGACCAGCCCTTGCTCGTCTCGAAGAGCAGCCGCGCGGCCCGCACCCGGCCTGACGCCGCCCATGACGCCGCGATCTTCGCGCGATTAGCCGTCGCGAAAGCGCCCGGCGAGCGAAAGACGCCTCCCAAAGCCACGCTCCATGATCGGACGCATCCGCCCGCGCCCGCTATCTATTTTGTCTGTGGCATCCTCATATGAGGGGGCGACTGTGACTGGGCCTATCTGATGGGCGGCTGGTTTCAGCAGTCGGTCGTGGCCACAGGCAGGCTTCGGCTTTTCTGCTTCTTCGTGGCTTTCATCGCCGCGTTCGTTTTCATCCGCTTCAGCGTCCGGATGATCCGCGCCCAGGTGAAGTGGTGGCCGGGCAACGTCACACCCGGCGGACTGCACCTCCACCATGCGATCTTCGGCCTTGTGTTCATGTGCGTGGGCGGGGTTGGCGGCCTTGTCGTGCAGGACACGAATTCGGCCTGGGCCGCGACCGCCGCGGCGCTGCTGGGCATCGGCATGGCGCTGCTGCTCGATGAGTTCGCTCTGGTGCTGTTCCTTAAAGACGTGTACTGGAGCGAGCGGGGGCGGTTGTCCGTCGAGGTCGTCTTCGTCGCCGCCGCGCTGTGCGGGCTGGCCTTGCTTGGCTGGGTACCGCTCGGCTACACCTCCGCCGCGCGCGGCGACACGCATCTGGAGGCCTTCGCCGGAATCGGGATCGTGCTCGCCGTCAACCTCGCCTTCACGATCGTCTGCCTGTTGAAGGGGAAGATCTGGTGCGGCGTCCTCGGGGTGTACGTCGGCTTGGTGGCAGTGGTGGGCGCCATCAGACTGGCGCGGCCCGGATCTTACTGGGCGCGTTCGCGGTACCCGGCGGGCTCTCGCAAGCTGGCCAGGGCAGTAGCCAGGGAGAAGCGCTACGGACGGCCGGTGAGCCGATTCGTGACCTGGTTCCAGGACATGGTCGCTGGCCGGCCCGATCGCGGCCGGGACTAGGCAGCGCGGGACTCGGGTATGAAGTGGCCGGAAGGGGAGGCCGGGGGGCCGCCCGACGGGGGGAGCAGTCAGCATGTCGAACCATTTCAGCGCGGCCAATCTCCATTTTCCAGGCGATGACACGCGACTCGAACTCACGGACCTGTACGCGTTCACATCAGCGGACGGGCCCGCCAAGACGGCGCTGATCATCGACGTGAACCCGACGGTCAGGCCGCCCATCGAGCTGCCGCCGACGGTCATCACCAGCCGGGAGTTCCACCCGGCCGCGGTCTACAGGATCAACATCGACAACGATGGCGACGCGCTGGCCGACGTCGCCTTGACGTTTACGTTCTCCGAGCTCGAGGGCGGCGCGCAAACCGGGACCGCCTATCTCGCGACCGGCGCGCAGGCTCGCGAGCCCGGGGCGGTCGGGCGGGTACTCACCTCATCCATCCCGGTGAGTTTCGACGCGATCGTGCGGCCCGTCGAGGCCGGCGGGATCCTGATGTGCGCCGGGGCGCGCAGCGAGCCTTTCTTCGCCGACATCGAGGGAGCTCTGCACGGATTCAAGTGGACGGGGCACGACGACTTCGCCGGCAACGACGTGCTGTCGATCGCGCTTGAGGTGCCCTACGACATGCTCAGCACCGGGCCGGCGTTCGGCGTCTGGGCCACGGTCAGCGTGTGGCGGGACGGGACACTCACGCAGATGGACCGCGGCGGCAACCCGACCATCAACCCGTTCGTCAACCCCGACGACCAGAAGGACCTCTACAACACCCGGCAGCCGGCCGACGATGTGGCCAACTACCTGGAACCATGGTCCGCGCTCCTGATACAGGGCGGCTATCCGCCGGACGAGGCGAAGCGGGCGGCCCTGACGATGCTGCCCGACATCCTCCGCTACGACCGCGCCAAGCCCGCCGTGTATCCCAACGGGCGCACCCCGGTCGACGACGTCTACAGCTACCGGTTCGCCTGGCTCAGCAACGGCAAGATACCGCCGACCGGCCTCCAGCCCCACGACGACCTGCTGAACGAGTTCCCGTACCTGGGCCTTCCGCACGCCTAACCCGCCCCGCCCGCCTGGCGGGCGCGGACCGACCGGATGAATGGCCCACTCATCTGGTTATAGCCAGCTCAACGGGCCACTCATGCGGCGGGCAGTCGCACGGAAGGGGCTCGTGTGACTGGCGGGGCCGCGGTGGCGAGCTCGGCGAGGGCGCG